>Ga0207647_10000626_pt1 | contig 27516 bp, 26 predicted proteins | sample KBSCornC2_FD_184295 | JGI IMG/M metagenome (GOLD analysis project Ga0207647, IMG submission 184295) | Corn rhizosphere microbial communities from Kellogg Biological Station, Michigan, USA - C2 (SPAdes) (version 2) | ecosystem: Host-associated > Plants > Roots > Rhizosphere ... | reverse complement strand
GAACCATCGGCCCAGGCCGGCACGCAGTTCAGATCCGGTCTCGAAGGCGTGCAGATAGACGCATTCGTACTTCACAGACCGCCAGAGCCGTTCGATGAAGACATTGTCCATCCAGCGTCCCCGACCGTCCATGCTGATCTTGATCTCGGCTGCGCGCAGCACACCGGTGAAGGCGTTGCTGGTGAACTGGCTGCCCTGATCGGTGTTGAAGATCTCGGGCTTGCCGAAACGAGCCAGCGCCTCCTCCAGGGCCTCGACGCAAAAGCCCGCGTCCATGGTGTTCGATAGCCGCCAGGCCAGCACCTTGCGGCTTGCCCAGTCCATGATCGCAACCAGATAGAGGAAGCCCCGGCGCATGGGCAGATAGGTCACATCCGCGCACCAGACGTGGTTGGGGTGGGTGATTTCCAGATTGCGCAGCAGATAGGGATAAATCCGATGCTCGGGATGCGGATCGCTGCGAGGGCACTGGTAGATCGGCGCCAGCCCCATCATCGCCATCAGCCGCCGGACCCGGCGATGGCCGATCGCATGGCCCAGACGCCGCAAATGCCGCGCCATCTGACGGCTGCCGTACCACGGACATTCCATGAACGCCTCGTCGATCACCGTCATCGGCGCCAGCGTCTCGTCGGTTTCCGGCACCGGCGTGTAGTAATAGGACGACCGACTGATCGACAGCAGGCGGCACTGCATCGCGATCGACAGATCCTGGTGTGCCGGCTCGATCTTCGATCGCCTCCAGGCCAGGCTCATCGACCGGACGCTTTCGCCAAAAAATCACGTTCCACCAGCAATTGCCCGATCTTGGCGTGCAACTTCTCGATTTCCGCTTCACTGGCAGCCTTCGATGCCTGATCACCATTATCGAACAGGCTGGCCATGCCCTCCATCGCCTGCCGCTTCCAGGACCCGATCATCGTGTGGTGGATGCCATGTTTGGCCGCCAGCTCCGCCAGCGTCAGTTCGCCACGGATCGCCTCCATCGCAACCTTCGCCTTGAACTCCGCGCTGTAGCGCTTGCTCGTCGTCTTCATTCCCGTCCATTCCTTCAGGTCGGGATGAGCTTATCACCCTGTCCAGATATCCGGCACCACCTCACAGTGATAGGTGCCTCCGCCGTAAGCGCGATGCCGGTTTTATGGCGCTCCAAGTGAAACCCAATGCGCGGAAATCCGTTCTGGAGTATCTCCATGCCATCCGCCGCGAGCCTAATCGGCGCACCCAAGGATGTTGTGTAACAGCCAAATACGACAGCTTTTGCTGGAGGTGGAACTGGCTGTGGTCGCAGAAAGAGAACGGCTGCAATGATCGCAGCGACGCCAGCCAGATAAAGCCAACGCAGGCCCGTTTCGTACTCTATTCCCTCGTAAGCCATGCTGAACACAGCTTAGCCGCGTCCAATCCACGTCCGCAATCAAGCAATTTCGTCTTCCGATAGAATGGCAATTTCTGGTCGCGTGCCGTCCGGCAGCTTGCCCGTTCCGGACCGGACGGTCGCCAATGGAGCGGCTCTTGCGCGAATCGGGGCCGCTTATGGCTGGCGGGGGGTGGGAAGCGGAATGGCGGCTTTTTAGCAGGACGAATGGCTTAGCCGACGTAACCCCGATCGACTGCGATAATGACGGCGCCGCAGACGAATGAAACAAGCGAAAGCCCTATAGTTGAAGCGGTCAACTGTCCAAAAGCCGCACGGAAGCCTACTATCGCTGCTGCGGCCAGCATTATGGGGCAGAACATGACTAAAGCGATCCAATAGCGCTCGTTTGTTGTGCAGGTCATTTCACAGCCGAAGGGTGCGAAAACGGCCCAACCCGTCGCTGGGACAAATAAGAAAGCTGAAATCGCCGCAACAATGAAGGCAAACGCGCTTAGACACATTCCAAAGGGGGTTCGCACTCCGTCATCGTCGTAGATCGTCATCTAGCACCAGTCACAGTGGCTTCCTCAGTGCAGATTATCCTGCAAAAATGAACGACAGCTTTCGGCGGCGTCGATCGACGGAATGGCTGTCCATCTATGGCCCGCGATAGTCACAGGGGCACGCGGAATATGGCCTTGGCAAAAAGCAAGACCCCCAAGAAGCCGGATCCAATAACGTGCATCCAGAACCTCGTAGGTTGTTCGGCGCGGTCGATAATAATCCACCCGCCCCTCAACGTGACACGGCCGGTCATCCACGCCAAAATTGCAAAGCCCAGCATCGCTACAGCGAGAAGCCAATTGAGTGGGGTGCCGGACTCCATTTACGTGTTATCGCTCGCCTTTTTGATGTCTGCAATCAAGAAGACAGCCGAAGGCGATCATCGGCAAGAAATGGTCGCGTGCCGCTGGGCAGCTTTCCAAGCCCTTACCGGATTGGCAGCTTACCAGCACAGCGCAGCGACTCGCGACGCAGGAGCGACGATGCCGGGTGGAAAGCGGAATGGCGGCTTGCGGATGGAGATCGTTCTATCCGGTCTGCTTCTTCGATTGACGCGACTGCCACCACCCCAGCATGAAGACAAAGCCGAATGCCACGCTGCCGGAGTAACACCAGAGGATTTCTAGGTCCGTGTATTCTCCACCAATCGGCTGCTTGAATGCCCATCCCAACAGGGCGAACGAAATCGCCAGAGCCACTAGGACAGTTGGTGTGCCGCTCAAATAAGGATGGCGCGCAATGAAATGCCGGATTGGAAAAAGGACAGGCAGTCCAATTACTAGCGCGCCCGGAATGGTGCCGAAAAGGCTCATCAACCAAAAAACGGGAAAGAAGAAAATCTCCCAAACATCAGGCCGTGGCGATTTGTTTGGGTGACCAAAGAAGGCGTCGGCTATGAACAACGCCGTGCCTAGCGTGCTGCCGACCACAGCGGCGCCTAAGGCTAAGCCAGCGAATTTGCCAAATGTCAGTTTTCCCATATGCCCTCCGCCGCTTATCTGCCCTCAATAAATTAATGGCAGCTTACAAGCCTCCCTTATCCCACCGTCAGCGGCTTATTTTGGGCGGTAGCAGCTACCGTGTGCCTCGCGCGAGTTCGATTGCTGCAATGACGATATCGGCCGCGACCTCTTTTCCGAAGGTGTTCACGGTGATCGATCCGCCTTCTGGAACACTGACTTCGAATAGCATGTCGCCTTCGGGTGCGAGGATTTCGAGGCGGACACCATCGAAGGCCACGTCAGTTGCCCACTGATACTCCGCAATGCCATGTTCCAAGGTCAACGTTCCCATGAGCCGAACATAACCTCGAGATGCAATGTCCGCTATCTGGAACGAGGCAGAGCCTATCGCCCGGCAAAGAATGGTCGCGTGCCGTCCGGCAGCTTGCTCGTTCCGAATCGGACGGTCGCCAATGGAGCGACCCCTTGCGCGAAACGGGACCGTTAACGGCTGGCGGGGGTGGTTAACGGACTGGCAGCTATTTAGGGTTGATCGACTTCATGTGTCTGAGGAATTGTCAGAATTCCTAAGCTTCCCGAAGGCCGTTCCAATAAAAGCGCAGCAGGCAGCGGTCGGAGCACCAATTAAAAAAGCGAGGACGATTAAACCACCCTCATTTGATTTTGTAGAATGCCACGTAACAATAATAACGGCGAGCAATGCCGCTGACGAAGCACCAATAACAGACAGGATAATTTCACCCCATTCCTCGGCGAACTTAGTCTAGCGCGTCGAGAGCGGCACCCTCTCCTGTCAATAACTGGAGCAAGGCAACGAACTGGGCCTCGCGATCCTGCGCGGAACCGGCGTGGCGCCGCGGCAGTTTGGCCTCGCCCGGCGCGAGCACCGTCACGATCTCCCCGGAAACCGCAGCTTTGGCTTTAGACGGGCACTGTGCCCGCGCGGACAGGGACAAGGCGGATTTGGCGCGCATGGAGGGATAGAGGCGAAAATCCCGATGTCACTATCGATAGGACCCCATTATCGATAGTAATCCGCGGTCTTTTAGATTGCAGCAGAGCGAAATTTATTTGGCTAAATACGCATTATTTGAGTTTGGACAGCAAACGGCCAGCTGCACCATGCTCAGCCGCCAGGTTGCGATTATAGCTGAGCGGCATCTTGGGCGATTTCCAGCGCAGCGCGTCCATGATCCCGGCAATATCCTCGCCCGCCGCGAACAGGTCGTTGGTGATGCCGATGCGCGTCGAGTGGGCGCTGATCCCCTTGACCCATTGCGCCAGCTCCTCCTTGGTGAGATCCGGTAGCAACCCTGCGTCCCAAGCGCCCTGGACCCGGGTCTTGAAAATCTGGGTCACGGCCTGGGGCCGCAGCGCGGCGCTGCCCAAGGTCACGGCCGTCAGCGGATCGATGCCGGTTCGCCGCGGAGTTTTGGCGTCCGGCAGCAAACTCAGCAACCCCCATTGCCTAGCGGCGGCCTGCTGACGCGCCGCAGCGCGGGCGACCCCCGGGTCGACCGGCTTGAGCCGCTTGACGAACAGCCGCCGGAAAACCGGTCCCTCTCTCATGTCCGGAACATCCAGAAGCTCGGCCATCACCCTGATCCAGGCCTGCAGCGCCAGCACGCTGCGCATCGACAAGAAGGCGGACGCCCCCTCCCCTTCCTGATCGCCCTTGTGCCGTGGGATATGGAGCAGCCTTGTGTCGGGATCACTGGACGGCCAGATATGCGTGATGTCGATCGCGACCAGTTCGGAGGCGCGCAGGCCCGTATCATAGGCGACCGACAGCAAAGCCCGGTCCCGCAACCCCTTTTCATCGCCGGGGCAAGCATCGAGGAGTGCTTTGAGGCTCACCCCGCGCGCGTCCCCGTCAAAAACATCGCTGACCGCCCCCTTGTAGCGCAGCGGCCGCGCCTGGCGCTGAACCGTGCCCTGTTCCCGCCGCAGCGCCTTGAGCGTCAGCGTGACCAACTTATCCTTGGTCGGATCGGGCAGATCGAAAAGCCGGTGAAAAGTCGCGATCGCCCAGAGGATGCGCGCTAGGGTCGCCGGCTTCGCCTTGGCGAGACCGCCCTTCCCCGCCGCGCGTGCTTTCAGGAAGGCGATCACCGAGGCCGGTTGCGCCGGCAGCGCACTGACCCCAGAGCGGCGGCAGGCTTTGCCAAAGCCCGCCATGTCCGCGAGCAGGCCGCGCACCGTGTTGGCCGCCATGGCGGCGAGTGTCGCTTGCACCAGATCGAGGTTGACCCCCGAGCGACCAGTGGTCGGCAGGAACGCCAGCACCGCCTCGAACCGCTCGAGCGACGTGCGGCTTTGGTCGGCCGCCCGCTCGGCCCGGCGCTGGACGACATGCTGCTTGCGCGCGCCATAGGCCCAGCGCTGTCCCTGCGCCGGCAGGACGACGGCCGACAGGAGAGCGCCCGCGCGGGCGGCCAGCGGTGCGACGGGATCAGCGATCCCGAGCGCAGCGGATCCTTCTTGGGCCAGCGGCCCAATGGGCGCCTCGGCCTCGCCGGGGGCTGAAGCTACCGCCAAGTCGCCTGGCACGCGACCGCGGATCGCGTGGCTCGCACCATCGCCCCTTTGCGCCGCGAGCGGAACAGGGATAGGATCAGCGCCGGCGGGCGTGTCGAGAAAAACTCTCAGGCCCTGCAAAGCCGGCTTCGGCGCACCCGCCACGTCCTTTTCTCCACCTGTTGCTCGGCTCCCTTATAGAAGTTGTGACATTTTGGATCAACGATAATGGCCCTTGTCAGTGATCCTTTTTCTTCTTGATCACAGCAGACTTTCCTAAATGGCATTTCGGTTTAATATCTGGTCGTGTAAGGCGGAATTTGAGGTCATTTTTCGAAACTCCGCTGAGCGCATACAGCAGGGTCATTTCAGGACGTTTGGCTAGGGCAATGACGAGTCACCCCCCTCCCCTTTGCGATCCAGCCATCCTGCCGACCTATGCCGACGCACAGGCCGCACTGGCGCGGATCGAGGAGCGTTTGCGGCTCAGCCCGGTTCGCGGGCCGTGGAAAGCTCGTATGGCGCTGGCCGAACGGCAGGCACTCGCCGCGATCGATGCCTATGAACTGCCCGATGAGGCAGTAACAATCGATGCGCGGGGACGGGTGGTGACGGGCACCTATGACCTCACCCATTGGAAGTACGCCATCGGCAGGTCCATCACCCTGGATGCGCTGATGGCCGATCCCGCCGCCCTGCTGGCTTGGCTCGGCACTGACCGCGAGCCGCTGGAGGAGCATGTCCCGGGCCGTCGTGAAGTTTGGGAGCTGGTCCCAGCGATCGACGCCTGGAGCAAGGCATGCCAAGCCCTACCCCCCTCCCCTCCCCTCGTCCATGCCGGCCGGATCGCGTTGCTATGGCGCCAGCTTGCGCCCCTCGCCCGCGGCGATGCCATCGCAAGCCTGCTGATCGGCGATCGCTGGGGGCCGGGCCGCTGGAAAGGATCCCACGGCGGACTGACAGCGCTGGGTCTTAAACTGGCGGGTGGCCGATGGAAGATCGCCCAAGGGGCCGAGCTTGATCATCTCTGGCTCGGCGCCATCCTGGCCGGCGCCAACGCGCACCTTGAACTCGAACTCCGGTTACGCGGCTATGCCCAGCGCGCCGCCGGTCATATCCGCGATCGCCGACGGCCGGGCAGATTGAAGGAGTTGATCCTCTTCGCCATGGCGCGTCCGGCGGTCACCAGCAGCCAGGTGGCGAAGCATCTCGATCTAACCTCGGCGGGCGCGATCAAGCTGCTCTCAACCGCCGAGGCCGAAGGCCTGCTGATCGAATGGACGGGGCAGGCCAGCTTCCGTAGCTACATAGTTCCGGTTGGCGGAGCAGCCCCCTCCCCTCTCGGACGGCGCGTCTCTGCCGCCGACCCATTTGAACCCACATTCTGGGACGAACTCGGGGACAATGCCTTCCTCTCAGAGCCTCGCTGAACGCCGAAACGAAACCTCTCCTTGTCGTGTGACCTGGGACGCGCTGTCGCTCTGTACGAGCCTCTGAGGGCAATTTAGCCGCACTTCATGGTTTGTTCTAGTCGAGAAAGTTCGCGGTACCTCACTTGCGAGTACGAGACGCACCGCTTGGTCGATCCGAATCTTGCATCAGAAATCAGCTCACCCAAGTTCATTGCATAGACGCGCACCGCACCACCCCAGGCCATTCGTAGTGCAAACGTGCTAAGCGCCGTGACCGCTTTCGTGCTCAGGATTGGATGGCTTAGACCGCGCTGCCTAATTTCTCCTTCCTTTCCCACGATGCACAGGATCACCGAACAGGTCAATCGTTCCGGTCAAGCTCGTCACCAGTCCCGCCGCCGCCTGGCAATCAGCCCCAATGAGTGTCGAGTATATCCTTGAGTGCCGCTTCAACATCGTCTCGCGATGCGCCCCCCTTGTTGAGCAAGGTGAGGTGGATGCCTTTACGGTCCGATCCCAAAATTTTAAGGACGGGCTTCCCGCCTGGGCTTGAAACTGTTTGGGGCTTTCCTGACTTTTTGGGGGAGCCTGACTTTTTGGGGGTCTCAGCCGCGATGGTCAGCGCTTTGATCACGTCAAGCACGGGGAGTGCCCTCCCTTCCCCGGCTTGCTCGGCGGCCAAGCGCGCTGCTTCTGCAAATGCCTTTTCGCGTTTATCCTCGGGTTTGAGGAGCCCCTTTAGTGCGATTGCATTTCTGATGCCAAGCTCTTGGACATTTACAAAAGCTACAGTCAGCTCGCGCGGAAGCCGTGCCAGATCTAGGTAACGGGTAAGCCAGCTCTCGGTGACTTTCAAACGCTCGGCCATCGTTTTTTGACGGCCGTCGTAGTAGGTGTTCAGTGCGCGCAAATAGTCTTTTGCTCGCTCATAGTCGGTTAGATCATCTCGAGCGCGGTTCTCAATGTCGGCCAGCCTGAAGGCTTCCTCGTCCCCGATTTCGCGGACATCGACCAGAAATTTGAAATCGGGATAGTTGTGCGCGCGTAGCCAACTGATCGACCAGTGCCGACGGGCTCCACAGATCACTTCAAAGTCGAACTGGCTGTCTCCAGTCACACGGCGCACAATAGCTGGAATTTCCTGCCGCCCTTGCGCCTTCATACTCTCGATAAGATCGGCGCAACGTTCCTCAGTGAGCAGAGCATAGTCCCGATTGTGACCTTCCCACATTCGGCAGCGTGCGGGATCAACGAGTTCATGAACTCGATTGATGACTGCGCCAGAAGCAAGATCAGCAAGCCGGTTCGACCGACCCGTAAGCACGTTCGCGGCTATGCTAGATCGCCTGACCGGTGCAGACTCTTCGGTCAGGTCGATCCCAGCTGCTAGATCGGCCGCGAAACCGCTGTTCTTTCTGCTCACCCAAACCTCCTTTCAGCCAAAATTGCACGCGTGCAATTTCCAATTTCCTCTCGAATTGCACGCATGCAATTTTTCCGGCTCATGCTAGCGCCTCGTTCCGGAGACGCGCCTGATGGCTGGGCCACATCGACCTGATATCCACTTCAATTTCGCTGTTCACCCCGTCGAGATAATTGAGGCATCGATTGCGAACCGACGAACTGGTTGCGGGTCCATCAAGCTCATAAACGGTCATCAGCCGTGCAGTCGCGTTGTCGATTTCAGCAGAGTCCTTAAGCGGAGTACGAACCATCGCGTGCCCGAAAAGCGTCCGCATCAGTTGCAAAAGCTCCTTCTGCATCGACTTATTCTCGTCCACCTTCGACCCAACAAATCGCAGGAACTGGAGTTCGGGCGCCATCCCTCGCTCAGCAAGTTCCTCAATCGTCTCGTCGAGCATTGAGAGAAAGGCCGCGGTGGACGAAAAATCCATGACCGTCGGCGGTGAGGGAACCACCAACGCATTTGCAGCTCTCAAAACAGAGAGTGAAATCGCACCCAAGGCCGGTGGCGGGTCCATGACAATAACGTCAAAACGATCCGAGATGCTCCCAATCCCCTCGCGCAGGCGATCAAGTAGCGCGCCGCTGCCACGCGCCATGCGGGCGGCCAATTCATATTCTGACTGAAACAAGCGAAGATTGGCCGGGATAAGCTCCAGGCCGTCGAAATGCGTCTTTCGCAGAGCGTAATCGAGAGACGTGCGCTCTCCTTCGCGAAGGAAGGGATACAGGGTGTCATTCTCGTCCAAATCAAGGTCGGGAATGTAGCCGAACAATGTGGTTGCTGAAGCTTGGCTGTCACAGTCGATCAGCGCGACGCGATAGCCCCGAATAGCTAAATATTGCGCGAGATGCACGGAAAGCGTTGATTTACCGACGCCACCTTTGAAATTCTGGACCGCGACTACGCAGCAAGGATCTTCTGGACTGCGATATGGACGCGTTCCAAAGACACCCCGCATGTCGTTTAGTTGCGCCAGCGTGTACCTTTCCCGGCGATTGTTTTCGTTGCGAGTGGGTTCTGGAAGTCTTCCATCTTTCTCGGCATCCCGAATGGCAGCGGGTGTTCTCCCCACGAGTTCAGCGGCTTTACTGATTGTAAACGTAGGCTCGCGTCTATCATCCGATCGCGCGTTTTTGGCAGAGTCTCGAAGCTTCTCCAGGACTGATGAAGTTCGGTTTGCGAGAGTGGCGACAGAGACAAGGCGCTCCACCCCATCAATTTCAAGTGCGTTCGACACATGTAGTCCTTTCGAAATCCCGCATGTGGTACACCAGCTTGCGCTTTTTGGTCAATAATTTCAGAAATTGCGAAAGTTAGCGCTCCAATTTTCGGATTATCACTGCCGAAACTGCTATAACCTGACTCGGTGGGGGCGGAAATTGCACGCGTGCAATTTTGGTCAGGCACGACCTCGACGCGTGACCCAGCTTTCACAAAATCCCTTCCACGCCGCGGTAAGCTTGGCTCCCCGCAACTTATCGAGACGAGACCCCATATGATCCCTGAAGCTCTGGGCGATCAGCTCTACATCCCAACCGCCGCCAAACTGCCGCGCGATCCCGGCGATTTCGTCATGGCCGAAACTGATTGACCCACGAGGAAACAGAGGCTCTTCAATCTTCACAGTACGCGCTGATTTCGCGGAAATGGACTTGCCTCCGTCGGTCGATACCACCTGCTCGACCGTACCGTCCCGTCGTTCCTTCCTGCCACTCGAATGCCTGTCGAGTTCGTCGACTGTTTCGATTACCTCAGGTGCCCCTTTGGGCTCAAACCGGAATTCGATTTCCGCGACTGTACGACCTTGGCGTATCTCCCGCCATTCCACTCTGAAATGCGCAAGCTGGTCGATCTCGGCCTTCGCCTTTTCAAGAACCTTGCGCCTTAGCTGTGCAAAGTCGGTATATACATCAGGCGGAATTCCCAAGGCTGCACGCAAGGCCGTCATGTCGCCCTTCCATGTAGCCTGTCGTCTATGAAGGCGCAGTGCCCCAAGTTCGTAAAGCTTCAACGCATAGTTGGAGCGAAAACCTAATACCGCTTGCCTGTTAAGGACAGCGTACGTTTCCGATGCCTGAATCATCTTACGAGCGTCTGGAGTAAATTCCCATTCGATCCATCCTGCCTCACCACCATTTTCTTCGGTTTCTTCCCGAGACCGGGAGATTAGCGAGAAGAGGGTAGTGGCTTTCTTTCCCCGCCAGGAACGATCATCGACGGCAAAAAGTGTGCGGTGCAATTCCTGGAGCATGTCGGTAATCCGCTCATTTCCCTTATGGCCGCGGCGAATATCGGCCTTCCGCATTCTATGCGGCTTATCCTCCCAGGCATCACCGCCAGCAGTCAGGATCATCAATGCCAACAGCCGAGATGCCGTGAGGCTCAAAGACTCTCCTTTGACGAACTTAACTTCGATGATGCTTCCTGGCTTTGCAAACTCGTCACCGCCCTTTGCACGTAAGGCTGCCGCGACCCGCATCGCCCGGCCAGGTGCTTCTGGAGACTCCTCTAATTCCTCATTGTCCGCGATTTTGTCAGTCTCGGATTCCATGCCATACCAAATTTTCAAGAGCCTCAAGAGAATCGGAAAGCTGCCTGACCTGACCTTTCTCGTCAAGTCAGGTCAGGATATCGCACAGCTGGTCCCCCAGCAGGTCAGGATAGAATCTCTTTCCGATCGTCCCGAGAGGCCGCTAAACAGCCGAGTCGCACATAAGCCATTCGTGCGGGCTTCAATCGTCCAGAGTATTGAGCGGCATATAGCCGTAGGCGACACAAAGACGTTCATTCTGGGCAGCCCCCAATAAGTCAGGAAGCCCCCGACAGGGCAGGCAAGGTCCCCCGCAAGGACAGGTCAAAGCCCCCAATAAGTCAGGTAACATCCCCCGTCAGGTCAGGTAGCTCGAGCTAACATAATGAGATTACTACGTTTTGTTGGCTTGAATCTGAATTCCTTAGAATCAGGAATCACCTCCGCTGCAAGCAGCGGCGTTTTGAAAATGATTCTATTGCCTGCCTAACGCTCCTGCTCCTGCGTCATATCGATAACTCGCAATGCGAATCGGAGGGAGAGGTGAATATCCGGCAGGTACAAATCAGCATCGCGCAAAGCGACTCCTAACGGCTTGATAATAGGATTCCTGGGGACAGCTCTTGGAGAGCAGCCACGCATTTCTCGCTTCTTTCCTATCCATGAAGAGGGCTAGGCTGGGGCCTGTTCCGGCCCCCTGGCGCAAGGGCCTGGCCGTCGGCTCCGCTGCGCGGCCCCGCTTGGTGATCGCGGCGGTTTCCCCGCCTTCCTGCGCTGCGCTCCGTGCAGGCGGGTGATGCCCCTCCGCCGCGATCAGCCCTCAATTGCGCCATTCCCCGACCCGCTTCGCCAGCAGGCAGAAGCCGATGGCGCGCCATCGCCTTCGGCTCCATTTTTAAAGACAAGGGATAGACGACATGACCCGCACGACCGCAGCGCCCCGCACCAAGGCCGAGCGCATCGATGTTTACGAGGAAGTCACCAACCAGATCATCGCTATGCTCGAAGCTGGCACCCGCCCATGGTCGCCACGCTGGGCATCGGGGGCGGCCTCGCTTCCGCTGCGCCATGAGGGAACCGCCTATCGCGGTGTGAATGTGCTGCTTTTGTGGTCCGCGTCCATGACGCGCGGTTACACCAATCCCTATTGGATGACCTATCGGCAGGCCAGCGAACTGGGAGGGCAGGTCAGGAAGGGAGAAAAGGGAAACCTTGTCGTCCATGCCGGAAGCTTCACGCCCAAGGATGAGGAAATCGGGCAGGACGGGGCAGGGGAGGGCGAAGACCGCGCCCGCAGCTACCTGAAAAAATATGTCGTTTTCAATGTCGAGCAAATCGACGGCTTAGACATGACCAAATATCCCGTTCCGCGTGTCGAAGTGAAGAACCGCGACCAGCGCGACCTGGAACTGGAGGCAGCCTTTGCCCGTTATGGCGTTCATTACAGCGAGGGCGGCAATAGCGCTTGTTACAACCCGGTCGCCGATAGCATCCGCATGCCTGCCTTTGCTGATTTCGTGAGCGGCAACGCTTTCTACGCCACACTTGCCCATGAGGGAATCCACGCGACTGGCCACCAATCCCGGCTCAACCGTGAAACCCTCTATGACTATGGGAAATCGACGGCAATCCGTGCGGCAGAAGAGTTGATCGCAGAGGTCGGCGCGGCCATGCTTTGCGCGCAGCTCGGGATGGAACCGACCGAGCGTGACGACCATGCCGCCTATATCGCCTCGTGGTTGACCGCCCTTCGCAACGATAAGCGCGCCATTTTCCGCGCGGCGACCGCCGCGCAGGCGGCCAGCGAATTCATCCTTGCCCGGATGGCCAAACCCGACATCGCGCGCGCCGCCTGACCCCGATCGGGCGGCCGACCGCGCAGCCCTTTTCCTCGCTTCTTCTGAAAGATCGACCGATGTCCAAAGCTACCACCGAGATCGAACTTCGCTGGCGTGACGAAAATTACGGTGCTGTCCATGCCGTTGCCGCCCTCCGCAACTCTGGCGGAACCTGCGACTGGAGCGAACGAACCCACCAGAAATTTCGCGGCTGCCCGAAACGTGCGGGCTTTGTCTTTCATCATCGTCGTTGCTCCTACATCGCATCGCAAGGGGAGGGCGCGACACGCAAGCGCGCCGTGGGCGATGAACTCGCCCGCGCCGGTTTCACCATCACACAGGGCGATGTCCGACCGAAGGAAGAACAACCATGAGCGCATCGGGCTTCCGCCATAATGGCGGGCCGCCGCTCGACGATGGCGCGGCGGCAGCGGAGCCGCCCCGCTTGCCAGCGGATGCGGCATGTCTTCGACGTGTTCACTGGCATCCGCCCAGTGGACGCGAAGAGTCCGATTATCGCGCATGGCAGGGCGGCTATGGCCGCCGCGTCAGGGAACCGAGCGGTCATTGCTTTCGCGTGATGCACCGGGAGGGCGGCCCGACCGCCTTTGCCGGGACCATGGGACGCAACCGCTGCTTTAATTTCGAGCGCAAGTCCGATCCCGATCCGGCGCAATGCCGGACCAGAGGCTTTGTCACCATCTGGCAGGATGGGAAGATCGTTTGGGAAGGAACAGAGGGCGAGGAACCGGCTGAATTGCGCGAAGGGAGTTTGGCCCTGTGAGCACCAGATGCGCCCAAACGGAGCGGGCGCACGGCGCCAGCGCTTTTCTTGACCGCCCGGGAAAGGGGCGCGCCGCCCCCTTTCCCTGCAACGAGAATCAGCCCGACCGTGGCTCGCTTGGGGCTTCGACCGCTGCGCCCGCACCACTCGCGCGGTTTCTCGCTGCCCCCATTCCCCCGGCGTTCTTGAGCGTCCGTGTCGCCGTTGGCTGATGCCACCGGCACCAACTATTGCAGGAAGGATAAAGAGATGGCGATCAAACTGGTCGAAGGCCTGCACCTCACTGCCACCAACAAGCGGCATCTTACCACGATCATCGCTCAAGGGTGGACCAGCGGGGAGAGCGGACAGATCAAGTATAGCGTCACGCCGATCGAAGGCGAACCCAATCGCTATCGCTATTGTATCACCAAGCGCGAAAGGCTGGATAATGCGCGCAGCCATGTTCGCGAGAGCAGGGGCATCCTTGAATATATCTGCCCGAGCGTCATGCGAAGGGAGCGGCGTGATGGCGCGCCGTGCCCTGCGTGAGCCGCGCGGTGTCGCGGCCGCCTTGCCGCCCATTGGCGTCCAGCCCGACATGTTTGGCGGTCCTGCCATCGTTCATGACTGCGGGCCGGTTCACGGGGATCGACCAAGGCGATTAAGGGGAGCTAATGGCCACCATCGGCGGCTGGATAGTTCATACCGTTCCTGGCAAGCTGACGATAGCTACTGATCCGATTGGGGAAGGCGTGACGCTCACACTTTCCTATTTCCGCGCCGATTTGAGTTGACGGGCATCGAACCCCGCAGATCCATGGCCTTTGGACCGGCAGGCCACGCACGGCAGTCAGGTCCGTTTCCTTGTTCTGGCCTGTGCACGACCTGCGGGTATCAAATTCAGGCACCCTCGACACGGCACAGTGCCTTCTCAGAGTGCGGGAACGTGGCTTTTTGGGTGACCGTCACGTTCCTCCTGTTCGGGCGGCGCACCCTGGATTTTCCAAGCGATGTTCAAGTGACGCTGATGCCACTTCACAGGACTGCCGTCCTCTCTTGAGCTATGATGATGCTTTTGAACGATATTCTGTGTCATCCGCCCTTGCTCAACCGCGCAATTCCTGTTTGCGATGGGGTATGGTCGCAGGCCGCCTTCTACGATCAAGAAAATAACCGCCCTTTTGAGGGCTACGGTTTCCGCGGTGCGGACCCTCCGTTTATTTTCTGGATCGCGTCAGCCTTACTCCCGTGACGACCCCATCAGGAATTGGCCTGATCGAGCAAGAGGAATGTCCCATGCAGAACATCGCTGAATTTCGCATCATCGGCCGCGTCAACAAGGTCACGGAGCATGAGAAGGTGGCGAAGATTTCGGTCGCCGCCAATTACAACCGCCAGGAAGATGGTGAGTGGGTCACAGACACCCATTGGAACGAGGTGACGCTCTTCGGCCGCCTGATCGAGCGCGCGACCAAGATCGACAAGGGAGATCTGATCCACGTCACCGGACGGGTTCGGCAGAACTCCTACGACACGGCTGACGGCAAACGCTACACGGTTGAACTGATCGCCGATGGCTTGGCGGTCCTCGCAAAGGCCAGCGAAAATCACGACCGGTAAAGGAAAGGGGCTGCTTTTGCGGCCCCTCCCGGCTTGACCCAGCCGATCTGGGTTGCGCTTTAAGCCTCTGAATCTTTTGTTGGATTCGTTGAGTTATCGCCGCCGCGCGATTATCCTATGCGTCAGCTCGGCTCATCGCCGGCTGATTGCTCCTGCGCGGGCGGCGGCGCGACGAGGTCGCGCCACCGCCCGCCAATCTACAAGGAGGTGGAGGACATGAGCGGTGTAGCGCAAGCAGGCCTTTTCTTTTTCCTGCTGTTCGTCGCGATGTTTCCCAGCGCGGGTAGCAAGAGCAGAGGGCCTCGCATCCGCGATGAGGATGCCGAGACCTGGTGGTACGCCCGCCAATCGTGGTGGAATGACCGTCGATGAAGACGATCGCCGTGAACATCGAAAAGGGCGGCGCGGGGAAGACCACGATCGCCTGTCACCTCGCCTGGCATCTGGCCGATGCAGGGCACCGTGTACTGGTGCTGGACCTTGATCGGCAGTGCAATGCGTCGACCGCACTGCGCGATTTCGAGCAGCTTGGCTCGTGCAAGCCCTTGTTCGAACCGGACTATGCCGCGCCTGAGGGATTGCAGCGCGCCATATACTCCAACCACATGGCTGGAGAATATGATGCTGATTATGGCAAAGCGCTGACTTGTTTCCGCGCAAATTTCCCAGCGTTGAAGGCGGCCTATGATTATTGCGTGATCGACACGCCGCCAGCGTGGAGTTGGATCAACTTCGCAGCGCTGATGGTCTGTGACGATCTGATAGTGCCAGTGGAACTGGGACCCTTCGGACCCGATTCGACCCGGCAACTTTCCAACTCGATCCAGACCGTCAATCAGCGCGGCCGCCAGACGCCGATCCGGGTTGCTGGTTTGGTCGCCAACCGGGTCAAGGCCAATGACCGCAACCAGCAGGCGATGCTGGCTGAGCTCAAGGCCAAGATTGGCCGCAACTTGTTTTCCACGCATCTTCCCGATCGCGCCCACTACAGCCAGGCGGTGCAGGCCGGCGTTCCGGTCTGGCGGTTCGATAAGGATGTCCGATCGTCCCTGCCGCCGATGCAGGCGTTTTTGGACGAAGCATTGCAGAGGATTTGCGCCTGATGGATTTCGGCAACTTCGACATATTCGCCGCCAAGAACGAAGTTGCTGCCCAAGAGCGGGTGCTACTGCTCGACCCGTAGCTGGTCTATGCTGATCCCCATAATGTGCGCCGCGCGATCCGCCAGGAAGAGATCGACGCGCTGGCCGAGACCATTAAGTCCAGAGGGCAGTTACAGCCCATCATCGTCGCACCGGCGGACGATGAGGGGCGCTACATGATCCAGTTTGGGGAACGGCGCTGGCGTGCGTGCTTGCAGCTTGGCCAGCCCGTCCGCGCCATCATCCGCGAGGTTCTGGATGCGGCCCAGATCAGGATCGACCAGTTCATTGAGAACGACCAGCGCGAACAGCTGTCCGTATCGGACATGATCGCGTTCGTTGCCGATCAGGTCGGGTCAGGCATGAGCATCGCAGATCTCGCCCGCGCCACTGGTCGAGACCGGGCGCGGCTCTCCCGCCTGCATAGCCTCGCGTCGGCGCCCGACTATATAATCGCTCGCCTCAATGATATTCCGGTCCGCGGCGCCGTTGCATTAATGAAAGCCGCCGCCAACGATCCCGAAGCTGTGATGGCGTTTCTCGATGCCACGCCTCCGGGTTTGGTCACGGTTGCTGGCTGCGAAAGCCTGTCGCGCCCTGCGCCGATGCCGTCAGTTGATCTTGAAGCTGGCAACGTGGCGCAGGTGCTGCGCCTATCTCAGGAGCGCCGCCCGGTACCCGCAGCACCGGGAGGGCGAACCGAGCCGAAGCGGTCCCGCCCGGGAGCGGAGTGCCCCGATGGGTCACGCGCCATCGTTGTCGGCGGCAAGAGTGGCCGCCTTGTTGAGGCGCTGATTCACTTCGACGGCGAAGGCCAGCCGCGCCTCGTCCGCTTCGATCGCTAAATCTGCGCACCCCTTCTTTTCCGCGTTCTCGAGCGTTCCGGCCATGGTAGAGCACAGTGGCCCGGGCCACAGATTCGCATGGTTTTTTAAGAGGTTGCTTTGATGGCAGGATAGGGGTTAGGGTCGCAGTTGTAACACAGTGGCATCGCGGACAAGGGACGAGGATGACAACTGCAAACGCAGCTCAGGATGGCAAAACGCACCTCACCATTCGGCTGGACCGGGCCACGCTCGACGCTTTCGACGCGCTCGCGGCGGGCAGGGGAGGGCGCAGCGCGCTTCTCCGGTCAGTCCTGGCGCAGGTTCTCCGGCAGGCGGGCGATGCGCCGCTTGTGCAACCGCAAGCGGAGCGCAGCACTAACCGCGTCACCATCAGCCTGACCGATGCCGAGATGGCGGTGTTGGAAACACGGGCGGTCGAGCGCGGAACGGATCGGGCGGGGTGGGTCAAGGCCCTGACCCGCCGCCATCTTGGTCTGAAGGGCAGTGTCGACGCGGGCTTGCGTGAGAGCCTCGGCCTCGTGCGCAAGCAGTTGCAGCGCATTGGCCGCAACCTCAATCAGGCCACGCGTGCCGGCAATGCGGTCGCGCTGGCCGACAATGGGCTGCAAATCGAAGGCGAGCTTCGGCGCATCATCGAGATGCGTCAGGAGGTCAGCGACCAGATCGCGGCCCTGGGTGAAGCCCTGCGGGGAGACCTCAGCTACTGGAAGGTGGCTGACTGATGTCGTTCGGCGAGCGCGAGGACGAACTGTGGGGCGTGCTGAAGCCGACGTTCAAGCCGCGCGTGTTTGGTGATCCCAATCTCAAATATGCTGAGCGCCTGCTGAACCAGAAGGAGTTCGGCAAGGACGTAGGACAGGTGGTGGCGCCCCGTGCAGATGCCCGTTCCGTGCTGGCCCGCGTCGTTCGAAAGGCGCCCGAGGTGCTGGTGAAGGTGACGGGCCGCAAAAAGGGAGCCGACCATCTTGGCGCTCACCTCGCCTATATCGGGCGTAAGGGTGGGATCGCGCTGGAAACTCGCGACGGCGAACTGCTCACGGATAAAGCGGATGTCCAGCAGCTCGCGGAGGAATGGTCCGAACCCTTATATTGGCGCCAGCGCGCGACTGTGTCCGCAGTCTCCATGGTCTTTTCGATGCCGGAGGGTACCGACCCTGAGACGGTGAGGCAGTCGGTGCGCGAAACGGCGCAGCGGATGCTGGGCGACAATCATGATTATCTGATGGCGCTCCACACCGACACGCCGCGCCCGCATGTGCATATGACGGTTGAGGCCGAGGGCATGGACGGCAAACGGTTCGATCCCCGACGGGAGGATTTGTTCAAATTTCGGGAGGCTTTCGCCGAAGCGCTGCGGAGCCGGGGTGTCGAATGCGAAGCGACGCCGCGCTGGACGCGGGGGCAGGGCAGGGCTGGCACGAGCATGGCGCTCGCGCAAATGCGGGAGAAAATCCGGCGTGGTGTGTCGCGGCAGCCGACCGAAGCCGATTTGCGGCAGGCTCGGGAAGCCCTGGCGATCGCGATGGGAAAGGCCCAATCGCCTAGTTTTTTGGCGCAGGCAAAGCAGCGCTGGGCTGATATCAGAGAACGATACGAAGGCGCGGCCGTTCGCCTTGATGGTTCAGAGGACCCGCGTGACAAAGAACTGGCGCGGGAGCTCAGATCGTTCCTGAAAGATCGACCATCGATTGAAACCGTTCCCGATCGCGTGCTTAAGGATGCGATTGAGCGCGTGCGCATTGCGAGAGAGCAGCAACAAGCGGACAAAGAGGAGCGAAAGCCCGCAGAACGAGTACCCCCAGGCCTAGGGCGGTGAGCTTGGGTTATGACCTTTGCAAGCTGCTTTTGCTAGAAGTGATAATTGGCATATGCTATAGGCATAGGCCAAGGAGCTACTATGGGTGTCGAGCGTCACGTTAAGCTTTTCAAGAATGGGCGTAGCCAAGCGGTGCGCATCCCCCGCGAATTTGAGCTTCCTGGTGAGGATGCGATAATGCGCAAAGAAGGTTCGCGCATTATCATTGAACCTGCGCCCGGGACTTCTCTTCTGGGGCTGCTCGCGACGCTTGCGCCGATCGATGAGGATTTTGGCTCAATTCATGATGCCGCTCCTGAACCCATCGATCTTTGAGGCATGTTCCTGCTCGACACGAATATTCTATCGGACCTGATCCGGCATCCGCAGGGCGTGATTGCGGCGCGGATTGCCGTAGTCGGTGAGGTGACGGTGGCGACGAACATCATTGTAGCTAGTGAGTTGCGCTATGGCGCGGAGCGTCGCGGATCCGAGCGGCTGACGCGGCAACTTGAGGCGGTGCTCTCCCTGCTTCCGGTGCTACCTCTTGGCGATGACGTCGACACGCATTACGGGCGGCTTCGTACAGATTTGGAAAAGCGGGGTCAGCCCATCGGCGGCAATGATATGCTGATTGCCGCGCATGCCTTAAGTCTCGGGGCCACCCTCATAACGGACAATGTTCGAGAGTTTGAACGGGTGGCGGATCTAGGCATCGAGAATTGGCTCGGTCCGTACTGAGGTTGCCGCCGAGCATCACAGCAGACAAATTCAAGGTTACTCACGGCAGCAACGATTGGGTCGGGCCTGAGCGAGTCACCGTATAAACCCTGACCGCCTTGGGGACTTTCGCGACTGTCAGCTTCAAAATTGCGAACCGAAATAAGCCGACGTTCAATTGGCCCGAGCCGCGCGAATTGCCTCTCCTTATGCGCCCGCTCTGACTGTCGGCCGAACGCGCGCAAAAACCTCATCATAGAGCGCAACCTCGCCGGGCATCGCCAGTGTGACGGCAAGCCCAAACGTCACTGCGTCGTCGATTACTGCTCCTTGGTCGGGATCGCGCTGAACCGTAAGCGGTACGGTCATATTGGCAGTGACGACCGGAGCGTCGCTCCCTTCCCAGCAACGCGAGAAGATTGTGCCGCGATTGATCTGGTTCTCATCGGGCTGCCAGCCATGAGGACTTATACCGAGATCGGTGATCGAGGGAGGCTTGAGAATCTTGAGTCGACAGGATCGATAGGATTTTCGACCCGGTGATACCGGCGTGAACCAAGCAAGGGTCGCCGAGAGACTGTGTGGCTGACTTTTCCCGCCGATGGCGAGCGGAACGGGAACGGCTATGGTCACCGAACGGTCGCGATGCAGACTGCCAACAGCAAAGAAGGTAGCGCGGTCCGCCGCGCAGGCGACAGCATCCTCGGCATCGACCATGCCATAGCCGATGAACCGCCGGATATTATCCTTTTGACGCGGAGCCTGACCGCGTCCCCACGGTCCGACCGTATCCTTGATGAGCCTAGCTACGTCGCGAGGCCAGCGTGCCGGGTGGACGAGGAGCGCCTTGAGGAGAACGGCACGCTGGAGCGGCGACATGGCGAGGAATTCAGCGCCATATTCGGCTTCGAGAGCGTCGTGGATTTCGTGACATGTCCGCGAGGCGAGAGCGGCGGCGGCGCTGGTCCCGTTCGTGTAACCGTCCTGATTTTCGCGGCCGGCCACGGGTGGTGCGGCGACCTTGAGGCCCGCGCCGCGCGAAGCACGGCCGGGTCGGACCTCGATATGGGTGTGGTTGCGCACGACTTGCATATGCTCCTTCGAGCCCGGCATCAGGATGTCCGGCTTCACCGATCGGGCGAAGCCGGGACCGAGCGAACTGGAGGGATTGGCGGTGTCGTGATCGGGAAACGGGTCGATCAGTGCTCGCGCAAGCGCCCGGTCGGCGGGTGTCACCGCATCGCTGTTGCAGGCGCCCACCGTAATGCCGTTGATGGTTTCAGCCGGCGAGAACATCCGTCGCTCGCCGATCAGACTATGAAGCGCATTTATCATCGATGTAGCGCGATGGGCACCATCGGCGCTTTCGTAGGCAAGCCCGTTCGCATAGGCGGGTACGCCGAAGTCGGCGATCGCGTTGCCGGCGCTGACTATGAAGAGAAGGCCGAATCGGTTCGAGAGGCGATCGAGCAGCCGCGCCCATGGTGAAAGCTGGCCATGGAAAGGCCGGTTCCTGTTCCCTAGCGAGAGGTTGACGATCACGACGCCCGGTCGCTGCTCCCGCAACCGGACGATGGCGAGGTAGATGAGATCCACGACGAGCCTGTCGCGCGGGAAATCGTCATGATCACCCATGACGGGCATGACATGTATCCGGCGGGGCAAGGCCTGGCCCGTGCCGTTGCGATCGCCGTGGACGATGAGCGATGCCATGGCCGTGCCGTGAAAGCGATTGGCCACGAGTGCCGAGGGTTCGAGATCGAAGGGGTCGTCGAGATCGACGTGCCGGCTGAGCATGCGGTGCGCCGCGACCGGCACGCCGTCCAGCAGAGCGAGAATTGGCTCGCCCAATTCGGGCTGTGGGAGCGCGACAGCTTCTTCCTCGGCTACATCGCCTAGTTCGATTGAGGTCGAGGCGCTTTGTGGCCGGATGTGCTGGATCGGCTCGAGCCCGGCCACGCCTTCGGCGCGTCGCTCCACGATTTCGCGGACGGCCCAAACGGGAATGTCGGCTAGCAGCGCGTGATAGCCAATATCCGCTATGCGGGCCTGCGAGACGATACGGCCGTCGCGCGCGGTGATCGCGGCCCGGACATTGGCCTCCTGTTCGTTTGCGATCCGATCCTGAACGCGATAGACCAGCTCGACCTCAATGCGCACTAGTTCATCATCGTCCAGTCCGTCGATGAGGGAGGCAAGAAAGGTCGCGTCGCTTGCGTGGACGCGATCCAGCGGTCCCCATGGCCGCAGATCCTTGAGCAGTTCGAAGACATTCGCCCATGGAGTTTCGCCGCGTATCAGCCGACCGGTCTGCCACCGCTGCCATAGGGTAAGGAGGTTTCGCAACGCCCCCATGTCAGGGACGAGCAAATAGGCGAAGGGCTGCTTGTCCTCTTCATCGCCTTCGAGTTCCTCTTCATCGACTAGTTCGAGGCCCGCGACATTCTGGACGGCGTTTGCAAAGGCGGAGATCGAGCCGCGCACTTCGAAGACAAGGAGGCGCTCAGGCGCCAGACCGGCAGCGTCTGCCCGCAGTTCGAGCGCATCGGCGCCGCGTGCGAGAATATCGGCAAGTCTGCTGAACTTGGGACCAAATGCTGCCGTTTGGCGATCGCGCGGAAACGCGTCGGGCCTCGGGGTCATCATGGCGCGCCCAATGGCGCGCGGTTGATCAGCTGGGACGGGCAGCCTCAGAAGAGGCTTGGTCGGATCGCTCGGCACTGATCGCCTCCGGAGTTACCCGCGAGGCCCAAAGCTCGAGTTCGGCGCGTAAGGCATCATCAACGGAAAGCTCCCCCAACCCCAAAATCTGGCGCCTTCTGACATTCTGGCAGAAGTCCAAAGCCTCGGCATAGCTTACCGTGCCAAGCTTCGTTGTGATACGCGCCGGCGTCATCTTGGGAGCATCGGGCCAATCAGACAAGATGCGATCGAGAAATACGGTCACTTCCTTGCGTTGAGGAGTGGGCATGCTCAGGCGCATCTGGAACCGACGCCAGACGGCGCGATCGAGAAGTTCACCGTGATTGGTCGCGGCAACGACGATGACGTAGCTTGGCAACTGATCGAGTTGCATGAGCAGGAAGGAGACGACGCGTTTGATTTCGCCGGTTTCGTGCGTGTCGCCACGCTCCTTTCCGATCGCATCGAACTCGTCGAAGAATAGGACGCTGGGCGTCGTACGGACATAGTCGAACAGCCTGCGCAGGCGCGCGTTCGTCTCGCCCAGATAGCTGCCAATCAGCGCGTCATAGCGCACAACATAGAAGGGCAGGCCTAAGCTCTCGGCGATGGCTTCGGCGAAAGAGGTTTTCCCGTTGCCCGGAGGCCCGGACAGGAGCACCCGGTGCCGCGGCTCGTAGCCGCTCGCGCGCAGAACATCGGCGCGCCGATGCTCCTCGATAAGCTGGCGCCCGCTCTCCTTGACCGGCAGAGACAGGATCAGATCGTCGATCTGGAGGCGAGCCGTGACTTCGAGTATCGCCTCACGCCCATTCGACGGATTAAGATGTGGGGAACTGGCCGTCAGCGCCGGAGGGGTGACAGGAACTGCGGAGAGTGCGCGTTGGAGACGATCGGCGACGATATAATGCTTCTTGGCGCGCTCGTCGGCGACCAGCGCTTCGGTCGTTGAGCGCAAGGCTTCCCGATCGCCTGCAGCGCCGGCGCGCACCAGAGAGATGAGAAGGTCGCTACGCGCCATGTCAGCCTTGAATATCCCCCGTTTCCACGCTCATGCCCGCTTCTCCATGCTAACAATCAATGCTGCCGCTGTATAATATCTTCCATTCTGGGCGCGCCTAACGGAATCAAAAACGAGCCGAGTCGAATCAGCGCGCTTTATGCGATAGTTTGGCGCTGCGGAATCCTAAATCGCAACAGAAATCGGGTGCTACACGACGACAAGGGCTCGGCCTAATCTGAAGCGTTTTTCTGCGGCCATCACGGCCACCGGAGATGTGTCATGGGATTATCAGAGTTTGTTCCCACCGCTCGCCAGCGGGTGTCCCTGTAACGCCGGACGCAAGATTGGTGCAAAGCGCGCATTAGCCTGTTAAATCAATGCCAACGACCGCTAGCTTCACCTGATGGTTCAATTGTGCCTCAAGGTCGGCAGCAAAGCTTTGCAGCCGCCTCAGCAGGGTCGAGAAATCAATCACGGATTCGGTATCCGGGCATCGCCAAGTGCGGCGTTTTCTCATGGTCACAAGTAGGCAGCCCGCCCGGCAATCATCATGTTGCATATACTGGCCGACCAGCTGGTCTTCCAGAGACCGCTCGAGATCGACGACCGAATACCCATTGTTGGCGAGTTTCAATTCGATGACGGCCTGCGCATTCGAGCGCACCGAGAGGAGACGGATGTCCGTTTCCTTGTCATTGACCACCAGCGCCTCGCGATCGACACGATAAGCTCCATTCGCGCGCTCCTGGAGGCGCTTGGCGAACCAGACCTGCATATCCTTTTCTTTGTCGATACCGACTAGGATCGATCGCTCGGAAAACTCGTGTGCAGCGATATCGTGCTTAAGATCTGCAAGCCGATCCGTCATCAGCCGGAACATGCCGTTGCGATCCGCCTGCGGGGCTTCGCCATAAAGCTCGATCTGCGAAAGATCGCGATCGGCCAGTGGAGGCCCCTCAGCTTCGCTGGCCGCTTTCTCGCGCGCAATCTGGTCGAGCCTGTCTTTGAAATGGGTGAACAACGGGTCATTGCGCATGGCCTGCTTGATGGCCCAAGCTTCAGCGCCAGTGCGGGCAAGCAGAGCACTCAGCACTGCTCCGCGGCCATCCTGCGCCTCGTCGCGGGCAGTCGGACTGAAGACTCCGCCACCCGCCCGGTCGATGTCATCGGAGAGGCGGATTTCGGCATAAGCCAACTTGACCAGTGAAAGAAGCATGGCAGGAGTGAAGTCTTGGCCCGAAAGATCGGAGCAAAAGCGCGCGCTGCGGCGATGACCAAAGGTGGCGAACAGATTTTCGCACAGGGGGTACCGGGTTGGCGGATCGAGCGTTCCAATCTGTTGTTCCAGTAACGCAATAGCCTGTCGCGGCGCGGTGTTCAGCAAGAGCATCACCCAGAGCAGCGCGAAGGGCTCCCCAAGGCCACCTGAAAGCCGGTTATGCGCCAGCGCGATCAGCTGTGACCGATCGAATGAACTGCGAAGCAGATAATCAATCGCCCTTTCAAGGTGATCGTGCATTCGAGCCTGCTGTTGCTCACCGTCGAACGCAGCATCGGTCGTCCGCAACCAAGCCCATACACGCGGCGCGAAGAACTCGAGGACAGGCTGGTCAGCCCGCGAGAAATCCGCGAGCAGTCCCGGGAATTCGAAACTGACGGCGTCATCCAACTGGGCTGAAAGCTCCTTGCCAAGTGTAGCATCGACAGCTTCAGGGTGGTGCGCCACGAGACCCGCGATCCAGGGCGGGACGCCGTTGAGTTCAACAGGTACAAGGCGGGATGCTGTCGCGGCATCCTTGCGTGAGAGATCTCGTGCCCAGTCTGGTTGCTCCGCCTCTGCATAAACCCCCGCAAGCGCGTGGATCCAGCTGGACCATACGGTATTGCGCTCGTCGGTTGGACGCTCACTGCGCAGCGGAACCTCGATGGTGCGCCAGTAAGCACAGAACGCTGCGCGCACCCGTTCGGTGATCGCATCGTCGAAATGGGCCGAGATCGCTGCGCCGTTCCAATGGGCGCGCCAGCCCAGGTCTTCGGGGTCACGTTCAAGAACTTGCGCAAAATCCCAAACGATTCTGGAATTGCTCGTCTTCGCGAAATAGGCGTCTGGATCGCGCAAGATATCCTGCCGCCAGTCGAGCCACGTCTGGACAGCCGCCGCTTCCTTGGCCTTGCGTACCGCTGCCTGCTTCTTCCACTTCGCTTCCTGCGCCGCGTAGGACCTATCCGGCTTTGCAGGAACGAGCCATTGCTCCAGTTTTTCGAACCACGAAGGCTGATCTTTGGCAATGTCGCGGAGCGCTGCGACCCGGTCCTGAACCGGCTGGCCATCGACACGAAGCAGATAGAGGGCGTCGCGGAAAGCCGCAGCGCGGATACGCTGATCAAGTCCGGTGTCAGCCGCCACCTCCAACAACCAGTCGAAATCGTCGTAGTCAATCGCACCCACGGTCGAGCCATAGGCGATGTTCATTCCGAACTCGTCGTCATTGCGCGCCGGCACATGAGCAGCGCAAAAGTGCCCCTCCGCTGAGTAGATGAATTTTCGCCAGCTTCTAGGACCAAGGCGGAGCCGCTCGATCAATTCTTCTGCAGGCTTTTCATCGCCAAATTCATTGTCCTTCAGCCGGGTGGCGATCACGGCGGCCTCGACCAGCCCCTCGGGAGGTGGACGGGTGTCGTCGAATTGACGCAGGCAAAATGCTGCTAGCGCCGACGTGAGGTGCCGATATCTGCTCGCGTAATGCGGCCAGTGTTCGACGCGCTTGATGCTGTCTTCGATCAGCCGCGCCATCAAGTCGCGCAGCAAGGTGACCTCACCGTCAGGGAGCGTCCAATGCGGTATCAGCCTTGGCAGTGTCCATTCGATCCCGCCGACACTGCGTTTGTCGACATCGATCTGTCCGAGAAGCCGGACGAAGTCTTCTGCCAAAAGATGCTTGGGAAAAAGCGGGTCAATCACCCCTTCCTTCACGCGCGATGGCCAGTGCGGCTCGCTCAGTAATGACGCGATCAGGCTCGACAGCTCGCCCGGTGCCGTCATCTCTGCAAGAACCGTGACAGCCGTTACACGGTCAGTCGGCGACGCTTCGGGATCATTCGCCACTTCTGTTGCGATATCGCAGCAGTCTTCCATGCGCGCCGCCTGAATGAGGTCGATCAGTAGTTCGCCGACTTCTGGGCTGGTGCTTCGTTCCTGCCAAAGCCTGCGGACGGTAGGCGACAGATCGGGCGACGCGAAACGCAATACCTGAGGATAGGGAATGCGCACCCCGCGCCAGCCATCGCTTCCATAACGTTCGACATAGGCCGCAAGGATACGGGAGCGCGCACTGATCGGAAAACTCTCCGGGTCGCCGTCATCCATCAACGCTTCAGGCTCTCGGCGCACCATCTCGTCGCGTACAGCGTCGTCTGTGATCGCCAGCCAAGCCGCGACTGGGCGCATCGAAGGGAATACCAGATCCTGACCATAGCATTCGCCGAACAGGAGCCGAAACAATGCTGCCCTTGGCATTTGGCCATCCGCGCTGAGGCGCCGCAACCGCTGGGCCGCGAGGAATTCGGAAGCTGACCGGTGGTGAAACCGGACACGGCCATAGCTGGCAAACCCGAACAACGGGCGCTGCAGCAGTTCAGCACGGTCGCTTTCAGACCAGTCATGAAGAATGATCGACGGGTCGATCGCCGCTTCTGCCTCGTGTGCATCAAGCGACAGGTCTGAAAAACGAATGGTTCTCTTGCGAGTCAGCACCTGCGCGAGTGCCAGGCGCTCAGCACCATCAAGGGCTCGTGCATCGGACAGGCGGATATGGCGCTTGCGCTCTCCTGTTTCCTTAAGTTTGCGGCGAATGTCTTCGGCGATCTGTTCAGAGCGAGTACCAAGGCGCGCATACTCGTTCCAATAGGCACAGATTTCGATTAGCTCTTGAGGACGCCGAGCAAACTCCCAGGAACGTTTGCGGTCGATCTCCGCTAGCAGTTCGGCGATGTTTTTAACCCGCTTGCCTTCAGCAAGCTGTTTGATTTGCTCCCCGTTCAACGGTGTTAACCCGACGATGCGGACGCCGCTTTGCAGATCGTGGTCGCCCGGTGTCTTCTTCGCTTCCGACTGCTGCTTCCGTACCTCGCCGCTGATAAGACGCCGGAACTCTGCATCAGGATCTTCGGCAATATCCGGCGGCGGTGCAGGCTCGACGAAAGGCAGTTCACCGGCAAACGCTTCGAGATCGAGCGCAATCGGCCGACTGGTGACGGCAATCTTTGCGCGGTGAAGCTGACCATCTATC
>Ga0207647_10000625_pt1 | contig 27525 bp, 20 predicted proteins | sample KBSCornC2_FD_184295 | JGI IMG/M metagenome (GOLD analysis project Ga0207647, IMG submission 184295) | Corn rhizosphere microbial communities from Kellogg Biological Station, Michigan, USA - C2 (SPAdes) (version 2) | ecosystem: Host-associated > Plants > Roots > Rhizosphere ... | reverse complement strand
CCGCTTCTTCCAGATTGCGCAGCGCGTGCCGCACGGTGATGCGCGAAATGCCGAGCATTTCGCAGAGACGATCCTCGTTTGGAATTTGCGACCCGGCGCCCCATTCGCCGCGATCAATCAAACCGCGCAGCGCCATTTCGGCCTGGTGCCAGAGCGGCTCCGGCCGCCGGCGATCGGGCTTCTGCAGACCGCTGACCTCAGCCATTCTGTCTCCTCCAATCAGCGCCGCGAGCACCCGCGAACGCTGCCCCCACCAGACCCGCGCGGGTCCCGAACCGCCCTGCCCGGATGTCGATCCCGCGAAGATGCCCGGGGACGTGACGATGCAGCGCCGCCAGGATCATCGGACCGGCCACATCGATCGAGGTCGCGACGCCGCCGGCGAGGATGATGGTCTGTGGGTCGAGCAATGCGACGGCGCCCGCAAGCGCCGTGCCGAGCGCGCGCATGGGCGGCCCGAGAGCGGCGATCGCATCCTTGCGGCCGGTGCGCGCTGGGACGTGGAACGAGTGGTCGGCCTCGTCGAACAGGCTGAGCGTGGCACGCTTGCCGAGGCCGGCTACCATCGGCTTCAGCATGGTGAGATCGGCCAGCGTGTCGCGGGTGCCCTGGAGGAAAAGCATCGGCACCTTCACGTCGGCAAGATGCTTCGCGCGATCAGCCGACGGCTTGCCGGCCGGATGCAGGGGAAAGCCGAGGAATGCCAGCCCCCTCACGCCGTCGAGCGGCGCGGCGGCCTGCGCCTGCGAGGTCATGCGGCCGCCGAATGACTTGCCGCCGGCGATCAGCGCAAGTTCCGGTGCGAGGTCGGTGGCAGCGATCACCGCCGCGCGCACGGTCGCATGCGCCAGCTTCGGCGAATCGGGGCGTCCGCCTCCCTTCTCCATGTAAGGAAACTGATAACGCAAGGTCGCGATACCGCATAGCGAAAGCTCCGCGGCAAGTGCGGCCATGAACGGATGCGTCATGCCCGCACCTGCGCCGTGCGCGAATACATAGCACGCCCGTGCGTCGACCGGCGTCTGAAACAGCGCCGATACGCGATTATCTGCGTCGACCGCAATCGTCAATGCACGAGCCGCAGTCTCCGTCATCCCTGCGCATACTCCTGCAACTTGAGCGAGTACGGCGGCGCGGTCGGCTCATGCATGAAATAGACGAAGACTTCGCTCCATCCGGTCGCAAGCAGACGATCGGCCCAACGCTTGAGATCGTCGTCGGAATATTCTTCGAGACGCAGCCGCACATAACCCCAGGAGGCGGTTTCGACCAACGGCGGAGGCTCGTTGTCCTCGCGCTCGGACAACACCAGAGCCGCGCCGGCGCCGCGCAGCGCCGCGTAGACTTCTTCGCAGAACCAGCTCGAAGAGCGGAATTCGAACGCAGCACGATGATCCTTCGGCAGCGCACCGAGGAAATCAGTGAGGCGCGGCAGATCCTTTTTCAGATACGGCGGCAGCTGAAACAACACGGCGCCGCGCTTCGCGCCGAGCACGGCCAGATTCTTGTAGAGGTATTCAACCGAATCCTTGGCCTCATCGGTCTTGAGTTTGGCATCATGTGTGATGCGCTTCGAGGCCTTGATCGTGAAGCGAAAATGCTCAGGGGTCGCGTTCGCCCAGTTCTCCAGCACGGAAACTTTGGGCATCTGGTAGAAAGTGTTGTTAATCTCGACCGTGGCGAGGCGCTCGGCATACCAGGCCAGCATCGCGTCGGGCTTCATTTTTTCCGGGTAGAAATTGCCGCACCATTCCTTGTACGAATAGCCGCTCGCCCCGACCCAGACCTTCGTCGCCATTTCTCGTCTCCACCCAATGGCCAAAACGAAACTCAGCGAATATTCCGCCAAACGCGCCTTCGATACCACCCCCGAACCAGCGCCGGCGGTGGTCGAGCGCAGCGGGCCGCTGCTGTTCGTCGTGCAGCAGCATTCTGCGCGGCAGCTTCATTACGATCTGCGCCTGGAATGCGACGGCGTGCTCAAGTCATGGGCGGTGCCGAAGGGCCCTTCGCTTGACCGCAGCGAAAAACGCCTGGCCGTGCTGGTCGAAGACCACCCGTTCGACTACGCCTCGTTCGAGGGCGTGATCCCGCCAAAACAGTACGGCGCGGGCGAAGTGATCGTCTGGGATTGCGGCGTCTACTCACCGGACGAAGACGCACGTGGCCGCCGCGGGGAAACGTTTTTCCATGATCGCGCGGAGGCCGAGCGCCGCGTGCGCGCGGGCCTGGAAAACGGCAAGCTGAGTTTTCTCCTGCGCGGATCGAAGCTGAAAGGTTCCTTCGCGCTGGTGCGCACGAAGGAAACAAAGCTCTGGCTTCTGATCAAACATCAGGATCGCTTTGCGACGAGCGGCGTGGCCGCGCTGCACGATCGCTCGACCCTGTCCGGGGCTTCGGTCGCCCAACTCAAATTCCTTCCCGTGCAGCGGATGCCGGCCGAGCGCCTGGTGCCGCAGGGCAAACTCACGGCCATGCCGGACAAGCTGCAGCCGATGCAGGCCGAGATCGGCTCCGCTGCATTCAATGACGCACGTTGGAGCTGGGAGCCAAAGCTCGATGGCTATCGCGTGCTCGCCTTTGTCGGTCACGGCGGCGTGCGGCTGCAGTCGCGCAACGGCCTGGATTACGCGGCGACGTTTCCACGTCTCGTCGCGGAACTCAGGGAGCAACAGGTCGACGGCTTGATCCTCGACGGCGAGATCGTCGCATTCGACGCTGCGGGCAAGCCCTCGTTCAACGTGCTGCAAAACCGTACGCTGCTGAAGATCGAGCGCGAAATCGCCGCGGCCGATCGCTCGACCGCGGTGATCTTCTATGCATTCGATCTGCTCTACTTCGCCGGCGTCGACCTGCGCAAATTTCCGCAACGCGAACGACGTCGTTATCTCGAACAATGCCTGCTGCCCTCACCGCTCGTGCAACTCGTGCACGCGTCGGACGACGGCGAGGAATTGTTTGACGCTGCACTCGCGAGCGGCTTCGAAGGCGTGATCGGCAAGCGCAAAGACAGCCCATACAAATCGGGCGAACGTTCGCCACTGTGGATCAAGGTCAAGCCGACGCAGACGGCCGATTTCGTCGTCGGCGGTTACACGCGCGGCAAAGGCGCGCGCGCCGCACTCGGCGCGCTGCTGCTCGGTTATTGGCAGGGCAAGAAACTGCATTATGCCTCGCATGTAGGCTCAGGCTTCGACGACAAGTCGCTGACGCTGCTACTGGGCAAGCTTGAATCACTGCGGCGCAAGACCTGCCCATTCGTCGAGACGCCCGAGGTCAACGGTCCCGTGACCTGGGTCGATCCGGAACTCGTTGTCGAAGTGGAATTCCAGCGCTGGACCGAGGACGCATCGTTGCGCGCGCCGATCTTCCTGCGTCTGCGCGACGATCTCGATGCGAAGAAGATTCGACGCGTCGAGCCCGGCGCGGCGAAGAAGTCCAAGCGCGCCAGCGATGAAGGCAATGCGGCCGATGCTCTGCTTGTCCAGCTCGACAACAAAAGGAACACTTTCGAACTCGCCGTCGGCAGCGACCGTATTCGCCTGACTCATCTCGACAAGGTGTATTGGCCCGCCGATCCGGCGCTGCACCAGACGGCGATCACCAAGCGCGACTTGCTGCGCTATCTCGCCCAGGTCGCACCTTACATGCTGCCGCATCTCGCCGACCGCCCGCTGACGATGATCCGCATGCCCGACGGCATCACCAAGCAGCGTTTTTTTCAGAAACATTGGGAGCAGGAGAAACCGGATTTCGTCGAGACGATTACCGTGTTCTCGAGCAGCAAGGACGAGAATCACGACTACCTGCTCTGCAACAACTTGCCCACCCTGCTCTGGCTTGCCCAGTCGGGCACGCTCGAGTTCCACGTTTGGCATTCGCGCGCCAAGCCGGGCGTCGACGCACCCAAAGCGGGTACTGACTATGGATCGTCGCTGCAATCGCTTGAGGCGTCGATCCTCAACTACCCCGACTACGTCGTGTTCGATATCGACCCGTACATTTACTCGGGCAAGGAGAAACCGGGCGACGAACCCGAACTGAACCTGATCGCGTTCGAAAAAGGCAAAGAGGTTGCGTTCTGGCTGCGCGAGCTGCTCGCAAGCATGTCGCTCGAAGCGATCGTGAAGACTTCGGGCAAGACCGGGCTGCACGTGTTCGTGCCGATCAAGCGCACGCTCGACTTCGACGCCGCGCGCACGGTGTCGGAAATGGTCGGTCGACACCTGATGCGCGCGCATCCGAAGGTCATTACCATGGAATGGAGCATCCCCAAACGCACCGGCAAGATCTTCATGGACTACAACATGAACGTGCGTGGCAAAACCCTCAACAGCGCCTATTCGCCGCGCGGCGTGGCCGGCGCGCCGGTGTCGATGCCGCTGACCTGGGACGAGCTCGCCAACGCCCATCCGCTCGACTTTCGCCTGACGAATGTGGTAGAAAAGCTCAAGAAAACCGCAGATCGTTGGCGCAACGCCTTAAAAGATAAACAGAATCTGCAGGCGGCGCTGGCTAAAAAACAGGCGAAGAGTTGAACCTCGGAGGCACATCATGGGCGCTCGTTCGATAGGCAGTCTGACCATCTCCTTCGGTCTCGTGGCCATTCCCGTCAAGTTGTACTCGGCGACCGAAGCTTCGCGCACGATCTCGTTCAATCTGCTGCACAAGGATTGTGGCTCGCGCCTGCGCCAGCAGTATTTCTGCGCAAAAGAAGACGTGCCTGTTGCGCGCGAAGACATGGTCAAGGGCTATGAATTCGCCAAGGATCAGTACGTGATGTTCACCCCGGAGGAAATGAAGGCGCTCGAGGAAGTCGGCACGCACGCCGCCGACATCAGCGAATTCGTGCCGATCGCCGCCGTTGACCCAGTCTACTTTGACAAAGCCTATTACCTCGCGCCCGACAAGGGCGGAGCCAAGCCGTACGCGTTGTTCGCCAAGGCGCTGCGCGAGTCCAAGCGTTGCGCGCTTGGCCGCTGGGCGACACGTGGCAAGCAGTACATCGTCATGGTCCGTCCAGTCGAAGACGGCCTCGTCATGCAGCAGCTGCTTTACTCGGACGAGGTGCGCTCGATCAAGGACATCGACATTCCGGCGACCGACGTGCGCGACGGCGAGCTGAAACTGGCCAAGCAACTGATCGAGCAACAGTCCAGCGACCGCTTCAACCCTGCCGAGTACACCGACGACGTACGCGTGCGCATCGAAGCGGCGATCCAGAAGAAAGTCGAGGGCCAGGAAATCACCGTGGCCGACGCCCCCGAAGGCGGCGCCCAGGTAATCGATCTCATGGAAGCGCTGCGCGCAAGCCTGGAAAAGAAAGGCGGTGCGCCAAAGGCCGCGGACGAGAGCAAAGCACGCAAGCCGGCCAAGCGTGCGGAACGGGCCGAGCCGGCCGCAGCCGCGCCGCGCAAGAACGCGAAGAAGTAGTTGCCCTGCCGATCTCTCCCTGCGGGGAAAGAGCCCGCTTTCAAGTGCTTCCGAGCGGGTGCATAGCAATGTGCAAGTCGCTCCGCTCCTGTGGCGCTGCGCGCGCAGACCTTCGCCTGTGCGAAATGTGAATTCATGTCCATCAAGGAAACCCCCAACGAATACGGTGTCGGCGACGTTGAAAAGTTGCTGGGCATCACGCGCAGCACCATACGCGTACTCATCGACGCCGGATTTGTCGCGCCCACGCGTGGCGCACGCGGAGCACTGCGCTTTTCGTTCCAGGATTTGATTCTGCTGCGCACCGCGCAGGCACTGTCTGCGGCCAAAATCTCCAACCGCCGCATCGCCAAGTCGTTGCGCGAGTTGCGCAAGCAATTGCCGGAGTCGATGCCGCTTTCCGGCCTGCGCATCGCCGCCGAAGCCGACCGCGTCGTCGTACGCGAAGGCAAGGCCCGTTGGCAGGCCGATTCGGGCCAGTATCTGCTCGCATTCGACGGTCAGCCCGAGGCGGGCAAGCTCGCCGTGATCGAGCGACAACCACTGCAGCGTGACGATGAAGATTGGTTCGAACGTGCCCTGAAACTCGAAAGCGAGAACGTCGATGCGGCGATCGAAGCCTACGAGCGCGCAATCGAGGCCGAGCCGGACCGCATCGAGGCAGCGCTCAATCTCGGGCGCCTGCTGCACGAGCACGGCCGCCTGGCACAAGCGCAGCGCGTCTATCGCGAAGCGATCAAGCAGCGGGGTAGCGATGCCCTGCTCTGGTTCAATCTCGCGGTATTGCTCGAAGACCGCGGGCGCCGCGCCGATGCGATCAGCGCCTACAACGCCGCGCTGCGCCGCGATCCACAGATGGCCGACGCGCACTACAACCTGTCGTTGCTGCACGACCACGCCGGCAGGAAACGCGAAGCGTTGCGGCACATGGCGCAGTATCGGCGACTGCTGAAGTAGGCGCGTCCCGACAGGACAACGAGTATTGCCGCGTTGTGCCGACCCGATCGAAGCCACGCCGCAAGCGATTCCTCGAACCACGCGCCTGGGCTTTGCGCAAAACAAATTTACCGCTATAATTTGCGGCTCCCTGAATCGGCATAGCCGTGAGGGGTAGCCGGGCGAATCTTCAATCCGCCCGGTCTCGCGGAATCCCTGGCCTTTCCGCGGGCGAATCAAGTGGGGCTATAGCTCAGCTGGGAGAGCGCCACAATGGCATTGTGGAGGTCATCGGTTCGATCCCGATTAGCTCCACCACTTGATCTTCGAAATTAGGGTTTGCATGCAAACCCACGGTTTTCTCGGCGTCCCCATCGTCTAGAGGCCCAGGACATCGCCCTTTCACGGCGGTAACGGGGGTTCGAATCCCCCTGGGGACGCCAATTATACTTACCGGGACATCCCGGAACTTCTTTGAAACCGCGCTCTGACGCGGTTTTTTCTTGTCCTCAGTACCTTCAGCCTCCCGCAAGCTCACTTGCGGTCACCCAAGTTTGGCAGTAGGTTTAGCAAGCGGCTACCGCCACGGCAGGCCGCCTATCGCCAAAAAGGTACTGCCATGCCGAAGCGCGTTGAGCCGCTCTCCCCTTCCGAAGTGGCCAATGCCAAGCCGAAGGAAAAGCCCTACGTCTTGCGCGACGGGCGCGGCTTGTTGCTACTGATCGAACCGCACGGCGGCAAGCTATGGCGTTTCGACTACCGCCGCCCCGACTCCGGCAAACGCAACATGCTAAGCCTTGGCGGTTTCCCCGACGTGAGCTTGAAGCGAGCGCGCGAGAAACGCGACGAGGCACGTAGGCTAATCGCCGATGGAATCGATCCGAGCGCGAAGCGCAAGGCTGAGGCGACCGCAACGCCAGACACGTTCGAGGCTATCGCTCGCGAATGGTTGACGCAGACCGAGGCGAAGCGAGTGGCGACGACGAACGCAACGATCAAGGAACGGATGGAAGCTGACCTGCTGCCGTGGCTCGGCACCCGCCCCATTGCGAGTATCACCGCACCAGAATTGCTCGCGACACTGCGTCGTGTCGAGGCACGCGGCTCGCTGATCGTAGCGAAGCGTCTGCGCCAAGTTGCCGGACAGATATTCCGCTACGCCGTGGCGACTGGACGTGCAGAGCGCGACCCGTCCGGCGACTTGCGCGGCGCGCTCAAGAGTCCCGGCGCCGAGCGACACCACGCCGCGCTGACAACGCCCGCCGAGGTCGGTGAACTACTGCGCGCTATTGACGGCTACTCTGGCTCGCTGATCACTCGCGCTGCCCTCGCGCTCTCTCCCCTACTCTTTGTGCGCCCCGGCGAGCTGCGCGCAGCGGAGTGGACGGAATTCGATCTGGGCGCGAGCGAGTGGCGCATCCCAGCCGCGAAGATGAAGATGCGGACGGCGCACATCGTGCCGCTGAGCACGCAAGCCGTCGCGATCCTGCGCGACCTGTACCCGATGACCGGCGGCGCCATTGCCGGCAAGCCGGATGCGCCGCGCTACGTGTTTCCCGGCGCACGCTCGCGGCTGCGGCCAATGAGTAACAACACCGTGAACGCCTCTCTGCGTCGCATCGGCTACACGGGCGAGCAAATGACTGCCCATGGATTCCGCGCGACTGCACGCACGCTGCTAGCTGAACTTGGATGGATGCCTGACGCGATCGAACGCCAGCTCGCGCACAAAGCCAGTGGGCCGCTCGGTGCAGCCTATGACCGCGCGCAATTCCTTGCCGAGCGCCGCAAGATGATGCAGGCGTGGGCCGACTATCTGGACTCGCTACGCACGAACGCGAACGTTGTGCCGATCCGGCGCAAGGCGTAACGGAGCAGATGCGTACATGACGAAACCAAAACGCCTGCGAACCCCGACCGCGCATTCGCGGGTGTCGGACGAAGAACTGCTCAATACGCCCGTCGGCAATCTGCATCACTACGGCGCGCGGCTTGTCGCTGATCGAGGCGAAGCGCGTGAAATGATATTCGATCTGCTGACGCGCATCCCACAAGGTAAGACGATCCCGCGCCGCGCGTATGCCGTGGCCGCATGGCTGCTCGACCCCATGATGCGTGGCGACGATCCGCTGCCGCTGCCGTTCCCGAAAAAGCGCGGACGCCCGACAGGATCGTTCACAGCTGTCTGCACCGCGCTCGCGGTGCAATCTACTCGGCGCGCCGGCGCAACAAAGGATGAAGCCATCGCAGCCGTTGCAAAAAAAGCATTCCGAAAAAAAGCCGTCGAAAAAATATACGAGCGTGCCAACAAACCCGCTTTGAGCGGAATGGTTCAAGCCGCCCGCGGCCTAGAAGTGCATGCGCTCAGGGCGCAGCGTGCCAAGAAAAAATAATACGGGGCATTTCTTGGGAACTGCCGGATAACTGTTCCGGCGCATAACTTGCGTATCCGCTGCTACCAGCAGCGTCCGTTGCCACCCCTGGCACGGACTCCACTAGAGGATACGCGATATGCAAATCACTCCCCTACAACCCGGCGACCTGCTCGACGAACGCGAGGTCGCCGCGATCCTCGGCGCTGAAGTCCGCACGCTGCGCAATTGGCGCTCGCTGCGCAAAGGGCCGCCCTTCCGCAAGATTGGCGAACGCATGGTGCGCTACACCCGGGCCGACGTGACAGCATTCATCGACGGCGCGATTGCGCCAAGGGCGGCGGCATGAGCGCCCTCAACGATGGCGTGCAGACCGTTGAGGTGGAGTGCTCACGCGCTCTCACGGCAAGCGCGCGTCTATTTCTTGCCAAAGTGCCGGATGACGTGCCCTGGGCGGGCAGCAGCCGCGAATTGCGCCTGCCGGCTAACGGAACGGTGGAGGCTGCAATACTCCATGCGGCGCTTTCCGACAATGAAAAATTCTGGCGTTATCGCAGTGATCGGTTGGTACGGCCTGGCGATGTCGGGCTGGCTGGTAATTCCAGGAAGTTCAAGGCCTACGTCGATTCCCTGCGCGACCATGGTTGGCCTTTCCAAATGGACGGAGCGGATGCTGCGGGATTCGTATTGAAAACCCAGGAAGAACTAAGTTGGCTCTACCGCGCTCTGCTGGACTCGCCCAAGGTAGACCTGTGGATGGAGGCCGAGAAGCAACGCATGCTCCACGGCGACTCAACGAGCTGGAATCTTCACGCGGTCGGTGAGCTCCTCGAGAAGCCGGCGCCGACGCAATGGCTTGTTGCCGACTTTCTAGAAGCAAACTCCACCGCCTGCGTCTACGGCGCCAGCACGCACGGGAAAAGCTTTATCGCGATCGACCTAGCCTGCTCTGTCGCCGCCGGAATACCTTGGCATGGGAAGGAGGTAAAGCAAGGCCCCGTTGCATACCTCTGTGGTGAAGGGCATGCCGGGATTCGGCGGCGGTTCCTCGCATGGCGCATCGCTCGCGGTGTGCAACATGAACTGCCGGTAGCAATCTCCGACGCAGCCGTTGACGTATGCGGCAACATGCAGCGCGTCGCGACCCAGATTGAGGCTATGTGTAGAGGCGCGCCGAAGCTGATCGTTGTTGACACGCTGGTAAATCACCTGCCGCCCAACGCGGACGAAAACAGCGGCGCCGACGTAAACCCAATGCTTCGCGCGCTCGACACGCTCGGGCGCCAGTTCGGCGCAACCGTCGTAGTAGTGCATCACGTGGGGCACGCTGCGACCGGGCGCGAGCGCGGATGGTCGGGAATTCGCGCCGCCATGGATGCGTCTTTCTTTGTGTCCAAGGGAAGCGGCGCCCTTATCACCATGCAGGCATCGAAGATGAAAGATCACGCCGAGCCGGAGCCGATGCGCTTCGCCCTGCGCTCGATCGAATTGCCATGGCGTGACGATCTGGGCAGGCCGGATACAAGCGCTGTCCTTGAGGTCGCGGGAACGGCACAGGTGGTGGCAGGCAAGAATCAGGGGCTGGCGCTGACCGCCCTGCGCGAGCTTCTAGAGGCATCGAACGGTGAGCCGGTGGCCGTCGATGCATGGCGGAAGAAATCGGGACTGCCTCGCAATCGATGGCGTGAAACGCATGACGCATTGACCGAGAGCGGCGCCGTCCTTTTGGATGATGGCTTCGCGACTCTGCCGGAATGAACCCTCCGTAGCGTCCGACCGAACCCCCACCCTAAAGGGTGTGGGGGTTTTCGGACGGTACGACAACGGTATGGGCGATTCGGACTCGGACGATAGGTTTTATGCGGATTCGGACGCCCGTTTCGGACTCGGACGCTAGGTTTTTCGTACGGGTTGAGCGTCCGAAATTGAAAAAGTGATTCGGACGCCCACCGATACGTGGGGTCGGAAAACCGCAACGAATACCCCTGAACTTAACAAGGAATTTGCAAGATGACGAAACAAATAGGCCGGTGGAAAGCCGGTGAGTCTGGGAACCGGGCCGGCCGTCCACCCGGACGACCTGATCGCCGGGCGCAGTGGCGGGCAGAGCTTGGCGAAGCACTGCCCGAAATCATGGCGCGTCTGGTCACGACCGCGAAGGCAGGTGACACTCAAGCCGCCGCGCTGATCTTATCGCGCTGCTGTCCGCCCGTGCGCCCACAACGCGAGCCCACCGAACTGCCCGAACTGGCGAAGGCCGGAACGCTTGGCGACCAAGCGCGCGCCGTGATCGCTGCCGTTGCCGCAGGCGACATTTCGACCGATGCAGCGGCCGAACTCTTGCGCGCGGTCGCGGATGCGGCGAAGGCGGTCGAGGTTGACGAACTGCATCGACGCCTGAGCGCATTGGAGGGCCGTGCGCATGAAGACAAGTAAGCGGCGGCTTGGCGAACTGGACGCGCGCCTGAGCGCGCTGGAAGCGCAGCGCGAGGCGGTAGAGAAATTCCCCCACGTCATGATGCTTTGCGGCGTCGATCCGGCGAGCGGCGAGATTGCGAGTTTCAGTGCGCTGGTCATCGATGGCGATCCGATTAAGCCGGAGCCCGGCGAGACGCTTGAAACGTTCGCGACGCGCTGCGAGGAAATTGCGAAGTCGCTGCCGCGGCCCACCACGTGACGACGAAGTAAAAGAAACGACCCGGCCTAGCGCCGGGGCTAAGCGATGTTGGTTAAATTTGATGGCGTGCACGCAGTCTGGCGTTTTGTCCCGTCAAAGGACCTCAATTGCCTTTGCCAATTCAACGAATCGGCAAAACGCATTGACCAATTGAACTTGGCGCGGCGTTCGACACTCTGCTTCGAGAAGTCGCGGTGATGCAACGACGATCGAAATACAACGTGCTCGCGATGTGGCAACGTTCAGCCGGTTGAGACTGTAGAGAAATTCCATCCCTCGCGGCGCATCAGCATGACTCGATGTTGCGGTCGAATAAACGGCGATGGGCGCTTCCTGCCCCTGGAATTTGTCAACAGTACCAACGCGCGCGTTCGGCAGCAGTCGTTGGATCTCGAAGACCTGCGCGTTGTACGGTGTGATGATCAGAATGTCGTCTATGGTCACCGGGCGCTCCACACCGTGCGTATCTATCCATGTTGAGCCGGTCTCAAGAATGGTCGACACAAGATCTCGCACCGCCTCTGCTTCTTCCGCCGACCAGGATTGATTTCCGTCATGTGACACCGGAAGGTAGCGCAGACCGAAGCCTTGAACGGCTCCTGACGATCGGATCGCCTGCTTAGCCAAATCGGTTCGCGCTCGCAGCTTGCCTGCGTAGAAAAGTTCCGACGTAAATGTGCAGATGCTTGGGTGGAGGCGCCATGTATCCTCTAAAAACAGCCCACGATCTGCGCGTATTGTGGCTTCGCCATTGAGCACATGATCCAGCGCAGAATGGTCGCAACCTTCCGGATGCGTCCCCTGTGTAGGCTGGTCAAGTTGCTGCGGGTCCCCGATGAGCACAAGCGTCTTTGCCGCATGCGAAATGGCCAAAACGTTTGCAAGTGACATTTGCGCGGCTTCATCGACGAAGAGCACGTCGACGATTTCCAGAGCTTGCGGGCGCGCCCAGAACCATGCCGTCGCGCCGCCGACATCCGCACCGGCGAGCGCGGTGACCATGTCGTCATTTTCTGTGACGAACGAGATCCTCGGTTGTGAAGGATCGGCTTCGCGAACCTTCTGGCAGCACTGGAGGTTGATGTCGAGATCGTCGGCCGCGCGCAGCGCGGCATCAAGCATATTCGTGATCACCTTGTGGCTGTTCGCCGCGACGCCGACTTTCTTACCTTGGCCCACAAATTCGCAGATCATTCTCGCGCCGGTAAATGTCTTACCAGAACCAGGCGGACCCTGGATCGGCAAGATGCCGCCGTCGATACCTCGCGCCAGGCGAATGGCCGCGTCGAGTGTTGTCTCGTTGTCGCCTCGCAGCGGCTCGCCCTGCACTCGCGGTGACTCACGAAGCAGGAGATCACGCGCCGCTAAAAAAGAGCCAGAACCTTGTACGCCATTCGCCGCGACGTGCTCGCCGATTCGGACGAGCGCCTCGGCCAAGACCTTCCCCGGAACAACTGAATGAGAGAACGCTGCCTCGGGGTGCAAGTGCGCAGTGTCCTTCCGTTTCTTGATGTCGATCGTCCGCGTCTCCAGCGATATATTTTCGACGCTGCCGAGGTCATCTCCCCTAGGAAGTTTCAGCGTATCGCCGTTGCGAATATCCGTATCCTGCGGGGTGAATTGGTATCTGTGGATTGGAGCCCTGGCGGTACCGCCCGTTTTCGACACAAACGTCAAGCCAGAGAGGCCAGCGCGCTCATCAATTAGATCGTCCGAGGACAGATCGCAAAGGCGGTAATAGTCCCACCACTCCGGTTTGGCCTCGCGGCGATGCCAGTCGAGGATGTTTGCCAGGATCCACCGAGCCTGCTGCTCGGCGTTTCGAGCGTTGGGATCGTCCGGAATACCCGCCGTAAGCCGGTTGGCGAGGGCCTGAATCTTTGCAACCCATGCCGTGACATTCTCAGTGGCGGCTTCGTCGGGATCTGCTGGGCGTTCTATCTCGAGGCCGGCGACAATCTGCTCGGCGCGCAAGCGCTCCAGCCAGTTGCGCAAGCGTTCGGTCGATAGGCAGTCGTCCCGATTATAGCCCTCGACCGTCACGCGAAGATCATCTGCGACCACCGGCTTCGCGTGCAGTTCCAGCTCGCGTTGCAATCTAGCCAATCCACTGTTTACCTGCGGCAGTGGAATCGCCCGTTCGAACGCATAGAAGGCCTCGAGTTGTTTGATCGAGTAGCTCTCGACACCGGCTCGGACGCTGTGCCGCACAACATCGTACAAATCGACAAAGCGTTTCGCGCGCAACATCCGATCGATCTCTTCCTCGCGCGTGCCGTACCGACCCATCAGATGTTTGAGTGCAGCCGGCTCGTAGGACGAGTAATGATAGATGTGCAGATCGGGAAACTCGTTCCAGCGCTCAACGACAAAGTCGACAAACTCTTCGAACATGCGCCTCTCGTCGCTTCGCGAGAGCGCCCAGGCGGCGCGGTAGGTCGGAGTCCCGATTTCGATAGTCACATACCCGAGCAGGTATTCTAGGCCGTGCTCGCCGACGAACGGGTCGCCTTCGAAATCCAGAAAAATGTCGCCCTTGGAAGGTTCCGGAAGCAGGGCGAGGCCGAGGCCAGGCTCGACCGACAAAAGTTCGAATCTCTTCTTACCCGTTTCCCGGGCCTCGACCTGCAGGCGCGCCTGTTCGCGTACGCGCTCGTAGGAATGAACCGATCCACGGTCCGGTTTCCAAGCAAGAGGCAGCGGTTGCATGGCCAGCGCCTTGACGGTAATCACATCATGCTGGCGCAACTCATTGATCTTGAGTTTCGAAATTCCAGCAACGAGGCACAGGTGATCGTCGGCGCGGCGGCGCTGATCGCACGGCTCTCGCCAGCGGCAGACGCTGCAATGCTCCCTCTCTTCAGGGTAGTTACCATCCAAACGTTCCTGCCGGAGGGTCTGCTCGAACGCGGACTTCGTACGCCGGTAGTAGGCGGCAAAATCCGCGATCCGGTACGTCTGTGGCTGAAAATTCGACCATGGCGCGACGATGTGCATATGTTCGGGCTCGACGCCCTGGGCTTGTGCGAGCAGATCCGAGTACACGCACAGCTGGAGGACGCTACCCGCCTTGGTCTCGCGCGCGAGTTTTGTGTCGACGACTTCGTACGACCAGGCTCCGAGGGAACTTGGCACAGGCACACGACGCAAGACATCGGCCCTCCCACGCCACCCTGGCGCGGCTAGGGCGCCCTGCACAATCACATCGGCACCGCTGCGCATGGCGGACAGCGTCTGCGCGATCGCATCCGGGGTGATGTCGGTTCCATCAATTCGCGTGATCCCGAACCCCAAAGCAGCAAGGGCATCCACGTAACTATCTTCGTGCCGCTGCCCGCGTTCCTGCAGCACTTCTAGCACGGGGTCCCAGAACTTAGGTCGCGTTGCAACTCCCTCGACCACAGCCCGTTCGAGGTCGGTCAGATGCCTGCAGGTGACGAAGACGACTAGGTCGCTGGCGCTGGATTCGATAGCCCCGTTTACACGCTTCATGCTTGCCACGCCCCTGTGCGATCGCACAACGCAATGCCGCCCGTGGATCTTCCGACTGGCTGATCTCAGCACATGAGATTCTTTCCGGCAACTCGCTGAGTTCGTGTGGTTCGTTGAAACTGGCTCACTGGGCTGCGACTTTAGCTGAGCGGCTCACCTGCTAGTCCTCGAAATCGGAGTCCTGCAGGATCAGATTTTTCGCCACAGCGTGGGCATACGACATGAGGCATTCAGTGAACAACTCGAATCGCTGGTGCTCAAATATCGGAACATCCTTGTCCTGCTGTTCAAGGAGAGCAACTGTGTTCGCGTATTCCTTTTGACCGAAAGGAATGTCGAGGATCAACCGCGTCTGCGAGTCGATTCTGCCATTTTTATATAGCCCCTCTGTATCTAATACCTCCTTGATGAACTCGTCCTTGTTCACAATTGCGCCGCCACAGTGAACGATGACATGGCGTAGTTGTTCGATCAGCGGTAGGAATACCCGCAAATCGTAGTTCAATGCATTTTGTTGCTCCAACTTGGCCAAGGCTGGCCTCTTCTTTCGATACAACTTAATGATGCCTCGAATGTTTTTCTTTTTCTTTTTGGCTTGTTCATAGAACCAGCTGAAATCCTTCCCGGAAAGCTCCGAAAGCGAAATGTTTCCGTAGTCCTCCAAGGGCCAGAAGTTGCGATCGATGCTGCCAACTAGGGCGTAGGATTTCCACATGAAATCCTGGAAAACCTCGAACGCCTCCGCAAGGAGCCACTGGTATTGTTTGTTCTTGGCGAGCATTGTGAACTGCCGCCTTTGATCGATGCTCAACCTCGTTAATCCATAGAAAAAGGCGTTTCCCGTACCAAGGCTTCGGATACCGAAGTTGTGATAACTCGACGAATCGGCTTGTCGATTAGGACGCCCCTCGAAAGACTCGTCGATGGTCGCAAGGTCTTCGATTTCTTTCTCAGTGAGTCGTTCGGCGGTTCGCCTGAAAAGATGAATCATGCGCATCTTTTCGAACAAATCCTCGAGCAAATTCTTCATGTTCATAGCGGCGTGAGCGAATTGTTAGGTCTCACGCCGCGCACGATACAAAATGCCGCGGCGGCGGCTAATCTGCATGCTCCGAAAAAAGAGACCCCTCTGAGGTACTGAAGCCAGCCAGCCATTGTGGGCACGCCGTTGACCATGGTGTCGACCCCGTCGGCCGAGGCATACGATCCCGGGCTTGCGTAACGCAGTGGCCATGAGAATAGCCCCACTGGGACAGCACCCAACACGAAACCTGTAAGAAGTGCGCTCCACCAGCGGAGCAAGCCACGCCAGCGAAGCAAGAAGTAAGCAGGTGTGCCGAGCGCAATGACGTGCGCCGCCGAAATAGCCAAGCAAATGACGAAGAACCCGCGAGTGCGGACCCAGATATACGGATCGTTCGAGTCAAACATGGCGAACTGGCCGTACAGGTACCAGCAGACGAGCACCAGCGTAGGTGTCAGAACGGCTGCGACAAACGCGAGAATGAGTCTCATGCACCCAAACATCGAAGTTGAGCGGACTGGTGCGGTTTCACGCGGCAGGTCCGCTCGAACGTCGGCTTAGATTCGCTTCTCGAATCGCGGCCACGGCTGCGGCGACATCGCGAACAATTGTCTTTGCTTGCCCCACAGTAACGTCGCCGCGTGTATGTGCAATGTGGTTTCTCACAGCCGCATGAACTCTAATTCTCTGGAATTCCTCCGGCGAAAGAGCTTCCTTCGACCGCGCATAATCGAGCAGCTTTACTAGAGACGAACGTGCTGAGAATGCATCAAGGCCAGAGGATTCTAAGAACTGCCGAAGCTCATGCTCAAGCAATGAGAATGCCGCAATAACCGCAGCACGATACTCCTTTTTGGCAACGAGACGGGTCGGTTCATCTTCAAGAGCCGGGGATATTTTAGAGAACGCATCTGAAAAAGCGGACTCGATCTCTTTGATGAAGTTGGGCGATTCATCGTCTATCGAGCGCGGACGCCGAATAACTAGATGGGTAGTTAGATCGAAGGGGATACTTGCTTGATCCTCTGCAATCAGGATTAGTGGCTTCGCCATCCCTTCCTTTGATAGCACCATTCCAACTTCCAGCATCGTATTCGGTGAGCTAAGGTCCGCCACAACTAGGGCCGATTTCTCAATCAGCGCGTAAACCTTAGCCATGAGATTGTCGCCAGGAGTAACAACGTCAGCTGCCATAATTGGGCTGAAGCCGAAACGCTCTGCGATCGGGTAAATGCGAGACTTGTAGACCGCCGCATACCTTGTCGGTACTGAGAAAAAGGCAAGGCGGCTTTGCGCACTTGGAGGAAGAGAAAGTTCCGCCTGTGGCTCTGGTTCAGTTGCAGTGCTGAGAGAAATAACCTCCGAGGACCAATATTCAAGCAACTCCCGGAATACGATCTCTAGAACTTCGCTGTAAGTGCGCGATGGGGTTTTCGGCAGATTTATGACTTTGACACCCCTGCGCTCATACCGTGCAACCGTATTCGCAGCAGCTCCTACTTGTAGAACATATGCTGGTCTGCGCAACGCGCCTAGGCGTTCTTTGACGACTTGCCAAATTTGACGAAAATCCGGGTCGTCTAAGCTATAGCCTATGAACAAAGCGGTATGGTCAATGAGTAAGCTAGAAAGATGCGTGGCCAATAAAGGGAAGCTCGTCAAGAAAGCATCGTAGTCTTCCTCCGTAACGACTAAGCGGTTCGGGTGGTGTAGGTCGCCATGGAGCTTTAGTAGCCTAACCCCCGCTTGTGAGTTTCCAACAGCAAGCTGATCCTCGGAGATGAGCGGAATGCAATATTTGCTAATACGTGCATAGGCCTGCTCCAGAAGAAAATCGAAGTTTGTAGTTGCCACTCGCTCAAACGGCAGCCTACAAAACTCCTCGTGTGGTTTGGCCGGTTGAATCGTTGTTATTAGCAGTGCTGAAGAGAGCAATTCAACAAGCTTTACTCGCGAAAATTCGTGGGAGTATGCGGAAAGAGCTTCGACCGCTGTAGTGTATTGATATTCAGGTAGGGTCGCCGCGACTTTCTTGCCAAGCCCATCCCAATCAAGCATCTTCTTGCCTCTGGGTATTTTGGCGTTGAGGGAGAAGCCCGCCCCAATAAACGGCAAGCATCGTCCCTGAACCATATCTTCAAGGAAGGGCTCAGGAAAATAGTCGAGGTAGTCAGGCAACTGAGACTCCTTGCGAATCTAAAGCTGAAGGTAAGCGGCCGCTGCCACAGTGAGTGTCAGATTACCGTGCGAGGTCGCGGCGGTCCACTTGACCGTATAGGCGGTGACAAGCACAGCAACTGGACGGTACATGCTTTGCTTGTCGGGCATGAGCCACGCCTGACAGCGGTGTGTGCCGACAACCTGGCGGCCACACAGTGTGGGCGACTCGTGGCCACCCCAAGTGTCTAGGATCTGCAAACACCACATGTTGTGATTTACTATCCGCTAGTCGCTGCAGCCCTACGAACGATGAAAGGGAAATCCAGAAGTTTTTTGTGTGGACCGATCTCCGCGTCGGAACCTCCCCGTGGCGACTTCGCCAATGGCCGTAGAGAAGGCTTTTAGATATGGAAGGCTCTGTTCTGCGGGAACTCGCGCTCAAGGTCTCCGAGTACTTCAAGACTTTCATCGAAACCGATTTCAAGAAGGCGCAGGCGCCGCGGCGGCGCATCGAGCTACATCAAGCCAAGTCCGGGTTTCGTATTGGCATAGCCATCGCCCCATACCCTGCGCTATCGAGTGCGCTGTGGACACTCCTCGGCACGGCGACCAAGGATCCATTGCAGCTCAAGATCAGTCCGCGCAAATATACGCGCGCAATCTCCCCCACACTCTCTGAAATCATCACCGCCCAGATCGATGCCATCGACGGCACGCAGGTCGCCGCGGTGCGCACCGCGGTGATCGATGCGGCCACGCGCACGGTCAGCAAGGCGGTCGATGATCCCGAAACGTGGGTCGAATCGATTCGCGAAACGCTAGTCGAGTCTACCGGCAAGGACATTGTCCGGCCCCTGATCGCGCTGCTCGACGCACCGCTGCAGCGGCAGGCATATTCGGTGATGGATTCGCTACGCTCGGCCGAGGCGGACATGATTGCAGCCGCCTCCTCGAGCCTGGACGCCATGCTGCCCAACGTGCTGGCACAGTTGCACGCTAAAGCAGACAGCGCGCCGTTGACTGACGCGGCGAATCATTGCTTCACGCTCGAACAGGCACAAGCTGGGCTTAAGGGGTTCTTCAAGGGCTTCGTGACGAGCGATGCGTTCCTCGAGCTGCGCGATCTTGAAACCTACATCGCCACCAGCGAGGAACAGCAGCTGTATTTGTATTTCGGTGCGCTCGACTATCGCAGCCAACGATACCCAATGTTCTACGTGCCGGTGGAAATCGAGCGCGCGCCAGACGGCTCGGCCTACACGCTCACTTTGATCAACCACCTGTTCGCAAACCGCCGCGCAGTGGACTACGTCCTCGAGCAGCGCGCCTCGAACCAACAACGCGCGTGGGCGAGCCCGGTTCAGGAGCGGATCAACTATCTCGCGCCGGAGCAGTCACTCTTCGAAGTCGCCGCTCCTTTGTTCGGGCGCATCGCGACCGCAATGGATCTTGGTGGCCAAATCACGCTCTCCGAACGCGCGCTGCGGGCGGCGACGACCGAGGTCGCGCTGTCGTGCGATCTCTATATCGCCTCTTTTGACAAAGCGGATGAAGCGATCGTCAACGACTACGAGGCGATCATCGACATGTGCCGCCGGGGCGGCAGCCAGGTTGTAGATCTGTTTGAGGGTCTCGTGCGCGGCATGTTGCTGGAAAATCCGGTGTCGATCACGCAGCAGGTCGAGGACCGCTGGCAGGCCCTGCCAATGGTCGACCGCATGGTGTTCGACAGCCCCGTTCCGCTCAACGAAGAGCAGCGCAAGATCCTCCACGCGGTGCGACAGCCGGAAGGCAAGATCATCTGCGTGTCTGGCCCGCCCGGAACGGGCAAGAGCCACACGATTACCGCGGTCGCGGCGGACTGTGCCTTCCACCAACGCTCCTGCCTCATCCTGTCTGACAAAACCGAGGCACTCGATGTCGTGCAGTCGAAATTGTCCGATGCCATGAGCCGGGTCAGGCCCGACAAGAATTTCCCTAATCCGATCCTACGGCTGGGCCGCGAGAACGCGAACTTCCGCAAGCTCACGAGCACGCAGTCCCTCACCCAAGTCACAGCGAATGTACGGGCACTCGCAGCCAACTGGAATGCGGTCAAAGAAGAGCGCAAGTCGCTCGCCGCAGAGTTGCGCGCCGCGATTGCACAGACGTTGGATGAACAGGGCGCCGTGCCGATCGCCGAAATCAAGCAGCTGCAAGAGCAAGAGGCAACGCTCGCAGAGCGGTCGCGGCCCATGCTTGACCGCCTGCACGCAGTGCACGACGCCGCGCACCTCGACGCACTGGCCAACATCGCAGAGCAGATGCCGGCCATCCTCACCTACGCAGAGCACGCGCTCGCCGAAGGCAGGTCCACGGCCGATCAGCTCGCCCTACAGGCGCGCCGCGACGAAGTGATCGCCAAGGAATTGGGTCCGCGGAATTTCCCATCCGCCAAGCTCAGGCTGTTCGAGACAGTGGAGCTACCCCAGCTACGCGAGATCCAGGAGATCCTGGGGCAGTACCGCGAGCTACGCATGCCGGTTTTTGGCTATCTGTTTCGTGGCAGCGAGGTGCGTGCACTCAATACCAGACTCAACCGTATGGCCGCGGCGACGCCAATCAGCTTGAAACTCCACGCTGGCGCTCTGCAGGAGCTGCTCGACCTATCGCAACAGCTGCGCCGCTCGCTTGATGCCAGTAAGGTGGCCGACCAATTCGCGCTAGCGTACCGGGCGATCGCGATAGGGCAGTCGCCACCAGGGAATCCCGCCGCCTTCACGGTGTTCCTATCTACCTTCGCCGCAATCGATCCGCAATTGCTCACAGCGCTGCTGGCGCAGCGCCATTCGTATAAGAGCACGTGGCCGCTTGTGGTCTCGTTCCTGGCACGTTGGATCCGGCTGCACAAGGCGTTCAATACCCCGTCGTACGACTACGTCGGCACAAAGACACGGCTCGAGCAGCTCAACACGCAAGTGATGAATGCGCAGGTCGACATGCGACTTATGCGGTTCATGGAGAACCACCGCACAGATGCTCGCGCATTGGCGCAGGTGATCACCAATCGCCAGAAATTCCCCGAAGACAAGTTCAAGATCATCGCCGACTCATTCCCGGTGATCCTCGCCAGTGTGCGGGAGTTTGGTGAGTACACACCACTTCTGCCAGAGATGTTCGACGTCGTCGTGATCGACGAGGCGTCTCAGGTCTCGGTCGCGCAAGCCTTGCCCGCCCTGCTGCGCGCGCGCAAGGTGCTCGTACTCGGAGACGCGCGTCAGTTCTCCAACGTCAAGTCGGCGAACGCCTCGATCGCGACCAACAATGCCTACCGCGCAGGGTTGGAGGCGTATTTCAAAGCCAACGTGACGGCGCAGGCCGATGCGGTGCAGCGCTTGGCGATGTTCGACGTCAAGCGCTCGATCCTCGAATTCGCCGAGCTGACCGCTTCGTACTCGACGATGCTAGTCAAGCACTTCCGTTCGTATCCTGAACTCATCGGCTACAGCTCACGCACCTTCTACAACGGGCAACTGCAGGCGATCCGTATCCGCGGCCGTCCGATCGACGAGGTCATCCAGTTCGACCAGGTTGACGCCAGCGGCGCCAAGGTCTCGCGCGGCACCAACGAGGCGGAAGCCGAGCACATCCTCAACGCGCTGCTCGCGATCGTCGATGCACCCGATCCACCGAGCGTGGGCGTGATCACCCCATTCCGCGAACAGCAGACCTTACTGACGCGCAAGCTCTTCGGGCACACGCGCGGCCGCGACTTCGAGGACCGGCTTAGGCTCAAATGCTGGACCTTCGACAGCTGCCAGGGCGAGGAACGCTCACGGATGTTCTATTCACTCGTGGCAACGCCGGGGAACGACGCGCTCAACTACATCTTCCCGGTTGCGCTCAGCCAGGATGATTCGGACGTCGAGCACAAGCTGAAGGTGCAGCGCCTCAACGTGGGGTTCTCGCGCGCGCAAGATCAAATCGTCGTGGTTCATTCGATGCCGGTGGGTGACTATCGCGGCGAGATCGGCAAGGCCATGTCGCACTTCCAGCGCGTGCTTGAAGCCGACCCACCGACGGCCGACGAGACCGACCATACAAGCCCGATGGAGGCCAAACTGCTAGGCTGGCTGCAGCAGACCCCATTCATGATGGTCAACTTCGAGCACATCACGGTGCAGCCGCAGTTTCCGATCGGCGACTATCTGCGGCAGATCAATCCCACCTACAAGCATCCGTCCTACAAATGCGATTTCCTCTTGACCTTCTCATCGATCAAGGGGACGGTCCAGATCATCATCGAGTACGACGGCTTTGAGTATCACTTCGAGAAGGGCCGCCAAGTCAACGTTGGCAACCACGAGCGCTACCTCAATGCCGGCGACGTCGAGCGGCAGCTGACGCTAGAAAGCTATGGGTACAAATTCCTGCGCGTGAACCGTTTCAATCTCGGCAAAGATCCAGTGGAGACCCTGTCGAATCGTCTCGCGGATCTCGTGGAAAGCGCCACGGGGGACAAGGTAGCAACGGCGGTCAAACGCACGCAGGCGGCCGCAGAAGGAATCAGCAATGGCCAGCTCAAGCCGTGCAGCCGATGCGGACAGATCCTGCCGCAGCCAGCCTTTTACGACGAGGCCCTCGCGGGTGGAGCTGGCGGGTACGGCCGCAAATGCCGAAAGTGCAAACGACTCCCCACCTTAAAGAGCTGACGACAAGCTCATCTCAGCACTGGAGGCGAAGCCTCGCGGCAAGTTGGCGATAGTTTTAGCGATATACGTAATTCGTCAAATCGAATAACGCTCGCAACATCAGTATGTTATGTAGAGTATTCGTGTTCCCCTGGGACGCCAATTCAAATAACTTCGGCACACCGCAACATCACTGAAACCGCGCTACGGCGCGGTTTTTTCTTGCCTATTCGCGACAGAAAATCCCTCTGCATCCTTCAGCCGCCGCTGTATTCGCGCCGCGTTCTCCGACATCCATCACCGTCACGGCCGTTGATCTGGCGACTTGATTGCGGGAGCTGTCTAGGTCTTCGGCGCCATGATCCTCAGCACCGGCTTGCCGTCGAGATTCTTTAGCGGGAAATACACGCGATGCGTCGCCGGGTCGACGGCAACGACATGGGCGTTGGGTCCGAGCAGGGCTTCACCGACTTTCGCGGTCTTGTCGCCGGCGGTCGAGAGCACCGTCACGATTCCAGCCTCGCCCGCAACATAGAGCAGGCGCCGATCGGAATCCAAAGCGAGCACGTCCGGATCTTCACCCATCTCGAAAGTTTCGACAACGCGTCTGGTTTCGAGATCGAGCACGAGCAGCTTGGCATTGCCCTCACAGGCAATATAGGCACGTCGCGATGCGGAATCGATGAGCAGGCCATGGTTGCCTTTGGCACCCGGCAGGTCGATGCGGGCCACCACGCGATCCGTCGCCGGATCGATTTCCACCAGTTGGCTGCGCGTCTGCACGTTGGCGAAGATATGTTTCGATCGGGAGTCATACTGCGTATTGCCGACTTCGCCGCCGAGTGGAATCGTGGCAATGCGCGTATTGGTCTTTACGTCGATGACGGTATCGGCGTCTCCGTGCTCATCCGAAACATAGAGCTTGTGAACTTCCGGGGCATAAGCCATTCCGTCGGGATAGACGCCACCAGGGATGTGCGCCTCGACCCGGAATGTCGTCTCGTCGATCACCATGACTTCGTTGCTGCCGGTCGCCGAAGCGTAGACCTTGCCCAACTCGGAAACCGCCAGAACGCCGTGCACCTGGCTGACAGCCGGAATACGAGTGATGACACTTTGCTTCTGCGTATCGAAGACCAACACTTCGCTGGCACCTAGGTGCGCGATGAACAACAAATGTCGGTCTGCGTCGTAGCTTTCGTAGTCAAAACGCGAGGTGTCGCCCGGCAGCGGCACATCCGCAACCGCAACGAGCGGCAACTTGCCAGCGCCTTCCGCGGCGAAGCCAGCGCTTGCTGTGAGGTAGAGCATGGCTCCTGCGAAGAAACGACGTTTGGAGTGGCGGATCATCAGATTCGGCATGGATGCGCTCCGCAAAATCACATCACGAAAACGCGGGCAAGACCGAGCAGCCCGCCACCCAGCACGACCACGACGACGTTGAGACGCCATTTCCAGAAGGTGAGCAACGCGAACGCGAACAAGCCGAGCACGATCGTCAACACGTCGAGCGCGCCGTGCGGCATGAAGGCCGCCTGTGCAAGCGGAATCGAAATCGAGAACATCAGCCCGACCACGCCGCAGGTGACGCCTTTCAGGAATTGCTTCGCGCCGGGCTGAGTGGTCAACCAATCCATCCAGCGTGCCGCACCGAGCACGCAGACAAACGACGGTAGAAACAACCAGAACGTCGCCAACGAAGCGCCCGCCCACGGCGCGTCGACTCCCGCACCGGCGAGATAACCGACGAATGTGCCGATCGAGATCAGGGGGCCCGGCGTCGTTTCGCCCAACGCCAAGGCATCGATCATCTGCGCGTCGGAAATCCACGCGTGATCGATTACCGCGCCCTGGCGGATGTACGGCAGCACCGCATAAGCACCACCAAAAGAGAACAGCCCTATTTTGAGAAAGAACCAGGAAATCTCGGCAAGGCGTGCGCTCGCATCGGCGGCCTCGCTGCGTGTCGGCAACAGCCACAAAGCGAACGCAGCGGCGCTACCGGACAACGCGGCGCGATGCATCCACAAGACGTAGGCGATGCCGCATCCGAGCAGCACGCCGATGAAAGGGAGCCGCGCCAGATAGAATGCGGCGAATGCCGCGAGCGCAAGCGCCACCGAAACCGCGTCTTTCAACGTGGCTCGCGCAATGCGCACCAACGCAGCGAGCAACAAGGCCAACGCCACCGGTCGAAATCCCCACAATACGCCGAGCACCTCCGATGTCGTGCCGAAGCGGACATAGATCCAGGCGAGCGCGGTGAGCGTCAGATAACCTGGCAGGATGAACAGCACGCCGGCGATCAATCCCGCGAAGTATCCCCTTCGCTTGTAGCCGAGATAAATCGCCAACTGCAGCGCTTCCGGTCCAGGCAGGATGTGACAGAAATTCAGCGCGCGCAGGAATTCCTCTTCGGTCAACCAGCGCCGTCGTTCGACCACGTCGAGATGCATCAAGCCGATTTGCCCCACTGGGCCGCCGAAGGCGAGCCAGCCGAGCTTGAGAAAATAGCTGAAGACCTCACCCAGGCTCGACTTGTTCACATCACCGCTCGCCTGAGCCTCGCTCACGGGTGTTGCGTCGCCAACGCCGCCTTGAGTCCGGCCGCGAGGGTTTCCGCACGCCCCACGCCCCAGTAGTGCAGAAACAGCACCCGCGGTGACTCGCCGGCCATGTGCTGATGGATCGCGACAATGTTGATGTCGGCCGCACGCAGCGCCTTCAGCACCGACTGCAGTTCGGATTCGAGCATTGCAAAGTCGCCATCGACGACGGCCTGATCGCTGCTGCCAGCAAATGCGGCCCACGTGTTGACGCCCATTGCGTTGCCCATCTCGCTGCCGTGCATCTGCGTCTTACGACCGAACACGGCTTTGTAGACCCCAGCCTTGTAGTCACCTTTCGTGCCGAGTGCGGCATCGAGCTTTGCCGCATCGAGAGTGCTGTTGGCCGGATCGATGTCCGCTTGCGGCACCACGCCCTTGCCGCCGCTGGTTTCCTTGATCTTGGCAAACACTTTGCCGACCGCCGTCGCGAGTCTCGCTTCGTCGCCCATGCCGCCGATGTGCATGAACATGACTTTGGGGTTGTCCCAGAAGAAATGGTTGTGCAGCGCAGTCACTTCGAGGCCGCTGTCGATTGCCGCGCTCATCACGGGATTGACCTGATCTTCCAACACGACGGTGTCCCCCATCACGACCGTGTGATTGCCTACCTTCTTGAATGCCGCCCAGGAAGTCAGGCCCATCGCTGGGGTCAGTTTCACTCCAGCGGCCGTTACCGCGAGATCGCTTCGCGGCACCGACACTTTGAAGACACCTTCCTTTTCGTTGAGCGCCCCCTTGGCGCCAGTGAGCTCTTCGATCTTAGCTGTGTCGAAGGCGGCAGGAGGAGCTGCATCGACAGCTCCGGCGAGGAGACAGAACAGAAAAACAGAGGCAATTCGAGTCATGGGTCACCTAGCATTGAGTGTGGAAACCGACTACTGCACCAGCCTTCTATACGGCCTTTCCGCCTGAAGCAATGCATCATCATAGCTGCAGGATTCATCGACATGGCTCAGTTGGGTCGCGGTGAGCGCGATCCTGAGGCGGTGTGATATTTACCGTGGGTTTCCTGCAGCCACGTTTTCTCATCAATCATAGCGTTGACAAAACACGGTGCCCGCCGGAATACTCGCAGGCAGCGCGCCATGGGGCGCCTCCAGTCCGCGGCAAGGGAGTTTACTCCCACCCATGCGATCGACCCGATCGTTTCATCCTTGCTTCCAGCCTGTGCGCAAGCGGACTTCAGGCGTTATCGGAAGGAAGGTCATGCAACGACAACTCTCGTCGAACAGCAATCTCGAAACACTGCGCAAGCAGGCGAAGTCCTGGCTGAAATCCTTGCGCGCGGGTGACGTGCGGGCGCGCGAGCGCCTGCATCGCGCGTGGCCCGGCGCGCCTCGCGAGCCCGGCCTGCGCGACATGCAACACGCGCTCGCACGGGAACACGATTTCGTCAGCTGGAGCGCGCTCAAGGAAATGCTCGCCGAGCTGGCGTTCGCACGGAAAAATCTCGACGAACAGGCCGCGGACTTTCTCGAGCTCGCCAGCCTCCACTACGGCATTCGCCCGGGCACCTCGGATTGGGATCGAACCTTCGCGGATCATCCGTCGCGCTGGCTCTATGCCGCGCGCCTGCTTGCACGCCATCCCGCGATCGCCCATCACAGCATTCATACCGCCGCGATTTGCGGGGATCTCGCCGAAGTGCAGCGCATTCTTTCCAAACGGCCGTCCGCGGCGACCGAGAAAGGCGGCCGCGAAAACTGGGAGCCGCTGCTGTTCGTCTGCTACGGCCGCTTGCCCGTGGCCGAAGCGGGCGCGAACGCCGTTGCGATTGCGACAGCATTGCTCGACGCGGGCGCAGCGGTGAACGTGTGCATGAACCAGGTCGATCCTGGTTTCTTCGCCCTCACCGGAGCGATCGGCGGCGGCGAATTTTCCCAACCGCCACACCCCCGGGCGCACGAGCTTGCCGCGTTGTTGATCGAACGCGGCGCCGATCCCTACAACCCGCAAGCACTCTATAACACCTCGCTCGGCGCAGACGATCTGTTCTGGCTCGAGTACCTGTACGACCTTAGCGAACGCCGCGGCGAAGCCGGCCGATGGTCGGCACCGTCGTCGCAGTGGCCGCAGAGCGGAATGCTGGACTATCTGCTCGGCAACGCCGTCAACCGCAACCAGCTCGCGCGCGCGGCGTGGTTGCTCGCGC
>Ga0207647_10000623_pt1 | contig 27546 bp, 22 predicted proteins | sample KBSCornC2_FD_184295 | JGI IMG/M metagenome (GOLD analysis project Ga0207647, IMG submission 184295) | Corn rhizosphere microbial communities from Kellogg Biological Station, Michigan, USA - C2 (SPAdes) (version 2) | ecosystem: Host-associated > Plants > Roots > Rhizosphere ... | reverse complement strand
TCAGTACTAAATATTAAAGTGTAAATTCATACCAGTATCAACCATTAAAAGTGTAAACTTCTTTTAGGACGAGTCAAAAAGGGGGTGATCCAAAAAATGACTTAAAAGTCAGAAAAAGGTGATCCAAAGTGATCCACTCCTATTGCCAATAATTCACAATACATTAATTTACAATAGATTGCAATTTTCAAGTAATCCAACTGATCCAAAGTGATACACATTTCCCGCGTGGATCACACAAGCAATATCTACCATTATGCAATCCGCAATTATTTCGCTTTATTTGCTACTAAATTAATTAACTGATTCAATGCATTACATTAAAAACTACTTGCTTTTGGCATGCGGCGTGTTTGCTGCTGCGTTTACCGCATCGGCACAAACAAACGGTGACTCTGTCAAATACAACCACTCTGACCTGTTCGGGCCAATTACCTGGCCTACTACCAGCAATGGTACCCGCTCGGCTGCCGGCAAACCCGGACCTAACTACTGGCAAAACCGTGCTGATTACCTGATCCACGCTACACTTAACGAAGGTGCTCAGGATACTACCATTTCCGGCGACGTTACCATCACCTACACCAACAACAGCCCTGATAATATGGATTACCTGTGGTTGATGCTGGATCAAAACCTGTTCCGCCCCGATTCACGTGGTGCTGCAGTTACCCCGTACACCGGCGACCGTTTTGATGTTAAAGGTTTTAGCCGTGGCGGTGTTAAAGTATCGTCTGTAACGGTTACTTACAAAGGTCAAACCTATACCGTTAAACCTGTTATTACTGATGCACGTATGCAAGTGCGTTTAAATACACCTATGCAGGGTAAAGGCGACAAAATTCAGGTTAAGGTGAACTATGAATTCTCTATTCCTTTTTATGGCGCCGACCGTATGGGCCGCAAAAAGTTCAAACAGGGCTATGTATATGAAATAGCACAATGGTACCCACGTATGTGCGTTTATGACGACGCCGAAGGCTGGAACACCCTGCCTTACATGGGCTTGGGCGAGTTTTACTGCGACTACGGCGATTACGATTACTACATCACCGCGCCCGGCAATATGATCGTAGCTGGCTCAGGCGATTTACAGAATGAGAAAGACGTGCTGACACCAACCCAGCAAAAACGTTTGGCCGAGGCCCGCAACAGCGACAAAACCGTAACCATCATTTCTGAAAGCGAAGTTGGTGAACCCGCAACCCGCCCGGCCAAGGGCAACCTAACCTGGCACTTCAAAATGGAGAATACCCGCGACGTGTCGTGGGCCGCTTCGACTGCCTTTATTTGGGATGCTGCTAAAACCAATCTGCCATCTGGTCGTAAATGTATTTCGCAATCGGTTTACCCGGTTGAAAGCGCCGGCATGCATGCCTGGGGCCGCTCGACAGAGTATCTAAAAAACAGCATCGAGATCTATTCAAAAGCTTATATCGAGTATCCGTGGAACTCGGCTGTTAACGTATCTGGCGTTGCCTTGGGTATGGAGTATCCGGGTATCATCTTCTGCTTAAGCGGCTTGAAAGACGGCAGCCTTTGGGGTGACGTTACCCATGAGATAGGCCATAACTGGTTCCCGATGATTGTTGGCAGCAACGAGCGTAAATATATGTGGCAGGACGAAGGCTTTAACACCTTCATTAACCAATACTCGACCATGATGTTTAACAACGGCGAGTATGCACCGAAAAGCGCCAGCGGCCAGCCATTAATGTATGGCGAAGGTAAAGCGCAACAGGTGCTGAAAAGCTACATCAAAAGCAAGGACCCGCTGATGACGCCGTCTGAGGCTATCGGGTTGAGCGATTATGGTCAATACTACAACAAAACTGCTTTAGGTTTAGATTTGCTGCGCGACGTGATTATCGGTCCGGAGCGTTTTGATTATGCCTTCCATGAGTATATCAAAAACTGGGCGATGAAACACCCGCTGCCATACGACTTCTTCCGCGCCATGAACGATGCCGCCGGCGAGGACCTTAACTGGTTCTTCAAACCTTGGTTCTTTACCACCTGGAAACTGGATCAATCGATTGATGCCGTTGCTTACGATAATAACGACCCTGCGAACGGCGCACTGATCACCATCTCTAACAAAGAGAAAATGGCGATGCCTATTGAGCTAAAGATCACCCAAACCAATGGCAAAACCGAGTTGTTGAACCTGCCGGTTAACGTTTTCCAACGCAACGGTGTGTGGAAATTCAAATACCCGTCAACCTCAGCCATTAAATCCATCATCGTCGACCCGGAACATAAACTGCCGGACGTTAATTTGAGTAACAACGTTTATAAAGCGGAGTAATTTGATTTCGGATATCGGATGTTCGATTTCGGATTTTAAATAGAAAAGCCCCGGTTCGGTTGAATCGGGGCTTTTTGTTGTGTTTTGTTTCACGCGAGGGTGAAACAAATGAAACAAGTGAAACAGGATTTTGGATTAAGTTATTGTCTATTAGATATTTATATATTTTGAGTGAAACAAAATGAAACAAGATCGATGCTTCAAAAGGTAACCCAAGTGTTGAAAAGTTTGTGATTGTTACTGCAAGCGCTCCGCTTGTAATTCAAGAAAGGCGCATTTGATTTGCATCCTTCAATCCCGCCACGTCGTTGCGAGGAGGAACGACGAAGCAATCTCTGCGCGATAGTTACATCTTGCTATTTGATTTGCGTGTGTAGAGATTGCTTCGTTCCTCGCAATGACGCGATCGGGATTACAGTTAGCGCGTTATTTCACATCCACCACTTCCTCAGCTAAATTCCAACCTCTTACGGCAACTTTTGGCTTCGCGATGTTCAGGTTATAGTCTAATATCACGGTCTTTTTTTCGCCCGGTAATACGGACACGTAGTTGTCTGAGTAAAACACCGGCATTACCCGTTTTTGGGTTGCTGGATTGATCAACGATACACGGTTAAAGAAAGCCACCGGCGCCTGTTTAGGGTTGCTTAGCGTTACAGCTATTTTACCTTTGGCTACTTGTTTGGCACTTACAATAACTTTTGATGATGCTAACTCGTTCAGGCCTGAATACTGTCCGTATTTATCGGCCATCCAGTAAATATTATCGCTGACAATGTTCTTCTTACCATCCGTTAAACGCAGGTCAAGGAAAGCGCCATGATCTGCAGCTATTGCTTTCAGTTCTCTGCGGATATTAATCACATCAGCAACGCTGCTGGCGCCGATGTCCTGAAACAGCGTGGTGATCGGTTTTTCTTCTCCGCTTATTTGATATAGTTTTACAGTAACCGTTAAATGATGTAGCTTGGTGAAAGTGTTGTTCACTACTTTTACGGTACTGTCTGTTGGGTTAAACATAATATGAACCGGCGCGCTGCCATGGTGCAAGCCATATAAACAAGCATTCGGGTCAAGGTAGTAATCATACATCTGCCCGCGCATGGCTGTCCACGGGTTTTGCGTTTTCCAGATGATGGAGCCGGTGTACCAATCCCACATGTGCGAACTGAAACCTTCCATTAGGCCGCGGTATTGGTCGTAGTTTACCAGTTGGGCCTTTTCGGCAAAGTCGCGCACATCTTTGGCTTTACCGTATCTATCAATATAATCTTCATAACCAATATAGGTATGATAGCGCCAAACCGAATCGATGCGCTCTTTGCGGGTTTTCGGATCATACTCAGGCACTACCATATTTTTTTCAGGAATAAAGCGCTTCAACGATTCGTAATCGCCGATACCCACAGAGCCAACCTCTGAATTAAACGGATAAGTTTTGTGCGCCCAGAAAACAGATAATGGCTGTATACTATAAGGCCCGTCGCCGTTAGTTCCTTTTTCGGTTTTTGACATATCCAGCGAGTTCGAAAAATCAACAAACCAGCGGGTATTGTCCAGCGTCGGCATAATGGTGTCGCGAACCGCTTTCAGGATATCATCAGGCTGAGTGATTTCGTTGCCACCGCACCAAATCGCCAATGAGGCATAGTTGCGCACCATTTTAACCTGATCTTCTATCGAGCGGATATACAAGGCGTGGTCGTCTGGATATTTGCGGCGGGTAGCCTGATCATCCAGTTTCTTGGGGTCCAGCCAGCGGCCATTGCAATCGCCCGATCCCCACATGTCCTGAAACACCAGTAAACCATATTTGTCGCAAGCCTCATAAAATTCAGGTCGCTCAATCAAAGCACCGCCCCAAACGCGTATCAGGTTCAGGTTCATATCGCGATGAAAACGTATCTCAGCATCATAACGGGCCTTTGAGAAACGCAGCATCTCGTCCGAAACGATCCAGTTCCCTCCTTTAATAAAAATCTTTTGTCCGTTAACATTGATCTGGCGGCTTTGGGTATGCTCATTCCATTCGCTGGTTAACTGGCGCACCCCTACCTCGATATTTTTTTGATCGGACACTTTATTAGCCACCGTAACAAACTGCAGATTTAAATGATACAAATTCTGCGGACCATAGCCGTTTGGCCACCAAAGTTTGGGATGCTGCAGGGTATAATCTTTCAGTTGAACTTCGGTAGTAACGCCAGGCTGCAGCGTCACCTTTTTGCTTACCGGCTTGCCATCCAGATTATATTTTAAATATCCGCTCACCGTTTTACCGGTAGCGTTTTGCAGTTGTGCCGATACCTGTATAATGGCCGGTTCCTGAGGCCATGACGGAAGTCTTACACCCGGTACTAAGGTCACCACATGAGGGTCGATAATACGTACGCCGGCAGTCTTCTCGATTGTCACCTTATCCCAGATACCGGTATTACGGTCAGGTATAGGCTGTATCCAATCCCAACCAGCAGTATATTGAATGCTTACGTTACGGGCAATGGTACCGTCGCCACCCTGGCCGCCATTGGGGTTGCCCACCGGGTCGGGCGGGAAGACGATAATCGCCAGTCGGTTATTGCCGTTTTTAGCCAGCCATTTGGTAATATTGAAGCTACGACGCAGAAACATTCCCTGCAAAGCTTTATCATTTAGCTGATGCCCGTTAATGAAGATGTTATAGCTATAATTTACGCCACGCATGTTCAGGTATACCTGGCCATCGCCCGCTGGTTTGGCTTCTTTAAAATCTTTGATGAACCAATAAGTATAATAATCGCGACCGACCCTGTAGATATCAGGGATCTGTTTGTTATTCATCCCATAAAAAGGGTCAGGAACCTGCTTATTATTCAATTGCGTGGTCAAAACCGTCCCCGGAACGGTTGCGGGTTGCCAGCCGCTTAGCAGATAGCCGGGAGCCGATATCATATCGCCGCCGTCAATAACCCTGGTTGCCGGTTTGCATTTCCAGCCGCTGTTTAATTCGTAAGTGGTTTGGGCAGATGCTTGATTGGCAGTTAGCATAGCCACTGCCGATAAAATAAAGATTGATCGTTTTAAAGAAAATAGATGCATGGGGTAGTTAATTTAAGCCTGGTAAATGTAGTAAAAAGCAGATGTAACCTTAAATAGCTTTGTCATTTCGACTGAAAGGAGAAATCTATACACGCCCTATTCTGAACTTGTGTATAGATTTCTCGCTACGCTCGAAATGACAAAAAGTGGATAATTTGAACGCTAAAAACAATAGCAAAGCCTTTCGCCTTTCGTCGCAAAATCTTAATTTCGCATCACACAGAAAAGAGGGAAAAGCATTGGATTATTTAGAGGGATTGAACCCCGAACAAAGAGGAGCAGTACAACAAATTAATGGCCCGGTAATGATCATTGCCGGTGCGGGGTCGGGCAAAACGCGGGTGATCACCTATCGTGTAGCGCATCTGATACGCAATGGTGTCGACTCGTTCAACATCCTGGTGCTAACCTTTACCAATAAGGCCGCCCGCGAAATGCGCGAGCGTATTACCAACCTGGTGGGCCCCGAGGCTAAAAATATCTGGATGGGTACTTTCCACTCCGTCTTTGCGAAGATTCTGCGTGTTGAAGCCGACAAAATTGGCTACCCAAGCAACTTTACCATTTACGATACCGACGACAGCAAAAGCGTACTCCGCGCCATTTTGAAAGAGATAAGCCTGGACGATAAGCTGTATAGCGTAAACTTTGTGCTTAACCGCATATCGGCAGCTAAAAACAACCTGGTATCATGGATGGAATATCAGAAAAACGACCAGATACAGGCCGACGATATCTCATCAAATCGCCCCATGATGGGCACCATTTATCAAACCTATGTGCAGCGCTGTTTCCGCGCCGGTGCGATGGACTTTGATGACCTGTTATTCAAAACCAACGAATTGTTAAAGCAATATCCCGAAGTACTGAACAAATACCAACACAAATTCAAGTATTTGATGGTGGATGAGTATCAGGATACCAACTTTTCGCAATATCTTATTGTAAAAAAACTGGCAGCTGTTAATGAAAACATCTGTGTGGTAGGCGATGACGCGCAAAGTATCTATGCCTTCCGCGGAGCAAACATCCAGAACATCCTGAACTTCGAGAAGGATTACCCTGATCTGAAAGTATTCAAACTGGAGCAGAACTATCGCTCAACCCAAAACATTGTAAACGTCGCCAACAGCATCATCGCCAATAATAAAGATCAGCTTAAAAAGAACGTCTTTTCTGAGAAAGATCAGGGCGATAAAATAAAGGTAATGCGCGCCTTCAGCGATAACGAGGAAGGTAAAACCGTTGCCGAAGATATTATGCAGCAGCGTAGTTTGATGGGTATGAAATGGCACGATTTCGCCATTCTGTACCGTACCAATGCGCAGTCGCGATCCATGGAGGAAGCTTTGCGCAAGCTGGGCATGCCGTATAAAATTTATGGCGGCTTATCCTTCTATCAGCGCAAGGAGATCAAGGATTTGATTGCCTATTTCCGTTTAACATTTAATCCGAACGACGAGGAAGCGCTGAAACGGGTGATCAACTACCCTCGCCGTGGTATTGGCGATACTACCATTGATAAGATCATTGTATCTGCCGATCAGCATGGTATTACCCCATGGGAAGTGATCATCGCTCCCGAAAAATATTTAGAAGGACGTGTATCCGGATCAGTTGGCGCCTTTGCCACCATGATACAGAGCTTTCAGGTGCTTACCAAAACGCAGACAGCTTATGAGGCGGCTTTATACATTGCGCAGCACTCAGGGCTTTTAAAGGACCTTTATGAGGATAAATCTGTAGAGGGTCTGAACCGCTATGAAAACATCCAGGAGTTATTGAACGGTATCAAAGAGTTTAGTGAGCGTGAAGATATTGAAGAAAAAGGCCTCGACGTTTTTATGCAGGATGTGGCTTTGCTTACCAACGACGATAACGACAAGAACAAGGACGCCGACACCATATCGCTCATGACCATCCACTCGTCAAAAGGTTTGGAGTTTCCGCACGTGTATGTGGTGGGTTTGGAAGAGAATCTGTTCCCGTCGCAAATGTCATTAAACTCACGGTCTGACCTGGAAGAAGAGCGCCGGTTGTTCTACGTTGCCGTAACCCGTGCTGAGCATAAGTTAACCATTAGTTACGCAACGTCGCGCTTCAAATTCGGCACGCTTATTAACTGTGAGCCAAGCCGTTTTTTGGATGAGATAGACGCTCAATATTTAGAGTTGGATTTTACTGCCCGTAAAGAGCCGTCTGTCGGCAGCCTAAATTATGACGACGAGCGCACCGCCTGGAGCCGCAGCGACGATAAATTCACAAAACCGAAACCCAAAACTACCACAGCGCCACCAAAAACCACCTCTATATTGGCAAAGGCGCATGTGCCATCGGCTAACTTTAAACCGTCGGACACTTCGAATTTGCAGGTAGGTATGGAAGTTGAGCATGAGCGTTTTGGCTTTGGCAAAGTACTTAGCCTGGAGGGCAATAAACCCGATATTAAGGCTACTATTTTCTTTAAAGAAATTGGCCAGAAACAACTGCTTTTAAAGTTTGCGAAGCTGAGCATTGTAAACCAATAATTAAATTGCTGAGTTTTCGGGGAAAATATTACCCAAAAATTCAGCAATTTATTCCCCAATTAATTGCCGGTTAATACATTAGTTACATTATTTGCTTAATAAACACGCTTTTTTTGTGTGGCATACGTTTTGGATATTGTATAGTTGATTGTGACCCTTACCCCTACAATAAACTATTACTAAAAATGAACGATACACAAAAAAAGACGACAAATAAAGCCATTGGCCAAAACATTCGCGCAATACGTCATCAGCGTGGATGGAGCCAGGAAGATGTGGCTAATCGTTTAGGAATTTCAATCCCTGCGTTTTCAAAAATTGAAACCGGCGTTACAGACGTTAACTTATCCAGATTGGAACAGATTGCCGATATCTATGAGATAGAGGTAGTGCAAATATTGGCCTTTGAATCAGAAGAGGTAGAACAGCAACCGTCAAACCTGAGCCTTTTACAGAAAAAACTAACCGACCGCGAGTCTGAAATAGTTAACTTGCAACGTAAGGTGATCTTGCTTTATGAAGAATTGCGCAATGCAAGTATGCCGCTGCAAGTATCGTCATACTAAAATCGTTTGATAATTGCGACACAGTGTGTGTTATTTATACACTGTATATGTGTTATTCATCTTAATAGGGATCTAAATACTTTACATAAAGTTAAATTATTTAGATCCCGATTTATAAAAATAACAAAATATAACTAAAACGCCCCTTTCTTCCCTATTAATTAATAATTGGTTCAAGGTTTGTTATAGCATAGGCCTAAAAACATTGACTTATGCCCAACTACCTGATTTCTATCCCCCAAGACTCAGATAAGGTCTCGGCTACCATTTACGACAAGGAAAGCAAATTGAAAGTTAATGCTGTTGAGACGGCAAAAACGACCTATAAAACAGCCAAAGGCGAGGTGAGCTTCTTTGTTACCATAGGAAAAAAAATTCTGGCTTTTGAAACAAAAGGCTACAATAAACACCGTCAACTTTTAATATTACAAATGATAGCCTGGTACTGTATGTATATGGGCTGGGTTGAAGCGCAGATACATGCTACGCTACCTATAATCAGATAAGAGCGAATCATGTTATAACCCCGGGTGCCCCGAGTCATGTAACATGTCGCTCATTTCAATGATCTTTTCGTCGATCTCTGATACGCATTTGTCCATCATCCTGATACATTCCACCTGATCAACCAACCCTTCTTTTTCCAGGTTCATCAGGCCTTTAAGAGTGGCAATAGGTCCGCGTATTTGGTGCGACAGATAGGATGAATATTCTGATAGCTTCTTGTTCTTGATCTGGAGGTCCTTCGTTCGCTCATCAATAATCTCTTCGAGATGATGATTGATACGGTCGAGGTTATCTTTTTGCCGGGATATTTCACTATTGAGCGCCTGTAGTTGCGAGTTGGTGACAGCCTTACGTTTTACATTGGCTATCAACAATACAATAACCACAATAAGCAAGCCGGTTGTTATGGTTAATGACCAGTATATTACCCTGGCTAATTCTTCCTTTTTCTGCTGATTTACCGCAGCTATAATACGTTTTTGCTCCTGCGCCAAAAAGTTAAAACGGATGGAGGTATTAGAGCGATATGCAGCACTATCTTCTTTATAAATATTGATCAGGTTATCTAACGCAGCTTTGTAATTTTTACGTTTCAGCTCCATTTCATAAGCCGTATGCTTATAATCATAAATGTCTTTTTCATTATGAATGAGCATGGAGTAATTGCGGCCCTCTTCCAGATACTTCTCGGCCTCTGCATAATTGCCTTCAGACACGTACAAATCAGTAAGCGTTAAGTTTATAGCCGCCACCGACGAGTTCATGTCCATTTGCTTGGCTTTGTTATGCGCCTCGACCAAATATTTTTTTGCCTTTTCAAAATCGCGCTGGTTATAATAAATAACCCCCAAATTCTCCAAACACTGAACTAAAATAGTGGTATTATTAAGCTTGGTAAACAACTCATAGCTCTTATTATAATAATTAAGGGCCGCCACATTCATATTTTTGCGGTTATAAATATTACCAATGTTAAGGTAAAGCGACGCTATAAGCGATGAATCATTGTATTTTTTGGCGATAGTAAGCGAGCGATTAAAATACCCCAGGGCCTTCTCATATTCAACCATCTGGTAAAGGTTACCAATGTTGTTGTAAACCTTGGCCACACCCCGATCGTCATTGATTTTCTCGAACCAGGTTATCGCGTCAAAATAACGGCTAAGGGCACTGTCGGGTCGGTTTAAATAGTATTCGCCTATGCCCTTTATACGGTAAGCTTCAGCCTTGCCGCGCTTATAATCAAGCTTATCTGCCAGCGCCAATGCCTTTTCTGCGTCGTCAACCGTCTCCTTGGGGTTAGTGAGGCGGTTGTCATATCCATTTTTATTTAGTGTATTTACTTCTGCGGTATCCTTTAAAGTAACCTCCGGTGTGTCAGCTGCGTAGACATTGTAAGTAACTAATATAAAAAGTAAAATTGCGCAGGCTTTCTTCATTAAGTCCCTCTTTACGAATAATTATGGTGAAAGTTATAAATAATACATTATAATTATTCCTTATTCCATGAAAAAAGTACTTTTATTGTTGAAAAACTTTTTTCTTGTTTACTTTGTAATTAACAAAACATACATATCTTTGTTCTCTTAAGTAATTGAATATCAAAAAAATATAACATAAAGTAATAAACATTAAATAATTTAAAATATAGAAAACAACAAAAGGAACACGTAAGGAAAAACAACAGTTAAGCGCCGGATAAAAGCGCGGTAATTGCAAAAGCAAATCCATCTAGTTCGCTATATTGATTAACTAATAATTAATACGAATAACTTTTAAAATATTTAATAGAATATTAATATAAATTTTTAACGATTATGAAAAATATCACCTTAACCCTAATTATCGCTTTGACGCTCGGAATTTTGACTTCGTGCTCAAAAAAGGAAACGATAAAAGAAAGTATGTCGATATTTTCCTTTAATCCATATATCAACAATAACACATTGGCAACAGCCGATTAAAGTAAAATTTAACCCTATTAAAAAAATTAACCATACCCAAAGTTTTAAAAATTAGAAGCCATGTTAAAAGTAATCTTCACCGCAGCAATCGTTTTATCAGTAGGAGTTTTATCATTATTAAAATCCTCAAACTCAAGCGCAACAGTTGAAAAACCAGCTACAGAATCATTAGCAAAAGCTATGGTTAGCGCTAAAGCAAACATATTGGCAACTGCCGACTAAGCAAACGCTCATATCAACAGGCATAAAAAATAAACAGTAATAAATCAACATAAGCATTTAAACAGCATCCTATTTATATCCATACGATCATGAAAAAATTAATTATCGCTTCGGCAATCATTTTGTCAACCAGTATCTCTACCTCATCTTTTGCAACTGTAGTAAGAAAAGGCGAAAAAAACACGTTGGGCACTGCCGACCGTAACGGCGAGAAAAACACTTTAGGTACTGCCGACCGCAATGGCGAGAAAAACACTTTGGGTATCGCTGATCGTAATGGTGAGAAAAACACTTTAGGTACTGCCGACCGCAATGGCGAAAAAAACACTTTGGGTACTGCTGACAGAAACGGTGAAAAGAACACGCTGGGTACTGCTGACAAATTCTAACAATAATAAAACGACTAATAACCAACAGATTATAACATTATATACCACATAAAATCATGAAAAAATTAATTATCGCTTCAGCCATCATATTTTCAACAGCTATCACTTCTACTTCATTTGCTGCTACTACTGTTAAAGAAAAAAACACCTTGGGTACTGCCGATCGTAACGGTGAAAAAAACACTTTAGGTACTGCTGACCGTAACGGCGAGAAAAATACTTTAGGCACCGCTGACCGCAATGGCGAAAAAAACACCTTAGGTACTGCTGACAGAAACGGAGAGAAAAACACTTTAGGTACTGCCGACAGATTCTAATAACAACCTAAACGACTAATAACCAACAAGATCATAACATCATATACTATATAAAATCATGAAAAAATTACTTATCGCTTCAGCTATCATATTCTCAACCGGTATCGCTTCTACCTCATTCGCTGCTACCAATGTTAAAGAGAAAAACACTTTGGGTACCGCTGATCGTAACGGTGAGAAAAACACCTTAGGTACTGCTGATAGAAATGGCGAGAAAAACACTTTAGGCACCGCTGACCGCAACGGCGAAAAAAACACGCTAGGTACCGCTGACAGAAACGGCGAGAAAAATACTTTAGGCACTGCCGACCGTAATGGCGAGAAAAACACCTTAGGTACTGCCGACAGATTCTAATTAAATAATACAAAACAAATTAACCTTATCCGATATTATTATAACATATACTATAAAGATCATGAAAAAATTAATCATTGCTTCAGCTATCATATTCTCAACCGGTATCGCTTCTACCTCATTTGCTGCTAACACTGTTAAAGAAAAAAACACTTTAGGTACTGCTGATAGAAATGGCGAGAAAAACACTTTAGGCACTGCTGACCGCAATGGCGAAAAAAACACTTTGGGTACTGCCGACCGCAATGGCGAAAAAAACACCTTAGGTACCGCTGATAGAAATGGCGAGAAAAACACTTTAGGTACTGCTGACCGTAATGGCGAGAAAAACACTTTAGGTACTGCTGACCGTAATGGCGAAAAAAACACTTTAGGCACTGCCGACAGATTCTAATCGCTCACAAAAAATACAACCGGAACAACCTTATCAAAATAACGACCGTAACCTTCATAATCACATGAAAAAATTAATCATCGCTTCAGCTATCATCTTCTCATCCGGCATTGCTTCTGCTTCATTCGCAGCCACTGCTGTAAAAGAAAAAAACACGCTGGGTACTGCTGATCGCAATGGCGAGAAAAATACTTTAGGTACTGCGGACCGCAATGGTGAAAAAAACACTTTAGGTACCGCCGACAATTCTAACTCAACCCACACCTTAGCCCTCATATAAATCGCGTTAGCGAAAATACTACAAACCTTCTTACTCTTCCGGGCTTCTGATACGATGCAGAAAGCCACAGTTATTTAAAAAATTCACTCACTCACTCACTCACTCACTCACTCACTCACTCACTCACTCACTCACTCACTCACTCACTCACTCACCTCTACCGCGTGACGATCATTTTTTTACTGAGCAGCTGCCCGCCCACCTGCATACTATATATATAAATACCGGGATCAAGATCGACCAAAGGAACGCTGACTACCCTATAGCCTGCATTCTGATAGGAATCATATAGGTTTCTCACCAATCTGCCATAAACATTATACAGGTTAATAACCACATGCCCTGCCTGCGATAAACTGAAACCTATACTGGTACGATCAATAGCCGGGTTAGGGAAATTCTGATTAAGACCTACCAGCAACAACTTATCCTCGATAGCGTGATTTATCGCATCAAACCATACATAGCTTATTAATTTATAGCCTGCAGCATTGGGGTGAACATAATCCTGGTACAACATATAATCGCGACCGATGGCTCTGTTTATATCTGCCAGATAAATACGATAGTCACGTACTAAGCGGCGATATATGGTATTGATCTGGCTCACATATAAGTTAGCCGTTTTAAGTCGCTGGTCGCCTTTGTCATTAAAATACTGTATGGTACCTATAATCGGTATAAGTTTGTTTTTTAGCGATGTTTCAATATAATATCGCATATTTTTCTCGGTAGTGGCTATAACATCTTTTTTATCTGCTAACGCGACGGCATCATTGGCACCCATTAAAATCAGGATAAAACCTGTGCGACCGGCTATGGCAGCCGGAAAACGAGGAAGCCCTTGGGTAGTAGTTTCACCGCCAACGCCGTTTTTAGTAACAGTTACGATGACTCCGGTATAACAACTTTCTATATTGTTTTGTAAATCAGGCTGGAAAGAAAAGCCGCCTACACCCGCAACTGTACTTGCTCCAAATGTGGTAACGTTAATGCTGTCTTTAGCGTAAAATTTAGATGCGGCACTGCACACGGGTGCCTGGGCGCGTCCCGTTAAAACCAGAATGGAAAAAATAAACGATATAAAAATTATCTTACGATAATCCATTATAGGGGCCAACAGTTTAAATTTTGAACAACAAATATAGCAAAAAGCGCTTCATCTATAACAGCTTACATAGTTAAATTGCTTTAAAATATGACCATGCCTATAAGCTCCACCCAACCCTCCCCCGCAGCGAGGACTCTAAAAAAGTATACCTTTCCGGGGGAGATTTGGAGGGGTAAGCCGTTAATTATTAAATAGCCCTATATTTGCTCAAAACAGATCTTATTATGCAAGACATTAAACAATATGTAGAGCAAAACAAACAGCGCCTGCTGGATGAGCTTTTTGAACTGCTACGCTTCCCATCGGTAAGTGCCGACCCAAAATATAAAACTGACGTTTTAAAGACTGCCGATTATGTGGCCCAAAAGCTCCGCGATGCCGGCGCCGATAACGTCGAAGTGTGTCCAACTGCGGGCTATCCTATTGTTTTTGGCGAAAAGATCATTGACCCGAATAAACCCACTGTACTGGTTTACGGCCACTATGATGTGCAGCCGCCAGATCCGCTGGAGCTTTGGAAAACCCCTCCTTTTGAACCAACAATTCGCGATGGTAAGATCTATGCCCGTGGCGCCTGCGACGACAAGGGTCAGTTTTATATGCACATAAAAGCCTTCGAGCTGATGATGCAAACTAATACGCTGCCTTGCAACATCAAGATCATGATTGAAGGCGAGGAAGAGGTTGGCTCAAACAACCTGGGCGTTTTTGTTAAAGCAAACAAAGAGAAATTGAAGGCAGATGTGGTGCTGATATCTGATACGTCAATGATCAGTATGGAAAACCCATCGTTAGAGACCGGACTACGTGGATTATCATACCTGGAAGTTGAAGTTGTTGGCCCCAACCGCGACCTGCACTCGGGCGTTTACGGGGGTGCCGTGGCTAATCCCGCGACTATTCTGGCTAAGATGATTGCTTCACTGCATGACGAGAACAACCATATCACCATACCCGGCTTTTATAACGATGTAATTGAGCTTACGGAGCAAGAACGCAAAGAGCTAAACGCAGCGCCATATGATGAAGCCGAATACAAAAAAGATCTTGACGTTGCCGAACTATGGGGCGAAAAAGGCTATACCACTTTTGAGCGCACCGGCACCCGCCCAACTTTAGAAGTAAACGGTATTTGGGGCGGCTACATTGGCGAGGGTGCCAAAACTGTATTGCCATCAAAAGCTAACGCTAAAATTTCTATGCGACTGGTGCCTAATCAAAGCTCAGAAAAGATCACCCAATTATTTACTGATCATTTCCTGAAGATAGCTCCAAAATCGGTTAAGGTAACGGTAACGCCTCATCATGGTGGTGAGCCCGTAGTAACCCCGACCGACAGCGTAGCTTATCGAGCAGCACAAAAAGCCATTACTGAATCGTTCGGCAAAGCCCCTATACCAACCCGTGGCGGCGGCAGCATCCCAATTGTTGCTCTGTTCGAAGCTGAATTAGGTATCAAAACCGTGTTGATGGGCTTTGGTCTGGACAGCGACGCGCTACACTCGCCAAACGAAAAATATGATATTTATAACTACTACAAAGGGATCGAAACCATCCCACTGTTTCATAAATACTTTGCCGAACTGAGCAAATAGACGCTAAAGGTATTCCACTTTAAAGTGATGCCTGCCAGATCCTACGCCGTTAACGACGTAGGATTTTTCGTTAGCGGGATACTTAGCATCGACTTTTTTGCCGTCGACAAACACCTGCCACTTTCTGTTAGTTTTAAGTGGCAGGTGTATATCGGCTTTGCTGTTGCCCGGTATCAGCACATCCATTTCAAAAGACTTTCCGTCCTGATGATAGGCGGCTTTGACAGTTCCTTTAACCGTAGGCACATCGATACTGGCGCTTTTTAAATCGCCAATTTGAGGTTTTACGCTAAACTTAGTCCAGCCTGGAGTTAAAGGCTCAATACCCATCAGCTTGCGCGAAATGATGTTGCCGGCTGCAGCTCCCCAGGCGTGGTTCCAATCCTGGTTGGGTTTATATTTGTTGTCCCAGGCTTCCAGGGTAATGGTACTTCCCACCCGGATCATGTTGTACCAGCTACGATCAGTTTTTGAGGTAAGCAGGCTCAATCCATAATCGCCGTCGCCGGCCTTATAAACGGCATCCAACAAAAACTGTGATCCATAAACGCTACAAGCCATGCCCCGCGATTCGATAAAATTCAAGACAGATTGTTGTTGATCTTTATCCACTAACCCAAAAGCCATCGCCAGCATATTGGTATGCAGGGATGCATGATCGGTGCCTACGCCATCTACGAACAGATTCTGTTTTGGATCAAAGAAAGTTTTTTGATAGGCTATTTTCAGTGCGGCGGCTTTTTGTGCGTAGTATTTGGCGTCGTCAGGCTTACCCATGTCGATGGCTAATTTTTCCATAATGGTGAGGGCGTGATAATAAAACGCGTTCACCACTGCATTGTATTTAGTAAACACAAAATTGTCCGTCTCGGCGCCATGCGGCCAATCCACAATATCTTTTATAGCAGTCCCGCTAACGAAGTGTATGGAAGCAAACACATCTTTAGTCAACTTGCCATTAAGCGTACTAATCAACCCGGTTGAATCCTCAAGCGAGGTAAGCGACTTAGCCTTCAAATCATTGTAATAATATTTTACTGATTGGATATCGCCGGTATACAAGTAATCGTTCCAGGCTATTAAAACTGACTGTAAAATCCACTCGGTAGGCCATGTAGGCGTAGTAATTAAATGCTCATGTGTTTTTCTGGCGATGGTATATTCCTTATCAACCGCATAATGGCTCAGCTGATTGATGTAAGTATCAGCCTCGTAAGCCAAACGCTCCCTGTCGCCATCTACGTAGGTGCCCAGGTATGAGGTAGCTTCCATCGAGTATTTGCAGAGTTCCCAAACCGCATTTAATGTAGTGTCTGAACTATGAAACTGCGCCGCATTATTATTAAACGGATAATGCGCAAATAAGCGGGTAACATCATCAGCCTTTAGTGGATGATTATAGCCTTCAACCTCACAATACCTGAAAGGCGTTACCTCGCCGATATAAGCAGGCATTTTTATGGCTAAAGGACGCGTGTTACCGGCGTTTTTTTTGATGTTGATCTTATAAACATTCAGTCCCTTGCGCAGCGGTACCACATATTGCGCATGGCGGATAGTGCCCGGCGGTTTGCGGTTCACATTGCCATTGACATCTAAAATCTCGCCAATTCTCACGGTTACCAATTCACTGTCCCTATCGGCAAATAAGTTAAGTTTTACCTGCCCGAAAGCATCTTTTCCGAAATCGATCTTATAAACACCATTATCTTTTTTGAACGACACCGGCTTTTGTTCAGTAATTTGGGTGGGATAATATGCAGGCTTATGATCGGCTAATACTGTGTCAGTATAAAACATAACGGATTTTGCATAGGCACCCGGCTCCTTTTGCCGGTTGCTCCAAACACGCACCGTCCAATAATAAACGGTATTAGGCTTTAAACCGGCTCCCTTAAGCACCACTCCGGCAGATTGCGTGCTCATCACTTTACCCGAGTCCCAAATGTTGCCCGAATGAGCATCGATAGCGGTTTTACTGTCGGCTACCAGAATTTGATAAGCTGCCTGCATCAGGTTTTTACCATCGCTATTAAACTCCCAACCGAAAGCCGGATGGGTATCGCCAATCATTACCGATTGTACCTTTTTGTCTTTAAAGTTATTGGGTGATGATGGTATAACGTATCCATTTACCGATTGATAATCGGCATGGCCAACCAAATCGACTGTTAAACCAGATGGCGGCAGTAATTTGCCGGTTTGTGCATAGCTGTCACAGGCAAGCAGCGTAAAAACTGCGATTAAAAGTTTCTTCAAGTTATTATAGCGTAAAACGTTCACAATTGGCTAAAAAAGATTCATCAGCATCAGCCCCGACACCCGGCGTGTCATCAATATTCAGTTTATAGCCATCATAAGTTACGCCGCCAACGCAAGGGTCAGCTAAATGGCCCAGCATGCAGGTATCCATATCATAAAATTGAATATTAGGGCTGCTATAGGCAAAATGCAGCTTGGCGCTCAGCGCTATGCGACTTTCTAACATGCCGCCCATCATACAGGCAATGCCGTGTCGCGCGGCCAGGTCATGTATTTGCCGAGCCTCAAAAATGCCCCCCGATTTTGCCATTTTGATATTGATGTAATGGCATGAGCCGCTTTCAATCTGCTTACGGGCGTCGTGGTGGTTATATACACTTTCATCTGCCATAATTTTTACCGGCGATCGTTTCATGAGTTCAGGCAGTTTATCATCAAACCAGGTACGCATGGGCTGCTCGCAAAATTCGATATCATACTTACCCAATGCGTGCAAGGCAAAAACGGCTTCGTCAAAACTCCAGCCCTGGTTGGCATCCACCCTTATCTTTATTGCTGAACCCACAGCCGCGCGTATCTGCTTAATACGCTCAACATCATCTACAGCTTTCTTACCCAGTTTTATCTTCAAAATACGGGCGCCTAATTTCTGGAAGTCTATCGCTTTTTGAGCCATAGCTTCCGGGCTGTTTATGCCGATGGTGATATCGCTTTCAACCATACGTCGCTCGCCGCCTAAATACCGGTAAAGCGGTACGCCATCGTGTTTTGCGGCGATATCATACAAAGCCATATCAAATGCACTCTTAATGGTGCCGTTGCCGGCGATGGCATCATGCAATTGCTGTAAGCGTGCCGGAATATCTAAAGCATCTTTACCCCTCCACAGTTTGGCGAAGTCGCGCGCTACGGCCAGGCAGGTATCTTGTGTTTCACCGACAATCATCGGGAAAGCCGAACATTCGCCTACGCCGTAAAATCCGCCATCGGTATGTACACGGATAAATACATTCTGTGCATGATCCATCGTACCGGTGGCAATGGTAAACGGTTCCATCGGGATACTGAAACGATAGATATCTATGTGGGTGATGATGAGTTGCGAGGCCATAAACGAAAATAAGGAAATATCTGTTAGCGACGCAACCCTATGTGTCTGAGTGCCCAATATTCCAAATACAAGCAGACCAAAACCTAATCTCTAGTCTTCACCCCTAATCACCAAATTTGCATCTTGCAAATTTTGCACTATATTTGTTGTACCTCCGTAAAGACGCATCGTCGTTTTTACAACCAAATTTTCAATTTTAGCCGCCTGTGCCCTCCTTTCAGGGAAAAGTCGCCTGGCTGATTTAAAACTTTCTTTAAAAACATTTAATGATATGGCTATAGATAACACGCCTAAAGATTTTGATTATAATTCAACCAGGAGCAAACTGATCCTGTCTGAATACGGCCGCAACGTACAAAACATGGTTAAGTACATTGTAAACCTGCCGACTAAAGAAGAACGTAACCGCTACGCACAGGTAGTGATTGACCTGATGGGTTTTCTGAACCCTCACCTGCGCGACGTAGCCGATTTTAAACACAAACTGTGGGATCACCTGCATATCATCTCAGGTTTTCAGATTGATGTAGACTCGCCGTATCCAAAACCGAGCGAGGATGCTATCCATTTTAAACCGGAACCGCTGCGCTATCCAAATCAGCGTATACGCTACCGCCATTATGGTAAAACTATTGAGCTGATGATTGATAAGGCTAAAAGTATTGAAGAGCCTGAGCGCCGTAAACACATGGTGCAAGCGATTGCCAACTTTATGAAGATGGCTTACGTACAGTGGAACAAAGACTCGGTATCAGACGAAACCATCCTGGCCGACCTGGTAGCTATGTCGCGCGGAGAGCTGCAGGTAGACGAAACCATTAACCTGAATAAAGTTGAGTATCGCCAGCAAGAGAAAAATAATAACAACCAGCGCAACAAAGGCAGCAACCAAAACCGCGGAGGTGGCGGCGGTCGTAACAATAATAACAATCAGCGCAATAACAACAATCAGCGTAACCGTAATAGCGGGGGTAAGAGATAGTAAAAAGGCCGCAATGAGCGGCCTTTTTTGTTTATATGCAAATCCTATGAGTGTCACCCTGAGCCCGTCGAAGGGCGAGCGATGGGCCTACCCGCCGATGCTTCGACAAGCTCAGCATGACAACGCTCTTTTTCAAGTAAATTACCACTTCTTAAAAATCACAAACACCGCTAATACAATCAGCCCAAAACCAACTAAATGATTCCAGGCGAAGCGCTCGGTTTTAAAAAACAGGATGGAAAAGACCATAAAAACTGTAAGCGTGATGGCTTCCTGAATGGTTTTTAGCTGTACCAGCGTAAACGGACCGCCATCGCCTTTAAAGCCTGCGCGGTTGGCAGGAACCTGGAACAGGTATTCAAAAAACGCCAGTCCCCAACTGATAAGGATGATGGAGATAAGCGGGAGATTTTTGCCCCAGTCGTACTCCTTAAATTTAAGGTGGCCATACCAGGCAAAGGTCATGAAGGTGTTTGATATCAGCAGGAAAATAACGGTTTTTAGTGCGCGCATAATACCAAATATAGGTTATTGCGCTCGCTTTTCGGCCAGTTCTTTCTTATAAACCTCATTAAGAGCGGGCTTAGGGTTTACCAATAACAATATCGCCGACCTCCGCTCGACAGCAAGCGTATCGGTCACCTCTCCCAGCTTAGTACAACTATCGGTAATCGGCGCAAAGCGTTTTATTTTTTCGCCGTTCTGGTCGTCTACATAAATGATGTATTTGCCGTGCAGACTGTCCGGCGCCCACAGCGCGAAGCTGCTGCTGAGCGATACTACCTCAGGCAAATTATAAGCCGCCGCAAAGTGATGCAATGCACCTGCCTCGCCATAATTGTCGGCATATATCTGGGTATGCTTTTGCTGGTCGGGAGTTAAGCTATGGTAAACCTGGGCCACCTTTTTTGTCATTTCTTCCCAGCCAAACATATCGGCATAGTCCTGTGTAGTGGCGTGGTGTTTACGGTCTTCCCACCTGGTGATGAAATTGATGGCCTTTGCCCGGGTGTTAATAAAATCAAAAAATGAAAGCGTCGGTTTTAAAGGCAGCACCGGTAGTACTGTGGGGAAAATAATCAGATTGGGTAAAGTTAATGCGGTAATAGCCGCTGTACGTAGTGCGGTATTGTTCTTTATCCATCGTTCAAAACCGTAACCACCTGCGGCAAACAACATCGGGAAAGCGCCAAACAGGTAATAAGGCTTGCCATTCATCTCCAGCAAAAACAAAAATATCAACACAAAAGCCAGAGCAAGTGACAGATACTTGCGCAGCTTAAACGAGAATATCAAAAAGAAAGACCCCGTAACCCACAAAAAAAACGCGACGCCGTTAACCATCAGCTCCTGCATGATAAAGTCTGAATGACTCACATAGTCCAGCTGCTCTTTTTGCAGTGTAGCCATGTGGGTAAATACCGGCCAATGATGCGCAAATTGCCACACAAGATTAGGCATAATAATGAGCACCGCTACACCTATCGCTCCTAAAACATGTTTGTTAAAAAGTAACCGGCGCTGTTTGCTGATTGCCAAACCTGAAATTAGCGCACCGGCAAAAAACAACATGGTGTATTTAGTGAGTACGCCAAAGCCTATAGCCACTCCTATAAGGTAGAGGTACTTTACGGCGTGGGTGTTAATATACCGCAACAACAGCCAAACAGTAAGCACCCACCACAATTGATCAAACACTACGGGCTGAAACAGGTACCCGCTGGCGGTAAATGCCGGCGAAAAGATCAGGGCCAGGCAGGCCAGTGCAATGGCAAACCGTTTCCCTCCCAGCTCGACGGTGATTTTTCCGGTAAGCCAAATGATAAGTCCGCTGCAAAGTGTGGTGAATATCCGCGCAGCGAAAACAGAATCGCCAAAAAGTGTCGTGCTGAGTTTAGCCAGTACAGCGATAAAAGGCGGAACCTCTTTATATCCCCAATCCAGATGATCGCCCAGAGCCAGGTGCAGCAGCTCGTCGCGGTGAAAACCAAAGTTTGATATAGCCAGCAAATTGAGGCCTATCTTCAGGAGCACAAAAATGAGTATAAAGTTGGTATAACTCGATTTTCGGTTTTGGTAGGACATTTACGTTTATTGTCGGTTTTGATAAAGGTAGTTGTTTGGGGCGAAAGGTAAAAGATTAAAGGCAAAAGGTTTTTTTGAGGATGGCCTGAAGGTGGGTTTAACCTTTTTATTTTTCGCTTTCTGTTTAAACGTCTAAATTTATCGGCTATGAAACTCTATATCAAAAACATGGTTTGCCGGCGTTGTATCATGGCGGTGCAAAAGGTTTTTTCTGATGAAGGTATTACTCCGACAAATGTCACACTCGGCGAAGTGGAATTAGATAAAGAGCCGTCTGCAAGCGATGTGGCAAAGCTGGATACATCACTAAAAAAGCTTGGTTTTGAAATTATTGACGACCGGAAAAGCCGGATAATTGAGCGGATAAAAAATCTGATCATTACCGCCGTGCATCACAGTGATAGCCTGCTTAACATGAATATATCTACCTACCTGTCAACCGAAATGAATTACGAGTATAATTACCTGAGTAATTTGTTTTCGGAAGTTGAGGGTAATACGATTGAGAAGTTTTTCATCAGCCAAAAAATAGAAAAAATAAAAGAGCTGCTCATTTATGACGAGCTTACCCTGAGCGAGATAGCCTATAAACTGGGTTATAGCAGCGTTGCTTACCTGTCGACACAATTTAAGAAAGTCACCGGCCTTACGCCGGGTTATTTCAAAGCCATTAAAGCCAACAAGCGCACCAATATTGAAGACCTGTAAATGTTATAATTAATGCACTAAATAGTGTAAAATACAGGCGCAGCTGCCGCACTACTTTTGTATGTAAATAATAAAAATTATGACACATACTTATCAAGTAACCGGAATGACATGTACCGGTTGCCAGGCAAAAGTGCAGCAACTACTATCGGCTGTGCCTGACGTGAAACATGTTGATATTGACCTGCAAAAAGGCGAGGCTAACATAACCATGGAAAAGCACATAAATACTACCACCCTGCAGGCTGCCTTAAAGGATTACCCCAAATACCAGCTCACCGAAAAGCCACACGAGTATCCGGCTCATTTGCAGGAAGAGGATACCGAACCTAAAACATGGCTACAAACCTATAAACCTATATTATTGATCTTTGCTTATATACTGGCGGTATCGGCTATAACAGGTTATACCGGCAGCGGGTTTCAGGGCATGGTGGCTATGCGCGTGTTTATGGCCGGCTTCTTTTTGGTGTTTTCGTTTTTTAAAATGCTTGATCTGGACGGATTTGCCGATAGCTATGCCATGTATGATGTGATAGCCCGAAAAATAAAAGCATGGGGTTATATCTATGCCTTTATTGAGCTGCTGCTGGGCCTGGCGTTCGCGTTAAACATATATCCGCTATTAACCAATAGCATTACTTTGGTAGTAATGACCATCAGCATTATTGGTGTACTAAAAAGCGTATTGAATAAACGCGCTATACGGTGTGCCTGCCTGGGTGCAGTATTTAACCTACCTATGAGCACCGTAACTATTATTGAAGACGGCCTGATGATAGCCATGAGTGCGGTGGCTATTTTTGTCTGGTAGTGAAAATGGTGTGTGGAGAATAGTGAGTGGAGAATAGTGAGTAATGAATGGTCAGCGGCGTTAGTGAGCAGTCAAAAGGCAGTCATTAATTATTACTCACCACTCTCCATTCTCCACTCACTGCTTACTACTCACCACTCTCCATTATCCACTCACCACTCACTACTCACCATTAAATTCGCTTAATATCGGCGCCTAAAGCTTGTAAACGTTTGTCGATATGCTGATAGCCACGCTCAATTTGCTCGATGTTGTAAATGGTTGATTTTCCCTGAGCTGATAGTGCTGCGATTAATAAAGATACCCCTGCGCGAATATCAGGCGAAGTCATGGAGATACCGCGAAGTTGAACTTGTTTGTCCAGACCAATAACGGTAGCACGGTGCGGATCGCAAAGGATGATCTGAGCGCCCATATCCAGCAGTTTATCTACAAAGAATAAACGGCTCTCGAACATTTTCTGGTGAATCAATACTGAACCTTTTGCCTGGATGGCCACTACCAGCACGATGCTAAGCAAGTCGGGCGTGAAGCCCGGCCATGGCGCGTCGGCAATGGTCATGATGGAGCCGTCAATAAAGGTTTCTATTTCGTAGTGTTCTTGTGCAGGAATGTAGATATCGTCGCCCCTCAGCTCTAATTTGATACCCAAACGCTTAAACACGTCAGGTATCATACCCAACTCCTGGTAATGTACATTTTTGATGGTGATCTCAGAACCAGTCATAGCCGCCAGGCCGATGAATGAGCCAATTTCGATCATATCGGGCAGCATGCGGTGTTCTGTACCCCCCAGACGTTCAACACCTTCAATGGTTAACAGGTTTGAACCAATGCCGCTAATTTTTGCGCCCATACGGACAAGCATTTTGCAAAGCTGTTGCAGGTAAGGTTCGCAGGCGGCATTGTAAATAGTAGTAGTACCTTTGGCTAATACCGCAGCCATTACGATGTTGGCTGTACCGGTAACAGAGGCTTCGTCTAACAGAATATAAGTACCCCGAAGATCAGACGCATCTACATTGTAAAAACCGTCTTCAGGATTATAGTTAAAACGCGCACCCAGCTTTTCAAAGCCCAGGAAGTGGGTATCCAATCGGCGGCGGCCAATTTTATCGCCGCCCGGTTTTGGGATAGATGCTTTACCAAAGCGCGCCAACAGCGGACCAACAATCATGATTGATCCGCGCAAGCCGCCACCTTTTGATTTAAAGGCTTCCGACTGGAAAAAGTCCTGATCTATATTTTTAGCTTCAAAGGTGTAGGTATCTTCGCTAAGGCGATTCACGATTACACCCATATCGCCCAAAAGCTCAATAAGTTTATTTACATCTTTAATATCAGGGATATTGCTGATTGTTATTTTCTCTTCAGTAAGCAATACAGCCGACAGGATCTGTAATGCCTCATTTTTGGCACCTTGCGGTGTAATTTCGCCTTTTAACGGCTTGCCACCCTGTATTTCAAATGCGTTCACCATGGGTTGATATCTGATATTTAATAGTTTACAGCTACGGTTTTATTGGCCCGCGCTCTGTACAAAGATTATAAATATATTTTGTTTTTGGGGAGGGGATGATGGGGAATGTTTGCACAAACCCGGTATGTCATGCTGAACTTGTTTCAGCATCCCACAGGCTAGGTAAACCTGCCGCTGTTATAATGGGATGCCGAAACAAGTTCGGCATGACGGGATGGTTTTTAACCCGAAATAGCATTAATAATATCGTACTGTGTAATAATGGCAATCTCGCCATCAAGCTCAACCAGCACGGCGATATTATCGTTATTGATCATGCCTGATATTTTATCTATCGATGCGCCGGCATCTACAAACGGGAATGGCGCCGTAGTAATATCTTTTACCGGATGCGATTTGAGCGACGGATTTTCGAGCAACGCATTCAGGATATCGCTCTCGGTGATCTTGCCGATCACCATGCCGGCTTGCGTAACCGGTATTTGCGAGATATTGAGCGATTTGATGGTATTGATAGCCTCTAGCACCGTCTTTTCAATATCAATAGTCACAATTTCCCGGCTTTCTTTTTTGCGGATGATGTCGCGGGCGGTGAGTTTTTCTTCTTTCAGGAAACCGCGGTCGCGCAGCCAGTCGTCGTTATACATTTTGCCCAGGTAGCGGGTACCGTGGTCGGGGAAGATGATGACTACCACATCGCCTTCTTTAAACCGATCTTTCATCTGCAGCAAACCTGCTATGGCCGATCCTGTTGAGTTACCGGCGAAGATGCCTTCTTTACGGGCAATCTCGCGGGTCATCAGGGCGGCATCTTTATCGGTTACCTTTTCAAAATGATCTATCAGATCAAAGTTCACATTGGCCGGCAGAAAGTCTTCGCCTATGCCTTCGGTGATGTATGGATAAACCTCATTTTTGTCAAACTCGCCGGTCTCTTTATATTTTTTGAATACCGAGCCGTAGGTATCGATACCTATGATCTGTATAGCCGGGTTCTTTTCTTTCAAATATTTGGCGATACCAGAAATGGTGCCACCTGTGCCTACACCGGCAATTAAGTGTGTGATCTTACCTTCAGTTTGCTCCCATATCTCCGGACCGGTTGATTCATAGTGCGCATCCGTGTTCGACAGGTTATCGTATTGATTCGGTTTCCAGGAGTTAGGCACCTCGCGCTCCAGGCGAGACGATACCGAATAATAAGACCGCGGATCTTCAGGATCAACATTCGTAGGGCAAACAATAACCTCGGCGCCAAAGGCACGCAACGCATCAAATTTTTCTTTCGACTGCTTATCAGTACTGGTAAAAATACATTTATAACCCTTTATCACCGCCGCAATGGCTAAGCCCATGCCAGTATTGCCCGATGTACCTTCGATGATGGTGCCACCGGGTTTCAGTTTTCCGCTGCGCTCGGCATCCTCAATCATTTTCAGGGCCATGCGGTCCTTGATGGAGTTGCCGGGGTTGGTAGTTTCTATTTTGGCCAATACCGTTGCCGGGATATCTTTAGCTATTTTGTTTAATTTCACCAGCGGCGTATTGCCAATGGTTTCGAGTATGTTATTGTACCACATAGGGTTAGTTGATTGGGTGAGTGGTGAATGGTCAGTGGTGAGTGGTTAATAGTAAGTATAAATTATTATATAAGCCATTCTTTAATAATCAAAACTCACCACTCACCACTCACCTTAAAAACGTAAGTGTTTAACGGTCAGGCCACCGTTTATCAATTGTTTCAGCGATTCGATGCCGATGTGTAAGTGTGTTTCAACATACTGGCCGGTTACTTTTGAATCGCTTTCGGTTGTTTTTACACCTTCCGGGATCATCGGCTGGTCTGACACTAAAAGTAACGCTCCGGTTGGTATTTTATTGGCAAAACCGCAGGTAAAAATGGTTGCGGTTTCCATATCTACAGCCATGGCGCGCAGTTCTTTCAGATAGTTTTTAAACTTCTTGTCATGCTCCCAAACGCGGCGGTTGGTGGTGTAGCAGGTTCCGGTCCAGTAGTCAAGCGAGAAGTCACGGATGGTTGTTGATATAGCTTTCTGCAAAGCAAACGACGGCAGCGCCGGGACTTCGGGCGGCAAATAATCATTTGAAGTACCCTCGCCCCTAATGGCCGCTATCGGCAGAATCAAATCGCCCACGTTGTTTTTACGTTTTAAGCCACCACATTTACCCAGAAACACCACCGCTTTGGGATGAACGGCTGTCAGCAAATCCATTATAGTAGCCGCAACCGAACTACCCATACCAAAATTGATGATAGTGATGCCCTTAGCCGTGACACTTTGCATAGGTTTGTCTATACCCATTATGGGGGCATCGTCATGCCACTCAGAGAACAGTTGTATGTATTTTGAGAAATTGGTAAGAATAATATATTCGCCAAATTCCTCTAAAGGGCGACCGGTGTAACGGGGCAACCAGTTTGTAACAATGGCGTCCTTAGTTTTTAAGCCCGATTTTATCGGACTGCTT
>Ga0207647_10000621_pt1 | contig 27652 bp, 24 predicted proteins | sample KBSCornC2_FD_184295 | JGI IMG/M metagenome (GOLD analysis project Ga0207647, IMG submission 184295) | Corn rhizosphere microbial communities from Kellogg Biological Station, Michigan, USA - C2 (SPAdes) (version 2) | ecosystem: Host-associated > Plants > Roots > Rhizosphere ... | reverse complement strand
CTCATTCGCGCCACCGGCGCTGATGTCCGGATCGGCGGAGGCGAAGCTTATTATGCACCCCAGGCGGACTTTGTCTGCGTGCCGCCGCAGCAGGCCTTCCCCGAGCCGATTAACTGGTACCGCACTGTGCTTCACGAGCTTGGTCATTGGGTGGGCCATGGCACCCGGCTCGATCGTGATCAGTCAGGCGCGTTCGGCAGTCCAGCCTATGCCCGCGAGGAACTGGTCGCCGAGATGGCGAGCGCATTCACCTGCGCGTCGCTTTCGATCAATCCAACCGTGCGTCACTGCGACTATGTCGGCAGCTGGCTGTCGGTGCTGCGCGAGGATGAGAAGGCGATCTTCCGCGCCGCAAGCGCCGCCAGCAAGGCAGCGGACTATCTGCTGGCTTTCCAGAGCGGGCAGGCATGATCCGCACGTCCGGTGCGACCGGCAACAGGCCGGTCGCATCCAGCGTCACATGTTGATAGGAGCTGCGAAGACATGCGCACCGACCTCGATCATCTGCCGGCCAACAAGCAGCGCGAGCTCGAACGCGTGGTCGAGATATTGTTCGAGGAGTTTGGCGACGCAACCGCCGGCAGGAAGAAGCTCGGCCGCATCCTCAAGATCATCCTCTATGGCAGCTATGCGAGAGGTGGCTGGGTCGATGAGCCCCATACCGCCAAGGGCTATCAGTCGGACTATGATCTGCTGATCATCGTCAACCAGAAGCAGCTGACCGACCGCGTCGCTTACTGGGCCAAGGCTGACGAGCGGCTGATCCGCGAACTCTCGATCACCAGGACGCTCCACACGCCGGTCAACTTCATCGTCCATACGCTGCAGGAGGTGAATGACGGTCTCGCCCATGGCCGCTACTTCTTCATGGACATCGCGCGCGACGGCATCGCGCTCTACGAGGCCGACGATACCGAACTCCACAAGCCCAAGCCCAAGACGCCGCCCGAAGCGCTCGCCATGGCGAAGGAGTATTTTGAGGAGTGGATGCCGAGCGCTCAGTATGCGCGGAAATTGGCAGAATACTGCGTCAGGGATCGTCAGAACAAAGCTGCAGCATTCAACCTGCACCAAGCAACCGAGCGCCTTTATCACTGCGTGTTGTTGGTGACGACCTTCTACACCCCGCATGTTCACAATCTCGGCTTCCTGCGCACCCAGGCCGAACGGCTCGATCGTCGTCTCCAACACATCTGGCCGATCGACAATCGCAAGGAGCGTGCGATGTTCGAGAAGCTCAAGGACGCCTATGTGAAGGCGCGCTACTCGAAGCATTATCGCATCTCCGAAGAGGAGCTTGCCTGGCTCGGCGCACGGGTCGAGGAGCTGGGCCAGGTCGTTCACGTCATCTGCCAGGAAACCATCGCGTCGCTGGAAACCCGCGCCGCTTGAGGTCTCGCTAATCCGCTTCGCTGCCCTGCTCGAACGCACGCCGGCCGCGCCGCCGCCAGAGCGTCAGCGCCTCTTCGCCGCGCTCGCTCCGCAACATCGCGGCGCCTTCGACCAGCAGCCCCAGGATCACCGCGCGATCATCGCCGGTCAGCTCGACGAGGCCAGCCTTGGCGACCAGACCGCCGAGCTCGATCAGCTGGCGGGTGCGTTCGCGCCGCTTCACCACCCAGACCCGCTTGTCGTCACGCGCGATCTTCGCCTGCAGCCGATGTCGGGCCGCGAGCGTTCGCCGGAGCGCCAGCGCGGTTGTCGCTAGCGCCTGCCGAAGTGCGCTCTGTCCTATGAAAGAACGTGGCGCCCTGCATGCGCCAGCCCTCCTTGATCGCGGGATCCTTGTTCTGGGCCGCGGCAAGCAGGGCGCCGGCAAGTAGCTCGACTGGCAGCATGTCAGCACCGGTTGCGATCACCAGCTCGCCCAGCTGCTGGAGCTTGCGGGTCTTGAGCTGTTTTGCCTTGTCGTCGAGCGCCTTCAGCTCGGCATCATAGTCACGGGGCTTGCGCATGGGTCTGTCCTCAGTGGTGGTTGAGGACGAACCAGTTATCGCTCGCATCGATCAGGCTCAATGGTCTGAACTCTGCTGGGACGCGTCCGTCCCGAAGATGATGAAATCTTTTGAGGGCGCGCTTATACGTCGTGCCGACGTCGCTTTTGAGGCGTAGGTGGTACAGTCGCCATGGCGATCTACCACTTCTCGGCAAAGGTCATTGCCCGCGCCAACGGCTCCTCGGCGCTGGCGGCGGCGGCCTATCGCTCGGCCTCACGGCTCCATGACCAGCGGCTCGACCGGCATCACGACTTCTCCAACAAGGCCGGGGTCGTTCACTCGGAGATCCTGCTGCCGGAGGGCGCGCCGCAGGAGTTCGCTGATCGCGCGACCCTCTGGAATGCTGTCGAGCGAGCCGAACTGCGCAAGGATGCGCAGCTGGCGCGCGAGGTCGAGTTCGCGATCCCGCGTGAGCTGGATCAAGTTGAGGGCATCCGGCTCGCGCGCGACTTTGTGAGCAATGAGTTCGTGTCGCGCGGCATGATCGCTGATCTCAATGTGCACTGGGACATGGGCGCTGATGGTCAGCCCAAGCCGCATGCCCATGTGATGCTGACCATGCGCGAGGTGGGTGAGGACGGGTTCGGCGCCAAGGTGCGTGACTGGAACCGGACCGATCTGCTTGAACATTGGCGCGAGGCCTGGGCCGCCCATGTGAACCAGCGGCTGGCCGAGCTCGATATCGATGCGCGCGTCGATCATCGCAGTCTCGAAGCGCAGGGGATCGATCTCGAACCCCAGCACAAGATCGGCCCGGCCGCATCGCGCATGGCGGGTGAGGGGCTGGTCCGCGAGCGGATCGAGGAGCACCGCGCGATCGCGCGCGCCAATGGCGACAGGCTCATTGCCAATCCCGCCCTCGCGCTTGAGGCGATCACCCACCAGCAAGCCACGTTCACGACGCGTGATCTGGCCAGGTTCGTGCATCGGCACTCGGACGGCAAGGAGCAGTTCGACCGGGTGATGGTCGCAGTCCGCGCTTCACCCGAGCTGGTGAAGCTTGGCAACGACGGTACGGGCCAGGAGCGGTTCACCTCCCGTACGATGATCGAGACCGAGCAGCGGCTCGAGCGTGCTACGGTCAGGCTTGAAGCGAGCCGGCGTCACATCGTCTCCGATCATCATCAGGCCCGCGCACTCGCACGTGCCGAGGCGCGTGGCCTGGTCCTTTCGGCCGAGCAGCGCGATGCGTTCGAGCAGGTCACCAGGCCAAAAGCTCTGAGCACCATCGTCGGCTATGCCGGCACCGGCAAGTCAGCAATGCTCGGCGTTGCGCGTGAAGCCTGGGAGAGCGCCGGCTACCGCGTCCAGGGCGCGGCGCTGTCCGGGATCGCCGCTGAGAACCTGGAGGCGGGGTCTGGCATCGTGTCGCGCACCATCGCCAGCCTTGAGCATCAGAGGGCGCAGGATCGCGAGCTGCTGACAAGCAAAGACGTGCTGGTGATCGATGAGGCCGGGATGATCGGCACCCGCCAGATGGAGCGGGTGATTGCGGAAGCTGAGAAGCGCGGCGCCAAGGTCGTGCTGGTGGGCGACCCAGAGCAGTTGCAGGCGATCGAAGCAGGGGCTGCGTTCCGGTCGATCGCCGAGCGCCATGGCGCCTATGAACTCACCCATGTTCGACGTCAGCAGGCGGACTGGCAGCGTGATGCCACCCGCTGGCTGGCGACCGAGCGCACGGACCAGGCGATCGAAGCCTATGCGGAGCACGAGGCCGTGCATGCGGCCGAGACCCGCGAGGCAGCGCGCGCCGATCTGGTCGCGCGCTGGGACGGCGATCGGCTGGCGTCACCGCATGCCAGCCGGATCATCCTCACCCATACCAATGACGAGGTGCAGGCGCTCAATGCATTGGCACGCAAACATATGCGTGAGAGCGGAGACCTGGGTGAGGAGCTCACAATCCGCACCGAACGGGGAAGCCGCATGTTCGCCAGCGGCGATCGCATCCTGTTCCTGCAGAATGAGCGCGGGCTGGGTGTGAAGAATGGATCGCTTGGGGTGGTCGAAAGCATCACGCCCACACGCATGGCGGTGCTGCTCGACGATGGCCGCTCGGTCGGGTTCGATCTGAAAGATTATGCGCATGTCGATCATGGCTATGCCGCCACCATCCACAAGGCGCAGGGCATGACGGTCGACCGGGTGCATGTGCTGGCGACACCGGGGCTTGACGCCCACGCCACCTATGTTGCGCTCTCACGCCATCGCGACCGGGTCGCGCTCCATTATGGCCGGGATGATTTTGCCGATCAGGGCAAGCTCATCGCCACCCTGTCGCGCGAGCGCGGCAAGGATATGGCGTCGGATTATGCGCCGGCACCCGAACCACCACCGCCCCGCAATCCGTTCGCCGGACTGAAGCTCACACGCGCCCCTGAACTCGCGCCGCAGGCGACATCGCTCGACCGTGCGGTCGAGCGCTATGCGCGCGCCGCAGCCGACATCCTGCGCATGCGTGCACGCGGCATGGAGGAACTGCCCCACCAGCGCACCGCGTTCCGGGAGGCGGGCAGGGCGCTCGATGCGATCCGGCCCGATGCCGCGCGCGATCTGCGCGCTGCGTTCAACGCGGATCATGGGCTGATAGACCAGGCCGCCAACGGCAGAACCGCCGCTGCGATCCGGGCAATGGCACTTGAGGCTGAGCTCAGGACCGAGAGCGCCCAGCGTGCCGATCAGTTCGTCGCGGCCTGGCGGCATAATATGCGTCGGCTCCAGGCGCTCGAACGCGAGCGCGACTATGATGCGAGCAATGGCATCCGGCGCAACCTGACCGATATGGCGAAGAGCCTGCACCGCGATCCGCAGCTCGAGTCGCTGCTGCGCAACCGCGCGAAGGAGCTTGGAATCAACAAGGCAGGCGGAGCATCGCTGTCTCATGAGCTCCTGAACAGTCCCGGCCTCTCGCGCGGCCGGGGGTTAGGCCTGTAGGCTCAGCGCATGACCGACCAAGCCAGCCTCTCTGCCCCCTCGGATGCCGCCACGGCGTTTGAAGAGCTGCGCCGCGAGGTGAGCCTTGCCCGCGCTGCGGTTGAAGGGCTAACCGCAGCACGCGAGCGCATCCCTGATTATAGCGAGACGCTCGGTGCGATGCTCGCGGCCCTGAGGGATGTCACTCAGCGCATTGGGAAAATCGAGCACAGTCCTGCCATCAGCCTGTCGCCCGCCGCGATGGCAGCCGAGATCTCAGACGCCAGTGAGGCGGCACGGGGGGCGGACCAGAAACAGCTGCACGACACGCGCGACGAGCTGCTCCGGGCGATCGGTCGGATCGATGCCATGGTCGATCATGGCCGGGCTGCACATCACCAGCGGCGACTACTTATTTGGACGGGTGTCTGCGCCGCAGCCGGAGCGGTGCTGCTGATGGCGGTCGTGCCGGGGGTGATCGCCCGATCGCTTCCGGAACGCTGGCATGTACCGGAATGGATGGCGGCGCGGACGATCGGGCTTGACCAGCGCGAAGCCGGCGAGCGGATGATCGCGACGGCCGGCAGGGAAGCGGCATTGGGCGGCGGGTAGGCATCCCTTTTTCGCCGGGAGCAGAGTTATCGCGGGGCACTGAAGTGACTTCACCCGTCACAACGGTATCATCCAGCAATCCCTTCATATCGTATTTGAGGTGCGGAGCGGTGATCTGTGCGCCCGGCGCAACGCCTTGAAGCTGAACTTGCCCTGCAGCCCTACTTCCGGCCCGCCATGCCCTCGGCAAGAGTTGCCCGGTATTTGAAAGTTGATCTGCAGCCGGAATTAGCCTGTCCAACCAGATTGAGCCAACCCGTTCATCCTCGATCCTCAGGAATCGAATGTTCTTGGATGAGCCTGGCCGCTGGCGGACGAGAATGACTGAGCGACTTTGACTTTGTGCCCTTCTTGGATGATGCTGAGATCGGCACAGCGCACGATGTTCATCGCTTCCAGTCGCTCGCGCAGAAATTCACAGCTAGCATCTTTTCTGAAAGATGGCTTGCTCGATAGCCACGCTCGCGTCTCGCAGCAGGCCCAGGACATGCGCCTTCGCAGGCGCTGGGCCCAATCGCGACAGCGAGAGTGCGGCTATCGCGGCGCCCGTCGGATCACGGATCGCAACGGCGGTGCAGTTGAGGTCTAAAGCCGCCTCGCCACGGTCGCACGCGAAGCCGCGCGTCGCGGTTTCGGCGAGCTCGGCTCGAAGATGCGCCGGATCGGTGATCGTTCGATCGGTGAGCGCCACGAACGGCCCAGCAGCGAGGTAGGTCTCGCGCTCGGGTTCCGGCAGGCTGGCCAGCAGCATCTTGCCAATGCCCGAGCAGTAGGCCTCGAGTTGCGAGCCCTCCTCGGAAAAGATCGTGCTAGATTCGGCACCCTCGCGGACGAGATACGTCACCATGTCATTCTCGAGCACGCCGATGTGGGCGACGCTCCGCTCGGCGCGGGCGAGCCGCCTAAGGATCGGCCGTGCCGCCGCGACTAGGGCCGGGCGCAAGCTCAACTGGGCTCGCCGACTGGCGAGCTCGGGGCCGACATAGAGTCTCCCTTTGGCGAATCCCACGACCAAGCCTGCCGCGCGCAGCGAGCCGGCGAGCCGGTAAGAGGTGGCAGGCGCGAGCCCGATTTCACGACCAAGCGCGGCGAGGCTGCTGCCGCCGCCGTCGTCGATGATACGCAGTAGCAGCGCGAGCGCCCGATTGACCGACTGTGCGCCTTCGATTCCCACGATGCGGAATCTACGCTCGCCTGGGATTTGCGGCAAGCGGGCGAGCGGCGGTATCGGAGACGCTCGGCGCGCGGCCGGTGCAGACGATCTGCCGGGAAGGTGCGCCTTGGACGGAAAGCGACACTATGAGCGCTGAGACAACTGCCGCATCTGCGACCGTGCCCGCGACCCGGGCCTACCTGTCGGGCAACCAGGCACTGGCGCGCCTTCCCGCCGAACAGGTGCGGCGCGACCGTGCGGCGGGCCACAACACGGCGGCGTTCATCTCGGGCTACCGCGGTTCGCCACTCGGACATCTCGATTTCGAGCTGACCAAGGCCAAGCCCGTGTTCGATCAGCTCGGCATCCGCTTCCAGCCAGGCGTCAACGAGGATCTCGCTGCGACGGCGGTCTGGGGTACCCAGCAGCTCGGGTTCTTCAAGCCCAGGTACGATGGTGTCGCCGGCATGTGGTACAGCAAGGGTCCCGGGATCGACCGCTCGGGCGATGCGTTGCGCCACGCCAACTTGTGGGGCACCGCGCCGCTCGGCGGAGTGATCATGGCGGTCGGCGACGATCCAATGAGCCGCTCGAGCTCGATTCAGCAGCAGAGCGAGCTGAGCCTCGCCTCGATGTGCATCCCGAGCTTCAACGCTTCGAGCGTTCAGGACATCTACGATTTCGGTTTGATCGGCTGGCAGCTGTCGCGCCATGCCGGCGTCTGGGTCGCAATCAAGGCGGTCTCCGACACCTTCGAATCCTGGCTGACGATCGACCTCGATCCCGCGCGCTCCGAGGTCATGTTGCCGCCGAGCCCGGGCAAGGTTCATACCCGCTGGCCGGATAGTTCGGTCGACCAGGACCGCCGCATGCTGGAGCTGCGATTGCCCGCGGTGCGGGCGTTCGCCGCGCTCAATCGCCTCAACCGGCCCACCCATATCAGCCCGAGGCCGCGCGTCGGCATCATCACCACCGGCAAGAGCTGGGCGGACACCATCGAGGCCTTCGCTGATCTCTCCGTCGACGAGGCGCAGCTCGCTGCAGCGGGCATCGAGATCTTCAAGGTCGCGCTGGTCTGGCCGCTTGAGCCCGAGACCCTCCTTGAATTCGCCCGTGGCCTCGAGGAGATCCTCGTTATCGAGGAATCGCGCCCTGTGCTCGAACCGCAGTTGAAGGACATCCTGTTCAACCTCGCCCCGCCCGACCGCCCGCGCGTGCTCGGCAAGCGCGATGCCGCGGGCGCCGAATGGATGCCGTCGTTCGGCGAGCTCAACCCCGCGCTGATCGCCGACGTGCTCTATCGCTGGCTCGCGCCCGTGCATCGGACCGGCGCGATGACGGGGTGGGTCGACTATCTCGGCAACGTCCGCGAGGAGCTCGCGCGGCCGCGGACCAATGTCGCGCGCTCGCCGCACTTTTGCTCAGGCTGCCCACACAACACCTCGACCAAGGTTCCGCAGGGCTCGCAGCAGCTCGCCGGCATCGGCTGTCACTGGCTCGCCAACCTGATGGACCGCGACGTGGTCAGCTATCCCCACATGGGCGGCGAGGGCGCCAACTGGGCCGGTGCGGCGCACTTCCTCGAAAATGAGCACATCTTCGCCAACGTCGGGGACGGCACCTGGTACCACTCTGGCTCCATGGCGATCCGCCAAGCGGTCGCCGCCGGTGTCAACATCACCTACAAGATCCTGTACAATGACGCTGTGGCGATGACTGGCGGCCAGCCGGTCGACGGTCCGATCAGCGTCGCCCAGATTACCCACGAGCTATATGGCGAATCCGTCCGCGAGATCGTAGTGGTCAGTGATTCGCCAGAGAAGTTCTCCGTTTCCGAGTTCGCTCCGGGCACGCGCCTTTTTCACCGCGACGAGCTCGAGAATGTCCAGAAAGAATTACGCGCCAAGCGCGGCGTGTCAGTGATCGTTTACGAGCAGACCTGCGCGACCGAGCTGCGGCGCCGGCGCAGCCGTAAGCTGGCGCCTGATCCCGCACGGCGCGTGGTGATCAACGACCGCGTCTGCGAAGGCTGTGGCGACTGCTCGGTGCAGTCTAACTGCCTTTCGGTGCAGCCGCTCGAGACCGAGTTCGGGCGCAAGCGCACCATTGATCAGTCCGCCTGCAATAAAGACTTTTCCTGCGTAAAAGGCTTCTGTCCAAGCTTTGTCACGATCGAGGGCGGGGAACTCGCCAAACCGAGCGGGGTCGACGCGGGCGAAGTTCTGTTCGCCGACCTGCCCGAGCCGGCGGTCGCCGCGACGGATGAGGTCTACGGTTTGCTGGTTACCGGCATCGGCGGCACCGGCGTGGTGACCGTGGCCAACCTGATCGGAGCCGCCGCGCAAGCTGAAGGCAAGGCGATCCAGGCGCTCGACCTCACTGGGCTCGCACAGAAGTTCGGCTCGGTCCATTGCCATCTCAAGGTTGCCGACGATCCGGCCAAGCTCAAGGCGACCCGGCTCTCCATCGGTCAGTGTGACGTCCTGATCGGTGCCGATCTCGTTACATCGGCATCCGACGACGCGCTTTCGCGGCTGCGCCGGGGAACGAGCCGCGCGGTTGTCAACGACCATGCCACCGTGACCGGCACCTTCACGCGCGAGCGCGATTTCGCGTTGCCGGTCGACGCACAACGTGAGGCAATTCAGCGCTTTGCCGGCGAAGTAACTTTCGTCGATGCCACTGCGCTCGCCGAGCAGCTGATGGGCAACACGATCGGCGCCAACATCATGATGATGGGGTTCGCCTGCCAGCGCGGCTGGCTCCCGGTGAAGGTCGCGTCGCTCGATGCAGCGATAACTCGGAACAAGGTCGCGGTTCCGGCCAACCTCCAAGCATTCCGGCTCGGCCGCCTACTCGCCGAGCAGCCGGAGAAGGTCGAGGCCTTGGCACGCGCCGCGGCGCCCGAGCGCGATAGCCTGCATTTGTCGGAAACCACCGCGGAGCTCATCCAGCGCCGCGCCGGAGATCTCGTCGCCTATCAGGACCATGCCTATGGCCTTCGCTTCGAGGACTGGGTCGGCCGGGTCAGCCGCGCCGAGCAGCGCGTATTTCCAGGACGTAGCGAGCTGACCCAAGCGGTTGCGCGCAACTACTACAAGCTGCTCGCCTACAAGGACGAGTACGAGGTTGCCCGCCTTTTCACCGACGGAGCCTTCCTCGACAACCTCCGGTCGGCGTTCGAGGGCAATTACAAGCTGCGGTTTCACATGGCGCCGCCAATTTTTTCGCGGATCGACCCGGCGACGGGCCGCCCGAAGAAGCGGAAGTTCGGTCCGTGGATGCTGCCTGCGCTGCGCCTCCTTGCACGATTCAAAGGGCTGCGGGGAAGCGCATTCGATCCGTTCGGCTATGGCGCCGAACGCAAGGCGGAGCGCGCCCTCATTAAGGAGTACGAGCAGACGATGGCGATGGTCGCCGAGCGGCTCTCGCGCGCCAATTACGACGCGGCGATCGCGCTCTGCCGGGCACCCGAGGAGATCCGCGGTTATGGGCCTGTCAAACATGCCGCGATGGAAGCGGCTGCGGCCGCGCGGCCCGGGCTGACTGCGCGGTTCGAGCGGCCCGAACAGCGTATGGCGTCCTGAGGTCTATCCTCTCTGGCAAGCATTATTCTCGTGTCTTCCAACACCTTTACAAGAGCTTCACAGGTCACTTGCTACTCCCGTAATGGCAGGACCTTACCGGTCATCCTAGGACCGTAAATGCTGCCGTTGCCAACAACGCCAAAGCTGCTGACAGGGGCAGGATCGTAAATGTCACGGCAGCGTCGCTCACGAGGCTTCTCCGACGTAGGCTTCTGCGCCCCCGTTATCCTCTTCACACACCTTTTAGAGTTTGAGAAGTTCAAGGTGCGGCGGGGTTGGGAAACGGCGGATCGAACGTGATGCGCCTAACTCTTGCCCTCTGTATGTTGAATATCACTCCGCCTATGCAGCGTTACGCCATTTTATATAACCTGCAACCCATTTAGGAGCCTTGTCGTCTGCGTCAGAGGCGTCAACCTCTGGTCGCAGTCGCTTTGAGCTTGCAGCCTTTGGCAACAGCAAGTCCACGCAAGAAGCCGCGCCTGACCAATCCAGCGTCAAGCGCGGCATTGTAGCGTCGTTCGGCCGGTGCCGCACCGCTGACCTCTCGCACCAGGCCACGGAAAGGGATGAACGCATTGACTACGGTTTTTCCACCCGCCTCTGCGAGCCTCCCGACCCGGTTCGCCCTCGTGGCCCTGCCGGGCTCGTAATCGGGGCCGAGCACATCGTTGAGTTCACGCATGGCAGAGCTGATCTGAGCGCAAGTTCGCACGGTATTGGTAGCATAAGGATCATCAGCTGAACGCAGAAGCACTTCGGGGATCTCCCGCTTATTGATGCCGACGTCGCGGACCGGCTGAATCGCAATCTCTCCCGCCTTGTTGAGAGTATTGGCAACCGGCTTTTCCGATTCAGCCGCAGCATTCGAGTCCACGTGAGAATTTTGGGCAAGAGCAATGGCCGGAAAGCTCAGGGCAACCATAGCGATCAGTTCGTTTCGTCTGCTCAACATGCCGGCACAACGCAGAAGGCAGTCTAGCGTTGCAATGCGCCGCGCCGATAATCCTGGCTACTATGCCGAAGAGGCGCGCTGTGGTAACGCGCCAAAGGCCACGGCCACGGGCTTCCACTTTCCCTCACCGGCTGCTGTGCGGGGGTACGGACGCAGTCGGCTTAGCCGTGGCCACCGCGTCAGCGGAGATGTGTCAGATGCATGACGCACCCTCTCCAGACTGGCCGTTTGGCGCTGGCCGCAAATCGCGGCGCCTATCGACGCTTGGTCGCGGCATTTGCTCCGCTCGTCGCCTGCTGTCATTGGTTCGCGCTGGCGAGCATTTCCGTATCGCGTCTAGAGATTCCGCTTGTCAAACCGATAGGGGCGGCATTTCATGTCAACATTACCTGCCGCCTCGTTCTGAGTCGCGGCGAAAGATGGGAGATGGCGCGCGGCGCCGTTTCAGAAGCGCCGAACATCTCCTGAATTGGAGAGGGTCGATGATTACACAAGCGGACCTACAGCACCATTTGCGCCGCGAGCGTGAGGAACGCCAGCGCGCCAATCAGGCCTCCAGTGCTGAGGCGCGTCTAGCTCATTCAGCGTTGGCCGATAGTCACGCCCGGCGGGCGGCAATCGCTAAAGTGCGTTTGGACCGACAGACCTTGGTGATCCGATTGCTGCCTGATCCAAATTGAAAGCGCGTAGTGGATGGCGGCTGACAAGCAGGGCATCGCTACGTGGACGGCGATCGCCCACCGGCTGGATCAGCTTCGGCGATCCAAGCACCTATGGGAAGGCGCCGCGCCGCGTGAGCCTTAAAAAAATGAATCAAGCGAATAGATCGCTATCCTTCGCCTTCTGAAGCGGGTTCGGGATGGAAAGCTGCGCCGTGTGGTCATCACGATCGATCTGCGGTTCACAATTCAGCAGCGTGGCACCGATCATCGAGGTCCATAGCTCGAGTGCTGCAATTGGCCACGCCCAAAATGAAAGCATCGTCCCGAACGCTTCAAATTGAGTGCTACGCTCCAGCGCCTGCCGAGCCATTTCATGGGTATCATCCATCGCTTTCTAATGGATAGATCAACGCGGCGTTCCCGAACTCGACCCGCCCCTTGCACCGTTCGAATGGACTGGACACGGACGATGGTAGGAGCGGTTAGGCAGAGGTTGGCGAAGCTAGTGAAGCAGAAGCCAGAGGATCAGAAGCCGAAGAGGTGGACCCATCCGCCGGCGGGCTGGCCTGTCGTGTACCGTCAGTTCGCGAGCTGGGAGGCCCCGAAGCGACCTCCCGGCTCGATCGTTTAATGTCTAGGTTGCGCCGGCTTCGAAGCCAACATTCGCTCCCACTTTTCGACCGAGATGTTTTCCAGATATTCGCGCTGCATCTCGGCCGTCAGCACCTCGATCATCTGGCAACCTTCAATCCAGATTTCGATAACGTGAAATGTGCCGCCACCGCGGTTACAGATCTTTGCCGGCCAGCCCTCCCGCTGAGCGATTGACAGGACCTCGTCAGCCTCCAGCACGGTAGCGATTGCCAAGTGCGTTGCCCCAAAGCGCTTACCTGGCACATTGATGCTCTGTGCGTCCGCATCTCCTTCTCCAATCCGGAGTTCCGTTCCGCGAGGATAGACTTCAATTGAGCTGTTCCGATCATCGTCGGCAAAGGCTATCCAAGAACCTTCGGCCACTGGAGGGAATGGGAGGGCCTTGCCTTTCCACAATCTGGCTATGGTTGTCGCGACGTGTTGCGGATCATCCGCTTCGATCGAGGCGTGAAACAGCATCCAAGGCTCCATTTTGATGCGCTGATGAGGCAGTTAGACCAAATTGCGCCGTACGCTACACTCGTTCGACCAACGCGCCGTCGCCCTCGACCAAGATGCAGCGCTTCTATCCGCGTAAGGTGCATTGCCGCTTGCTACGCTTCCATTCGTCATGCGCGCGTTTTTCGTCGACGACCTGCCTGAAGGCTTGTGACATCCGGTAGCGATCACGGTCTTCCTTCGTCCCTGCTGCCACTCTCAGAAGCTGATCGAACTCGACCGTCTCCGGCATGCCGACCGAACGGATGATACCCTTGAGCCCGCTGTCTGCATAGGTCGTGCGAAGATATTGCTGCATGCTCTCATGCTTGTTGGGAGAGCCCGGATCGCGGATCGCCTTCCAGTAATCATCATAGGGATGTCGCGGCCCCTTGCTGTGCGCCCACAGGAAGCTGAGAGCCATGCGCAGCCCGAGCGAAGGCGTGAGGGGCGCCGGCCCGCATGAAAGCGCGGCTTCTTTCACGACGGCAAGTGCGAGAAAGATCAGCCGCTCCTGCTGCAGGCGCATGGATCAATCTCGCGCTGCGGGAGGACATCAATCGAGCTTCAGGCCCCGCCGCTTCATCTCGGCGAGCACCGCCTCAACGGTCGGGTCGCCTTCTCCCGCCAGATCCAAAGAGTCGCGTAGCCAGGCGACGATATATTCGTCGGTCCAGTCGTCGAATGCGATGCCATCGGCTTGCATTTCCAGCTTGAACGTCTCTGCGATACCCATAACACAAGGCCTGCACTCCAATGAGAACAATTGGAGAACATAGGGTCCGAGTCGGTCAAGCGGATTCGGTTCTTGCCAGCAATTTGGGTTCCGGCTCATCCTTGCCGCGCCGGTACAGCTTGACGCTCAGCGTGCCTGCCGGGAGCGGCTTGATCAGTTCTTTCTCGGGTGCATCCGCATAGAGCCACGTCGCCCAATCGCGTGGCGGGAGCACGACGACCTGCCGATCGTGGAAGTCCTCGAGATCAGGCCCAGGCCCGACCGTCAGCATCGTGAACATCTCCTTGTCCCCGATCGAACGCCATATGCCGGCAATGCCCATCATCGGGGCATCGTTGAGGGTGAATAGCCATTTGTTCTTCGGGCTTTTGGCTCCGGTGAACTCGTAGAAGCCGGAGGCCGGGATGATGACGCGATCTTCCTTCTGGAACTTCCGGCCCTCACCCCGGAAATTGAACACCGGCCTTGCGCCCGGTCGTGACGCCGGAAAGCTCCACTTCATTGGCGCAAGCTCGACCACATTGCCCTTGGTGCGCATGACGGGCGCAACATCGTTGATCCGGACATCCTCCATCGGCGGCATGTCCAGCTCGGATTGCTGCGTTGGAATGCCCAGCGCCAGGTCCTGCATCAGGCGGCAGTAGGCTTCGTATTCGAGGTAGAATTGGTAGGTGTTGCACATCTTGCCAAGGGATCAGGCCAGCGCCGATTCGACAAGACACATCTGAACACGGGCTGGCGACGGCATTAGAGCCGGATTAATCGGAAATCCTTCATACCCAGGAAGCTGCGGCGGGACCGGTGCCTCGGCCACGGGGGCGTCACGCGACACGCGCCCGCCGCAGCACCATATGGAGGCTTCATGCATTCGCTGATCAAGATCAGGGCCGATGTCGCTTCTATTCTAAAATGAAGGGCCTGACTCGACTCTCGCGAACTAGCGCGCATGATCATCTTGGTTAACAGGGAGATGGTCATGAGATTCGCGGCAGTTCTGCTTGCAGCAGCGTTGGCAACTTCGGCAAATGCGGCGCAAATATCTTGCATTACCGTTATGCCGGGCTTCGGCGGCGGATATGCCTCATGCAATCATCCCACGGCAAAACTGCCGTTCGGGGAAGTCCACATCGACGAGCCGGGAACATTCAACGCCACGATCGCCTTTACCTCTCCACTCAATGACGCATTGGAAATCCTGGGCTATCAGGACTTTCATTTCGATGTCTACGACCCGGCTGGCAACCTGATCGACGGCAATAACGGATTTACCGGCTTCTTCGTTGATTTCAACATTCCTGCAGGACTGACCGGCCTTTCTTTCCAGTACACAATTCCAAAAATCACAACGTCCACGATTGATTGGTTCCAGCGCGGTGAAACCGATACGATCTATAACGGCACTGGCAGCAGGTTCGAGTTGACCAGCAATTCCGAGCTTCCAGCCTTCACCTTCGATGTCTCAAAGGTGGGTTCGGCCGTTCCCGAGCCGGCATCATGGATGATGATGATCGCGGGCTTTGGCCTATCGGGAGCGGCGATGCGCCGACGGCGCTCTATGCAGCCGGCTTGACCACGAAATCCAGTCGAGATACGTCAAACCCCTAGAAGCATGCTGGTCGGGACGCGAGTGATCACAGGCGCCGTGTCCCAGACCGCAAAGGTATTGGCGACCCAATCGGCCGAGGAATTCGTGCACGCGCCGGGGTTTTCCGTCGTAGCCGCAGTTGCCTGCTTTCACGCGGTGGCGAGGGTGACGCCCGTGCTGCCTCACCTGTGCCGTTGCCCGAACTCATGATTGTGAAGACCCGGGTTGGTTTCAGAGCTTGAGGCGGCCAGCGTGCTTTGCTGATAGGTGCCCAGCCAGACGCCACCTGTGCCATGGTTCAGAGACCACCGCGGCCCGAGGCGGTGCGTAGCAACTGATGCGGATCGTCTAGTGAATTTCCGCTGCGTCGCCTCAGCTCCGGGGGGCTTCCGGCTCGCATCTGGCTTGGGTCCATGGCAGTCTCAATGGCATGTTTAGCATTTCTGAAATTGGCCTGATCGACGACGCGAAGATCGAGCTTGGCCGTGCTGCCTTGCAATTGGCTGCTCTTGATCATCCGGAGACAGATCTCGCATCCTATGAAACGAAACTGGAAGCATTTGCGGCCGAAGTGGCCGCCGTGGCAACCAGTGCCTCCACCGCTGCCAAGCGCGCGGCGGCACTGCGAACGATATTGAGCGATAAGCATGATTTTCGGGGGGACAGCGCAACTTATGATGACAGCGCCAATGCCGATTTGATCTCCGTGATCGACCGTCGTCGCGGGTTACCCGTCGCTCTGGCTATTCTGTATGTGGCAATTGCGCGGCGCATTGGCTGGCAGGCAGATGTTCTCAATACCCCCGGCCATGTCGTTATCGCGCTCAGGTGCGATGGTGCCACGGTGATTGTGGATCCGTTCAACAGCGGGCGTCAGCTGACACCCGAGGCGTTGATTGATTTGGTAAGGCGAGCAGTAGGAGTTCGGCTGGCAATAAATCCTGATGAGTGGGAGCCAATGGAAAACCGTGCCGTGCTGGTGCGGCTTCTCAACAATCAGGCTATCAGGGCCGTTAAAGAAGGCAATGTTGGGCGCGCCATCGAACTCTATGAGCGGCTCACGTCCATTGGTCCGGAGATGCCGCAGTTGTGGTGGGAACGCGCGCGCATTGAATTGCAGCTGGGCATGCATGAGGAGGCGCGCTCTAGCCTCAGCGCGATGTTGGAAATCACAACAGACGCTGACCATCGAAAGCAAATCAATCGTGCACTGGAAACCATTCCCCGTAGCCCTCGCCGCGGCAGGCGTGACACGCGCGATTAACCCCAAGATGATGGGCGGCGACGGCAAAGGCCGTGCCTCCACGGTCCGACCCGGGTGGCGCGATAGCCCGCCTTATTCCGTCTCCAGGCCCTTCCCGAAGCCGCCTTCCACGAGGCTTTCATCCGATCGGCGACGTAGCCTGCTGCGTCCTGTCGTCGGCATCGAAGGTTTCGCGGGTGGCATTGTCTGGCTGATCGTCTTCCAGGACTTCGCCGATCTTCTGAGTTGCGGCTGTAGCGCCTGCATCGTCGGCCGCAATCGTCACAGCCTCGTCGTCCACCTTGCTGGCCTTCTTGGCGACATCCATGACCTGCCTCATGCCACCCATGTCCTGATTCATCGTCATCATCCTTCTCCTTTCACGCAGAGAACGGACGGCGCGGGGCAAGTGCCCCCGGGAGAGATGGCCGCGCTTTAGCAACTTTAGCGGGTTTAGTAGTCGAACCTATTGCTCGGAGGAACCTCCTTCGCCAGCTCGCCTTGCGGCGGACCTATTGGCACTATCGTCTCTAATGTCCGCAGTCCCTACCGGTGTCCACCTCGGACCAAGGCGCCTGAAAATGCGAGCGGTGACTACCTGGTGATTGCCAGCGCCAAAAGCAGAGTGGATTTCGCTCATGATATTTCAGGCGATTTCTGCAATGTTTTGAAGGTGGTGGATGCACCAGGGCTCGAACCTGGGACCCGCTGATTAAGAGCGGTTTTCTGTCCATATGCGTCCTGATGTATCCATCATATCCTATAAGCGTGAAGAATGTGTCCGGTAAATGCGTCAGGCCGACGCTTCGCAACGCAGTGAGGCAAAGGCCATCACCTGAGAGCATATAGCCGCTTGCGCGATCAAGCTGATCGTCGGCGAAAGGCGCCTATTTGCCCAGCCGCTAAGTGAAGCTACCCCAAAGCTTTGTCAAAGACGGGTTTCAAGCTTTGAGTTCCCGTACCTTGCGGATTAGGTAGATGCGACACCTTGGGGCGCACAGGCCCATCTGGCGGGATCCAAATCGTCTTACGGATTATTTGTCATGGGGAACGGGCAGGAGCAGAGGATCGAAAGATGGAAAATGCTCGATCTCGTGATCGACGCCGGGGCGCGGACCGTCCGGCGCGGTGAAGAGGCAATAGCTCTCCCGAGATTATCATTTCAATTCCTTGTCGAACTTATCCGTACAGCGCCGAATGTCTTGTCGATCGATGATTTGATGAGTCGCGTCTGGGCGGGGGTGTTCGTCAATTCCGAAACCGTGACTCAAAGGGCCAAGCTTCTCCGTGACGCTCTGGGAGATGATCCGGCCGATCCAAGATACTTTCAGGTCCGGCGCGGTTTGGGCTATCAGCTCATCGCTATTCCGGAAAAGCTGGAGGAGGCCGAACCAGGGCGGCCGCGCCGGCACCGTTGGGCCTCGAAAGCACTGACGGCAGGCGTCGCGATAGCGCTAGCGGGTGGGTTGGGGGTTACAGCATACGACAGGATGAGGGTGCAGTATGTGCAGCAGCATTCCTTGCGCGTTGCCGTCCTACCGTTCGATAATCTGAGCAACGATCCTGCCGACGCCTATATAGCCCTAGGCCTTCCGGAGATGATCCTTAACCGGCTCGCCTCGGTTCAGGGGCTTGTCGTCGTGTCGCGAGACTCGGCGCTTCTTAGTACGGCGGCAAGACAGGAACCCGACATCGCCGGAAAGGCGCTCAAGGCAGATTTTGTCGTCAAGGGGAGTGTGCAGAAGCTGGGCCAAACATTACGGGTCACTTGCTTCGTGCTGGATACCGACAAGGACATCCGCCTTTGGTCACAGAGCTTCGACTGGCCGATCGCGAATCTTTATGCCTTGCAGGACCGTATCGCCGAGCGCGTTGCAGGCTCGCTGTCCGCCCGCACCGCCCCACTCGGAGCGTTGCCACCAATGTCGCAACCCGCCGAGAACCCCGATGCCTATCTTGCTTACCTCAAAGGCAAGTCGCTGCTTGGCAGGTTCACGGTTGCGCAGACCGAAGCGGCTGCCACTCAGTTCCAGCGAGCGGTCGATCTCGACCCCGGCTTCGCGCCGGCCATGGCGGCACTTTACGATGCGCGGATGCAGGCCGCTTCGCTGAAAAGCGAGGATCTTACGCCGGTCCGGGCGCGCTACGAGCTCATACTGGCGAAGGCACGACAAATCGATCCCGGTTCCGGCGCGGCCCTGTTTGCCGAAGCGATGTGGTCGAACAAACCGCGCGCCGAAAGGTTAGACCTGTTCGCGCGGGCTGCGGCAAAGGATCCGAGCAACAGTCGCGGGCTGACCGCCTATGCACAATTTGTCGAATGGGGCCGACGCGACGACGCCCCGTCGGCGCTCGGGCAACAACTGATCGACCGCGTCATGGCGATCGATCCCTTGAGCGCCGATGCCGAGTTCTGGTCAGTGCAGCGCAGTGTGTTCTACGCGCGCTCGCGCAAGGAAACCGAGGAAGCCCTGCGGCGCGCCCTGGCGCTTGATACTGACAACATTCTGCTTGCCAACCGCTTTGCCATGCGACGCTGGCGGATGGCCGGGCAAACGGCCGAAGGGATCAACCTCATGGAGCAGGTCATTGCCCGCGATCCCCAGTACGCACGAAGCGCGCACGTCGCCGTAGCCATGTATCTCGACGTCGGCGATTTTACCGCGGCCCGTGCGGTGGCGGCGTCGACCCCGGCTACCCGGGAATCCTCGCGCGCGCTGCTGGCGCTCTATCAGGACGACTGGCGCGGAGCCGGTGAAGCGGCGCTGGGTCCGCGCGGGTTCCTGTTCAATCCGTTCGAGAACTATCTCTGGCCGGACGCCGTGAGCGACTACGCCATCAGGACCGGGCAGTTCGAACGCGGAGCGCATGCGATTGCGACCCGCTATGGTTTCGACCTTGCCAATCCCCGCGTCACCACGTTGTACCAGACTTTGGCGTCGGCTCCCTTGGCCAAGATTCTGCTGGCCGAGGGCAAGCGCGACGTGGCCATGCGCTTCCTTGCCCAGACGGTGCGCTGGGTCGATGAGCATCCAAAGCTGGGGTTTGAAGGCGGCAATGGTCGGGTCAAGGCCAGTGCGCTTCTGATGCTGGGGCAGAAGGATCAGGCGCTGTCGGTTCTGCTGGCCGCAACTCAGGGTGCCCACGACATTCGCCATTGCTGGTATCTGGTCAGCCAGGATCCGGTTTGGGCACCGGTGCATGGTGATCCCAGGTTCAGGGAAGTCGCCGCCGTCTGTGACGCCTCGCTCCGGACGCAGCGCACATTGCTGGAGGCCATGCGCCGCGCGGGCAAAGTGCCTACCCGCGATGGCTAGGACCCGCCGAACAGTAGTCATCAACTTCTGCCTGCTCGTTCTGCCAGCCTGGGCAGCCTCACTGACACCGACTGCTGCTTTCGCACAGGCCGATGGCCGTGACACCATCGTGGTCACGGCGCGGCGCGAAAAGGAGACGCTCAGCGACGTGCCGCTTGACGTCAAGGCCGTGCGCATCGATTCCATCGGAGCAGGAGGGATTGATGGCTTGCAATCGCTCGCCGCCAGTGTGCCGGGTCTCAGCTTCGAGGCGATCTGGGGCGGTGCGAACTCCTTTCCGGTGCTGCGGGGCCAAAGCCAGCCGAGTGCTGCGGGCGACAATGTCGGAATGTTCGTCGATGGTGTTTATCAGGCCAGCCGTGATGCGCTCGATGTCGAACCGCTCGATCTCGAACGGATCGAGGTGGTGGAAGGTCCGCAAAGCGCGCTCTTCGGCCATTCCAGCTTCGCGGGGCTGATCAGCTATGTCTCTGCGCAGGCGAGCGAGACCTGGCTCACACGGGGGAGTCTGGACGTGGGCACGAACGCGCTGGTCGGGGGATCGGCGGTCATCTCCGGACCAATCGACGGAGCGTGGAAAATGCGCGTCGCGGGCAGTTGGCGCGAGGCGAAGGGTACATGGAGCAATGCCACAGATCCGGGAGCACGTCTCGGCAACCTGCACCGATTGGCTGTTGCCGCGACCATAGCCACCCGAGATGGGTCGGGACCGTTATCGCTACGACTGTCGGCACGGTATGGCGAAAACCGGTTTGGTCAACCGCCGTTCGTCGCGGTCGATTATGGTCAGTTCAATTGTGGCAGCCGCAATTCGGCCTCGGGGGTGTGGACCTACTATTGTGGCACCGCGCCGCTCCCTGGCTTGCCTGCAACCTCACCAGGCATCCCCGATAGCCAAAGCTGGACGGCCCAGGTTGCGCTCCATGCCACGCTCGACCTTGGCGGCATCGAACTGCTCTCGAATTCAAGCTGGTACCAATCATCTGCGCACATCTATCGCGATTTCGACGGCACCGCCGAGGGCGAGGTCTATGGAGTCTGCGCTGTCGGACTCAATTGCGCCGTCCCCGGAAGCCTGTTTCCTCCGGTGGTGCGTTTGCAGCGTGTCAACATAGTCCAATACCATCCGATGGCGGCACGCGAGATCGAGCAGGAAATCCGCCTTCGCAGCAAAGGCGACGATCGCTTTACATGGTCTGCTGGCGCTACGCTGTTTTGGACTCGACAGGGACAGCGGACCAATTTCGCATATGGAGCAGAACGAGGACTGCTGACGGCAACCGAAAGGTTCACCTCGCTGGTGCTTGCTAATCCACAGCGGGTAGGGCAGCTGGCAGCGATCAATTCCGCGCTCGCGACTGACCCGAATGCCGTCCAGATCGTTCAGAACGATGCTGCTGAAAACCGCCGGACCATTGCGGCGTTCGCCGTCGGGGACTTTAAGTTTGCCTCCGGTTGGCGGTTGCATGGCGAAGTGCGCACCAGCTGGGAGCGACAGGTACTCGATAGCCGAATTTCCAATTTTCTGCCCAGCTTTGGCAATGAGCTGGGTTCAAAGCACTTCTTCGACCTCACACCCAGGGTCAGCATCGATTACCAGCCAGCAGCCGGGTGGCTCGCATACGCTTCCTATGCACGCGGCTCACGCTCGGGCGGTATCAACGCAGTGGCAGGCCTCCAGCCGTCTGAGCAGTCATTCGAGCCGGAGACTAACTGGACCGCGGAGCTAGGCGCCAAGTTCAGCGGCGCCGGCGCATTACGCTCGGCTGGCCTGGCGTTTTACCACATTGATTGGCGTAACACCCAGATACTTGGTTTCGCAACAACGCCGGGGGTCAGCGCGCTCATCACCCGAAATACCAAGGGCATCGAAACCTGGGGGATGGACCTGACGGCCAATGTGCAGGCGCAGCCCTGGGTGAGGCTCGACCTAGCGGTCAGCTATGTCCATGCGCGTTTCAAGAGCGGCAGCGAAGACCCGGGAAGCAGCGCCTTTTGCGGGCTTGGTCCCAAGGTGACGACCTCAAGCTTCTGCACGATCCGGACCAGCGAGATCAACCCTGGACAGTTGGTACCAGACATCTCTGGCAATGTCGTTCCGCACACTCCAGAGATCAGCGGCGCCGCTGCGGTAACAATCGCGCCGCAAGCAGACGCCTTCCACGGACTCCAGTTGCGGCTGGGGTTGACCTATCAGGGTAATAGCTACGAACGGGCGGTGAATGGCTTGTCCTACGGCGAGCGCACTTTGCTTGACGCGCGCCTGACCCTGCCGCTCGGCCGCTTTGCCCTCGAACTCTGGGGGATCAATCTCACGGATAATCGTTATGTCAGGATCGCTGTAGGACGCCAGCCGCAGTTCTACACCAGCATCCCGCGCCCGTTTGACCTGATTCTTGGCGAAGGGCGCAGGATCGGGCTGACGATCTCCTTTTCCAACTGACCGGGTCCGGCTTGGCGACAAATTCGCCGGACCTTTGGCAACACTTTGGCCTGCCTTCACGATCGTCGAATGCCGGGCATTGTAAGCTCTCCTCAGGCTTCAACCGCCAGTCGAGAGAACCACCATGCGCCCGCCAACCTGGACACTCCTCGCGTCGTTCGCGCCACTGCTCGCCGCTTGCGGCGGAGCGGGGGAGAATGTTGCCTCGTTGCCTCCACCGCCGTCCAGCCAACCGATTATTTTCACCCAAACAACGGCGGTAGGTAATCCACTGCCGCTGACCCCGGCGCTGACCACCGGAACCTATGATGTCTTCGGTGTTGCGGCCACGACAGTATCAACTGGCGGTACTGGCCCATTCTCCATTCGAAGCCTCAATCCCACCGATTTTCGCATCGCAGTGGATGCCACAACGAATACTTACACGATGATCTTTGATCCGGCGGTTTTCCGCGTCCTGGATTCCAACGGGGTTTCCCTTTCGTCACTTGCCTTCAAGATCGCTGATCCGACCTATGGGCGGCTCTACACCAAGACCTATTATGGGTCAGACGGAAGTGTTGGCGTAGTCAACGGGAATGGCGATTCCGGATCGGCGGTCCAACCAATCACAAACCCCGGTCCTCCCCCACATCGTGAAAACTCGGCATTCTATAGCACCACCGGAAGCAGTTATGTCTCGCTCGGAGTGTGGGACACGGATTGGAACTGGTCGTATAATAACGCGACACCCGAAGTGGTTTTCGTCTACGGTCGGCGGACTGAGGCCAGCGAAATTCCTGTTTCGGGAACGGCAACCTACCAATCCACGAAGATAACCGGCAACTCCGATGCCGCGAACATCACGTTGACGGCTGATTTCGGCGCTCGCTCAATCGGCGCGGAGGTGTTCGAAAAAGTTTGCCTGTGTGGGGAAATAGCATCCGACAGCGACTCTCTGAGAACGCGTAATCTGTCCGGCTTGGGACCGATCGATGGTCATGGCGCATTCGAGATTGCTTTGCTCGGCACCGAAACCCGAGAGTCTGTAACGACCCAGACTGCGTCGATCACCGGCACACTGGGCGGCACATTCTTTGGTCCCGATGCTTCTCAGATCGGCGGTTACTATCAACTGGGGGCTGATGTGCCGGCTGGCTTCATTGCTGCGCGCACCGGGCCGTGAGCCGCTGATGCCTCCCGTAAGGTTTGCACATCCACCAAGTATCAGGAGACGAGCCATGATCAGGGTGCTCAAGAATCGTTATTCTTCTATGGCTCCCGTGCTCGCTTGTTCGCTAGCCCTTGCCGGCTGCGGCGGCAGTGAGGGCGGCGGCGGTGGAATAGCCAGCACACCATCGCCGTTGCCTGCTTCGGGCCAGAGTCCCACCCCGGCGATTACCGTCTCCACGGCTTCTTCGCCCGGCACGCGAGCCGGTACCTACGACACGATCGCGTTGATCGATCGCGGAGGGCGAGTTCCGGGACCTTCGGCAAATCGACTTGGTGCGCCAGGCGAGATCAAAATCACTACCTATCAGTCTACGGCCAATGGTGGTGAAAGGTCCTACACACTCGACTTCCCGACGGCACAGCTGCCCGGCGGCCAGACCAATTTCACGGGCGCTATCCCGGTCTGGAATATTACAAATCCCGTGACCACCAGCCTGAAAATCGGCGATCAGGCAACGTATACCACTGACAGTGGCTCGGGCAGCATCAGCAGGTTGCAGGACGAATCCGTAACCACCTCCACAGACATTGGAGGCGGCAAAACATTACAATCGCAATTGGTTTTCAACGTCGGCCTATCGTACGTTTCTCTGGGTCAGTGGGATTTCTGGGTGAGCGACCGAGCGACCGGAAATACGGACGAGTACGATTCCGTTTACTTCGTCAACGGTGACCGGACCGCGGCGAGCGCAGTGCCCGTTTCAGGCACGGCCACGTATGTCGGCCAGTCGCTCGGTATTTCCACCGACGTAGCCAATCGCGGGGGCGCGGCCGGATCGCCGATCGATGTCGTGCTCAATGCGGATTTTCGCCAACGTTCGATCGCAGCGCAGCTAAACCGCGCGTCTGCAACCTACGGCGACGCTGTGGGCGGATATACAACTATCGCTGCCATCGTTCTGCATGGAACCGGAGCGATCGGCGTGCCCGGCACCTTCGCCATTCCGCTTCTGGGAATGGTCGATACGACGCCGGTCACCGGTTCACTCGATGGTGCGTTTTTTGGACCCGGCGCCCAGCAGGTCGGTGGCGTTTTCGCAGTTGGATCGACCCCCGGGCAATCGCTCGTGCGCGACGCCTTTGTCGCGGCGCGGACCGGGCCGTGAGGAGTCCCATGAGAAGTGGAACACCGCCGAATGCGCCTCGCTTCTTGTGCACCATTCCTCATCGCCCTGACCTTGCCCTGCCCGGCATGGGCGGAGGCCGAGGCATCGGCCGCGCCACGCCAGTCAGTCCATCTTGAGCACCTTTCGGCCGACGACGTCCTCGCGATCGCCGGTCGGCTGATTGATATCGGACGGTACGATGAGGCGGAAGATTTGCTCTCGCGGCTCGAGGCAGATGGCGCAGGTGGGGTAGAGCGCGATTTTCTCGACGGCATGCTAGCGCTGGCGCGCAAGGACTACCGCTGGGCAGAGGCCATGTTCCGGAGAATTTTGCAGGGCGACCCGAGCCTGGTCCGGGTGAGGCTTGAACTCGCCCGGACCCTCTTTCTCGAGAAGAAGGACGAGGAAGCCGACTACCACTTCAAGCTGGCCATCGCGGCGCGGCCAGGCTCGACGGTGATCGCCAACGTCGCCCGCTTCCGCGAGGCGATCCGCGCGCGCCGCGCTTGGCGCTTCAATATCAACCTTGGCATCGCGCCCGATAGCAACATCAACTCGGCAACCAACGCCGAACGTGTAGAAATACTTGGCTTGCCCTTCCAACTTTCACCGCAGGCACGGGCGCGCTCTGGTACGGGCATCATCGCTGGAGCCGATGCCTCGGTGCGATTGTGGCGCGAAGCAAAGGTGCCGGTCTATATCGGCACCTATGGGCGGATGGTCCGTTACCCAGACCACGATTCTGACGACTATTACTTTGGCGGCGAGGTCGGTCCCGAGTTCCGAGTTTCCGGCGGAAGACTGCGCATTGCCGCAATCGGGTTGCAGCGCTGGTATGGCGGCAAAGCGTTGGTTAGCAGCATTGGCGGACGGCTCAACTTCGACAAGGTGATCGGCGGCAAGCTCGGCCTCGAAGTGTCATTGGCAGCGCGACACAACGCCTATTCCCGGCGCGACGACGTCGATGGCTGGGACATCGAAGTGAGCACCTCCGTTAACAGGTCGGTCGGCAAATCGACGCTCGGTTTCGCCTACGGATCCGTCCAACGCAGCATAGCGAACGATCCCGGACAATCGAACTGGCAGGGCCGGATTGGGTTCGGTGTGCTGAAGGAGATTGGCTGGGGTTTGCGTCCGCAAGTCTCAGTCGAAGTCGGGCGCCAGGTTAACGATGCACCGCTAGTCCTGTTCGGCGGCACGCGCCGCGACTGGCGGCTTCAGGCGAGCGCCAGCATCTACAAGCGGGACTGGAACATCGCAGGTTTTGCGCCTTCGTTGAGACTGTCTTGGACCCGTAACTTCTCAACTCTTTCCATCTACGATCAGCGCCGGGTGAGAGCCGAACTGGGCATCGCAAAAGCGTTTTGACAGGCACTACCAATGTTGCCAAATGGCATCCCGTTCTATATATCGTGCCATATGGAGAATTGCCATGCTGGCTTTGCAACCCGTTGATACCGTCCCTCAAGCGTTCCGGCCCGATCCGGTCACGCAAGAGGAAGCGGCCGCGATGTTCCGCGCTGCCCTGAACCTGTTTGGCAAGTGGGACCTTACCGACGAACAGGCAGCAACGCTGCTGGATATGCCGGTGCGCTCGTATCGGCGCTGGAAGGCTGAAGGGCCGGGCCGGGTGTCGCGCGATGGCGCCGCTCGCCTCTCCAACCTGATGGGCATTCATAAGGCGCTACGGATCGTCTTTTCGGAAGCCCAGCGCGGTTATGCCTGGATCAAGGCAGGAAATAGCGCCTTCGCCGGATCGAGCGCACTCGAGGTCATGCTCGGCGGTGAACTCACCGACATCATGCGTGTGCGCCGCTACCTCGACGCCGAGCGCGGTGGCTGGTGACGGCTCCAGAGCAAGGCCCTGTCTCCCATGTTGAGTGGAAAGGCGCTGTCAGGATCCTCCGCAGCGCCTTTCCGCCGATCGACCTGTTCGAAGACATTGCCGACCCCGCCGATTGGCCGCTGCTGATCTCGGCAGAACAAAAGACCAATCCTCGGATCATGGCGACGATCGGCAATCTGGACCTTGTGCCAGCGGACCGGCGGGTCGGCGGAAACGGTGCGTCCTATCTGATGGCACCGTTCACCCATGTCAGCATCGACCGGCCAAGCCGCTTCACCGATGACAGCTACGGCGTCCTCTATGTCGGAAACGCCTTCGAGACGGCGCTGTTCGAAACCATTCATCACCATGCCCGGTTCATGGCCCGCACGGCCGAAGTGGCAGGTTGGACCTCTCAATTCCGCGAGATCGTCCTTTCGGTCAGTGCCGATCTGCACGACTTCAGAGGGACCGAGCCCGCCGATCCAGCCCTCGATCCTGACAGCTATGTGGCGTCGCAGAAGCTTGCGGCAGAACTCAAAGCGGGCGGGGCCAATGGCATCGTCTATCCGAGCATCCGGCATCCCGGAGGGGAATGCGTCGGACTGTTCTACCCTGACTGCGCATCCGAACCCGTCCAGGGGCGCCATCTCGACTATCATTGGGATGGGACTCGTGTCGATCTGGTGCGCGATGCGGGGACGGGCGCGGTCTTTCGTGTGGTGGATTCACCCCCAATGGAAGCACGAGCGTGATTCCACACGAAGCTACCTAGGGAGCTACCTAGCAAGAAACGAGAAGCAGGGCCGAGAACTAGTGAGGAGTGCAACGCACTGTCATATATTGGAAAAATGGTGGACGCACTAGGGCTCGAACCTAGGACCCGCTGATTAAGAGAATTACTCTGACGGGACCACCGGGTGCGGTGGTATTCCTTAATCGCGGCGTCGCCCCAGCGAACCACGTTTAAGCTTCAAACCCGATTTACGGAAAGGGAGTGGGGCCCCCGGTGTGGGGCCTAATTTGCTGCTGCACTGCAGCATTCAATTTGATTACAAATTGTTAGGCGAACCTAGCGATTCCCTTCACCCGCTCCAGCCGCCCGTCGCGTCAGGTCACGCATCCAGCCGAGGATCGATCAGGAATTTCTCGCCGGTCGACTTACGCTGCGCTGC
>Ga0207647_10000619_pt1 | contig 27673 bp, 22 predicted proteins | sample KBSCornC2_FD_184295 | JGI IMG/M metagenome (GOLD analysis project Ga0207647, IMG submission 184295) | Corn rhizosphere microbial communities from Kellogg Biological Station, Michigan, USA - C2 (SPAdes) (version 2) | ecosystem: Host-associated > Plants > Roots > Rhizosphere ... | reverse complement strand
CTCATCTTTTCATGGGGCCTTCTTCGCTTTGCGCGAGCGCAGACCAATCCGTGGCTCGCGATGACGGTCGCGATCCCGTACCTCGTCGTGGTCGTAGCTGCTCTCATGTTCCAGAGCTGGCTCGATGCCCAGGGCCTTCGGACCAGCAATCCGGAGCCGCGCGTCGCGGCCGTCGCGGGCTGAAACCGACCGGCCGCGGCCAATGCTGCACGCGTGCAACAAGCCCCAAAAATTCATCTTCGGAACGGTGGAATGAAACTTCTCTATGGACTAAGGGTTTCGGACGTTGTGCGGGGCACGCACCCGCTGTGCCGGAGGAATGAGATGGCCAGCAAAGGGTTGAAGCGCGTAATCGGCGGGTTCGTTGCCGGTTCCCTGATGATGAGCTCGACCGTCGCGATTGCGTCGACCCCAGCACCAGTTCAGCAGGTCGATCCTTGGGCCGTGCTTAGCGCGATGAGCGGCGGGGCACCTGCGGCGGCCATGTGCGGAGCGGCCGCTGCTGCCGCTGCCGCAGCCCAAGGCCCGACGGGCTGCGTCCTGCCGGTGACGGACGCAGTGCCGCCTCCGCCACCCGCGCCTCCGCCGCCAGTGCCGGTTGCAGCCTCTGGGGGCGGAATCAGCCCGCTGATCCTTGGACTCTTGGCCCTTGCCGCCGGCGTCGGGATCTTCCTTGCCGTGCACAATCACGGGCATGGGAACAGCCCGGCCTGAGGCAATCAGGAGCTCAATTCACTCTGATGAGGAGGGAAGTGGCGTCATGAACAGCTGGATTGTCGCAAAGGCCGCAATCGGACTGACGATCGCACTTCCAGGCGTCGCCTTCGCACAGACGTGGACCCCCGGTTCGGAGATCGCCGGCCAGCCCATCCAGGTCACGACCAACGGCGTGACGGATACCGTAGTTCTGGCACCCGGCGGGCAGGCGACCATCACCAGCCCCGGTGGGACCGTCGTCAACGGAACCTGGACCGCGGCCAATAGCCAGCTGTGCCTGATCAATGGCGCCGCGCAGGAATGCGTGCCCTATGCGGGACCGTTCCAGGCCGGCCAGCCAATGACCCTTACGAGCTCATGCGGCGCAAGCGAGACCTGGCTTGCGGCGTCGACCAATGCGCCGCCTCCGCCTCCGCCGTCGAGCGGCCAGAAGGGCGAACGCGGGCTCTAGAGGCCTGCCAAATCAGCCTTAACTGCCGAAGCGGTTGCCGAGCGCCGCGAGTGAGTTTTCGTGCGTCAGGTCCAGGTGCAGCGGGCTGACAGAGACATATCCGTCGGCGATCGCTTCGAGATCGGTCGAATGGCCGGGTGTCTCGACCATCGGCCCGAGTCCGAACCAATAATAATCGTAGCCGCGAGGATCGGTCCGCTGGACGATGCGGAGGCGGCCATAATCGCGCAGCCCCTGCCGGCAGACCCGGACACCCTTCACCTCGTCCGGCGGGAGCGCGGGGAAATTGACGTTGATGAGTGTTTTCGGCTCGCACTCGAGATCGAGGAGGGGCCCGAGTACCCGCTCGGCCCAGGCCTCGGCGGCGGCAAAAGGCACGGTATCGCCCATTCCTTCGCGTGAATAAGCCTGGCTCAGCGCGATCGAGCGGACGCCCGCAAGCGCCCCTTCCATCGCTGCCGAAACCGTCCCCGAATAGGTGACGTCTTCCGCGAGGTTTGCACCGCGATTGATGCCGGAGAGGACGACGTCCGGCGGCGAATCCTTCATGATGTGGGCAAGGGCCAGCATCACCGCGTCAGTCGGGGTCCCCGTGACGGAAAAGCGGCGCTCGTCGTGGCGGCGCAGGCGCACCGGCGTGGTCAGCGTCAGCGAATGGCCGGCTCCGGACTGTTCTTCGGTCGGCGCGACGATCCAGATGTCCTCGCTGAATTGTCTCGCGACCATTTCGAGAATCTTGAGGCCGCGAGCGTTCACGCCATCGTCGTTGGTGAGCAGGATCCGCATCACGCCGCCTATGCGGGAGGACCCGCAATGCTGCAACTGCGAAGGTCATGCGAAGGAATTGCGCCATATTCGCAACAGCTTGGCGATTTCTTCACTTGGAGATCGTCAGTTCTTGTTAAGCACCCGACGCATAACTATAGCGCCCGGTTGGGGATGGCAGGCTTCACCGGATAAGTCCCGGTAAAGTCAGTCTTAATCGCCTCCGGCTGCACCGGTGGCCCGGCCGCAGCCAGCGGCGGCGTATCGGACGTCCGCGACGGGGTAAGCGCGGCATGTGCGGGGGAGGGAATTGATGGCGACGGCATTAGTCGACCTTTACGGCGGCGACGATTTCGAACCTTTTGACAGGATCATCCTTCCGGAGGGCTATCGCCCGTCGGAGGCCGAGGAATTCATGTGCGGCAAGCACCGCGCCTATTTCCTGCGCAAGCTCAAGGGCTGGAAGGAGGCGATCGTCGAGGAGTCGCGCCAGACCATGGCCCAGCTCCAGGTCGACTCGCTGCGGGAGCCCGACATTGCCGACCGTGCTTCGAGCGAAACCGACTGGGGAATCGAGCTTCGCACCCGCGACCGGCAGCGCAAGCTGATCGCCAAGATCGATTGCGCGATCCGTCGGCTCTACGAGGGCGAATACGGTTATTGCGAAGTCACCGGTGAACCGATCTCGCTCGGCCGGCTTGAAGCCCGTCCGATCGCGACGATGACGCTGGAGGCGCAGGAGCGCCACGAGCGGATCGAAAGAGTGTCCAGGGACGATTAATCCCAGGTGCGCGGCGGACGCCAAAAGCCGCCGCGCATGAAAAAGGCCGCCTCAATGAGTGAGGTGGCCGGCCAGTTCGTCCTTCAGTCTCAGCTTTTCCTTCTTGAGGCGGTGGAGAAGGTCTTCGTCGGGATGGGTTCGGTGCTCTTCTTCCTCGATGAGGGCGTGAAGAGCCTGGTGCTTCGACTCCAGTTCCTCGACCATTGCCTTGTCCATTGGCGGCGTTCCTTTCAGTCAGCGTGTCACCATCGCGTAATAAACCACGAATCGCTTCAATTGTCTTGAGCCTTCTCTCGCTTCGCCCGCCCAGGCCCGCCGCTCGCCGCGAACGGCGAGGAGGTTCCTGCAACCGCCGGGATGCGGTAGGATCGGCTCAGGCATGAACGACGATCATCCGGCTGGAGTGCTGGAGGTGCTGAGGGCAGAGCACCGGCAGCTCGACGAGCAGATTCAGCTGCTTTCCTCCGAGCCGACGGGGGATCAGCTGGAGATCGCGCGCCTCAAGCGGCGCAAGCTCCAGCTCAAGGATCAGATCCAGCGGATCATCGATTCGAGCGTTCCCGACATCATCGCGTGACCAACAAGGTGTGTCCCGATGGGGGACAAGGCTTCCGTAATCGAAAGCCGTGCAGGCGACTCCGGCGTTTCCTGTTTGCATTTACGGTGGCACTGTCATGACGATGGACGAATCGGATATGTCACAGCCGCAGGTGCGGATCACCTCGCGCCTGATCGACTCGCTCTACACGGAGGCGATGCTGCTCGCTGACGAGGCGCGCTCGTATTTCGATGATGCGGGCCGCGAGGAGCGTTCGTTGCTGGAGCCATTCGCGCGTGTCGGATTTGCCTGCGAATCGCTGAAGGTGACGACGCGGATCATGCACATCGTCGCCTGGCTGCTGACACAGCGCGCGATCGAATCCGGAGAGATCCCAACCCGTGAAGGCCGGCGGCCCGACCGGCGTCTCGGCAACGCGCAGGACACCGACCCCACGGTTGTGGCGACCCTCCCGGCCTCCGCGCAGAAACTGATCAGCGCCAGCTCCGACTTGTACGCTCGCGTGAAGCGGCTCGACGAAGGCGCGTTGGACACCGACGTACCGCAGAGCCCGGCGCGCGCGCTCATGGGCCGGCTCGAGCGTGGACTCGGCGGGCAGAGCGGCTAACAAGGCCGCAGATGCGGCCGTTCACCTTCAACCCCGGCCCAAGGCTGCTTGCTGGACCCGGCCAGGCTCAGACCCTGGCTGAAAAATTGCCCGCTGGCGCATGCCTCTTCGTTACCGACGCTGAGCTCATTCGCCTTGGCCTGACGGATGCGTATCGGGACGCAATCGGCGCGTCGCGGGAGCTGATCGTTTTCGACGCCGTCGAGGCGGATCCTTCGAAGGAGACGCTGCTGGCTGCAACCGAGGCAGGCCGCAGCGCCGGAGTGACATCCGTCGTCGGGTTCGGCGGTGGAAGTCCGATGGATGTGGCCAAGCTCGCCTCGTACCTGCTCGGGTCGGGTGACGAGCTGGACACCATCTGGGGAGTCGGGCTCGCGAAGGGCCATCGCCTCCCACTCGCACTCGTTCCGACCACGGCCGGGACGGGTTCCGAAGCCACGCCAATCTCGGTGATCACCTGCGAAGGGGGTGTAAAGCTCGCGGTCAATTGCGCGCCGCTAATTGCCGACTGGGCCGTGCTCGACGCGACACTGACTCTTGGTCTTCCCGCGCATGTCACCGCCGCCACGGGGATCGACGCGATCGTCCATTCCGTCGAGGCCTACACGTCGGCGCGACTCAAGAACCCGCTGTCCGATGCATTAGCGCGCGAGGCGCTGAGGCTACTTACCGGCAACCTGCTGGCGACGATCGAGACGCCGCAGAATCTCGGGGCGCGTTCTGCCATGCTGCTCGGGGCGCACCTCGCCGGACTGGCATTCTCGAACGCACCCGTCGCCGGTGTGCATGCGCTCGCTTATCCGCTCGGCGGTCTGCACCATCTGCCGCACGGGCTCACCAATGCACTGATGCTGCGGCACGTGCTCGCCCACAATCTTGAAGCGGCACGCGATCATTATGCGGAACTCGCCGAGGTGGTCGAGCCGGACTGCGCCGTGCAGGGGAGCCAGGCGCGCGCGGCCTTGCTGATCGAGCGCTTGGACGAACTTGCGGGCAAGAGCGGGCTGGCCCTGCGCCTTCGCGATCACGGCATTGCGTTCGACGAGGCGCCGCTGCTTGCCAGGGAAGCGATGAAGCAGACGCGGCTGCTGGTGAACAACCCCTGCGAGATCAGCGAGAGTGATGCGCAACGGCTCTACGAGGCCGCCTGGTGAGGCGCGAAGCGCCGGCGTCACGGTTGGAGTTTAAGGTCTGGCGAACCTTCACGACACGGTGGGCGGACAACGACGCCTATGGGCACGTCAACAACACGGTCTTCTATCAGTGGTTCGACAGCGCTGTGAACGGCTGGCTGGTCGAGCAGGGGATGCTGGATATCGAGCATGGCGACCCGATCGGCCTCGTCGTCGGGACAAGCTGCATCTTTTTCGCCCCGCTCGCTTTTCCTCAAGAGGTCGAGGTTGGCCTCGCGGTTGCCGAGCTGAGGCGGTCGAGCATTCGCTATCGCATCGGCATCTTCGGCTCCGAGATGTCATCAGCTGCCGCGCAGGGCGAGTTCGTCCATGTCGTGGTCGACCGAGCATCGCGCCGGCCGGTTGAGATTCCCGCCAAATGGCGGTCGAAGCTCCAAGCGATCAGCTAGCGTAGAGCCGCGCCTTCGCCGCCGCATATTGCTCGGCCAGCAAGTCGATAAATTCCGCCGCCGGCCGGATGCGGTCGACGACGCCGATTCCCTGGCCCGATCCCCAAATATCGCGCCACGCCTTCGCTTTCGCAGATCCCTCTGAACCGAATTTCATGGCGTCGAGATTGCCCGCAGCCAGATTGTCCGGGTCGAGGCCTGCGTTGGCGATCGACGAGCGCAGGTAATTGCCATGAACGCCGGTGAAGAGGTCGGAATAGATGATGTCCGCGGCACCGCTGTCGACGATCGCCTGCTTGTAGCCGTCGGATGCGTTCGCTTCCTCAGTCGCGATGAAGGGCGAGCCGACATAAGCGAGGTCGGCGCCCGCGGCTTCTGCGGCGAGGACTGAACCGCCGTTGGCGATCGCGCCCGACAAGATCAGTGGGCCGTCGAACCACATACGGATTTCCTGGAGCAGCGCGAACGGCGACCAGCGGCCCGCGTGACCGCCGGCGCCAGCGGCGACCGCAATGACTCCGTCAGCGCCTTTCTCGATTGCTTTCCGGGCAAAGCGGTCGTCGATCACGTCGTGGAGCGTGATCCCGCCCCAGGAATGGACCGCCTGGTTGAGCTCGACCCGCGCACCGAGCGAGGTGATGACGATCGGCACCTTCCATTTGGCGCAAACCTCCATGTCGTGTTCGAACCGATCGTTCGAACGGTGGACGATCTGATTGACCGCGTAGGGTGCGGCCGGCCGGTGAGGATGGTCGCGGTCCCATTCGGCAAGCGCTTCGGTAATCTCATGGAGCCATTCGTCGAGCAGCTCTGCAGGGCGAGCGTTGAGCGCCGGAAAGCTGCCGACGATCCCCGACGTGCACTGCGAGATGACCAGCGCCGGGTTGGAGACGATGAACATCGGAGCCGCGATCACCGGTATGCGCAGGCGGGACAGGATCGGCGGCAGGCTCACAGCCGATGATAGTCCCGGTACCACTTCACGAAACGCGGGACGCCTTCGTCGATGCTCGTTGCCGGCTTGAACCCGTGATCGCGCTCCATCGCGCTGATGTCGGCGAAGGTTTCATGGACGTCGCCGATTTGCATCGGCTTGGGATCGAGCAGCGCCTTCCTGCCGGTTTCTTGCTCGAGCAGCTCGACCACACGCATGAGGTCCTCGCTGCGGCTGTTGCCAATATTGTAGAGTGCATGCGGGCTGGTGCTTCCGCCCGCCTTCACTTGACTGTCATCCTCCGGTGGCCCGTCGAGGCACGCGATCACCCCGCGGACAATATCGTCGATATAGGTGAAGTCCCGGCGCATCTCGCCGCCGTTGAACAAAGGCAGGGGTTCGCCGGCGTAGAGCGCCTTGACGAAGATCCACATGGCCATGTCGGGTCGGCCCCACGGCCCGTAGACGGTGAAGAAGCGCAGCCCGGTGAGCGGCAACCGGTAGAGGCTCGCATAGCTTTCGCTCAGCAGCTCGTCGGCCTTCTTGGTCGCCGCATAGAGCGACAGAGGGTGATCGACCCGGTCCTCGACGCGGAACGGCAGGCTCTTGTTGCTGCCATAGACCGACGAGGACGAGGCATAGACCATGTGCCGAGGGCGCCGCGCCCGGGCCAGCTCGAGCATGTTGCAATGGCCCACAAGATTGGAGCGGACATAGGCCTCGGGATGCTCGAGGCTGTAACGAACCCCCGCCTGCGCCCCGAGATGGACGATATTGTCGATCTCGACCGCGTCGGTGAAGCCCTTGAGCGCGTCAGCATCCGCAAAGTCGATTTGCTCAAAGCGGAAACGGTTCCCGAACTGCTGCTCCAGCGCCTGCAGCCGCGCCTTCTTCAACGCCGGATCGTAATAGTCGTTGAGATTGTCGATGCCGACCACATCGTCGCCGCGCTCGAGCAGCGCGCGCGACGTCGCCGCGCCAATGAACCCAGCCGCCCCCGTGACCAAAACAGCCATGGGCGCTCCTTAGGGGGTGCAGCGGCGTGCTGAAAAGCCCTAGACGCACCGCATGGGGCTGAGCTGGACTTTCGCCATCGATCGGGGCGGCACCTTCACCGACGTGGTCGCACGCTCGTCCGACGGGCAGGTGCAGATCGAAAAGCTGCTGTCCGAGAACCCGGGCCACTATGATGACGCTGCGCTCGAGGCGATCCGGCGGGTGCTTGGCAAGCAGGGCGGCAGTGTAGCCGGCGTTCGAATGGGGACGACGGTCGCGACCAATGCGCTGCTTGAGCGCAAGGGCGAGCGCGTCGCACTCGCGATCACGCGCGGCTTCGGCGACGCATTGCGCATCGGCTATCAGGCGCGCCCCGACATTTTTGCGCGTCATATCGTGCTGCCCTCGATGCTGTACGAGCGGGTAATCGAGATTGACGAGCGGGTGAGTGTCGACGGCGAGGTGCTGACGCCGCCGGACGAAGCCGCTGCACGAACCTCCCTCGCGTCCGTCCACGACGCCGGTATCGATGCGCTGGCGATCGTGCTGATGCACGGCTGGAAATATCCGGATCATGAGACGCAGGTGGCCGAAATTGCCCGGGAGCTGGGCTTTACGCAGGTCTCCGTCAGCCATGAGGTCGCGCCGCTGATCAAGTTGATCGGCCGGGGAGATACGACCGTCGTCGATGCCTATCTCTCGCCGGTCCTCCGCCGCTACGTCGAGCGGGTCGCGGCGGGACTGCCGGACGGCGTCGACCTCCATTTCATGCAGTCCAATGGCGGCTTAGCCGAAGCGCGCGTGTTCCGCGGCAAGGACGCCGTTCTGTCCGGCCCGGCAGGCGGCGTGGTGGGAATGGTCGCGGCGAGCGCGCCGTTCGAGCGCGAGCGCCTGATCGGCTTCGACATGGGCGGCACGTCGACGGATGTGTCGCACTACGCCGGAAGCTTCGAGCTTGCCGACGAGAGCATCGTGGCTGGCGTCCGAATCCGAGCGCCGATGATGCAAATTCACACCGTCGCGGCGGGCGGCGGGTCGATTTGCCGCTTCGACGGGATGCGTTTCCGGGTCGGACCGGAAAGCGCCGGCGCGAAGCCGGGACCCGCTTGCTACCGCAATGGCGGGCCCCTGACCGTCACCGACTGCAACCTGTTCCTGGGCCGGATTGATCCAGCGCAATTCCCGACCGTATTCGGCCGCGGCGGCGACCAACCACTCGACCGCGAAGCATCGCGCGCGCGTCTGCAGGAGGTCGCGGACCAGCTCGGCCGCACCAAGAGTCTTGAAGAAATCGCCGAGGGCTTCCTCGACATTGCCGTCGACAACATGGCCGCGGCAATCCGCAAGATCTCGATCGCGCGAGGGCATGATGTGACGCGCTACACGCTCGCCTGCTTCGGCGGTGCTGGCGGGCAGCACGCCTGCGCGGTCGCCGACGCGCTTGGCATGGAGCGCATCCTGATCCATCCGCTCGCCGGCGTGCTGTCGGCCTACGGGATCGGCATCGCCGACGTGAAGGCGATCCGCGACGCGAGCGTGCTGAAGCCGCTCGGCGAAGACTTATCAGAAGCGCTTGTCGAGCTCGAGGAGCGGGCGCGGCAGACGCTGCTCGATCAGGGGCTCCACGGTGATCGCATCGAATTGCTGCGGCGCGCACGGCTGCGGACCGTAGGGAGCGACACAACAGTGGAAATTGCGATTGCACCCGCGAATGAAATGCGCGCCGGCTTCGCTGAGCTTCACCGGCGTCGCTTCGGTTATTGGGAGGAGGAAGCGCAGGTCGTCGTCGAGGCGCTGGTCGTGGAAGCTATCGGACGCTGGAGCACTTTCTACGTTCCGAATGAAACTCACGGAGCTGGCGAGGCCGTAAGCGGTCCCGCACTGATCTTCGAACCGACTTCGACGATCGTCGTCGAGCCCGGCTGGCGTGCAGAGCGGGCGCCTGACGGCACACTCATTCTCACGCGCTCGATGCCGCTTGAGCGCGCCAAGGCGATCGGCACCGACGTCGACCCCGTCCGCCTCGAAATCTTCAACAACCTGTTCATGGCGATTGCCGAGGAGATGGGCGTGGCGTTGCAGTCGACGGCCACCAGCGTCAACATCAAGGAGCGGCTCGACTTCTCTTGCGCCATCTTCGACGCGGAAGGCGCTTTGATCGCCAATGCGCCGCACATCCCGGTGCACCTGGGTTCGATGGGCGAGAGCATCCGGCGAATTATCGATACGCGCGGACAAAGCAGGGATGGGCGGGGGATCAGGCGCGGCGACGCCTATGTGCTGAACGATCCCTATCGCGGCGGGACGCACTTGCCGGACATCACCGTGATCGTGCCGGTATTCTATGGTGATGGGTCCGAACCCTCGGCTTTCGTTGCGGCGCGGGGTCACCATGCCGATATCGGCGGCATCGCCCCGGGATCGATGCCACCCGACAGCCGGACGATCGATCAGGAAGGCGTGCTGATCGACAACTTTCTGCTCGTCGATGAAGGACATTTCCGCGAGGCAGACATGCGCGCTCTGCTCGCTTCTGGCGAATGGCCGGCGCGTAACCCGGATCGCAACATCTCCGACCTGAAGGCTCAGCTCGCGGCGTGCACCCGCGGTGTCGAAGTGCTCGCCCAGGCCGCGAATGATTATGGTCCGGAGGTCGCCGCCGCCTACATGAAACACGTCCTCGCCAATGCCGAGGAATCCGTGCGGCGGCTGCTCGACCGGCTCGACGACGGCGCGTTCGATTATGAAATGGACAATCGCGCGCACGTTCGGGTGCGGATCAACATCGACAAGCAGGAGCGCTCGGCGACGTTCGATTTCACCGGAACCAGCGACCAGTTGCCCGACAATTTCAACGCGCCCTTCTCCATCGTGCGGGCGGCATCGCTGTACGTCATCCGGACATTAATCGACGATGCAATCCCGATGAATGACGGTTGCTTGCGGCCCATCCGGCTGATCGTGCCCGAAGGGTCGATGCTCAAGCCGAAATATCCGGCAGCCGTCGTCGCCGGAAATGTCGAGACGAGCCAGGTCGTTACTGATGCCTTGTTCGCCGCGACTGGACGGCTGGCGCCGAGCCAAGGCACGATGAACAACTTCACCTTCGGCAACGAACGGCACCAATATTATGAGACCATCGCCGGCGGGTCAGGCGCCGGGCCCGACTTTAACGGCACCAGCGCGGTGCAGACTCACATGACCAACAGCCGCCTGACCGATCCCGAGATCCTCGAAACTCGGCTGCCGGTCAGGCTCGACCAGTTCGCGATCCGCCGCGGCTCGGGAGGGCAGGGGGCAAACACGGGCGGCGACGGAGTCGTGCGAGCGGTGACGTTCCTCGAGCCGATGCGCGCGAATATCCTCGCCAACCGCCGCCGTGTGCCGCCGAAGGGCATCAACGGGGGCGCGGATGCCGAGCCTGGCCGCAACTGGGTCGAGCGCAGCGACGGCACTGTCGAAATGCTGAGCGCGACCGCTTATGCCGAAGTTCAGCCCGGCGACCGCTTCGTGATCGAGACTCCCGGCGGCGGCGGCTTCGGCAGGAGATCCCGATGATCGATTATTGGCCGCTCCTCGGGATCGCGCTGGTCGTCATCGGCTTCGCACTGAGATTCAATCCGCTGCTGGTCGTCGCCGTCGCGGCGGTTGTCACCGGCCTGCTCGGCCGAATGCCGTTCCTCAAGGTGATCGCGACGCTCGGGCACGGCTTCAACGAAAACCGCTACGTCACCATCGTGTGGATCATCCTGCCGGTCGTCGGACTGCTCGAGCGCTACGGTTTGCAAGAGCGCGCGCGGACTCTCATCGCGGGAATTCGTGGGGCAACCGCGGGGCGCCTGCTGATCGTCTATCTTGGGCTTCGCCAGATCATCTCGGCGCTCGGCCTCACGACGGTTGCTGGCCATCCGCAGACGGTACGCCCGCTCGTTGCGCCGATGGCTGTTGCTGCGGCCGAGAAGCAGCATGGCGAGCTCGACGAAGCTACAGCGGAGCGGGTGAAGGCCATGGCCGCTGCCACGGATAACGTCGGTCTGTTCTTTGGCGAAGACATCTTCCTCGCGATTGCGTCGATCCTGCTGATCCAGGGGTCGCTTGCGAGCTTCGGCATTCAGCTGACACCCTTTCAACTGTCGGTCTGGGCGATTCCGAGCGCCATCTGCGCATTCCTGATTCACGGCACGAGGCTGCTCTTGCTCGACCGGCGGCTGGGGCAGCGCAAATGATCAATCTGCACTGGCTTTACATTGTCTCGGGTGTGATTTTCGCCGGCTTCGCGCTCGGGAGCGCGCGCGACGAGACCAATCCGAAGCGCTGGGGCAACGCCGCGTTCTGGCTCTTGCTGGCGGTCAGTTTGTGGTTCGGCGATTTCTTCGGGGACATCGGCAATGGCGTGCTCGTGCTCGCGCTCGCGGGCATCGCGGGCATGCAACTGATCGGTCGCGGTTCGAAGCAGTCGACCACGCCAGAAGAGCGCGAGAAATCGTCCGACCGTCACGGCAATAGGCTGTTCATTCCGGCGCTGATCATCCCCTTCACGGCGTTCGTCGGGACGCTGCTGTTCAATTACACGGCGGCGAAAGGGACCGGCCTGATCGACCCAAAGTCCGTGACTCTGGTCCTTTTTGGCGCTGGAGTGCTGATTGCGTTGGCCGTTGAATATTGGTGGCTCCGCCCGCCGGTGCTTTCGGCCATCGACGAGGGCAGCCGCCTCATGAACAGCGTCGGCTGGGCGGCGGTGCTGCCGCAGATGCTTGCCGCACTTGGAGTGATCTTCGCCACAGCTGGTGTCGGAACGACGATCGGAGCGATCGTGGGCTCCATCATTCCGCAAGGCAGCATCTTCCTCGCGGTTTTGCTCTACGCATTCGGCATGGTTGTCTTCACGATGATCATGGGGAATGCCTTCGCGGCTTTCCCGGTAATGGCGGCGGCGATCGGCGTTCCGATCCTGATCCATCAGGACGGCGGCAACCCGGCGGTGATCGGCGCGGTCGGCATGCTGTCGGGATTCTGCGGGACGCTGATGACGCCCATGGCCGCCAATTTCAACATCGTGCCCGCCGCGCTGCTGGAGCTCAAGAACCAGAATGGTGTGATTAGAGCGCAGGTCGCGACCGCGATTCCGCTGCTCATTGCCAATCTCCTCATCCTGTACGTCGCCGGGTTTCACCTGTGATGCGCCTCGACCCTGAGCTCGCCTCGCACATGGCGCGCATCGCGCTTGGGCACGTGACGAAGGAGTATCCGCACAAACTGGACCATGTATTGACCAGCGACGCAGACGCGCTGCCGCCGCGGGTTCTCCATCCGACCTTCTTCGGCAGCTTCGACTGGCACAGCTGCGTGCATGGCTGGTGGACGCTGCTGACTCTTCGGCGGCTGTTCCCCGGGATTGCGGAATCGGCGGCAATCGCCGAGCTCGCGGACAGCACCTTCACGGCGGAAAAGGTCGGGACCGAGCTTGCCTATCTCGCTCGTCCCATGAACCGCGGCTTTGAGCGCCCCTATGGCTGGGCGTGGCTGCTCCAGCTCCACCTGGAGGCGACCCGCCACCAGGAGAGCTGGGGCGCCGAACTTGAATCGCTCGCTCGCGCCTTTGCCGACTGGCTGCGGGCCCATCTTCCAATTCTGACGTATCCGATCCGCGTCGGAACGCACTTCAATACCGCGTTCGCACTGATCCTGTCGCTCGGTTGGGCCGAGCAGTTCGATCCAGAGCTCACCGATCAGATCCGCGGCCGCTCTCTGCACTGGTTCGGTGCCGATCGCGACTGCCAGGCGTGGGAGCCGGGCGGCGACGAGTTCCTGTCGCCGGCGCTGATCGAGGCATTGTGCGTGGCCCAGGCGCATCCTGCCGAATTTGCCGCGTGGTTCGGCCATTTCCTTCCCAGCATCGGGAACGGGCAACCCGCGACCTTATTCGAGCCTGCCATCGTTAGTGACCGAAGCGATGGGAAGATCGCGCATCTCGACGGGCTGAATCTCAGCCGCGCCTGGTGCTGGAGAGGCATCGCGCCGTTCTTGAACGGCGAAGAGCGCTCAATCGCCGAGAAAACTGCCGACGTGCATCTCGAAGCGGCGCTTCCGCATATGTCTGGCGATTATATGGGTGAGCATTGGCTCACGAGCTTCGCGCTTCTGGCGCTGCTCGCGCCTGAAGCGTAATCCACGGGCATGGCCGACCTTGATTCCGTCAACCAGCAGTTCAGCCGCTACGACCAGGTAGTGAAGTCGCACACCTATCGGCTAGCCGAAAGCGCGATTGATGAGTTCGACGATAATTATGAGATTGCGACGCTCGATTTCGAGCCCTTCCTCACCGGCGGCGCGAGCGACAAGGCGCGGTTCGCCAATGCCTTCGCGGGAGCGCTTCAGGAAATCGGCTTCGCGGTGCTCACCGGCCACGGCGTCGAGGAGATGCTGTACGACGCGACCCACGACGCCGCGCTCGAAATGATGACCTCGACTCCGTTCGCCGAAAAAATGCGCTTCCGCGCGCAGCGGCACGGATCGGTCAATCAGGGCTATTTCCCGATCGAGGAGACCAGTGAGATTCATCCCGACCTCGTCGAGGGATGGGTTTTCTGCCGCCGCGCATTCGATATTCCGCAGCGCGACGCCGTGTTTCGGGCGGAAGATTACTGGCCGCGCGCGGAATATGAACTGCAGTTCCGCCCACTCGTCCTCGCGCATGAGCAGCTGTTCAGGCCGATCGCGCAGGCAATGCTTCAAGGCTTGGGCTGCGACCCGCACCTGCTCGACGCCAAGCTGACCGACACCAATTTCGGTCTGCGGCTCAACTATTACCCGCCAATGAGTGAAGAGCAGGACCGGTCGGGTGCGGGGCGGCTGCTCGGTCATGAGGATGTCGACCTATTCACGATCCTGCCGGCATCGCGGATGGAGGGGCTGCAGGTCTGGAATCACCGAAGCGGCAAGTGGGTCCGGCTCCATGCCCCGTCTGGCTCGATCATCATCAACACCGGCGACTATATGCAGCGGATCTCGAACGACCGGCTGCCGTCGACGACGCACAGGGTCGGCAAGCCGGCGGACGGCTCGCATCTGAGCGAGCCGCGGATCTCGTTCCCAATGGCGGTCTACCTGTGGGAGCACGAGCTGCTCGAGGTGCTGCCTGGTCTGGGCGAGCCGAAGTACCCACCGGTGAAGGCGATCACGTTCCACACCCGAAGCACCAGCAAGTTCTACGGCGACGGCTATGCGGTGGAGTCGGCCTAAGCGTTCTTGCTGCAGTCAGTCGCGACAGTCGCGCCCGCTTTCGTGTTCACATAATTGACGCTGCACAGCGGCGAGTTCGCGATGAGCGCATCGCCGCCGAGGGTTTGATAGAGCGTGACCCGGTTCTGCGCAGCGGTCCGCCTGGTGTTCACCAGCGTCTGCTGGACGCCGTAATACGAGCGCTGCGCGTCGAGGACATTCAAGAAAGAATCGATGCCGGCACGGTAGCGGGCTTCCTCAAGCGAGAGGACGTCGGCGGCAGCCGCCTGCTGACGCTCGGTTGCCGTGAGTTGGTCGTCCATCGTCACTCGGCGGGCGAGTGCATCCTCGACTTCGCGGAATGCGGTCTGGACGGTGCTTTGGTAGGTCGCAAGCGCGGCATTGCGCTGCGCCTCACTGAGCCGGACGTTGGCGCGGCCCGCCCCGGCGTTGAAGATGGTGTAAGCGGCGTTCGCGCCTGCGCTCCAGCCGAAGGCGCCGCCGGTGAACAGGCTTGCGAGCGCGCTGCTTGCAAAGCCGAGCAGGCCGGTCAGCGTGATCTTGGGGAAGAGCGCCGCCCGGGCCGCGCCGATGTCCGCGTTCGCACCCCGGAGCTGGTACTCGGCCTGCACAACATCGGGCCGGCGCAGCAAGACGTAGGAACTGACGCCCGGCGGCAGATCGGCGACGGTCGGCCCAGCTTGCTCGATCGAGGCCGGCAGCAGGGTAGGGCTGATCGGCGCTCCGACGAGCAATTGGAGCTCGTTGAAGTCCTGCGCGACGAGCGTGCGCTGCTGCGCGAGGTTTGCCTGAGCCTGACTGAGGATTTCCTGTGCCTGGCTGAGGTCAGTACGGGGCGCAATTCCACCCTCGAGCCGGATTCGCGTCAGTCGGACGCTCTCTTGCGACGTTTTGACCGTCGCCTCCGAAACGAGCAGGAGGCTGGAATCGGCGGCATAGTCGAGCCAGCCGTTTGCGATCTCGGCGACGAGTGCGAGCCGCGTCGCACGCGCGCCGGCCTCGGTCGCGAGATATCGCTCGAACTGCGCGTGGGTCAGCGAACGAAGGCGGCCGAAGAGGTCGACTTCGAAACTCGGAACGCTGAGGCCAGTATTATAGTTTGCGGATACGCCCGAGCCAGAGTTGCCGGAGTTCGAGCCCGAGCCCGATCCTGAATTCGAGTTGCTCCGCTCACCGGTAACCGTCACCCCCGCGCCGGCATTCAGTTGCGGAAACTGCTGAGCGCGCTGGATCCGATACTGCTCTCGCGCCGCCGCGATGTTCGCGGCAGCGGCCATCAGGTCACGGTTGTTGACCAGGGCCTGCGCAAGCAACGTCTGCAGTCGCGGGTCGGTGAAGATCTGCTTATAGGTGACTGCCGGAAGGCCAGCCTCGGCCTCAGCGAGAAACGGGCTTCCGGCCGCCCATGACGCAGGGATCGCCGGATCCACGCGGTCGAGCTTCGGCTCCATCGTTGTGCAGGCCGTGGCCATCAGCGCAATGAAGGCGGCTGCGCGTCTCATGCCTGTGCCTCCCGGCGACGGCGCATCCGCTCGCGGATGACGACGATGCCGTCGCGAACGCCCCTGCGCACGAGCACGTAGAACAGTGGGATATAGAAGATCGCGAGGATAGTCGCGGTCATCATTCCGCCGATGACGGCCGTGCCGATCGCGATTCGGCCGTTCGCTCCCGGGCCCGTCGCAATGGCCAGCGGGAACACTCCGAAAATGAACGCGAAGCTCGTCATCAAGATCGGACGCAACCGGATTCGCGCCGCCTCGATCGCCGCGTCGAGGATCCTCTTGCCCTCCCTTTCAGCACGCTCGGCAAACTCGTTCATCAGGATCGCATTCTTCGACGTGAGGCCCATCGTCGTCAGAAGGCCGATCTGCAGGAACACGTCATTTTGAAGGCCGCGCAGAGTGACGAACAGGATGGCGCCGACCAGGCCGAGCGGCACGACGAGGAGCACGGCGAGCGGGATCGACCAGCTTTCGTACAGCGCGGCCAGGCAGAGGAAGATGACGATCAGCGACACCGTGTAGAGCAGCGGCCCTTGTCCCGTTGCGAGCCTTTCCTGATACGACGCCCCCGACCAGGCGACGCCCACGCCGGGGATCTGCGAAGCCAATTTCGAGATTTCCGCCATTGCCTGGCCCGAGCTCTTGCCCTCCGCCGGCTGTCCGTCGATCTCGAACGAGGAATATCCCTCGAACCGGTCGAGCGTCACCGGCGCGACCGTCCAATCCGTGGTTGCGAAGGAAGAGAATGGAACCATCTGGCTTTGATTGTTGCGGACGTACCAGCCGCCGATGTCGGACGGCTCCGACCGATAAGGCGCGTCGCCCTGCACGTAGACCCGCTTCACGCGTCCGCGATCGATGAAGTCGTTGACGTAACGTCCGCCCCATGCGGTCGACAGCGTCGAGTTCACGTCGGATGAACTGAGACCCAGCGCCGCGAGCCGCTGCTGGTCGACATTGATTTTGAGGCTGGCGACGTCCGGTAGCTCGCTGAGGCGGACCTGATCGAGCAGCGGATCGGCCGAGGCCTCCGCCAGCAGCTTGTCGCGCGCCGCCGCGAACTGTTCGCGGCTGAGACCACTGGTGTTCTGCAATTGCATCGTAAAGCCGCTCGCCTGGCCAAGGCCCCGGATCGCGCCCGGCACAAGTGCGAAGACCTGAGCGTCGCGCAGGCCGCGGAACGCGCCGGAAGCGCGGGCGACGATCGCCTGTGCGCTATTCTTTGAGCCGCTCCGCTGATCGAACGGCGCCAGGTTGATGTAGGCCTGCCCGGTATTCTGGCCCGAGAGGCCGCCGCCGCCTCCTGTGACCGCGAAGAAGGTGTGGACATTCTTCTTTTCGGGGCCCTCGAGGAAATACTTCTCGACTGCCTGCTCGACCTGCTGCGTTCGTCCGAACGTGGCGCCGGCGGGGAGCCGAAACTGGACCGACGCATTGCCCTGGTCCTCGCTCGGGATGAACCCGGTGGGAAGCCGCTCGAAAAGCACGATCAAGAGCAGACAGACGCCAAGGTAAATCAGCAGGAACAGCCATTTGCGGGCGACGACCTTGCCAACGTTGCTGACGTACCAGTTGATGGTCCGGTCGAAGCCGCTGTTGAACTTGAGCCGCGCCGTTTCGATTCCGTGGGCGAGGGCAGGGGCGCGCCGGCCGAGCCACGTCTCCTCGACGCTGGCGTGCTTGCGTCGAAGGACGCTGGCGGCGAGCGATGGACTGAAGGTGATCGCGAGGAGGACCGACAGCGCCATCGCGGAAACGATTGTTGCGGAGAACTGGCGGTAGATGACGCCGGTCGAGCCGCCGAAGAACACCATCGGCAGGAACACCGCGGAGAGAACCAGCGCGATCGCGACCAACGCCATCTGGATCTGCTGCATCGAGACGATCGTTGCTTCCTTGGTCGTCAGCTCGGGCTGTTCGTGGAGGATGCGCTCGACATTCTCCACGACGACGATGGCGTCGTCGACCAGCAACCCCACGGCGAGAACGAGCCCGAACAAGGTCAGCGTATTGATCGAAAAGCCCAAGATGTAGAGCATCCCGAAGGTGCCGAGCAGCACGACGGGGATGGCAATTCCCGGGATCAGCGTGGCCCGCCAGCTCTGCAGGAATACGAACATCACGAGTATGACGAGCGCCATCGCCTCGGCGAGCGTCTTCACCACCTCGATGACCGACAGCCGGATGAAGTCCGAGCTGTCGTTGGCGTAGGCGACCTCATACCCTCTCGGCAGCCGCGGCGCCGCTTTCGCCATATAGGCCTTCACCAGTTTCGACGTCGAAAGCGCGTTGGCGCCGGGATCGAGATAAATTCCGATGCCTGCTCCGGGGTGGCCATTGATACGGATGGTGGCCGAGTAATTGTCGGCGCCAAGCTCCACGCGCGCGACATCCGACAGGAGCACCCGCGCGCCGGTCGGGTCCGATTTGACGATGATGTTGCGGAACTGCTCGGGCGTTTGGAGACGCGATTGTGCGGTCACCGTCGCGTCGAGCATCTGCCCCTGCGGCTGGGGCATTCCGCCGACTTCGCCCGCGGCCACTTCGACATTCTGGTTCTGGATCGCGCTGATGATGTCGCTCGGCATGAGCTGGAAGCTCTGCAGCTTGTTCGGATCGAGCCAGATTCGCATCGCATATTGCGAGCCGAACACGTTGACGTCGCCGACGCCGTCGATGCGCGACAGATCGTCCTGAATGTTGGTCGCGAGCCAGTCGGAAACGTCGACGTTGGTGTGTCTGTCGGTCGAGTCATAGACGCCGACGATCATGAGGAAGTCGGGCGATCCCTTGGTCACCGTGACGCCCTGCTGCTGAACCGCCTGCGGGAGCCGGGCGACCGCGGACTGAACCTTGTTCTGGACCTGGACCTGGGCGATGTCCGGATCGACGCTCTTGTCGAACACGGCCTGGATCGAGACCTGTCCGCGCGAGCTCGACGACGAGCTGAAATAGAGAAGTCCGTCGAGGCCGGTAAGGCTCTGCTCGATGACCTGCGTGACGCTGCTCTCGAGCGTGGCGGCCGAAGCGCCGGGATAAGTCGCTCGGACGTTGATCTGAGTCGGTGCAACGTCCGGATACTGCGCGACCGGCAACGCAAATATTGCGCCGATTCCGCCGAGCATGATGATGATGGCAAGAACCCAGGCGAAAATCGGCCGTTCGATGAAGATCCGCGACATGGCTTAGCTGCGGCGGTTACGGCCGTAACCGCCTTTCATCGCGCCAGGAGGCGGCGCCTGCACCTTTTGCGGAGTGCTCGCCAGGACGGGCTTGATCTGCGCTCCGTCTTTCAGGTTGGCGGTGCCCTGCGTGATCACTTTTTCGCCGGCAGCGAGGCCCTGCGTCACAACCCAGTAAGGACCTTGAGTGCGCTCCGCGATGACCGTGCGCTGCACCGCCCGATTGCCCGGGCCGACGACCCACAAGGTCGCATTGCCTTGCGGGTCGCGCGTGACCGCCTGCTGCGGCACCAGGAATGCCGACGTGTCGATCGCCTGCGCGAAGCGCGCGCGCACGAACATCCCTGGCAAAAGGATCGACTGCGGATTTGGAAACCGAGCGCGGATCGTGACCGTGCCGGTGGTCTGGTCGACCACGACCTCGCTGAACTCGACCGTCCCGGTGAAGCCATAGTCGGAGCCGTCCGGCAGGATCAGGTGCACCTGCGCGCTGGTCGGTACCGCCCCGCCCTTGGCGAGCGATTGGCGCAGATTGAGGAGGTCGGAGGCGGATTCCTGGATGTCGACGTACACTGGGTCGAGCCGCGTGATCGTCGTCAGTGCTTGTGTCTGGCCGGAGGTAACAAGCGCGCCTTCGGTGAAGTTGGAGAGGCCGACGCGCCCGGTGATCGGCGCCGGCACGCGCGTGTACCGCTGGTTGATCTGAGCCGTCCGGAGCGCGGCCGTCTGTTGCGCGACGGCGGCATCGGCTTGCCGCGCCTGCGCCACGGCGTTCGTATAGTCCTGCTTCGAGATCGCCTGCTGCTGAACGAGCGGCTTGTAGCGAGCGGCGAGGGTCCGCGCCGCTTCGGCCTGGGCCCGCGCCGCCTGGACGTTCGCCTGCGCCTGCGCCGCCGCGGCGTTATAGATGCTGGGATCGATCTGGTAGAGCGTCTGGCCCTGGCGGACGATCGAGCCCTCCTGGAACATGCGCCTCAGGATAACCCCGTTCACTTGCGGCCGGACGTCGGCGATCTGGAAGGCGGAGACGCGGCCGGGCAGGTCCTGGACGATGGGCGCTGTGCCCTGTTGGACGACGACATAGCCGACATTGATTGGACCACCGAAGCCGCCGCGCCCGCCCCGACCGCCGCTCGGATCGTCGGAGGAGCTTCCGCACGCGCTCAGCACCATCATCGCCGCGAGGAGGGCGATGCCTCCGCGCTTGAATTGGATTTTGTGAATCACAGAGCGGCCAATTTCGATTGTCGGTCCCGATTGCAAGCCCCGGCCGCCTGTGACGCAGGGAACATGAACATGGACGGGCCGCTAGGTTAACTTTTGTCGAGGTAGGCCGTTCCTTTCGACGAACGGGCGGGGTGACCCGACGAGCGCGCCTTAGCCGCTCCGGCGAATTTCGATCTGCCGGTCGTAAAGCCCTGAGTTCAGTCGATGTTCGAGCAGCCATTCGCGATCGGCTGGCTCATCTGAGAGCCATCGTTCGATGAGCTCGCCCCAGGTGACCGGAAGCTGGAGCGCTTCCCACGCGGCGGAGCTGTTCGCCGACAGTTGGGCATAGAGAGTCCGGTCGCCCCCCAGGCGGCGGATCGCGGCGGCGAGCGCCTCGCTTTCGCCGGCCGGGAAGATGAGAGCACTACGCTGGTGCACGAGCGCGCCGCGGAACATGGGATGATCGGAGGCGACGATCGGCGTCCGCGCCGCAAGTGCCTCGTAAATGGTGAGCGGCAGGCCTTCGGGATATTCGTGCCGCGACGGGATGACGACAACGTCGGCATCCCGCATCGCCGCCGGAACCTCCTCGTTCGGCAGGAGACCGGCGAAGTGCACTCGATCGTTGAGTCCAAGGCTGCTCGACAGCTGGGCCATCCGGTTCTGCGGGTCGCGGCCGACAATCGTCAGCTGAACCTGCGACCCCTCATTCTTCAGTTGCTTGACCGCTCGCAACAGATCGCCGACGCCTTTCGCTTCCTCGACCGATCCGACATAGACCAGCCGTAGCGGTCCTTCGCCGGGCAGCTCGCGCGGTGCATGCTCCTCCGGGCGGTGCGACGGAGGCCAGTCCCACGGAATGATCTTGTCCGGCTTGATGCCGATTGCCTCGAGCGAAAGGCATGCGGCGATCTGATGGTTGCCGACCCAGTCAACATTCGAACCGTTCAGCTCGCGGGCGAGCAGGCGCTGCTTGATCCATTCGCGGGGGTCGTTCGTTGTGAATGAATCCGCCAGCGCCGTAATCGTCCGAACGCGCTGCGTTCTCGCCCACTGCAGCAGCGGTCTCATCGGCGTCGTCAGTACCAGCCGGTCGGGTGCGGTCCTTGCCAGGATCGGCACCAGCTCGCGCGGATGAAATCCAGACCTCAGACCGGCGCCGATCGCGCGGACCTTGTTCGGGAGAACGGCGTCATATGGCTCGTCCGAACGCGCGCAGATGACCGCGACCTGCTCAAGCCGTTCGGCGAGGCTGCCGACGACGTTCACCGAATAGCGTTGCGCCTGATAAGTCGCCTTGCCGCCGCGGTCGAAGCGTTCCCAGGCTTCCCGATAGTCGCCCGCATATTGAACGATCGTCAGCCGCATCGCGGCAGGTATAGGCGAGGGGCGAAGCCGGGCAATGCCGGCTCGGTCTTGGCCGTTCAGCTCGGGGGGACCGGCGCTGGATTTTCGTCCGAAACTGTCACTTCGGGAGCCGGTTCGCTGCCGACGAGCAAAGTGCGGTAGCCGGATATGACCGCGCGACAGCTCTTGAGCCCCTGGTCCAGGCTCGATGTCGCTTTTTCGAGCTCGGCTTCGGGCTCCTGCTCCGCGTCCGACACGATCGTCCCCAATGTTGTTGGAAATGGCACGCTTACGAGGTGCCAAACCCACAGAGTCGCGGCAGCGTTGCGCAGGTCGTCGCGCCGGGGGCTCGCTTCGTTATTAACGCCGGCGTTCTCAGGAGGCGACAGCCCCCTCTCCGCACACGCGGCCCATTGCTGCCTCGAGCGCGTGGGGCGTGAACGGCTTGAGCAGGATCTCGACGCCTTCAGGACGGTCGACGATCATTTCCGCCTGTGCGTAGCCGGTGATCAGCAGCGCAGGCACGTCAGGGCACAGCAGCCGGGCTTCGCGCAGGAACTCGGTGCCGGAAAGACGTGGCATTGCATAATCGGTGATCAGCAGGTCGAAATCGCAGGTGCGCTCCTTGAGGAGCTCGATCGCCTCGCCGCCACTTGCCGCCTCGAGCACATTGTGGCCGGAGTCCTCGAGCACGGCCGCAGTCGTGCTTCGGACTTCCGCGTGGTCGTCGACCAGCAGGACCTTGAGCGGTTTCAGCTGCGTCGAGCGCGGCTCGGGCGGCGCCGCTCTCGCCGACGGCGATGTTTTCGGCGCTCGCGGCAGCCACAGTTCGGCCGTGGTCCCGCTTCCAAGCTTGCTCTCGATCCGAAACGCGCCGTTCGACTGCTTGGCGAAGCCATAGACCATGCTGAGGCCGAGGCCGCTGCCCTTGCCGACGTCCTTGGTCGTGAAGAACGGGTCCATGACCTTTTCGAGATGTTCGGGCGAGATGCCAGTACCGGTATCCTTGACCGCAAGACGGATGTAGTCCCCGGCGGCAATCCCTGGCAGCTCCTCGTCCGCCAGTTGCCGGTTCTCGGCGAGGATGGTCACCGTTCCGCCGGCGGGCATCGCGTCGCGGGCGTTGATGACCAGGTTGACGAGCGCGAGCTCAAGCTGCGCCTGATCGGCGAAGGCGCACCAGATTCCGTCCTCGATGCTCCATTCGACATTGACGAGCCCGCCCATGGTGTGGGTGATGAGGTCGGAGACGGTTTCGCGGAGCGGCAGCAGGTCGATCGGGTGAGGTTCCAGTCGCTGGCGCCGAGCGAAGGCGAGCAGCCGCCGGACGAGTTCGCTGCCCTGCTCAGCCGCGCGCTTGGTCATTCCGAGCACCCGCTGCTGCTCGTCGCCGAGATTTGCCCGGCGTTCGAGCAGGCTCAGCCCACCGATCACGGCAGCGAGCAAATTGTTGAAATCGTGCGCGATTCCGCCAGTGAGCTTGCCAATGGCGTCCATCTTTTGCGCCTGCACCAGCTGCGTTTCGAGCGAGCGCTGGTCGCTAATGTCCGTGATCGTGCCGGCAAACTCCACAGGGCGGCCCTCCGGATCCTTGAGCAAGACGGCCTGGTCAAGAAAATGCTTGTAGCTCCCGTCAGCGCACTGCCAGCGATATTCGATCGACAGTCTTCCCGTCACGCTGCGGGCCTTGAGCGCGCTCTTGACCTTGTTGCGATCGTCCGGGTGAAGCCGGTCGAACCAGATCTTCGGGTTCGCTTTGAGCTGTTCGTATGCGACGCCGGTGATCGCTTCGACGTCGCCGCTCAAATAGGTCGGGGCACGGCGCGTTGAATCGTACGGCTCCAGATAAAGGACCATCGGCAGCGACTGGATGATCGCGGCCTGTCTTTGCTCGGCTCGGCGCAGCTCCTGCTCGGCGCGAAGGCGTTCGGCATTCGCGCGGAGGTTCGCATCGAGCAGCGCCTGCTCGTGCCGCGCCTTGCGCTCGACCTCCTTCGACTTGTCGAACAGCTCGACGAAGACAGCGACTTTCGAGCGAAGGATCACCGGGTCCACGGGCTTGAAGACATAGTCGACGGCGCCCATCGCATAGCCGCGCAGCTGATGCTCGGCCTCCTTGTTCACCGCCGACAAGAAGACGATGGGGATACCTTTGGTCTGGTCACGGCTGCGGATGATCTGGGCGGTTTCGTAGCCGTCCATGCCCGGCATGTAGACGTCGAGCAGGATGACCGCGAACTCGCCCTTGAGGAGATGCCTCAGGGCTTCCTCGCCCGAACGCGCAAGCACCACTTCGCCCAAGTCCTCCAGGACGGTCGCGATGGCGAGCAAGTTGCGTTCGTCGTCGTCGACCAGCAGGACGCGCGTGCGCGTCTGCGGAGCAGCATCCGGCTGGTCCTCTTCGACCCGAAGCGCCAAGGGCATCTCTCCGATCGGCCCGTTCATCGGCCTACTCGGCGGCCTCCAGCGGGACCGGCGGCGCTGAAGCGGCCTGGGCTTCGCGAGCCCGAGCGACCCACACTCGGAGCAGCGCGAGCAGCAGCTCGATATCGACCGGTTTGGCGATATAGTCCGACGCACCCGCGTCGAGGCACTTCTGCCGGTCTCCCTTCATCGCCTTGGCGGTGACGGCGATCAGCGGCAGATCGGCAAGCTCGGGACGCTCGCGGATCTGCTGCATCGTCTCGTAGCCGTCCATTTCCGGCATCATGATGTCGATCAGTGCGACATCGACGCCCGGCGTCTGCTCGAGGATCAGAATCCCATCCTTCCCGCGCTCTGCGTGGAGCACCTCCACGTCATGGCTCTCCAGAACGCTCGTAAGGGAGAAGATGTTGCGGATATCGTCGTCGACGATCAGCACTTTGGCGCCGGCAAGCTCCGGCACCGCCTTGCCCGATGGCGCGCCATCGCCCGCCTTGCGGCGTTTGCGCGGCTTCTTCTCCGTCTCCGCGCGCAGGTTGCGGAACAGGTCGACGAGCTGTTCGCGCTCCGCCGGTTTTTCGGTCACACCGAAGGCGCCCATGCCTTTGGCCGCCTGGCTGCGATCAGCGCCGGAAACGACGTGGATCGGCACGTGCTGCGTATCGGGATCGTGTTTCAGCAGATCGAGCAGGACGAAGCCGTCGATATCGGCGAGACCAAGATCGAGCGTGATTGCGCTCGGTTGGAGCCTCCGGGCCATCGACAGCGTGCCTGCGCCTGCGGTCGACACGACTCCCTTCAACCCTGCCTCGTGGGCCGCGTCGAGCAGGATCGTCGCGAACGTCGGATCGTCCTCGACGATCAGGACAAACGGGTCCTTGCCGAGCTCGTCCCGATCGTCGTTGACTTCGAAGCCGGTCGGCAGCGCTGACGGGACTACCGCGCCGCTATTGTCATAACGGGCCGATGTCCCGGCGATCGCGTCCCCCATCTCCGCTTCGGCTTCGACCGGAATGTAGAGCGTGAAGACCGATCCTTCGCCCGGCCTCGACCGTACCTGAAGCTCACCGCCGAGCAGTCGCGCGATCTCGCGGCTGATCGACAGGCCTAGGCCAGTGCCGCCGTACTTGCGGCTGGTTGTTCCGTCCGCCTGCTGGAACGCCTCGAAGATAAGCTTCTGTTTGTCCTCGGGGATTCCGATGCCGGTGTCGACGACCGTGATCTCGATCGCCTTGTCGGCATCGCGCAATACCGGATGCGTCGGGCTCCAGCCGCTCTCCGCGCAGCGAACGCCGAGCGTCACGCTGCCGCGCGACGTGAACTTGAACGCGTTGGACAAGAGGTTGAGCACGATCTGCTGCAGCCGCTTCTCGTCGGTGCGGATCTTCTGCGGCAGCTTCGGATCGAATTTGACGTTGAAGTCCAGGCCCTTGTCCGAAGCGAGCTGACGGAAGGTCCGCTCCATGTGCTGCTTCAGGTGCGCCATCGGCATCTCGCCCACCTCGATCGTCACCGTTCCGGATTCGATCTTCGACAGGTCCAGGATGTCGTTGATGAGGTTGAGGAGGTCCGAGCCGGCCGAGTTGATGGTCCGCGCGAACTCGACCTGCTTGTCGTTGAGGTTGCCCTGCGCGTTGTCAGTCAGGAGCTTCGACAGGATGAGCAGCGAGTTGAGCGGAGTCCTCAGTTCGTGACTCATGTTCGCCAGGAATTCGGATTTATACTTCGATGTGAGCGCGAGCTGTTCGGCTTTCTCCTCGAGCGCCCGGCGCGCCATTTCGATCTCGAGATTCTTTGCCTCGACCTGTTTCTTCTCGTTCTCGAGCAGCTGCGCCTTCTCCTGCAGCTCCTCGTTGGTGTTGTGCAGCTCCTTCTGCTTGGTCGTGAGCTCGGTCTGGCGCGACTGCAGCTCCTGCGTCAGCAGCTGCGACTGCTTGAGCAGTCCCTCGGTGCGCATCGTTGCCGCGATCGTGTTCAACACGATTCCGACGGACTCCATCAGCTGATCGAGGAAGTTCTGGTGGGTTTCGTTGAACTCGCTGAACGATGCGAGTTCGATCACCGCCTTGACCTCGTCCTCGAACAGCGCCGGAAGAATGCTGACGTTGGCCGGGACTGCGTGGCCGAGGCCAGAACCGATGCGAATGAAGTCAGGCGGGACGTCCTTCAAGAGGATCGGCCTCCGGTCGGCCGCGGCTTGGCCAATCAACCCTTCGCGCAGGCGGAATTCCTGTTTCAGTTGGTTCGGACTGTCGGCGCCATAGCTCGCAACGAGCTCGAGCTTGGTCTCGTCCTCCTCGCGCTTGGTGACGTAGAAGACGCCATATTGGGCGTTCACCAGCGGCGCGAGCTCGGACATGATGAGGTTCGAGACCGTGGCGAGGTCGCGCTCGCCCTGGAGCATCCGGCTGAAGCGGGCGAGGTTGGTCTTGAGCCAGTCCTGCTCCGCATTCTTGAGCGTCTGCTCCTTCAGGTTCGAGATCATCTCGTTGATCGTGTCCTTGAGCGCCGCCATCTCGCCCGACGCCTCGACGGCGATGAAGCGGGTGAGGTCGCCCTTGGTCACCGCCATCGCGACTTCGGCGATCGAACGGACCTGGTTCGTCAGGTTCGCGGCGAGCTGGTTCACGTTGTCGGTGAGGTCGCGCCACAGGCCTGCAGCGCCCGGAACGCGCGCCTGGCCGCCGAGCTTGCCCTCGATTCCGACCTCGCGGGCCATGTTGGTGACCTGGTCGCCGAACGTGGAAAGCGTGTCGATCATGAAGTTGATCGTGTCGGCGAGCGCTGCGATTTCGCCCTTCGCATCTAGCGTAAGCTTGCGCTTGAGATTGCCCTGCGCGACCGCGGTGACGACCTCGGCGATGCCGCGCACCTGGTTGGTAAGGTTCGTCGCCATCAGGTTGACGTTGTCGGTGAGGTCCTTCCACGTTCCGCCGACGCCCGGCACTGCCGCCTGGCCGCCGAGCTTTCCTTCGGTGCCGACCTCGCGGGCGACACGAGTCACCTCGCTGGCAAAGGCGTTCAGCTGGTCGACCATGGTGTTGATAGTGTTCTTGAGGGCGAGGATTTCGCCCTTCACGTCCACGGTGATCTTCTTCGACAGGTCGCCCTTGGCCACGGCGGTCGTGACGTCCGCGATATTGCGGACCTGACCCGTGAGGTTCGCGGCCATGAGGTTCACGTTGTCGGTCAAGTCCTTCCAGGTGCCGGCGACGCCGCGCACCTGCGCCTGTCCGCCGAGCTTGCCTTCAGTGCCGACCTCGCGCGCGACGCGGGTCACTTCGGAGGCGAATGAGTTGAGCTGATCGACCATCGTGTTGATGGTGTTCTTGAGCTCGAGGATCTCGCCCTTCACGTCGACGGTGATCTTCT
>Ga0207647_10000617_pt1 | contig 27702 bp, 25 predicted proteins | sample KBSCornC2_FD_184295 | JGI IMG/M metagenome (GOLD analysis project Ga0207647, IMG submission 184295) | Corn rhizosphere microbial communities from Kellogg Biological Station, Michigan, USA - C2 (SPAdes) (version 2) | ecosystem: Host-associated > Plants > Roots > Rhizosphere ... | reverse complement strand
TCACCCTGCATGGGAAGTTAAGCTACCGCTTTAGCGACCGCCTGAATCTCGAGGGTACTGTACAGCAAATTGCCGTTGGCCGTGATTTTGGCGACTTTTTGTACGACGCTAAGCTTTATGTATCAGGAGGTAAAAAGGCCGGGCGCATCATTCTGAATGGTTACGTACAAAACAGCTCTCCGCCCCTGGCAGCCACCAGTTGGATATCCAACCATTATATTTTTCATAACTCGTTTTCGAACACCAAAACTACCAGTGTGTCGTTCAATTATATTAACGATGCTTTGCAGCTTGATCTGAAGGCCGAGTACTTTCTAATTACAGATTACCTTTATTATGAGGCACAGCCCGGTGGCGTCGACGCACACCCAGTGCAAGTGGGTAACCCGATAAATTTGTTAAAGTTAAGCCTGGGCAAAAACCTGAGCTGGCATGATCTGCATTTTGACAACTACGTGGTTTATGAAAAAACCGACTATCAATCAACCTTGCGCGTACCCGAGGTTTATACTTACAGTGCTTTGTACTACAATGCCTTTTTGTTTGATGTACTGCACATATCAACCGGGCTTGATGTACGCTTTAACACGCCTTACGTGGCGCCGTCATATGCGGTGGGCCTGGGCCAGTTTTATAATGGACCGAATGTTACCTTCTCATCCTACCCTGTCGGCAAAGTGTTCCTGAAGGGCACCATCAAGCAAACCAACCTGTTTGTGGCTTATGATTACGCCAACCAGGGCCTGTTTAGCAAAGGATATTACACCGTGAACCGCTACCCGCAACAACAAGCTGCATTGAAGTTTGGGGTAAGTTGGTTTTTCTTCCAGTAAACTAAACCGAAGCTATTCCCTCCACGTCATTGCGAGGAGGAACGACGAAGCAATCTCTGCGCGACAGTTACACCCTGCTTGGCTGATTAGCGTGTGTAGAGATTGCTTCGTTCCTCGCAATGACGCTTTTTTAGAATCTTCACATCACGTTTTCAACTTCTTCTTCTTAGCAGCCGGAAACAGCACGTTATTCAAGATCAGCCGATAACCTGGTGAGTTTGGGTGCAAGCTCAAATCAGTTGGTGGTTCGTTGGGGTTATATTGATAATTTTCGGGGTCATGGCCACCGTAGAACGTCCATTGGCCTTTGCCAAGTTCGCCATGGATATAGCGGGCCTCGTTGGCGCTTTTCATTTCGCCCATAATGGTTACGGTCGACTTTATTTTTGATTTGTTGAAAGCCGTTGCCAAACCAAGGAAGCCTTTGATCACCTTGTCGTGGTCTTGGGTAAGCATGCTGGGCACCACATCCCATTTGGCAGAGAAATCAAATAATGTAAAGAAATCATTTTCCTGGTAAACGTGGCGGGTATTACTTACGTCAATATCGCTAAACCTGCCGCCCGAGCGGCCATATGAAGTAGCGCTAGTCACCACATTAAAGTTTTGGAAAGCCAGTGTCTGACTAAAATCAAGCTTTGACTGGGCTTGCGGGTCGGGTGGGTCGCCATCATAAACCTCATCGACAATATCAGTTTTAGCAGCTGCTAACGCGATGTCAAAACTATCGGCGCCAGAGCACATCGCCAGCAAAAAACCACCACCCGCACAAAAATTGCGGATAGCCTGGGCCACCGCCAGCTTCATTTTAGATACCTTATTAAAACCAAACTTCTTGGCAGTGGCTTCCTGTACAGCCTTCGTCGCCAGAAATTTGTCGGCGTTGCGGCCGCGATTTCCTTCTTTGCTGTACTGACCGGTAAAGTCTTCGTGATGCAGATGCAACCAGTCATATTTGTTCAGGTCGCCGCGCAGTACTTCTTCGTCGTACACTAAATCAAAAGGGATTTCGGCATATTTCAATACCAGGATAACGGCGTCGTCCTGAGGCTTTACACCCTCTTTGGGCGAATACACAGCCATCCGCGGAGCCTTCTCCAGCTTCACAATGTCCATGTTAACCGATGGATCATTGATCTCGGCGGTGATCTGCGCCACTTTATCGTCAGCAATAACCTCATAACTTACGCCGCGCACTTTGCACTCGTTCTCGGTTTTGATGTCGTATTTGGTGAGGAAACTGCCGCCGCGGTAATTGAGCAGCCAATCAACCTCTTGATCATTCTTTAAAACCCAAAAGGCTATACCGTACGATTTAAGGTGGTCTTTCTGCACCTCGTCCATCGGTATCAATATGGAGGCTGCCCTAACCCCGGCGCACCAGAGCAGGATGGTAGAAGCCATAAGATACCTTAGATACTTCATATTGCCCCCCATCCCCCTAAAGGGGGAGAAATAGTAATGGTTATTATTGATAAAGACTTACGAAGTTTCTAAAACTTCGTAAGTCCAGTAGCTTCATAATCTCTAACTCGTCATTGCGAGGAACGAAGCAATCTCTACACACGCTAATCAATCAAGCAAGATGTAACTGTCGCGCAGAGATTGCTTCGTCGTTCCTCCTTGCAATGACGCGTGTTAATAAAGCCGGATCACGTTTTCTGCTTCTTCTTTTTAGCAGCCGGAAACAACACATTATTCAATATCAACCGGTAACCGGGTGAGTTTGGATGCAGGTTCAGGTCGGTTGGCGGGTCGCTTACTGCGTGCTGGTAATCTTCGGGGTCGTGGCCGCCGTAGAAAGTCCATTGCCCCTTACCGTACTCGCCGTGTATATAACGCACCTCGTTAGCCGTTTTCATCTCGCCCATTACGGTGACTCCCGGTTTGATGGTATTTTTGTTGAAGGCGGTTGTTAAACCCATAAAGCCTTTTATCACTTTGTCGTGATTCTGGGTAAGCATACTGGGCACCACATCCCATTTGGCCGAGAAATCAAACAGCGTAAAAAAATCTTCTGTACGTACCACTTGCCGGGTACTGGTGACGTCGATATCACTAAAGCGGTGCGAAAGCGGATTTATATCCAGGTTGAAATTCTGGAACGCAAAGGTCTGCGAAAAATCCAGCTTGCTTTGCGCGCTCGGGTCGGCCCCATCGCCATCAAACATGGCCTCGCAGATATCGGTATTTGCAGCGGCTAACGCGACGTCAAACGTCTCTGTACCAGAACACATCGCAAAGAGAAAACCACCGCCGGCGGTAAAGTCGCGAATGTGCTGTGCTACGGCAAGCTTCATTTTCGATACTTTTTTAAAACCAAGTTTGGCGGCCATATCTTCCTGCGCCTTTTTATCGTCGATATACCATTGCGCGTTGGCATAGCCTGCGAAAAACTTGCTGTACTGGCCGGTAAAATCTTCGTGGTGCATGTGCAGCCAGTCGTATTTGGGCAGGTCGCCGCGCAGCACCTCTTCATCGTACACTAAATCAAAAGGTATCTCGGCATATTTGAGCACCAGCGTCACGGCGTCATCCCAGGGCAGTTTATTTTTTGGCGAATAAACGGCAATACGCGGGGCCTTTTCCAACTTCACCAGGTCCATATTTACAGACGGATCATTCACCTGGCTCAAAATTTCGGCTACCTTGGCATCGGCCACTACCTCGTAGCTTACCCCGCGGATCTTACATTCATCTTCCAATTTCTTATCGTACTGGGTCATGAAGCTGCCGCCGCGATAGTTAAGCAGCCAGTCTACCTCGCTCCCATTTTTCAGCACCCAAAACGCAATCCCATAAGCTTTTAAATGATTCTTTTGCGCCTCGTCCATCGGCATCAGCAAAGAAGCCGCGTCGGAAACCAAATTCAAAAGGCAAAAGGCAAAAATCAAAAAGTACTTAACGCGCTGGATCATATCCAAATTTAACGAATAAATATTGAAGGTGTTATGTATAGCTACGCGGCGTGGCTATTTATTATTATGTTTGGCAGTAACGATTTTGATATTTATGGTATACATGGAAACCGAACGCCTCATTTTGAGAGAATTTGCATTAACAGACAACATAGGGATGTTTGAACTAGATTCTGATGTTGAGGTTTTAAAATACCTTCACCAAAAACCTTTTACTTCAATTGATCAGGCCTGCGAAGTAATCAATTCAATTTTACAACAATATAAAGACAACGGCATAGGGCGATGGGCGGTCATCGAAAAAGCATCAAACCAATTTGTAGGTTGGAGCGGATTGAAACTCATTACCGAAAACATTAATAATCATATTAATTATTACGATGTGGGCTATCGCCTATTAAAAAAGTTTTGGGGCCGAGGTTATGCAACCGAGTCGGCAAAGGCAGCTTTGGATTACGGTTTCGACGTTCTATCGGCAGACACTATCTACAGTATGTGCCACATAGATAATCAAGGCTCAAAAAAGGTATTGGAGAAGTTGGGCCTGCATTATGTGAAAACGTTCGATCATCAGGGCATCCCGTACAAATGGTTTAAAATTGAAAAGAATAAGTAAACACTAAAATCGAACAGCGAATTTCCTATTCATCATTCAATATGGGACATTCGGTGTTCGATATTAATTCAAAGCTGATGCAATGGCTCAATATTATTACAATATCAACCTCAACTTAGCATCACGAAAATACACGCCCAGCCAGGCCAGCGCGCCGAAAACAATCGGAAAATAATAAGGCGCCTGCGCATGGATCATGATAGCTACTGCCCCGCCCAGATAGCCGGTAAGCAATATAGCGCCGATAATAGCCGTACGCGGGATAGTATACAAAATAGTGCATATCAGCAGCACAAAACCTATGGGCTGCACGCCATCGGCAGGCCAGCCTAATTTGGTACTGCCTTCCATTGACGGGGCTGCTTTAACTATTTTCATACCGGCGTCAACCAGTAAAAAAAGAATAACCAGCACACTGATGATCCAACCGGCCCACAGCGATTTTTTCGATAATGTTGTTGTTTCCATTTGAGTAATGTTTTAAAGTTTAGTCAAAGGTACAACGCCCAGATACCCCGCGTGAAGTGCTAACGCGACTTGTGCAGGGTGCAGTTGCGACATAACGTTAAAATACAATAAATTCAATGCATTCTGCTATGCGCCGGCAAACGCCGTCACTAATCTCTAATCATCAATCACTAATCTCTAAAAATTATTACCTTTGCCAACCATCTAAAAAGACAGAAAATGAGTAAAGCAATCATAAAAACAGAAAAAGGCGACATGACCGTTGAGTTTTACGATCAGGATGCCCCTAATACAGTTGCCAACTTTAAAAAATTGGCTAAAGAAGGATTTTACAACGGTTTAACTTTTCACCGTGTTATCCCAAACTTTGTGGTACAGGGTGGCTGCCCTTTTTCTAAAGATCCGGCAACTGCTTATAAAGCAGGCAGCGGCGGCCCGGGCTACCATATAGACTGTGAATTGACCGGCGAATTGCAATATCACGACCGTGGTGTGCTTTCAATGGCTCATGCCGGCCGTAACACCGGTGGTTCACAATTTTTTATCTGCCACAGCCGCACCAACACTGCTCACTTAGACCGCAATCACACTTGCTTTGGTAAGGTGATAGAGAATGTTGATGTAGTTGACGATATCCGTCAGGGCGATAAAATTTTATCAATTGAAGTAATTTAGTGAGTAGTTAGTGGTGAATGGTGAGTTGTTAAATAAATGTAATTGCTCACTATTCACCACTAACCATTCACCACTCACTATTCACCATTCACCACTAACTATATGAATTTAAGCGCAATTGTATCGGTATCAGGTAAGCCGGGGTTATGGAAAGCGTTGGTGCAAAACAAAACAGGTTTTGTTTTGGAAAGCCTTGACACTCAAAAAACTAAGCTGGTAGTTAACCTGTCGACCGCAAAATTAGCAGCACTGGAAGAGATCACCATTTTTGGCGATGACGAGGATATCAGACTGACTGATGTCCTGGAGCGCATGAAAACCGCAGGCAATATTCCTGACGCAAAAGCTGACGGCACCGTTTTGCGTAAGTTTTTCAGAGAAGTAGCTCCCGGTCATGACGAAGAAAAGGTTTACGCTTCTGACATGAAGAAGATTGTAAACTGGTTCAATATCCTGAAAGAGCTGCCTTTGTTTAACGAAGCAGCTCAGGCTGCACCATCTGCCGAAGGCGAAGGTGCTGAAGCACACGCTGCCCCGGTAAAAGTTACCGAAAAGCCAAAAGAAAAACCGGCTCCTAAAAAAACTGCCGCTCCAAAAGCACAGGCCGCTAAAGCAGCCGCTACCAGAAATCCGTCTAAAAAAGGATAGGTTTTTGATGTGCGGATATGCAGATGAAATAAAACAAAAAAGGCTCGCAATTGCGAGCCTTTTTTGTTTTTCCCTTCCACGTCATTGCTGTAAGGAACGAAGCAATCTCTGCGCGACAGTTACACCTTGCTTGATTGATTAGCGTGTGTAGAGATTGCTTCGTTCCTCGCAATGACGTTATTGAGGTAGCGACGGTTTGAAACTCCTCGCTATTTGTTAAGAGTATCAAATTTATCCAATCAAACCATCATCTGCACATACGCATATTTGCACATCCACTAGCATTCCGGCTCATCGCATTTCTCGTTGGAGAATTCGGGTTCAAAGGTGCTGTGGTTGATGTCTAAATGCAGCAGGCGGTGTCGCAGATCGGCCTTTATGTTGTCAAATTGGTGCAGATCTGACGGGGCAATCACCAGGTGTGCCGTCAGCGCATTTTCAGTAGTGCTGAGCGCCCAAACATGCATGTGGTGTATGTCGACTACACCCGGGGCTTTCAGCAGCTCGGCTTTGATCTTAGCCAGGTTCATTTCTTTAGGTACGCCATCCATTTCCAGGCGCAGGCTGTCTTTTAGCAGGCTCCAGGTTCCGCGCAGAATGACGATGCCGATGATCAGACTCACTACGCTGTCTATCCAGTACAATTTGGTAAAGTAAATGATGATACCGGCTATTACCACCCCAAAAGAAACAACGGCATCCATGGCCATGTGCAGATAGGCGCCTTTTACGTTCAGGTCCTTGTCTTTATCTTTCACAAACAGCCATGCAGTAAAGGCGTTAATGCCAATGCCCACTAATGATACCCAGGCTACAGTATCGCCGGCTATGGCTTCAGGGTGCATAAAGCGGGCTATGGCTTCATAAACTATGATCCCGATGGAAGCCACCAGTATGACAGCGTTAAAGAAGGATACCAATATGGTCGACCGCTTGTAGCCGTAAGTATAGTTAGCGTTTGAGCCTACTTTGGTGAGTTTAAAGGCCAGTAAAGCCAGCGCCAGACTAACTACATCGCTCAGGTTATGACCGGCGTCTGTAAGCAGCGACAGCGAGCCCGTGATCAGTCCGGCAATAACTTCTATCACCACAAAGGCCGAGTTGAGGATGATACCCCAGATAAAAGCAGCGTTTAAATGATCGAGTTTAGGTTGTTCGTGATGGTGATGACCAAAACCATGCGAGTGGTCGTGATCATGATGGTGATGAGAATGGCCGTGACCTGACATGGTGCAAAGTTAGGTTTTAGAATGCTGAAAGTGAAATTAGGCGTCGATTACTCACCCCGACATCGCTGCGCTCGTCGACCCTCTCTTCGCCTTTGGCGGAAAGAGGGTTGCTAACTTGTCATTGCGAGGAGGAACGATCCCGAACGTTCGGGACACGCGTTCCGGTTCTCCTTGCGATTGCCGCGCTACGCTCGCAATGACAAATTTAATCAACGTCACTTACTCATGATGATACGGCTCGCCTTTCAAAATGGTGTAGGCCCGGTACAACTGCTCCACAAAAAACAGCCGGATCATTTGGTGCGAGAAAGTCATCCGCGAAAGCGAAAGCCTATCATTGGCCCGGTCATAAACCGATTGGTCGAACCCGTACGGACCGCCAACTACAAAAACCAGACTGGATATTGAGCCCACCGCTTTTTTATCAATATAAGCCGAAAACTGCTTAGAGGTAAACTCCATGCCGTTTTCATCCAGCAGGATCACGTGGTCTAATGGTGTTATTTTTTTGAGGATGAGCTCGGCTTCTTTGTTTTTTTGCTGCTGCTCGGTAAGGGCCTTGGTATTTTTGAGCTCGGGCAGGTCGATGAGTTCAAGTCTGGTGTAATGCTTCAAGCGTTTTACATATTTGTCGATGCCATCTTTCAGATAAGCATCCTCTGTTTTGCCTACGGTTAGAAAAGTAATCTTCATGACCTCTTCCCGACCCTCTCCAAAAGAGAAGGGGGTAAATTAAATGTTATTAAAAAATTAGCACGCCATTGGTTCCCTCTCCTTCGGAGAGGTTAGGGTGAGGTGTAAAACTAGTTATTTAAAATATATCTCCTTATTTTGAGCCAACTTTTTTGAAAAACATGCAATCTACCATCATAAACTATTACCACCAGAACGCGAAAGCGGCGCAGCAGCAGGCCGATAAATTTAAAAGCGATTCAAACACTTATTCATTTATACGGCTGGCGGTTTTTATTGCGATGGGCGTTTTTATTTTCGTGGGCGCGATGAATAATAACTTCACCGTTATAGCCGTAAGCGTCCCCGTTTTACTGGTGATATTTGCAGTATTGGTAAAGAAACAGAGCATTTACGACAAACAGTATAAATACTACAGCAACTTAAAACTCATTAATGATAATGAGATAGCCAGCATACAAACCCGCGGCAATCTGTATGACAATGGCGCTGGTTTTAGCAACGAAAAGCATTTTTATACCGCTGACCTGGACATCTTCGGCAACATGTCGCTGTTTCAGTTAATGAACCGGGCGGCCACCAGGCCCGGCCGCACCAAGTTGGCGGACTGGTTAAGCGCCCCTGCAAACAAACTGGTTATCTTAGAGCGGCAGGCCGCAGCCCAGGAAATTGCTGACAAGAACCAGTGGAAACTTGAATTTCAAACCCTGCTGCTCTTTGCTAATAAAACTGATGGCGAGGTTTTAAAGGGACTGTTTACTTTCCTGCACCATCCGCTAGACATCCCCGGCGAGGCTGCTTTGAGCAAATACATCAGGGTGGCGCCGTATCTGTTGCTGGCTGCCGTAGTCGGTGCATTTTTTTTGCCGATAGCTAAGCTAATTGCCATTATACTGGGGATTACCAATCTATCGATAGTGAGTTTGAAAGGCAATTATATTGCCAAATCATCGAACGTAGCTGACAAGATCAGTAAGATACTGAGCGGCTATGCCTCGGTTTTTGATCAAATTGAAAAAGAGGACTGGCAATCGGCACATAATCATACTCTGGCGCTCAAGATCAAACAACATCAGACTTCAAAAAATATAGCCCTGCTAGCCAGACTTATCGAAAAAATGAACTACAACCTCAACATGGTGGTTGGTGTCATTCTTAACTTGTTCTTTCTATGGGCGCTTAAACAAACCATCGCCATTGAGCAGTGGAAACGCAATAATGAACATAGCCTTGAAGATGCTTTTGAAGTCATTGCCGATTTTGAGGCCATTGCCAGCATTGGCGGCTTGCGGTTCAATTATCCTGAATGGAGCTTCCCGCAAATTGCGGATGGCGATGCTTATACGCTTGTCGCTCAAAACATCGCGCACCCGCTTATTAACAACGCCACCAGGATAACCAATGATTATGAGCTAACGGATACCCATAAAATCGACATTATCACCGGCTCAAATATGGCTGGCAAAAGCACCTTTCTGCGTACTATTGGTATTAACACCGTTCTGGCCCTGTGCGGCGCGCCGGTTTGTGCCAATAGCATGCGTGTATCCGTAATGACTATGGTAAGCTATATGCGTATCAAAGATTCGCTGAACGAAAGTACGTCGACCTTTAAAGCCGAGCTCGACCGCCTGCAAATGCTATTGAAAGCAGTCGAGCATGAATACAAGGTTTTCTTTTTGATTGACGAAATGCTGCGCGGCACCAACTCTGTCGATAAATACCTGGGATCAAAAGCAGTTATCGAGCAGCTCATCGCCAAAAACGCTGTGGGCATGGTAGCCACCCACGACCTGCAGATAGCACAGCTGGAAGAAAAGTATCCTGACTACGTGCGCAATTTCTATTTTGATATTCAAGTAGTTGCTGGCGAGATGCTGTTTGACTACAAGATCAAACCCGGCGAGTGCAAGACGTTTAATGCATCGCTATTGCTTAAACAGATAGGGATTGATATTAAAACGGAATAATAAAGGTGTCATACTGAGCTCCATCGGAGTATGAGCGCAAAGGCATTAACGCCTTGCTATCCCTACGCTCACCCTTCGACGAAGTTCAGGGTGACACCCCGTATACCAAATATAAAACAAAAAAAGCGACAGGTTAAACCCATCGCTACTTAATAATTATTCAAATATCAAAGCTTATTGGTTGCCGCCGCCGCCCATGCCCTGGTCGCCTTGTTTCAGGTCGTCGTTGTTAATGCCTTTCTTTTTCTCCATCGGGTTTTGTGGTTTAAAATTAAGCTTACCAAAGTTGTAGCTAAATGTTAAACCAAATGAGCGGAATGGATATTGGAATCGGCTCACCTGAGTTAAGCCTTTGCTTGTAATATTTGAGTTAAAGTCTTTGTAATTGCTAAACGGCTGGATAACATTCACACCCAGCGAGTATTTTTTCTTATCAAACTGTTTCTTGAAGCCCATACCAAAAATACTAAACGCCGGGTTGGTACCTTGTATGGTACGGCGTGCCGAGCTGCCAAATGCGAATGATTCAACCACAAAGTCTTTTGGTAAAGTCAGCGTGCCGCGCATGAAACCGCCGTATTGTACATAAGTACCGTTTGACGATTGCGCCAGGTTGAATATACCTGCCGGATCGGGCTTATAGGTATAAGCATTGATACTTCCCTGAATGGTCAGTATTTTAAACGGTGTAATCGATCCGAAGAAACTACCACCGAATGAGTTGTTGTTACCAATATTTTGGAAGGTAGTTAATGTACCACCTTGTTGTATACCGTTAACAGTAACTGATACCGGTGTAGCAATACCTTCGATCAAGCCGCTGGTGTGTTTGTAGTACGCCGACAGGTTGATCACAGAAGCACTGATAAAAGTGTTATAACCTAACTCAATGGTTTGCGATACCTCAGGGTTAAGTTTTGGGTTACCTACTTTTTGAGCCAATATATTGGTACTGTCAACATACGGGTTCAGGAACTGTAAGCTTGGGCGGGTAATACGTTTGCTGTAACCCAATTTAATGGTTTGCGTTGCAGTAAGCTTTTTCTGGAAAGTTAAGCTTGGTATTAATGTGTTATAGTCCTGCGTAAACGGTATATTTTTTGGCGATACGCTGTTAGGGTTACCGTCAATAGTAGTATACTCATCTCTTAAACCGGCCAAAATGCTATAGTTTTTTGGCAAATTGATGGTCAATACCGAATAAGCAGCACCCACATTCTGGTTATAACCATAGGTGCTTGATGCTAAGCTATTGAAAACAAAGTCATCACCCTGTGGCGAGTAAATATCATTAGTGGTGTTAATCCGCCTCATAATATATTTAGCACCCGACTCTAATTTAAACGTATTATTCATCGGCAACACATAATCAGCCTGAAGCGTGTACTCGTTATTGGTACCGTCAATCTTATTTTTCTGATTAGGATTTACAGCAGTATAGTAGTTGGTATACTCCGTTTTACCTATGCTATGGCTCCATTGGGTTGAAAAATCCAGCTCCTCGCCTTCTTTTTTAAACTTGTGCACGTAGTCAATGTTCCAGTCAAAACCGCTTGCCGGTATAGCATGAGCTACTGAGTTTAAGCTGTATGGATTATTGCCGGTAGTAACACTGTTTGAGTTAGTATTAAATGCAACCTGGTTAAGGCGTATACTCGAATTTAAACTATTGTAAGCGTTAAATTCATATCCGGCAGATACTGAACCCATGATAGCATGGCGCGATACCCTGCTGGTACCTTTGGTTTCCTTAAATGAATGGAAGTTACCGGTATCAATTTGTGTCGATTGATAGGTGTTTGATGTTTGCGGCCATGAAGCGTTACCACCAACGTTCATGGTAAGGTTAAACCTGTTCTTGTTATAGTTCAGGTTAAAGTTACCGTTGTTTTGGCGTGTACCTATACCACCACTTATACCACCACTTATACCTGATATATTTTTTTGTTTGGTGACGATGTTGATAATACCCGCAGAACCTTCAGCGTCATATTTTGCCGATGGCGATGTGATTACCTCAACGGTTTTGATCTGGTCGGCAGGGATACCTTTTAACACGTCAGACAAGCTGGCCGAGGTAGCACCTGAAGGGCGACCGTTAATTAACACGCGCACGTTAGCGTCGCCGCGTAATGATACGTTACCGTTAATATCAACGTTTACCAGAGGCACTTTCTGCAAAATGTCTGTAGCGCTACCGCCGGCAGCGGTTACATCTTTTTCGGCATTATAAACAATCTTGTCGATCTTGTTTTCAATTAACGGGGCTGATGCCGTCACCGTTACCTCATTTAATGACTTTGCACTTTGGCCAACCACCACGACACCTACGTTTTTATCGGGTTTTGAGGGCGTGGTTTCAACACCGGTAATAATTTTAGTTGGATACCCAACAAAGCTAATTTCAAGGCGATAGCTGCCCGGGTGCACGTCATTTAATTGAAAAGTTCCTTTCTCGTCAGTCAGAATACCGGTTATTGGAGTTTTACCGGTAGCTCTGAATAATGTTATCGTTCCGTAATCAAGTGGCTTTTTAGTAATAGAGTCAACCACCGATCCGGAAATCTTACCCACTATTGATGAGCCTCCCCCGCCAACACCAAACTGTGCCTTCGCTGAGATAACCGAAAAAATGATTGCTATAAGTAGAATTATGCGTTTCATCTGTAAATTTTTTGAAATTAGGCGCAAAACTACTCTAATTGTTACAACCAAAATTTACTTTTATTATATTTTTTATAATTATGTTGCAGATGTTACAAAGAATGGTTGTAACACAGGTGAATAGGGCTTCTAAAACCTGGTGGTGTGCCCGTCATTGAGCATAGTGTTACAATTTAATGCGGACAGCAGTGGTTATAAACTTCAAACAGCGAGGTTTTCCCGTGTTTATAGAAATAAGACAACAAAAAAATGCTCCATAGGTGCATACTAAAAAAAATTGAGATTAGGATGCACCTACGGAGCAAAGAATATTATACAATATATATCTATAAATACGAAGCCCTAACAGGGCTCGTTTGTTTATTTGTTTCTTAGATTACCTATACCACCATATTCACAATACGTCCCTTAACCACAATAACCTTTTTAGGTTGCTTGCCGTCCAGGTAACGCTGCACATCGGCATTAGCCAAAACAAAAGCTTCGATATCTTTTGGCTCAAGACTTAATGATATGTTAAGGTTCATTTTTGTTTTACCGTTGATAGAGATGGGGTATGCAAACTCATCCTCCACTAAATATTCGGGGTTAAACTTAGGATATGGAGCATATGATAATGTACCAGCTTCATTACCCAACAATTGCCAAAGCTCTTCGCAGATATGCGGCGCATAGGCAGATAATACAATCACCAGATCCTGCAATACATTACGACTGTTGCATTTCAAATCTGTCAGTTCATTAACTGCGATCATAAAGCTCGATACCGAGGTATTAAATGAAAAACGCTCTATATCTTCTTCAACTTTATGAATGATCTTATGGAGCGATTTCAACTCCGCTTTAGTCGGTTCAGCATCAGATACTCTAAACTCCCAGGCATCGTTATGGAACAGGCGCCAGAATTTGCGAAGGAACTTAAACACACCCTCAATACCATTGGTGTTCCACGGTTTGCTCTGCTCCAGCGGACCCAAGAACATTTCGTACATCCGCAAGGTATCGGCGCCGTAACGGGCAATCAAATCATCAGGGTTAACTACGTTGAATTTAGATTTTGACATCTTTTCAACCTCGTGCCCGCAAATGTATTTGCCATTTTCAAGAATGAATTCAGCGTCCTGATACTCTTCTCGCCAGGCTTTGAATTTGTCGATGTTCAGTACATCGTTATCTACGATATTCACATCTACATGCAAAGGCGATGTTTTATGCTCTTTAATCAAACCATGCGACACAAAGGTATTGGTGCCTCTGCCCTCTTCGTCAACCAAACGGTACACAAAGTTCGAGCGGCCTTGGATCATCCCCTGGTTAATCAGCTTTTTAAAAGGCTCTTCTTCAACCACCAGGTTCAAATCTTTCATGAATTTATTCCAGAAACGGCTGTACAATAAGTGGCCGGTAGCGTGCTCGCTGCCGCCAATATACAGGTCGACATCTTTCCAATATTCAATAGCTTCTTTTGAAGCAAAGGCATTCTGGTTCTGCGCATCCATATAGCGATACCAGTACCAGCTACTCCCGGCCCAACCTGGCATGGTCGAAAGCTCATACTGGTAAGCCTCGATTTCCTTATTTGGCTCTTGGCTCTTGGCTCTTGACTCTTGACTCTTATACGACCAACCTTCTGCACGTCCCAATGGTGGTTCGCCGGTTTCAGTTGGTAGATATTTGTCAATCTCAGGCAACAACAATGGCAAATCGCTCTCGCTGATTAAATGCGGCAACCCCTCTTTAAAATAAACCGGTACCGGCTCGCCCCAATAACGCTGGCGGCCAAAAACGGCATCGCGCATTCTGAAGTTAATCTTGGCTTTGCCCAGACCCAGTTCTTCCAGCTTTGCAACCACTGCATTAACTGCATCTTTATAGGTCAAACCGTTGATAAAGCTTGAATTAATGTATTTACCCTCTTTAGTAGCATCGGCTTCGTCAACAATATTTTGAGTATCCAGTATCGGGATGATCGGCAGATCGAAATGCCTGGCGAATAAAAAATCGCGCTGGTCACCACTCGGAACGGCCATAACTGCACCGGTACCATAGCCCGCCAAAACGTAATCGGCTATGTAGATAGGCACGCGCTCGTTATTAAGCGGATTGATTACATAGCTACCCGTAAAGGCTCCTGATACGGTCTTGGCATCGGCCATACGGTCCAACTCAGATTTCTTTTTGGTTTGGGCGATATATGCATCGATCTCTGCTTTTTGTGCGTCGGTAGTTAAACCGGCCACCAACTCATGCTCAGGAGCTAAAACAATGAAAGTCACCCCAAAAATGGTATCAACCCTTGTTGTAAACACCTCTATGAAGTCCTGAGTCTTGAGTCCTGAGTCTTGAGTCTCTATCGGGAATTTTACTGATGCACCGGTACTTTTACCTATCCAGTTACGCTGCATTTCTTTAAGCGGCTCGGGCCAATCAATTGTGTCTAAACCATTTAACAGACGCTCGGCGTAGGCAGTGATGCGCATGCTCCATTGCATCATTTTCTTTTGCTCAACAGGGTAACCACCGCGTTCGCTGAAGCCGTCTTTCACCTCATCGTTAGCCAATACAGTGCCTAAGGCCTGGCACCAGTTTACGGTACTTTCACGCAGATAGGTTAAGCGATATTTTAATAGTTCGTCTTGTTGCTCATTATTGGTTTTAGCCTTCCATTCATCAGCAGTAAAAGTCAGGGTGTCCTCATCGCAAACCGCACTGATACCTGCCGATCCGTTCTGCTCAAAATGTTTAACCAGTTTTTCTATTGACTCAGCTTTGTCGGCATCTTTATTATACCAGCTGTTAAAAAGCTGCATAAAGATCCACTGTGTCCATTTATAATATTCAGGCGAACTGGTGCGCACCTCGCGGCTCCAGTCAAACGAAAAACCTATCTGATCCAGCTGGCGACGGTAAGTAGTGATATTAGCCTCGGTAGTCACCGCCGGGTGCTGCCCTGTTTGAATAGCGTATTGCTCTGCAGGCAAACCAAATGAGTCATACCCCATTGGGTGCAGCACGTTAAAACCTTTAAGGCGTTTGTAGCGGGCAAAAATATCAGAAGCTATATAACCCAGCGGGTGGCCCACATGCAGCCCCGCACCTGATGGGTAAGGGAACATGTCCAGCACGTAATACTTGGGTTTATTGCTTTTATCCTGGGCCTTAAAGGTTTGGTTTTTGGCCCAAAACTGCTGCCACTTTTGCTCTATATCCTTAAATTGATAGTCCATTTCTTATTTTATCCGATAATGAAACGCGAAAATAAAAAAATCCTATGATTTGGACAGCTAATTATCAGGTATGTGACAAGCTCAATTATTACGCATCCCCAAAAAGACAATACTCGCTCAGCATCAATAGTTTGCCTAAAAATTCATACTTAAAGGTCAGTATTATAATATTTATTTCAATTTCATCGAAAAAGTTAAACTATATTCGTTTAACCTTTGCAACTCGCAATTATGAAGAGTTTCCTGCCTGTTATGCGGCGGTTGACTTATCTTTCCATATAAAGCAGTTAGGCTTAAGGTGTTAAATTGCTTACAATACAATCACATTATAAACCAAACAATCAAACAATGAAGAAAATTTTTACTACCCTTTTAATTTTAACCGGCATTTACTCCGTGTCGCACGCGCAAAAAAAGGGAGACATGGCCTATGGCGTCAGCGTTGGCCTAAATAGTGCATATGCGGTTTCAGGCAATGCTAACTCAAGCAGCACAGATTCGCGTCTGGGCCCAAACTTTGCTTTTCATGCCGAATATTATCTCTCTGACCAATGGAGCATTAAAGGCGAAGCCATTTATGACAAAAAAGGCTGGGGCGGTCTATATAACGACGCGCAAAAAAATCTAACCATTTCTAACGTTAACTACGCTTTAAATTATATCACTATACCGGTTTTAGCAACCTGGCACATTGGTGCAGAAAAACTTTGGTACGTAAATGCCGGCCCTTATGTCGGTATCTTATTAAGCGCCAAAAATGATTACAACAATGCCGACGACAAAGCTAAATATAACACTATAGATGCCGGTGCAAATTTGGGGTTGGGTATACAATTCCCGCTTTCATACAAAAGCACCAGAACAAAAATATTCTTTGAATATAACTGGCAAATAGGTGCAGCCAATATTTCGGCTATTTCCTCAACAAATACCGCTACTTTGATGAGACAGGCTCTTAGCGCCGGTATAAGATTCTAAAAACCAAACCTTAAACAACGAAGCGTGAGCAAGGCCATCAGTTAACTGATGGCCTTTTTATTTTTAATCGGTTAAAATATCCAGACAGTTTTTACTCATGGCTGCCAGCCGTTTGCTTAGCGATTGCAGACCGGCATCGTCATGAATATTTGCGTACAGCCTTTTAATGAGTTCGAGCGTTTCGTCGCTGGGGTCGCAAGCCTGGGCCTTTTCCAGGTGCGGCAAGGCTTTCTGTACAGCGGCCTTGTATTGTGCAGCCAGGTCTGTATCGCCGGGGCTTAGCTGCAGTTTGTCGTAAAGTTCATCTGCCGGTTTCAGAAACAAGTAGCCCAGGGCCCGGTGCGCAACATAAAAATTGGGTTGCGCAGCTACAACCTTTTCATACAACGGGATAGCTTCTTTCGATTCATCGTCATCCTCATACAACTTAGCCAGGCCATTATAAAAACTGATACGGCTTTTAGCGGGTAGCTGCTCTACATCAGGCAGTATGTCCTCGCCTAACTTTATAGCGTCGGGCGTTTTGCCGTCCAGCCGCAATAAATTAAAGTTGGCGTATTTTTCGTAAACAGCATCGGCCTTGGTTTGGGCATAAGTAAATGCTGCTGTAAAAAGCATAATTATTAACAGAAATATTCGTTTAGACATGGTCAAATATAGGTACACAACGATCCTTGTTTCATCTAATAAATCTATCTGACCAAAAAATTTTAACTTTGTTTAAACTATATCACAAAACTTATGAAAAAAAATTTATTTGTGGCGATTTTAATAATTGCCTCTTTCCAACTTGCAAATGCACAAAGTCGCCGTAATACTGAATTTTCGGCCCGCATTGGTATTAATGGTTCGCAGATTTCTGATGGCAACTACAACAGCGACGCGGTTGCCGGTTTAAACCTGGGCATAGCGGTCGACCAATATTTTGCGCGCGATTGGAGCATTAACGTCGGCCTGAATTACCAGCAAAAAGGCTGGGCCAACGGATCTCTTTATTATGACGACGGAACACAACTTGACGGTATCGACTTTAAACTTCACTATCTGACTGTACCGGTATTAGCTAGCTGGCACTTTGGCTACACCAGAAACTGGTATGTTAATTTTGGCCCTTATATTGGCTTTTTGGTGGGCGCTTCAGAAAGCTCAAAAACCGTATTCGACGCCAAAAGCGATTTCAACACTGTCGATGCCGGCATTGCCGCCAACATAGGCGTTAAGATCCCAATCAATCGTCAAACTAATTTCTTTATTGAATTTGGTGGCCAAGGCGGCCTGGCTAATGCCGTTAAATATGCAAATCCATCTCTCCAAAATATTACTACCAGCTTAAATGTGGGTATTGGGTTTTAAGGACTGATGTTTTGAAAGATTTAGAAAGCCTTACTATGGAAATAGTGGGGCTTTTTTGTTTGGCAGATTTATTGCGTTTTCGGTTTCTAACAGCTTTTTATTAAATTCGCTATAAAACGATTATGGTATTGACGTTAAAAAAAGGTGCGAGCAAAAAGGAAATAGCAAAGATTGAGGATATACTATATCAAGACAAAGCTAACAGCGGTTTCAATGCAAAAAAATATAATGGTACGTTGCCTTTAAATGAAGATCCGCTAAAAATTCAATCAAAGCTAAGAGATGAGTGGGAAAGAAATATTGGTTGATACCAATATCATTCTATATCTGCTAAACGGCAGTGAAACGCTTGCTAACTTCCTGCAAGGCAAGAATATTTACCTTTCTTTTATCACCGAATTAGAACTGATCGATTTTAAAGAAAATAAATCTGAAGAACTTCAAATAAGTGAGCTTTTGGATGATTGCTCTATCATTCAATTAAACGAGAAAATTAAAGCGAATACAAATACGTTCGAAAAAAATATCATTTAAAACTGGCCGATGCTATTATTGCGGCCACTGCTTTAGCGCACAACCTCCCATTAATTACCGCTGATACAGGTTTTAAAGTTGTTGAGGAAATTGATTTGATACTGATCGAAAAATAAATCAGGTATCGAATTTAAAGATTGATTTTTAAATGTTTAGAAAGCCTTGCTGTGGAAACGCTGAGGCTTTTTTGTTTAGGTTATTTAGCATTAGGCTGACGCATCCTTTGCATCCCACAAAACCTTTCCTACCCTATCTATGTGGTTTAACAATTCAGCGTTAGCTATGTGGTTGTAAATGGACAGGTCAAGTTTATAAGGCAGTAACAGATCATCGAGTTTTAATGAAATATCGCTCAATATTTTTAGGTCGAGCTTACCTTTCAGGGTGATGTCTATATCTGACGATGATTTAAAATTGCCCTTTGCTCTTGATCCATAAATAACAGCCCTTTCAACCGCAGGGTATTGCTGCAGCACATGGTTAATTTTTAAAACTGTATTTTCTGATAATCCAAATAGCATTTTTAAATCAATTTAGATTGACCGGCCGATCTTAAACCGTCAAGCTTAAGCTCTAGGTCTTTGAATAATTTAAAGTAACTATTAACAACTGCACTGGCAATCTCATCGGCAGTTTCTTCATTATAAGAATGCGATGTCAGGTTCCTACTCACCAGCATGTTCATCCATTCTTCGCCGTCGGTAATCAAATTATAACTGAAAGCTTCACGGATGGTGTCCCTTGAACCGGTTATATCTAAAATTCCCTGGTGGATAAGATAATCCTTCATGGTGTTCCATCCTAATTCATAGGTGTACTCAAAAGCTTTAATTAAACCCTGCTCTTCCAGTTCAGACAGTTCGCCTTTTACCACAAACTTCTCCAATTGCCCTAAAGCTTTGCGATAGTTTGCAAATCGTTGTTCCCAGCGAATGTCTTCTTTTAATACCATACTTAAACAAATCTAAAGCTATTTTCTCAAATCTCACGTCTCACATCTCAAATCTAAATCTTATCTTTGCCCATGCAAGAAAAAATCCTCATTCTTGACTTCGGCTCACAGTTTACCCAACTCATCGCTCGCCGGGTTAGAGAACTCAACATTTACTGCGAAATCCACCCGTTTAATAAAATCCCAGAAATTGATGGCTCTGTAAAAGGCGTTATTCTTTCCGGCAGTCCGTATTCGGTACGCCAGGAAGATGCCCTGCATGTCGATTTTATGCAGTTTCATGGCAAGCTGCCTTTGCTGGGCGTTTGCTATGGTGCACAGTACCTGGCGCATTTTAACGGTGGTGAGGTTTTACCATCAAGCACCCGCGAATACGGTCGCGCTAACCTGCAATATATTCAGGAAGGCAATCCGCTTTTCAGAGGCGTGCCGATAGGTTCGCAGGTTTGGATGTCGCATGGGGATACTATTGCTACCCTGGCCAGCAATTTTGAGGTTATTGCCAGTACAGACAGCGTGCATGTTGCTGCTTACCATGTTACCGGCACCCAAACTTATGGCATACAATTTCACCCTGAAGTAACCCATAGTTTAGACGGCAAGCAATTGCTGGAAAACTTTTTGGTTGATATATGCGGCTGCAAACAAGACTGGACCGCCGACTCGTTCGTTGAAACTACCGTGGCTTCCCTGAAAGAAAAACTGGGCAACGATAAAGTAGTTTTAGGCTTATCGGGCGGTGTTGATTCATCAGTTGCGGCGGTGTTGCTGCACCATGCCATAGGCGAAAATCTGTACTGTATTTTCGTGGATAACGGCCTGTTGCGCAAAAACGAATATGAGTCTGTATTAGACTCGTACAAACACATGGGCCTTAACGTTCGCGGTATTGACGCCAAACAACGTTTTTATGATGCGCTGAAGGGCCTGTCAGACCCTGAAGCTAAACGTAAAGCCATTGGCCGCGTTTTCATCGAGGTATTTGATGATGCCGCTCATGAGGTTCAAGACGTAAAATGGCTGGGACAAGGTACTATTTATCCGGATGTGATCGAGTCGTTGTCTGTTAAAGGACCGTCGGCTACTATCAAATCGCACCATAATGTAGGCGGTTTGCCAGATTTTATGAAGCTGAAAGTGGTTGAGCCACTAAACACTTTGTTTAAAGACGAAGTTCGCCGTGTTGGTAAATCGCTGCATATTTCTGACAATATTTTGGGCCGTCACCCATTCCCGGGTCCGGGTCTGGCTATCAGGATTTTAGGCGAGGTTACGCCTGAAAAAGTTGCAATATTACAAGAAGCCGATGCTATTTTCATCAACAATTTGCGTAGCGCAGGTGTTTATGATAAGGTATGGCAAGCCGGTACCATATTTTTACCGGTGCAGTCGGTTGGTGTTATGGGCGACGAGCGTACTTATGAGCATGTAGTGAGCTTGCGCGCAGTTGAGTCAGTCGACGGCATGACTGCCGATTGGTGCCATTTACCTTACGAACTGCTGGCCAAAATCTCCAATGAGATTATTAATAACGTAAAAGGAATTAACCGGGTAGTATATGATATCAGTTCGAAACCACCTGCCACCATCGAGTGGGAATAAGTGGTTACTGTTTTTAGGGATAGCCATGTTGGCCGCTGCGTGTTCGCCCAAAGTGCGGCCGGTAGTGGCTCCCCCTAAAACCGAAACTGAGAAACCCGGCACCAAAACCGAGCCGCCAAAACCCAAGCCCTTACCGGCAAGGCAATCCAGCATTGCACTGTTGCTGCCATTTGGCTTGGATCATCTGAATGCCGGCGCAAGCTATACCGACGCCGGCCTGAAACAAGCCAACATTGCGCTTGACTATTACCAGGGCTTTCAACTCGCGCTTGATTCGCTCACTTCATATGGATACAACTACAAGCTACGCGTATTTGATACCCAGGCATCGGCCAATCAGATACGTCAAATGGCTTTCAATGCAAATATTTGGGCCAGCGATCTGATTGTCGGCCCCATCTTTCCGGATGATATGAAGGCCTTTGCGCAACCGCTCAGCGGTCCGCGTAAGCCTATTGTTTCGCCATTGTCGCCTGCGGCGCCGGCTACCATCAACAACCAAAATTTGGTTACTATCATTCCACCGCTTGCTGAGCACGCAGTAACTGCGGCCCGGTACATCGAAAAACGCATGCAGCCCGCTAAGGTATTTATATTGAAGTCAGGCTACTCTGAAGAAAACGATTACATCGTGCCTTTTAAAAACACCTTAGACAGTTTAAGTAAAGGCCATACCAAAGTTATTCAAACCGTTGTGGTGCGCGGGCAATTGAGTGCGCTTATCCCGCAGCTATCTACTGCATCGCCCAATATTTTCGTTATGCCATCAACACGCGAAGCCTTTATTACGGTAACTATGCGTTCGCTTGATTCATTGGCGAAGCATTATCCTGTCACACTTTTTGGCCACCCCAGTTGGGAGAAGTATAGCTTTTTACACAGCGATATTTTGCAGCGCCTGCACACACATATCACATCGGCCGACAAGGTAGACTACAAAGCGCCAGCTACTATTGCTTTCATCACGCAGTATCGCAAAAAGTATCATACCACCGCTAGCGAATATGCTATAAAAGGTTTTGATGAAGGCATGTATTTTGGTAAATTATTGGGCGAAAACAATGGCGATACAAGAAGCATGATCAGAACTGATTATAATGGTATCCATAACAACTTCCACCTCGTAAAAAGGCCCGGAACAGGTTATGTAAATACCCATGTTGGCGTATTCGATTACGGTTATTATGAACTAAGAAAGGTAGAATGAAGGCTATAAATCAGCTTAAAACATTTCAGCGCATTTTAGCCGAATACCCGGCCGAGACGCCATTAAGCAAATTTCTACCCGGCTTTTATCGCCAAAACAAACAAATGGGCTCAAGCGACCGCAAAGTCGCCAGTCGCCTGGTATATAATTATTTCAGATTGGGCCGCGCACTGGCCAATCGCCCGCAGGAAGAGCGCCTGGTACTGGCCGAGTTTCTGTGTAATACACAAACCAACTCTTTCCTGCAGCATTTCAAGCCTGATTGGGCCGCCTGCGTAGCTTTTTCTGTCGATGAAAAGATTGATCTGATTCAAAAGACCTATCCCGATTTTAAACTGGAAGATGTTTTCCCGTGGTCGGATAAGATCTCTGCGGATATCGACAAACAAGCTTTCCTGAAATCATTCTTTGTACAGCCTGATCTGTTTATACGCGTCCGCAACGGATACGATCACCTGGTTAAGGCAGAGCTCAACAAGGCGCAGATTGCTTTTAAAGATGAAGGCGATGGCTGTTACTCCATGCCTAACGGCACCAAATTGGAAATCATATTCCCTATCCAGCACTGGTTCGAGGTGCAGGATTATTCATCGCAGCAAACTGCCAAATATTTCAAACCCCAGAAATGGGATGCCTGGTGGGACGCCTGTGCTGCATCGGGCGGCAAATCACTACTGCTGCACGAGGAAGAGCCGGATATTAAACTGGTGGTGTCAGATATCCGTGAATCGATCCTGGCTAATCTGGACGAGCGTTTCCGCTCTGCGGGATTAGTGAAATATCAGCGCAAACAGCTCGATCTAACTCAAAACAACGACCAGGCATTGCATGATTACGAATTTGACGGTATCATCCTCGATGCCCCTTGCAGCGGCTCAGGCACCTGGGGACGAACGCCCGAGATGATTGCCCAGTTTGAATCACCCAAGATAGATTTCTTTCAGCGCCTGCAAAAAACCATCGCCACCAATGTCATCAAACACCTAAAACCCGGCAAACCGCTTATTTACATCACCTGCTCGGTTTTTAAAGCCGAAAATGAAGAAGTAGTTGATTATCTAACTAAAGAATGCGGCCTGAAACTGGAAAGCATTGAAGTGCTAAAGGGTTACGGGCATAAGGCGGATAGCATGTTTGTGGCGAGGCTAAGCCCGGCGGTTTAGAGACAAGAGTCGAGAGCCAAGAATCAAGAATTGTTATTGCAACTCTCCAAGCTATCATTGTGAGCGATAGCATAGCAACCGCACGCGTTCTACTACTATGTCATTGTGACAATCTCATTAAAACACGTCATTGCGAGGAACGAAGCAATCTCTACACATGAAAATCAAATAGTGTGTTGTTACTGTCGCGCAGAGATTGGTTCGTTCCCCGCAATGACGTGATGGTGAATTGCAGGGCCCGAGGCCCGCTCCTTGCCCTTGTTGGTATTGTCACCAATAAGTATCGGAATGTTATTTAACCTTGCCCTTGTTGGTGTTGTCACCAACAAGTACCGGGACGTTATTTAACCTGCGAAATCCACCCACCGCACATGTTGTTGGTGACAACACCAACAACGGGCGTGCCCGCCTTTGTAGAGTCAAGAATCGAGAGCCAAGAATCAAGAATTGTTATAGCAACTCTCCAAGCTGTCAATTGCGAGCGAAGCGTGGCAACCGCAAGGAGAAAAGTTCCTCCCGAAAGTTCGGGATCGTTTCCTCCTCGCGATGACAATGAAAATTGCCTACAAATGCGTATTACTCCTAAACAGCTTAATCGCTATCGCCAATAATATTACCCCAAAAGCCTTACGCAATATCTCAATACCTGTTTTGCCGAATAGCTTCTCGAGCCATTGCACATTTTTCAATACCAAATAAACAAACAGGGTATTAATGACAATGCCCACTAGGATATTCTGTGTTTGATATTGTGATTTGAGCGACAGCAAGGTAGTCATGGTACCTGCGCCGGCAATTAGCGGAAATGCCAGCGGCACTATCGATACGGTGTCTGATAGCTCCTCGCTGCTTTTGAAGAGGTGTATACCCAGAATCATTTCCATGGCGATAAAGAAGATCACCAATGAGCCGGCAATGGCAAATGAAGCGATATCCAATCCGATGATGTCGAGCAGTCTATCGCCAACAAATAAAAACACCACCATGAGCACCAATACCACTATACTCGTCTTTTCCGACTGAATACGCCCCGCGCGCTGGCGTAGCTGTATGATCACGGGTATGGCGCCCAGGATATCGATGATCGCAAAAAGGATCATCGTTACCGATAGTATCTCTTTAGGATTAAATGTTAGCATAGGTTATCTTTAGGATCATACAAAGCTAAAACAAAAAAGGTTCCGACACTGCCGGAACCTTTTGCATTATTATCAGTAATTAATTACTCTACAAATTTAGGATTCGGCGGGTTGTTGGCATCAACAGTCTTACCATGGCGCACTTTTGAGTGCTTGATGCTGTAGCCAAAATAAATACACATACCAATAGCCATCCAGATAAATAGACGCAGCCAGTTATCCAGCCCTTCACTACCCATCATACACAAACAAATAAGCGCACCTAATGGGCATACCAATAAATAAGCCGGCGTTTTAAACGGACGGGTAATACCAGGATCAGTTCTGCGCAAGATGAAGATACCGATACATACCAGCACGAAAGCGAATAAGGTACCAATACTTACCATGTCGCCCACAATGCTGTCCGGAATAAAACCTGCAAATACAGATACCATCACAAAGAAAAACCATTGTGACTTATATGGCGTGCGAAATTTGTTATGAAGCTTAGAGAAAATAGGCCAGATTAAACCGTCATTACTCATGGTATAAAACACACGGGTTTGCCCCAGCAACATTACCAGAATAACTGACGAGAAACCAGCCAGGATAGCTACTGTAACAAAGTTAGCCAGCCAGCCATAACCAGGCATTGCAGCATGTATAGCATAAGTTACTGACGCTTCTTTACCTTGAACAAGGAAATCTTTATATGACACCAAACCGGTTAATACGTGCGAGAACAGGATGTATAAAATAGTACAGAATACCAATGATATCAAAATACCTTTTGGCATATCTTTCTGCGGATTTTTAGCTTCCTGAGCTGCCGTAGAAACCGCATCAAAACCAATAAATGCAAAGAACACCACACTGGCGCCACGCAATACACCAAGCCATCCGTGGTTAAAGGTATCGGCATAGTTGATGGAACCTGTGTTGGTTTTAACAATACCGGCACTTTCAGGGATCATATATGGCGTATGGTTAGCCGGGTTAATAAAGCCCCAGCCTAAACCGATGATCATTAGGACGATAGCCACTTTAACAATAACAATGATGTTATTTACTGCTGCCGATTCGGCTGTACCTTTAATTAGCAATAAGGTAAGCAGGAATAAAATCAATATGGAAGGCAGATTGATCAAACCATGTGTGCCATACTCTGCTGCATACATACCGGTTGTTGTGGTAGATACCTCAAACGGCGAATGCGACAGCGCAAACGGAATATGTACGTGAAAAAATGTATCCAGAAACGTATTGAAATACTGCGACCAGCCGATAGCAACTGTTGCGGCACCTAATGCATATTCCAGCACCAAATCCCAGCCTATTATCCAGGCAATAAACTCGCCCATTGTCGCATAAGAGTAAGTGTAGGCAGAACCGGCAATTGGTATCATACTTGCAAACTCTGCGTAGCATAAACCTGCCAGGGCGCAACCTGCGGCTGCAATTAAAAATGAAATGGTTACCGCCGAACCGGCATGCTCGCCTGCTGCTGCTGCGGTACGTACAAAAATACCGGCGCCGATAATTGCGCCGATACCCAGGGCGATAAGTGAGCCAACACCAAGCGTACGCTTTAATGTCTTTTCTCCTTCTTTTGAAGCGGCTAACAAATGCGCCAAAGGTTTTCTAATAAATAGCTTCATGTTATATAAAAAGTCAGTTAATGTTATTCCCAAACATAATTAAATTTTCTGAAAAAAAATGAGTGTGGAAAGATTGCAATTGGCGTTGTAATATATTAATATTTAGAATATTACATAAGTCATAAATTTTGAGATTTGTGGCGATGATTGTGATTGCGGCGAGTGAATTGCGTAATAATCCGGCTGTCATGCCGAATTTATTTCGGCATCCCACGGAACAGGCAATCATGCTTAGCGGGTTGGATGCTGAAACAAGTTCAGCATGACAGGTGGGGATTTTTGCGCAAGGTTTTACAAATTAATTGGATTGCGACTTGTATGAAAAACCGAGTTTATATAAACGGTTCTGACCTCCTCTTGCACAGTAAACACAATTAAATAAGGAAATTTTTGAAGTACGGCAAATCGGAATCGTTCAGAAAATCTTATCGGGAAATGAAATGGTTCTTCAGCTATCAAATCAAAATAATGATTTACCTCGTCGATGAACTTTTTTGCCAAACCTTTTTGTTGAGACTCATACCACCTACAAGCTTCGGTAATATCTAATTCTGCTTCGGTGAAAAGCTTAACGGTATACGTTTTCAAGATCGTTTTTGATATCTTCCCATGAACGGGCTGTAGTTTTGCCTTTGTTAAATGCTTCTTCTCTAAGCAAAACCTCTTTTTGTTGTTCTTCAGTTAATACAATATTGTCGGGCTCAGTTTGATAATCATATTCCAAACTGTTTAAAAATGCCAGAAGCACTTTTTCCTCTTCGCTATTCCGTAACTTAACTACAACTGTCATATCTCAAATTTACTATTTCGACAAACAATATCCAACAAAAAAGGGACACCATCTGCCAGTCCCGGATTTGCAATCCGGACTAACATACTGCGTTCGAAAAAGTAAATTACGTTTGTCATCCTGATAGCGAAGGATCTTATACATCTTACCTGTCGTTTTTACATCCTTCGCTGTCGCTCGGGGTGACAAGGGTTTGAAATTGCAAGAGGGACGCTTGCGGCACCGATACCAAATGACTTGTCCTGAAATAGGTTTACATAAAAAAGTGTAAACAATGAAAAAGGATAAAGAAGAAAAGATCCGCGAGGATCGAATAACAGGAGGCCTGAGTTTTCGTACCTTAGCGTTAAAACACGGCTTATCATACGGCAGTGTATATCGCATGGTAAACAAAGGCATTATT
>Ga0207647_10000614_pt1 | contig 27765 bp, 24 predicted proteins | sample KBSCornC2_FD_184295 | JGI IMG/M metagenome (GOLD analysis project Ga0207647, IMG submission 184295) | Corn rhizosphere microbial communities from Kellogg Biological Station, Michigan, USA - C2 (SPAdes) (version 2) | ecosystem: Host-associated > Plants > Roots > Rhizosphere ... | reverse complement strand
CGTTCCGCGCCGGCCAATGCGATCGTGGTCGGCGACGACATCTACGTGATCGATTGCGGCAACGGCGTGGCGCGGCAGATGGCGAAGGCCGGGCTGGACCTCGGCCACATCCGCGACGTGTTCATCACCCACCAGCATTCCGACCACAATGCCGACTACGGGAATCTTCTATTGCTGGCGTGGGCCACCGACCTGCGCACAAAGGTCGACACGTACGGGCCACCGCCACTGAAGCGGATGACGGAATTGTTCCTGGAAATGGATGCGTACGACATCGGCATTCGCGAAAAGGACGAGGGTCGTCCGCCGTTGGCCCCGTTGATCCATCCACACGAAATCACCCACGGCGGCCCGGTGATGTACGACGACAACATCAAGGTCACCGCCGCGCTGGTGCAGCATCCGCTGGTGAAGCCCGCATTCGCGTACCGCTTCGATTGCCCCGACCGCTCGATCGTGTTTTCCGGTGACACGCGCCCTTCCGGGAATCTGATCGAACTGGCGCGTGGCGCCGACATCCTGGTGCACGAGGTCATCGACCTGCACGCGATCGATCAAGTGGTGAAGGACGAGTCCGTAGCGACCCGTTTGCGCGCACACCTGGAAGCCGCGCACACGCCAATGTCGCAAGTCGGGCAGATCGCCACCGCGGCCGGCGTGAAAACACTGGTGCTGAACCACTTCGTGCCGGGCACGCCGCCGATCCCCGACAAAGTCTGGTACGACGCGGTGAAGCCGCACTTCAAGGGGCGCATGATCATCGGCCACGATTTGATGGTTCTCTGATGCTTCCCGCGCCGATGGAAGCTCTGAGGAACCGGCATCGCAAGGCTCGAAAGCGCAGTCGTGATCACCCCCTTCCGATGGAAGGGGGTCGCGTCGCAGACGCGGGGGGGATGATGTCTGACAAGCAAAAGAACACCCACTCCGCTCTTCGATCCGAAAGGGGAAGACAGGCCGAAGTGCGTTACCGCGCCGACGGCAACAACTCCATCGCCATCACGATCGCGTCCTCGCGACCACGCCGCGCCGGGTAGTAGCCGGGCCTGCGGCCGATTTCGTTGAACCCGGCGCGCTCGTACATCGCATGTGCCAGCTGGTTGGAAGGCCGCACCTCCAGGAACACGCGTTCGGCGTGATGCCAGCGCGCAAGATCGAGCACGCGCTTCAACAAATACGCGCCGTGCCCGCGGCCCTGGTGCAGTGGCGCCACGCACACATTGAGGATGTGCGCTTCGCCCGCTCCGACTGAAAGAATGCCGTAGCCGATGGTCGCGCCGCCCTGCTCCAGCACCCAGCAATGGTGGCCGTTGTCGAGGCAACTGCGGAAGATGCCGCGTGACCACGGAAAGTCGTAAGCGGCGGCTTCGATGTTGGCGACCGCGGAAACATCCTCCTGCGTCATTGGGCGCAGCTTCGCTTCCAGCGGCGCGACCGCAGCCATCTCAGTCGCCCCCGCCTCGACCCAAAGCCTGCATGTACTCCCACAGCAGGCGCTTGCGTTCGCGATCCGCATGCAGCACTGACAATGGGTCGACGCGCAGCACCCGCAACATGGGCACGCCTTCCGGCGAGGGCGCGGCGCCGAACACCATCACCGCGGCGGTCGGATCATCCGCCACGTCGCACACGCGCACCGATTGCAGGCCCGCCCTGGGCACGGCTTCTGTCAACGCCTGGTACATCTTGTTGATTGCCGGATCGCGCAATTCCACCTGATCGGGCTGCAAGGCAAGGCGGCGGATCGAACTTTTTTCCGGCAACGCTGCGGGCGTGGGTGGTGCGGCGTGCACCACCGACCCGTCAGCGACAGCAGGCGGTGCCGACGCCGCGACCCCGACGGGCAACAGTCGGCGCAGCCGCAGCGGCTGCACGTCCAAAGCGCGCAACCGCCGTTCACGCAGCGCGGGCATCACTTCATTCATGCGGATGCGCTTCCGCCTGGGCATGCCGGCGCGCCATGCGCAGGCGCCGACGCGACGCGCGACTACGCAGGCCCCACAACGTGATCACGATGCCGGACAGCGCATAGACCGTCGCAAGCGCGAGCAGTACCAGCGCGGTATTCAGCGTCAACGCCACGATGATCAGCACCGCCAGGATGATCCACACGAACGGCACCCGATCGTTGACCGGCAGTGTCTTGAAACTGAAATAGCGCACCCGGCTGACCATCAACAACCCCGCGATCACGACCAGGATCGGCGTGAAGAAACACAACCATTGGCCTTCGATGCCGAAGTTCTGCATGGTCCACACGAACGACATGCAGAGTCCCGCCGCGGCCGGGCTGGCGAGTCCCTGGAAGTAGCGTTTGTCGGCGACACCGACCTGGGTATTGAAGCGCGCAAGCCGAAGTGCCGCGCACGCGGCATACAGGAAAGCCGCGCACCAGCCGACCTTGCTCCATACCGGGCCGTAGTCGCGCAGGTATTGCAGCGACCATGTGTACATGACCAGTGACGGCGCCAGCCCGAAACTCACCAGGTCCGACAACGAGTCGTACTGCACGCCGAATTCGCTCTGGGTGCCGGTGAGACGCGCGACGCGCCCGTCCATGCCGTCCAGCAACGCGGCAATGAACACCGCAATCGCGGCATGGGTGTAGAACCCCAGGAACGCGGCCACTATCGCATAGAACCCGGCGAACATCGCGCCGGTCGTGAACAGGTTCGGCAGCAGGTAAATGCCGCGTCGCAGGGGTTTGCGGGGAAGCGTGTCTGTCATGCGGATGGCCAACTCAAACCTGTCCGCAGTTTAGCCCATGCCCCAAGCGGCCGGCACGGAACAATCGTGATACCCATCCGGATGCCACCGGGCGGGTGTGGCATACTCGCGCCACCCTTCCAGGCGCTTCAGGGGACCTTCCATGCACATGCGCAGCTTCGTCGTCGCGTCGGCCATCGGTCTTTCACTGGCATGCATTGCCGGTTTTGCGAGCGCGCAACAGATCTACAAATGGAAGGATGCCAACGGCGTCACCCATTTCTCGCAAACGCCACCTTCATCGGGCGCGCATTTCACCAGGATGCACTTGGCGAGCGAGCCGGATGTTTCTTCCAACCCGCCGCCCGCTTCCGGCAGCGCGGACAACACCGGACCCGGCGCCAGCGCTCCGCAACAATCCGCGCCCGCAAGCAGCACCCAACCTGACACGGCGTCCAACCGCGCCGAGCTGTGCAAGCAGTTGAGCTCGAACATCAGCCTGCTGCAGAGCAAGCAGCCGGTGATCACCGGTGGCGACAACGGCAAGCAGGAAGTGATGAGCGACAACGCGCGCGAAGCGCAACTCGCGACCGCACGCGCGCAACAGGCGCAATACTGCTCGTCGAAGGGCAGCTGATCCAGCTGCCGGCACGAAGCACCTTTTCGTCGTGATTTCGCGTGCCCATGGGGCGCGCAAAACCAGTCCCGGCGCTCCCCCGGCTGTCTGGCGGGGAAAACCGCGTTCGCCGTTACAATTCGGCGTTTTCACGGCGGATTGAAGCGATGCGATTGTCGAAGTTCCACCTCGCCACCACCCGCGAGGCGCCCGCCGACGCGGAGATCGTGAGCCACAAGTTGATGTTGCGCGCAGGGCTCATCCGCAAGCTCGCGTCGGGCATTTACACTTGGTCGCCGCTGGGCCTGCGCGTGATGCGCAAGGTGGAGGCCGTGGTGCGCGAGGAAATGAATCGCGCAGGCGCCATCGAGCTTTTGATGCCCACGATCCAGCCGAAGGAATTGTGGGAAGAAACCGGCCGCTGGCAGAAATTCGGCGGACAACTGTTGAAAATCAAGGACCGCAAGGAAGCCGAATACTGCTACGGTCCGACCGCCGAGGAAGTGGTGACCGATTACGTGCGCAATGAACTGCGCAGCTACAAACAGTTGCCGCTGAACCTGTACCAGATCCAGACCAAGTTCCGCGACGAAATCCGTCCGCGTTTCGGCGTGATGCGCGCACGCGAATTCCTGATGAAGGATGCCTATTCCTTCGACCTGAATCCCGAGGGGCTCGCCGAGTCGTACCGCATCATGCACGACGCCTACACGCGCATTTTCACGCGCCTGGGCCTGACATTCCGCGCGGTCCAGGCCGACACCGGCGCGATCGGCGGCAGCGCCTCGCAGGAATTCCACGTGCTGGCCGAATCCGGCGAGGACGCGCTGGCGTTTTCCGACCAATCCGATTACGCGGCCAACGTGGAGCGCGCCGAAGCACTGGCACCGGCCACCCCGCGCCCCGCGCCAGCGCAGTCGCTCACGCGCGTCGATACGCCGACGCAAAAAACCATCGAGGAAGTCAGCGCGTTCCTTGGCGTGGCGCCCGCGCAATGCATCAAGACCCTGATCGTGCGTGGCAACGATGGTCTGGTCGCGTTGTGCCTGCGCGGCGACCACGAAATCAACGAAATCAAGTCCGCGAAACTTCCGGAGCTGCCGGGCGAATCGGTACTGGCCGACGAAGCCGGGATCGTGAAGCAGATCGGTTGCGTGCCGGGTTTCCTCGGTCCGATCGGCCTTCCCGACAACATTCCCGTGATCGTGGATCGCGCCGCCGCGGTCGTGGCGGATTTCGTTTGCGGCGGCAATGTCGCGGGCACGCATTACACCGGTGCCAACTGGGAACGCGACGCGCGCATCACCCGTGTCGAAGACCTGCGCAAGGTGGTCGCGGGCGACCCATCGCCCGACGGCAAGGGCACGCTCGGCATCGCACGCGGCATTGAAGTCGGCCACGTGTTCCAGCTCGGCACCAAGTATTCGGAAGCCCTGCATGCGACCGTGCTGGACGATGCGGGCCAGAACCGCGTGCTGCACATGGGCTGCTATGGCATCGGCATCACGCGCATCGTCGCGGCCGCGATCGAACAAAACCACGACGACGCAGGCATCATCTGGCCGGAACCCATGGCGCCGTGGCAGGCCGTGGTTTGCCTGATCAACCCCAAGCACAACCAGGACGTCAATGCGGCGGCCGAATCGCTGCATGCGGAGTTGAATGGACGCGGCATTGAAACCTGCCTCGACGACCGCGGGCTGCGGCCCGGCGCGATGTTCGCCGACCTCGAACTGATCGGCATTCCGCACCGCATCGTGGTCAGCGAACGCGGACTCGCGTCTGGGACATTCGAATACCGTGGCCGCCGCGACAGCGAAAGCCGCAATCTTGATCGGGCGGCTTTATTGGAAGTTTTTCCCGGGCATTAACCGCGGACAACCCCGATTTTGCAACCGGAATGGATTTGAGTGAAAATGCGGACTGTCGTCGGGGCCAATCCCCCGGATTTCTCCGATCGACAGGATTTTGCACTCAACCCGATCATCGGAGTCAACATGGCCATCGACGTCACCACGCTCAACAAGAAGCAGCTGAGGGACCTCATCCGCAAGGCGAATGGGCGCATGAAGAACATCGACAAGGAGAAAATCGCCAAGGTCAAGGCCAAGATTGACGCGTTACTCAAGGCCGAAGGCGTCACCTTCGGACAGGTTTATGGCAAAAAGCGGAGCGGCAAAACCGGCAAGGTCGCGCCGAAATACCGCAATCCGGCCGGCAGCGAAACCTGGTCCGGCCGCGGCAAGCGCCCGCGTTGGTTCCTGGCCGCGCTGAAAGCCGGCAAGAAGGAAAAGGATTTGCTGATCAAGTAAGGGGCTCGATTCGGGACTCGGGAGAAGCATAAATCACCCCCTTCGGCACGAAGGGGGTCGCTGCGAAGCAGCGGGGGGATGTCGTCTCGCGAAGGAAAATCCGGTCATCTTCGCAAACGACGGGGAACGATTGCGCCCTACAAGCTTCTGCGCGGCGCGATCAGCAAATCCCCGAATAGCAGCCCCGCGACCAATGAAATCAACATCGTCACCAGCAGCACGGCGACATGGCTGCCGCTCGCAATCTGGTTGTTCAACAAATCCGAGACACTGCGGAAACCGATGCTGCCCGGCACCAGCAGCAGCACGCCGGGTTCGCGCACCAGTGCGCCGGGCCGGTGCATGATCCGCGCGTAGAAATTGCTGCCGGCACTCAACACCACCCCGCCGATGAACACGCCGAACGGCGTACCCAGCGCGTTGCCACTCCAATACGTCACCAGGTAGCCGACGATTACCGCAACCAGCACCAGCGGATAATCGCGCAGCGCGGTCTGGAACAGCATCGCGAAGGCCACGGCGGCCACCACCAACGCGGGCCACTGCGCCCACGGCGGAAGCGGCGGCAGCGAATGCGCGGCGGGAACGATATGCGCGACCGCGCAAATCTGCGCCGCCGCGATGGTGCCGAAGGTCAGCTTCAGGATCGTCGCCGCCGCGCCCGCAAAGCGCGCGACGCCCGAAGCCAGATGCTGGCTGGTCAATTCGCGCACCGCGTTGGTCAGCGACATGCCCGGCACCAGCACGATCAGCGCCGACAGCACCACCAGCTTCAGGGATAACGGCAGCAACCACGCGCTGACCATCGTCGCGATGAAGGTCGCCACCAGCGCGGCTATTGCGTCGCTGGCCGCCGACAGTCGCGGGCGCCCGTAACCCGCCACCACGATCCCGCCGATCAGTACCCCGATCACGCCGGCAACCAGTGCGTCCGGCCCGGACGTGCGGAACAACACCGCGACGCTGGCCGCCGACAACCCGTAACTCACGATCGTCGCCCACAACGCGGCGCGCGACAGCGGCCGGCCGAGCGCGCGCAGCTGCGCCATGCCGCGGCGCGGATCGAGGCTGCCGTCGGCGACGCGGTCGGCGATTTCGTCGGCGCGACACAGCCGCGCAAGATTGACGTCGCCCGGCGCGATCCGCACGACTTGGGTGATGTCGGCCAAGCCATCGCCATCCGGCGCGCTGAACGAAAGCACGATCGAGGTCGGCGTGGACAACACGTCGCACACGAGATCGAGTTGCTGGGCCACGTTGCCGATGGCCTGCTCCAGCCGCGGCGCGGCCGCGCCGTATTGGTGCAGACGGCGTGCCAGCTCGATCACGAACGCGATGCGCGCGCGCGTGCGTTCGTCGCGTTGCCCTTCGGCCAGTGAGGTCGTCACGCGCCCGTTCTCGCCGATGGCCGCATCATGGCGCCGCCGCGCGCACCTTCAGCAATGCGCCATCGACGCCGACCACTTCGACTTCCGCGCCGACCGGCAAGTCCGGCCCCGCGACCAGCCATTGACCGTCGCCCACCCGCGCCTTGCCGCGACCGTTGATGATCGCCTCGGCCAGCACGTAACGCTGGCCGATCATCCGTTCGCCGCGCCGGCTGAGCGTAGCCGCCACCGGATCGTCGTTGCGCGCCAGGCGTGCGCGGACGAATCGCCAGTAGAACGCGCACGACGCGAACGCGAGGATCACGAACAACACCGCCTGCGCGATCACGCCGAGTCCCGGCAACACCCACGTGACGATGCCCATCACCGCCGCGGCAATGCCGATCCACAACAGGAAGAATCCCGGCGCCAGCACCTCGCCCGCGATCAGGATCAATGCCAGCACCCACCACCAGTAATGCAACGGTACGCCCCACATGTCGAAACCCTCCGCAACTTCAATGTTCGGCCATGAGATCCCTCTCCCTCCGGGAGAGGGTGCCCCGAAGGGGCGAGTGAGGGTTCGGATCTCGCGCAAGTATGCGTGGATACGTTGAAAGGCGCATCCCGAACCAGACCCTCATCCGGCGCTCCGCGCTCTCTTCTCCCGAAGGGAGAGGCGAAAAGCACCGCATCATGGCCGTCGATCAGCGTATCGGGGTGGCCGAATTCTTCGCCAGCACTTCCTTGCCGATTTCCGCGATGCCGGCCATCGAGGAAAGAATGCCGGAAGCCTCGAACGGCAGCATCAGCATCTTCTGGTTGGGCGAATCGGCCATCGCCTTCAACGCCTCGACGTACTTGGTCGCAACGAAATAATTGATGGCGTTCAGGTTACCGGACGAAATCGCATCCGACACCAATTGCGTCGCTTTGGCTTCCGCCGCCGCCAGCCGTTCGCGCGCCTCAGCCTCGCGGAAGGCCGCCTCCTTCTGGCCTTCGGCCGCGAGGATGGTCGACTGCTTTTCGCCGTCGGCCTTCAGGATCGCGGCCTGCTTGAATCCTTCAGCTTCCAGGATGTTGGCGCGCTTCTCGCGCTCCGCCTTCATCTGGCGCGCCATGGCGTCGACCAGATCCTTCGGCGGCGCGATGTCCTTGATCTCGATGCGGTTGACCTTGACGCCCCACGGGTGCGTGGCTTCGTCGACGACCTTCAGCAGGCGCGCGTTGATCTCGTCGCGCTTGCTCAAGGACTCGTCCAGATCCATCGAGCCCAGCACCGTGCGGATGTTGGTCATCACCAGCGCCAGCGACGCCTGTTCCAGGTTGGCGACTTCGTACGCGGCCCTCGACGCTTCCAGCACCTGGTAAAACACCACGCCATCGACGCGCACTACCGCGTTGTCCTTGGTGATGACGTCCTGCGAGGGCACCGCCAGCACCTGCTCCATCATGTTCATCTTGCGTCCGACCGCATAGATGAACGGCATCAGGAAATGCAGCCCGGGCGGCAGCGTGCGTGTGTACTTGCCGAAGCGCTCGACCGTCCACTCGTATCCCTGCGGCACGATCCGCACCCACTTCGCGAGCACGATGATCGCGACGATGACGACGACAATCGCAACGATGACGGACGGCCCCATGATGCGCTCCCTCTGTGTTGGTCGGCGCAGTATAGCCAGCCGCGGATCAGCCAAAAGCACATCCCCTCCTCGCGCTGCGCGCGCGTTCGCTTATTCGCGCCATCCTTGGCGCTCACCCTTCGGGCCGGCTATCGCCGTTCACGGCCGATCCAGTCGGCCGTAGTCGCTCCGCCCTTCCTGTGGTAGGCGGAGGACAAGCCGCACCGTACTCACCCTCTTCCGCAGGAAGGGGTCGCCGCGCAGCGGCGGGGGATGCACGCGCGAAGCAGGCAAAAGTTACACGCGCGCCGCAGGCAACGACACCGTCACCCGCAAGCCACCGCCTTCGCGATTGGCCAGTCCGATGCGGCCGCCGTGCGCTTCCACGATTTCACGCGCCAGCGCGAGACCCAGACCGGTGCCGGAACGCTTGGTGGAATAGAACGGCAGCAGCGCCTGCGCCAAAACCGTGTCCGACATGCCAGGCCCGCGATCGGCCACCTCGATGCGCCAGTTCTGCACGTTGTGCTTGATCGCCAGCGTCACCTCGCCAGGATCGCCGCCCGCTTCCACGGCATTCTTGACGAGATTGATCAGCACTTGTTCGATCTGCGCGGCATCGAATTGCGCCGCCTCGGAGGGCACTTCGCCCGCGAGGCGGAATTCGCAATGCATTTTCAGCGAATCCAGAAACGCCGCCCACTGCACCGGTGCCGGATTCGGCTGCGGCAGCTTGGCGAAACTCGCGTAGCCCGCCGTGAACGAATGCAGGTGCCGCACACGGTCACCGATGCCTTCGAACACCCGCGGCAGCCGCTCGAGGTCATGGCGGCGCGCCAACTCCGCGCCGGAATGCGCCAGCGAGGAAATCGGCGCCAGCGAGTTGTTGAGCTCATGGCTGATCACGCGGATCACCCGCTTCCACACCGCGACTTCCTGGCGCGACAACTCGCGTGTCATGCGTTGCACCAGATACAGCTGATGCGGGCGGCCCTGCAGCCGGAAATCGCGCCGCGAAAGATGGAAATATTCTTCGTCGCTGCCCATCTCGACGCCGAACAGGCTGTCCTCGCTGGCGGTCAGCGCCTGCCGCATCGCATCGGGACAGGCAGCGAGCAAGTCCTCGAAGCGCAAGCCCGCCGGACTCTTCCCGTCGTTGAACAAGTGCCGCGCGGCGAGGTTCGCATACACGACACGATCGCTGGCATCGGTGAGGACCAACGCGGTGGGCGAATGCTGTACCACGGTGTCCAGCAGCAGTTCGCGCTGCACCAGGTTCTGGCGCTGCTCGCGCAGGGCGTGCCCAAGTTCGTTGTGCGCCTCGATCAGCTGGCCAAGCTCATCGCGGCGGCGCGTGCGCAGCGAAATGCTGAAATCACCGTCGCGGTAACTCGCGACGCTGCCCGACAACGCGCGCAGCAGGCGCCGCACCGGCTGCATCGCCGAATGCGCCAGCCACGCCACCGGCACCATGCACGCGGCGATCGCGATCACCCCGCCCAGCCACGCGCTGTGCGTCCATTCGGCCAGCGCCGCCGCCAATGCGGCACCGGCCACGGAGGCGCCGATCAACAGCAGCGCGAGTTTGCCTTCGAGGGATGAGAAGCGCACGGGTGTTCACCCCCTTCCATGGGAAGGGGGTCGCCGCGGAGCAGCGGGGGGATGCTGCGCCGGGGAGTGCCGGCGCATGGTTGCGCGACAAGCCATCCCCCCCGGTCGCGCTGCGCGCGCGTTCGCTTCGCTCCGCCCTTCGCTAGCGAAGGGGGAAGACAAGCGCCACCGTGCAGGAGCGCCGTGCATCACCCTTCCGTCGGAATGCCGTACCGCTGCATGCGCCGGTACAGCGCCTGCCGCGACAACCCCAGCGTGCGCGCGGCGCGGCTGATCACTCCGCCCGCCTTTTTCAACGCATCCTCCACGGCTTCGCGCGGCGGATCATCCAGGCTGCGCGATGCCGTCGGCGCGGCCGCCGGCAACCCAAGGTGTTCCGTGGTGATCTCGTCGCGTCCGCACAGCAATTTCGCGCGGTCGATGGTGTTCTTCAGCTCGCGCACGTTGCCGGGCCACGCGTAGTCCAGCATGGCGTCTCGCGCCTCCTCCGAGAGTACCGCGTCGTCGTCGAGGAAATACTCGGCCAGCGGCAGGATATCGTCCGGGCGCTCCGCCAGCGGCGGCAAGGGAATCTCGATGGTGTTGAGGCGATAGAACAAATCCTCGCGGAACCTGCCCTCGCGAATCATTACGGAAAGATCGGCATTGGTCGCGCTGATCACGCGCACCTTGACCTTGCGCGTGCGCGTGGAACCGAGTCGTTCGAACTCGCCCGTTTCCAGCACGCGCAACAGCTTCATCTGCCCGGCGGGCGGCAGGTTGCCGATCTCGTCGAGGAACAGGGTGCCGCCGTCGGCGGCCTCGAAGCGGCCCTCGCGCGCGCGCACCGCGCCCGTGAACGCACCGGCCTCGGCGCCGAACAACTCCGCCTCGATCAACTCGGCCGGCAGTGCGCCGCAGTTGACCGTCAGCAACGGTTTCTCGCGCACCGCGGAATTCGCGTGCACGATTTCGGCGATGCGCTCCTTGCCGGCGCCATTCGGCCCAGTGACGAGCACCGGCACCTCCGCGCGCGCCACGCGGCAGGCCAGCTCCAGCACGCGCAGCATTTCGTCGGAGGCGAACACGATGCCGCGCAGGTCGTGGCTGCGTTCCAGCTCCTCGCGACGGCGGCGGCGCGTCATGCGCGTGGTGGCGGCAACGCGCGCGTTCTCGGAAAGTTCCAGCAGGTTCTCCACCGTCGCCAGCAGCTTGGCGTCGTCCCACGGCTTGGACATGTAATCGGCGGCGCCGGCCTTCACCAATTGCACTGCGGTTTCCAGATGCGACCAGCCGGTCAGCAGGATTACCGGCAAATCCTGATGCCGCGCCCGGATCGCGTGGAACAGCGCCACGCCCTCTTCGCCCGAAGTGGTGTCGGCGCTGAAATTCATGTCCGCGATCACCACGTCCACGCGTTCGCGCTCCAGCAGCGCCATGCCTTCTTCCGGCGAGGTGGCGGCCAAGGGGCGGATTTCGTGCAACGACAGCAGCAGCGACAACGCATCACGCACTGCGCCTTGGTCGTCGATGATCAATACGGTGCGCATGGCTCTTTACGGGAATCGATCTTCATCATTCGAGGCTATCACGCTTCCGGGGTCTTCCCCCTTCGCCCGCGAAGGGGCAGGCTTGTCTTCCCCCTTCGCTCACGAAGGGCGGAGCGAAGCGAACGCGCGCGCAGCGCGACCGAGGGGGATGGCTTTTCGTGTCACCAAAGCCATCCCCCCGCGCTTCGCGCAACCCCCTTCGTGCCGAAGGGGGTTAGTTCCACGCCCCTTCGTGCGGAAGGGGCGAGCATCACACGCTGCGCGTCGCCACCACCGGCGGCACCTTGGACGCGCGCAACGCGGGCGCCAGCACGGCGAGCTGGCCCAGCAGCCACAACACGATCGCGCCGACGGGCAGGTACCACAATGGCAAGCGCGGCAATTCGTAATGCTTCATCAGCAGCAGGTTCAGGCCGATCGCCAGCAGCACGCCCAGCACCACGCCACCTGTGACGATCAGGAAATTCTCGGTCTGGAAATAACGCAGGATGTCGGCGCGCGTCGCGCCAATCGCGCGTCGTATGCCGATGCTGCGCGTGCGCTGGCCCACCCAGAAATTCGCCAAGCCCGTGATGCCGAGCGCGGTGACGAACAGCAAGCCCAGCGCCGATGCGATCAGCAGGCCGATCATGGTGGTGTCGCGCTGGAAGTATTGCGCACGAACCTGGGCATATGTTTGTATGTACTTCGGATTGATGATGCGACTCGGGTTGACCTTGAGCAGCGCCGCTTTCGCAGCCTGCAGGATTTGCCCGCGATCCCGCGGCGCGCTGCGCATCACGTAATCGCTACCGGGGGTGTCCGGCTTCTGCGGCCAGATCATGCTGTCGTAATTGCTGCCGAGGCCGTGCAGGTTGGGGCGGAGCAAGGTGTCCACGATGCCGACCACGCGAACAATGCCGTCGCCCGCGTACATTTCCTTGCCGAGCGCGTTCTGGCCGGGATACAACCGTTGCGCCAGTGCGCGAGTGACGATCGCGACCGGCGGGGTTTTATGCCCCAGCACGTATTCATCGGGAAGAAAATCGCGGCCCGCGACAAGGTTCAACCCCAGGGTCGCGATCAGGCCTGGCGAGCCGTTGTATATGCTGGAATCGATGCACCCCGTTCCATGCATGGACATGATCTGCATGGCCCGATCCAGCGCCTGCTTGCTGGGACAGGTGCCAGAAGACCACTCGTTTCTGTTCAACGGCAGCGCATAACTCACCGCGACGACCGATTCGACCCCGGGGATGGCCCGCAGCGCCGCGAGATCGACTTCATGCTGCGCCCACGGATTCTTCTCAGCGTCTTGACCAATGCCTGTACTGTGAATCACGGACAACTCGCTTTCATCGAGACCGCTGGGCAACGACACTTGCCGCACACGATTGGCAACCATGAACGCAACGTTGCACACGATGGCGCAAGTCAAGGCAACCTGGAGGGTCAACAGGATCGCGGTGAGCTTGTGGCGGCGCAGGGTTGACAGGATCGGGCGGATTTCCATAGTGCACCCCTTCACTGGGTCTTGAGTTGCAATGCTGGCGGCACCCGGCACGCGCGCCAGGCCGGCAACAACCCGGCCAGCACGCTCGCCACGACCGCCAATGCCACCGTGCCGATCAGCAACGATGGATCCATCGTTGCCAGATGGGCGTAATCGTCTGGGCGTCGGCGAATGCTCCACAAACCGAGTTGCGCAATACCGAGCCCCAGAAAACCGCCTGCCACGCCGATCAACGCCGATTCGATGCCGAACTGCACGAAGATGTCGCGTTTGCATGCGCCCATCGCGCGGCGCACGCTGATCTCGCCGCTGCGGCGCAGGAACTTGGCCAGCAACAGCGCCACGATGTTGAGCATGGCGACCCCGAGGAAGCCGAGCGCCAGCCACATCTGCAGTTTCACATCGTCGGGCACCAGGTTTTCATGCCGCAACCAGCCCATCAGGCTGTACAACTTGGCGTTCGTCGGTGGCCGTTGGTAACGGCCCAGGGACTTTTGCTCAGCGGAATAATCAACGAGGAATTGCTGATAGGCGGCTGCCTGCTCCGGCGAATCCAGTTTCACCCAGAATTGAACCCAGGTCGTGCTCGGATCGCGCAGATCGTCACCGTTGGAAGTGGACCAACCGGAAATGTTGCCGGAAATCCGAAGGTCACCGTCCAGGCGTTTGCTATTCAGCACATCCGACAACGGCAGAAAGAACTGGTCGGCATCGCTGTAAAACTTGGCCGACGCATCGGCGTAGAACAGCGGCTTCGGCGCCCAATCCTTGGTCACGCCGACCACACGATAGTCGAGCTCGCCAAGCCGGACGGTCTTGCCCACCGCATCCGCGGTACCAAACAGCTTGCGCGCCAATACCTCCGCCAGTACCACCACGTGCGCGCTCGCCCGATCGTCCGTAGCTGCCCAGCCACTGCCCTCCACGAACGCTACGCCGAACATTGTGAAGAACGCATGCGTCGTGTAATGACCATCCACATAGAACGGTTGCAAATCGGTGCGCTGCGGCCACACCAGCACGCTGCCACCCGCCATGGCCGCCTGCTCCACACCGCGATGCGCATGCAGCAACGCCATCGCATCCGGCCATGTCAGGTTCTGGTTCGGATTGATGCCCAATGGATCGCTCTTGAAATTGATCGGCAGCGGATCGAGATGCGGCGTGTACAAATGCGCGCTGTGCCCCGGCAACGGATCCTCGGTCATCACGTGAAGCACCGTGAGCATGGTCATGCTGGCGCCGATGCCAAGTCCTATCGCCAGCACCATCAGCGCGGTGAGCACCGGCGTGCGCTTCAGGCTGCGCAGCGCGAGATCAAGGTAATAGCCGAACATCTTCGATCACTCCTTTTCCTCTATTCCCCGTTCCGCAGGAAGGGAGAGCTCGTCTTCCCCCTTCCAAAGGAAGGGGGATCGAGGGGGACGGCTCTTGCCTGCGTGAACGCATCCCCCCGCGCTGCGCGCGACCCCCTTCCTGCGGAAGGGGGTAAACATCACCCGTCCCGCGTCGCCACCACCGGCGGCACGTTGGCCGCGCGCAGCGCCGGCCCCAGCGCCGCAAGCTGGCCCAGCACCCACAATGCAATCGCACTGACCGGCAGGTAGTACCAGGGCAGGCGCGTGGTCTGGTAGTGCTGCATCAGGTACAGGTTGATGCCGAACGCGAGGATCATCCCGACCGCGACGCCGGCGCTGCTCAACAGGAAATTCTCGGTCTGGAAGTACTGCATGATGTGCGCGCGCGTCGCGCCGACCGCGCGGCGGATGCCGATCTGCCGGCGCCGCTGCCCAACCCAGAAGCTGGTCAGGCCGACGATGCCGAACGCGGTCACGGCCAGCATCACCACGCACACCAGCACCAGCATCCAGACCATGCTGCGGGCATTGGCGAAATACTTGTTGCGAATTTCTGTAAAGGTCTGGCCCTGCACCACCACCATCGGCGAAAGCGCTTCGAGCTTCTGGATGCCCTCGCGCAGGATGCGCGCTCGGTCCCGCGGCGCGCTGCGCACCACGAACTCCTGGATGCCGAGCGCCGGGCTGACCGGGAAGAACGCCGACCAGTGGAAGTGCGCGAGGCCACCGCGGCTGGCGTCCGGGCGCAGCACGTCCGCAACGACGCCGACCACCATGTAGTGGTTGTTCTTGCCGACCCACATCTGCTTGCCAAGTGCGTTCTGATCGGGCCACAGGCGTTCCGCGAGGCTTTTCGTCACTAGTACCACATGGCCGGTCGGAAGATAGCTGTCGCTCAATTTGCTGTCGGCGTATTCGTCGTCGTTGAAGAGCCGTCCTTGCAGCAGGTGCAGGCCAAGCGCCGCCGGCCCGTCTTTCGTCAACAGATATTCCGCGGCGTTCGGGCTGTCCTTGTCCGCCACGTCTGCCTGCGAAGACGAGACGGTCGTATTCCAACTGTTGTTGCCGAGCGGCAAGCTGTTGAGCTGCGCTGCCGCCGTGACGCCCGGAACGCTGTGCAGCGCGGCGAGATAGGCCGCCATGTCGGCCTTCGCGGTATCGGGATTGATGCCCTGCACGCCGATGTCGGAGATGCCGCCTTCGTCAATCGCGTTCGACAGATGGATTTCGCCGACGCGCTGACCGATCATGAACACGGCATTGCACAGCACCGCGCAGGCCAGCGCGATTTCCAGCACGATCAACGCGGCCGGAATCTTGTGCTTGCGGAGCGCCGAAAGAATGGGTTGGATATCCATGGCTGCTCCCTCAAACGGATTTCAGTTGCGGCGCTGGCGCCACGACGCAAGCACGCCACGCAGGCAACAGGCCCGCGACGAGGCTCGCTACCAATGCAAGCATGAAGGTAACGATGAACATCGAAACGTCCATGTGCGCGAGACTCGCGTACTGCGCCGGTTGATGGCGGATCGCCCACAAGCCGAGCTCCGCGAAGATCAATCCCAGCACGCCGCCCGCGATACCGACCATGCCGGATTCCACCATGAATTGCGCGAACACCGCGGCCCGGGTGGCGCCCAGAGCGCGGCGCACGCCGATCTCGCGCGAACGGCGCAGACACTTCGCCAACAGCAGGCCCACCGTATTGACGATGCAGATCAGCAGGAATCCGAATGCCAGGCTGGTTTGCAGTCGCGCGTCGTCAGGCACCACCTGCACTTGACCCAGATAGCCCATCAGGTCCGGCAATGCGACCTCGGAATGATGCACGCGGCCCAATGCAACCTGCTGCGCCGCGTAATTGGACAGGAAAGTCTTGTAGGCGCCCGCATCCGACGCATCCGCCAATTCCACCCAAAGCGACACCCACGCACACGGCGCGGTTTCCAGATGGTTCATGTCGGCGCCGGCATCGAAGCAGTTGACGTTCTGCGGATTCACTTGGTCCGCGACTGCGGATTGCAGCGGCAGGAACACCGCGTCGCCATTGCCGTAGCCGCGGCCTCCCAAGCTCACTGAGTAAAAGCGTGGCTGCGGCGCCCACGGCTTCAGTACGCCCACGATGCGGTAATCATGGTCGCCAATGCGAATATTTTGCCCGACGCTGTTCTTGCCACCGAACAGCTTGTCATTGAGGAAGCCGGCGATCACCACGACCCGCGCACGGTTTTCGTCATCCTGCACGCTCCAGCCGCTACCGTACTGGAACCCGGCGTCGAACATCCCGAAGAAATCCGAAGTGGTGATCACGCCATCGCTGAAGAACGCACGCTGCCCTGGAGTCTGCGGCGCGATCTTGATCGAGGCCAACGCCATCACCGCCTGCCGTTCGGCGCGACGTGCGTGCAGCAAGTTCATGGCGTCGGTGTACGTCATCAGGTTCCCCCAACGGCTCCACAAGTCTGCGGGTTTCACGTTGCCGGTGGGCAACGGATCGATCTCCGGCGCAAAGATGCGCGCGCTCTTCTGCGGCAAGGGATCGCCGGACAACAGCTTCAGCACCGTCAACGTCGTGATCGACGCGCCGATGCCAAGGCCCAACGCCAGCACCATCAGCGCGGTGAGGACGCGGTTGCGCTTGAAGCTGCGCAGCGCAAGGTCGAGGTAGTAGCCGAACATCATCAGTTACTCCAAGTTGTTCCTCCCCCCTTCGCCTGCGAAGGGGGATTGAGGGGGATGGCTTTTTCGCAATCCGGAATACATCCCCCCGATACTTTGCGTCTTGCGCTCCGCGCGCGTTTGCTTCGCTCCGCCCTTCGTACCGAAGGGGGTATTTTTCGCCATCACACGCTCCGCGTCGCCACCACCGGCGGCACGTTCGATGCCCGCAGCGCCGGCACCAGCACCGCGAGTTGCCCGAGCAGCCACAGCGCCACCACGCCTATCGGCAAATACCAAAGCGGCAGGCGCGGCACTTCGAAGAACTTCATCAGCACGAGGTTGATGCCGACCGCCAGCACCACGCCCACCACGATCCCGAACGTGACGATCAGGAAATTCTCGGTCTGGAAGTAACGCAGGATGTCCGCGCGCGTCGCGCCGAGCGCGCGGCGGATGCCGATCTGCTTGCGCCGCTGCGCGACCCAGAAACTCGCCAGTCCCACGATTCCGAAAGCGGTGACGCCGAGCAACGCGACGATCACGCCGACCAACAGGCCGGCCATGGCGCGGTCGCTCTGGAAGAACCTGTGCCGCAATTCACCAATCGTGTGACTGTTGTCGTAATCCAGAACCGCATCCGGCGCGATCCTCGCGATCGCGGCTTTCGCTTCCGTCATCACGCGGTCCAGATCCTGGGGGTTCGCGCGGATCAGATAGGTGCCCGCGAGTTGCGGGCCCGGCAGACCGGGCACGAACACCGTCCACTGTGCGCCGTGTTCGCCTTCCTCGTCGTATTGCTGGATCGCCAGATTGTCGACGACTCCAATCACTCGGAACTGGAACGGTCCAGTCCAGAATTCCTTGCCGAGCGGGTTCGCGCCGGGCCACAGATGCTCGGCCAGCGTGCGCGTGATCAACACCCGGGAATTGGACGGCACGAAATTCGTGATCGGCTGGTAGTCGTCCGCTGCGGGCATGTGGCCCGCCACCAGTCGCAATCCCAATGCTTCGGGCGTACCGGGATCGCCCACGTAGAATTCGGGCACGCCGCCGTGTTGCTTGCCGGCCTGATCGAGCGTGATGCCCGCGGCGCCGGCCTGGGGCCCGAACGGCACCGAGTTGATCACGTGCACCGATTGCATCCCGGGGATTGCACCCAGTCCCGCCACCACACGTGCATTGAGATCGCTGGCCTGTTTGGGATCAAAGCCTTCGAGCGCGATGAATCCCAGCGAGGCTTCGTCCACCCCACTGTCGATGTGCATCGCCGACAGGCGACTGGCGATCATTGAGCAGGCGTTGCACAGCACCGAGCAGGCCAGCGCGATTTCCAGCGCGATCAGGATCGTGGCCAGACGGTGTTTGCGCAGCGCGGCAAGGATGGGTTGGATCTGCATGGCGGACATCCTCACAGCGTCTTCAACTGCAACGCCGGCGCGATCCGGCTGGCGCGAAATGCGGGCAGCGCGCCCGCCAGCAGGCTCACCACGATCGCGAGCGCGAATGTCGTCAAAAACATCGATACGTCCATTTGCACCAGATCGGAATACGGCGTTTGTTGGTGGCGCACCAGCCACAACCCGAGCAGGGTGAGCAGCCAGCCGCCGACCCCGCCGATGAAACCGATCAGTCCCGCCTCGGTCAGGCATTGTGCAAACACCGCGCGGCTCGACGCACCCAAGGCACGCCGCACGCCGATCTCGCCGCCGCGACGGAGGAACTTCGCTAGCAGCAGGCCGACCGTGTTGAACAGGCAGATCGCGAGGAACGCGAACGCCAGCCATGTCTGCAACTTCACGTTCTTCGGTACCACCTGGTTGAAGTCGAGCCATTGCATCAGGTCGCGCAGCCGCGCTTCGGTATAGCGGATCCGCCCCAGCGCTTTCTGCTGCTGCGCATAGCTGTTCAGGAACTCCCGGTAGGACACCACCTTCGCGGCGCTGCCGAGTTCCACCCACAGTCCGAGCCAGTTGCAGGGGGAATTCACGAGATGGCCGGGATTTGGCGGCGGCATCCAGCAATTGAACTGGTAAAAGTTGCCATCGTTGATTTCGAGGCCGGTGAAGAAAGGCGTGAACACGTCTTCCGGCTTGGTGTAGAAACTCGCGGTATCGCCCTGCGAGAAACGCCCCCCTCGCACGTCGTAAAACTGTGGCGACGGCCGCCAAGGCTTCAAGACGCCCACGATCCGCACGACGCTGTCCTTGAGCCGCAGGGTCTTGCCCACGCTGTCCTTGCCGCCGAACAACTTGTCGTTAAGGTCGCTTGATATGACCGCGACGCGTGCGCGGTTCGCGTCGTCTTGCGATGTCCACGCGCTGCCGTACTCGAACGGTACCTCGAACATCGGGAAGAAATCCGAGGTGGTGGAAAGCATCATCAGCATCAGCGGCGGACGACCCGCAACGGGCGCGTATGCCTTGATCTGACTGTCCACCAGCAATGCCTGGCGGTCCGCGCGGCGGGCATTCCACAGATCCACCGCGGACTGGTAATCCAGTGCGTCGGGCGGTTCGGTGTGCTTGTAATCGGGGGTCGGATCGCCGTCCACTTGCGCGTAGAACAGGTGCGCGCTCCTCCCCGGCAGCGGATCGCCCGACAACAAGTGCATCACCGTCAGCGTGGTCATGCTGGCGCCGATGCCGATGGCGATCGCCAGCACCATCAGCACGGTGAGCAAGCGGTTGCGCTTGAGGCTGTGGATGGCAAGGTCAAGGTAATAGCCGAACATTCATTCACTCCGTTTCACTTCTTCCCCCTTCCGAGGGAGAGGCGAGCTTGTCTTCCCCCTTCGCTTGCGAAGGGGGATCGAGGGGGATGGCTCTTTTTGCCAAACAGCACATCCCCCCGCCGCTACACGGCGACCCCCTTCGTTCCGAAGGGGGTGGGTTCGTTCTTACCCATTCCTCCGGAAGGGGTGGGCATCACACGCTCCGCGTCGCCTCCACCGGCGATACGCGCGAGGCGCGCCGCGCCGGCGCAAACACCGCGCCCTGCCCCAGCAGCATCAGCGCGACGATGCCGACCAGCACGTACAACAGCGACATCCGATCCATCGAGAACTGCTTCATCATCCAGAGGTTCAATCCCACCGCCAGGATCGCGCCCAGCACCACGCCGGCGCCGGCGATCAGCAGGTTCTCGGTCTGGAAGTAACGCAGGATGTCGTTGCGCGTCGCGCCCAGCGCACGGCGGATGCCGATCTGCTTGCGCCGCTGGCCCACCCAGAAACTGGTGAGGCCCACGATGCCCGCGGCGGTGACGCACAGCAGGATCAGGCAGATCACGCCCATCAGGATGGCCATGCCGATGTCGGCGCGGTACGCGCGCGCACGAACTTCGGAGAACGGCATGATGCCGATGCCGATGTCCGGCTGGTTCTCGAGTACGCGCATCGGGTTGGCATTGAACAGTGCTTCGCGCGCCTCGCGCATCGCCGCGTCCAGGCGCCCCGGCCGCGCGCGCACCGCGGTGCGCGTGTAGTTGGCGTCCAGGCGAATCGGTTGCAGCACCGAGTTCCACGCGAAACTGTCGCCCCAGCCGCCTGCCGCCGGAATCTGCATCCGTGCGACCACGCCGATGATCGTGCTCGGTATCGCCTGCCCGTCGAGATAAACGGTCTTGCCCAGCGCGTCACCCTTCGGGAACAACTTGTCCGCGAGCGCCTTGGTGACGATCACCATCGGCGGCTCGCCCACACCGCGGAAACCGCGGTTGGTGATTTCGCTGGAAGTGAAATTGCGGCCCGCTACCAGCCGCAGGCCCAGCGTATTGATCATCTGGTCGTCGCCGAAGTAATAGGCGGCGTGCTCGGTGCTGTGCTGCTGGTCGGGCTTCAACCCGACGCCGCCCGTCCACGACGATTGCAGCAGCGGCAGCGAGTTGATGGCCGTGACCGCCTCCACGTCGGGCAAACCGCGCAGGGTGGCGAGGTCGGTGCGCTGCATTGCATCGAGTTTCTGGATCGACGCCGCGTCATCGCCCGTGGGTGCGCCCACGTAAGCCTGCTGGATCAGGAACAGGTTCTGCTCGTCGATGCCGGTCGGCCGATGCACCCGTTCGACGCGCTGGCCAATGATGAACACCGCGTTGCACACGATCGCGAGCGTCAACGCGATCTGCAGCGTGATCAGGGTGACGCCGGCCTTGTGCTTCTTCAGCGCCGCGAGAATGGGATGGAGTGTCATGGCGCGGTTCCTTTTTTGCTCGTCATCCCCGCGCAGGCGGGGATCCAGTGTCTTGAATGCACAGCAAGGTCTCTGGATTCCCGCTTACGCGGGAATGACGAAATGGGAGCATTGATTCGTGCCATGCCGCACCTCAATTCGACTTCAACTGCCACGCGGGCTGCACCGCCGCGGCGCGCATCGTGGGATAAAGACCCGCCAGCATCGTCGCCACGATCGCAACGAGGAGGGTGGTGATCAGCAACGAAACATCCAGGTGTGCCAGCGCGGCGATGTCGCGCGGCAGCACCCAACTGACCCCGCTGATCCCGAGGCCGGTCAACACCAGGCCCAGCGCCCCTCCGGCCAGCCCCACCATGCCCGACTCGATCAGGAACTGCGTGTAGATTTCGCGGCGCGATGCACCAAGCGCGCGGCGCACGCCGATCTCGCTGGCGCGGCGCAGGAACTTCGCCAGCAGCAGCCCGGCGGTATTCACGAGGCACACCAGCAACAGTCCCAGCGCGACGTACAGCGAAATCTTGGTGTCCGACGGCACTACGTGCTCGAAATCCAGCCAGTCCATCAAGCTGCGCAGGCGGTTGTTGGGGGCCCAGGTGAAGCGCCCCGCCTGCTGCTGGGCAGCGGCGTAGTTGTCGAGGTATTGCTTGTAGTCGCGGACCGCATTGGCGTCGTCGAGCTGCACCATGAAGGCAATCCACACGCACTCCGACTTCTGCAGGCCCACGAAGCCCGGCTCCTTGGGCGTCTCGACGCAGTTGGTGTTGCCGTTGTTGTTCATGCTGTTGGCGATGGCCGTGGTGAACGGAACGAAGATGTTGCCGCCGCCCTCGCTGAAGCCGCCGGTGTTGACCACGTCGTAGAATTGCGGCTGCGGATGCCAGTCACCGAGCACGCCGACCACGCGGTATTCGTGGCCATCGACGCTCAGCGTCTTGCCCACGCTGTCGCCGCCACCGAACGCCTTGTCATTGAGATGGCTGCTGATCACCGCGACCTGAGCGCGGTGATCGTCATCGGCCGCGCTCCAGCCACTGCCATACTTGAACGACACGTCGAGCATCGGGAAGAATTCGCTGGAGACCGCTTCGCCGATCGCGGTGATCGGGTGTTGGCCCACGCGCTGCGGGGTCACGGCCGCGCCGATCTGGTACATCGCGGACTGGTACTTCGCGCGGTGATCACGCATCAGCGCGACCGCGTCGGTGTAATCCATTGCATCTGGAGGTTCGTTGCTGGTGTCCTTGGGGCCATGACCGGCCGGACCCCAGTTGTCGATCTGCGGCACGAACAACTGCGAGGACTTCCACGGAATCGGATCACCCGACACGGCGCGAAACACCGACCATGTCGTCATCGACGCAGCCACGCCGAAGCCAATGGTGACGATCATCAAACCCGTGAGTGCCTTGTTGCGTTTCAGGCTGCGCAGGGCGAGGTCGAGGTAATAGGCGAACATTTCACATTGCTCCGATTCACTTCGTCTCCCCTTCCGCTAGCAAGGGGCCGGCTTTTCCTCCCCCTTCGCTTGCGAAGGGGGATTGAGGGGGATGGCTTTTCATTCCGTGAAATGACATCCCCCAGATGCTTCGCAGTCGCACTGCGCGCGCGTTCGCTTCGCTCCGCCCCTTCCCAAGGGAAGGTGGTAAACATCAAACGCCTCTCGTCGCTGTCACCGAACGTCAGCCGCTCGCCACCGCATCACACTGCGCGGCGAACGAGAAGTACGGCATCACCAGGCACGCGACACCGACACCGACATCGGCCTGGGGAGGCGGGGAGGTTCGGGACGCCTGCCGCAATTGGCGCAATTGTTGGGCGCTCGGGTGAACATTGATGACGGGCAAGGTGACAATCGTCCGCGGATGGGCGGACGCCGCAGCGGCGCTTGCGATCGCGGCTGAACTCCACGCGTGGAACCAGGCAAGCACCGCGCAATTGATGGCGATGGCGGCGACGATGGCGATGAGTTTGCGGATCATGGTTGCAGTCCTCGAAGTTCGATGGGCCCCGGCCCCCTCGATACCTTTACGCACCGGCGTGTGCCTCGGCACGATCGCCGCGCGCGTGGAAGCGTGGTTCCTCGGCGATATCCACGGCCTGGCCGTCGATGACGTGCACGCTGCGTTGCGCGCGCGTGGCGAGCTCAGGATCGTGGGTGACCATCACGATGGTCGCGCCGCCGCGATGGATTTCTTCCAGCAACTCCATCACGCCGCGCGCCATCTGCGTGTCCAGGTTGCCGGTCGGTTCGTCCGCCAGCAGCAGGCGCGGTGAACCGGCGAGTGCACGCGCGATGGCCACGCGCTGTTGCTGGCCGCCCGATAGTTCGGCGGGGTAATGTTTCATGCGCGACGCCAGGCCCACGCGTTCCAGCGCGTCCTGGATGCGCTGCTGGCGTTCGGCGGATTTCATGCCGCGGTAGCGCAGCGGCACTTCCACGTTGTCGTGCACGTTGAGGTCGGGAATCAGGTTGAAGCTCTGGAACACGAAGCCGATCTTTTCGTTGCGGATCTTCGAACGCGCGTTGTCGCCGAGGTTGCTGACGTCGACACCATCCAGCAGGTATTCGCCGCCGGTGAAACTTTCCAGCAGGCCGGCGATGGTGAGGAAGGTGGTCTTGCCAGAGCCCGACGGCCCCATCACCGCGACGAATTCGCCTTCCTTCACGTCGATGTTGAAATCGCGCAAGGCGTAGGTTTCCACCACTTCGGTGCGGTAGACCTTGGACAGGTGGGTCATCTTGAGCATGGTTGTTTCCTCGGTGATGGTGGTTGGATGTCGGTGGTGGATGGCTGGTTTAGTTGGATGGAGAGGCGGAAGCAGGGAGCGGAGAACGAGTATGCGAGCCGGGCCAATCCAAGACGTTCGCACCCGTTCCCTCGCCCCGCTCCCTGCAATCAGTTGCTGATGGCGACTTTCGCCGCGCCGTTGAAGTTGCTGGTGCCGGAGATCACGATCTTTTCGCCGGCCTTCAGGCCTTGCAGGATTTCGACCTTGTCGATCGAACTCGGCCCAAGCGTGACCGGCGTCTTGTAGGCGATGTCGTCGCGCACGACATAGGCATAGCGGCCACCGGATTCGTCCACGAACGAACCGCGCGCGACGGTCAACACGTTGTCGCGCTTGTCGAGCACGATGCGCACCGACAGGCGCTGGTTCTGGCGCAACTGCTGCGGCTTGTCGCCTTCGAAGCGCACCCGCGCCACGACTTCGCCGTTCACGACCTCGGGCGAAATCGCGCTGACCGCGCCCTTCCAGTCCTTGCCGTTGCCACTGATGACCGCCGGCATGCCGGACGCGAGATCACGCGCGAAACTTTCCGGCACGTTCACCTGCACTTCCAGCGCGGACAGGTCCACCACCGTCAACAGCTTGGCGTCCTTCGGCACCGTCGCGGTCTGCGCGATGAACAACTGGCCTACCTGGCCGTCCACCGGCGAGCGCACGTTCAAGTCGTCCACCTGGCGCTTCAAATCGGCGACCAGCAACTTCTGGCGATCGTAGGCGAGTTTCTTCGCCTGGATTTCCAGCGTGAGGCTGGAATCGTCCATGCCCAGATTGGCCTTGGCGTGGCTCAACTCGATCTGCGCTTTTTCCAGCGTGTCCTGGTGACGGTCGACGTCGAGCTGCGACACCGCGCCCTTCTTGTAGGCTTCCTGATAGCGCTTCAGGTCGCGCGCAGCGCTTTGCTGGTCGATCTGGGCGTTGTCGTAGGCACCCTGCAGTTTGGAACGCTGCTGGTTGGCATCGACCTTCGCCTGCTGATACGCGACTTCCATCGCGTCTTCGTTGTTCTCTTCCTGCGCCAGCTTGTTGGTCAACTCTGGGCTTGCGATCACCGCCAGCACCTGACCCTTGGTGACCTTGTCGCCGGCGTGCACCTGCAGCACCACCGCGCCCGCCGCGTTGGCGTACAGCGTCGGACTCACCGCCGCAACCACGCGCCCGTCGGCAGCAATATCGCGCACGAACGAGCCGCGCTCCACGCTCGCGATCTGCAACCGCGATGCACTCACCGACGAGCCTGCGGAAAACAGCCGCAACGCGCCGGGCACCAGCCAGACCAGCAAAGCCAGCACCAGCACGCCGATGGCGGCGAGGATGCCCAGCTTTTTCTTGTTGACGCGCTTCTCGATGATGCGGTCCGTGGCGGATGTGTCGCGAATGCTCATGCAAGGTCTCCGGCCGCCACAACGCGGCCACACTCCTCATTGAGCAAGTCCGGTGCCAACCCGAATGCCGTACCAACGACTTGCCATTCAATCACTTGCAAGCCGGACCTGTTCGGGAAAAGTGTCCGCGGACAGCTCGCGGACACTCAGCGATACGGCCGATACGGCGGCGGACGGCTCTCTCGGGCGCGCGTTGAGTGCCATTCAACGCTGCGTACCGAAACTTTCATGACGGCGCGCGCACCTGCGCGGAACCGCTGCAATTAAAATTGCGCCACGCCTTCCACTCCGAAGGCGCCTTTCTTTCCTTTCTGCGTCACGTTCGACGCAACGGTTGATCCGCCATGAACGACATCGCCTTGTCTGCCGTCGCCGGCACGACGCCGCAACGCCGCTGGCTGATACCACTGGCGTTGCTGGCGGTGTACGTGATCTGGGGTTCGACCTATCTCGGCATCCGGATCGGGCTGACCGGATTTCCGCCGTTCGCGCTCGCCGCGATCCGTTTCTCCGCGGCCGGCATCGCGATGTACGCGTGGCTGCGCTTGCGAGGCGTCAAGCCGCCGACGCGCCGGCAATGGCGCAACGCGGCGATCACAGGCGTGCTGCTGTTGTTGCTCGGCAACGGCCTGGTCTGTTTCGCCGAGCAGAACGTGACCTCCGGCATCGCCGCGGTCGCCATTGCAAGCGAACCGTTGTTCGTGGCCATGGTCCTGTTCGCCTACCGCGAACGCCCGAGCCGCAACGAGATCGTCGGATTGGTCGTCGGATTCCTGGGCGTGATCGTCCTGAACAGCGGCGGCGCGATGCGTGCCGCGCCGTGGGCGGCGGTCGCGCTGCTGGTGGCGACCGCCGCATGGGCCTTCGGTTCGATGTGGAGCCGTCGCCAGGACATGCCGGAAGGACCCATGAACGTCGCCGCCCAGATGTTGTGCGCGGCGCCCGCGCTGGCGTTGACCGCATGGCTCACCGGCGAACGGCTGCCCGCGCATCCGCCGACTGCGTCGATCCTGGCGATCGCGTACCTGGCCGTGTTTGGATCGATCATCGCGTTTTCCGCATACCTGTTCCTGGTCAAGCATGCGCGTCCGGCGCTGACCGCGAGCTACGCCTACGTGAATCCGCCGGTGGCGGTGCTGCTGGGCGCACTGGTCGCGGGTGAACACGTGGGCAGCGCCGAGATTGGCGGCATGGTGGTGATCCTGGTCGGCGTGGCGATCATCACGCTGGCGCACGCGGGACGCGGCAGGCAGCTTAAAGTCGCCGCGGAGTAAAATGCGCGTCATTGGATGACTTGCACGCCTTGCCTTCATGATCAAGTGGATCGTTCTCGCCGTTCTGGCCGCGTGTGCGCTGTACGTGCACTTCCGCGGCCGGGAACGGCACAAGTTCCTGCGCCAGATCACCGACCACTCGACGTTCATGGCGCCGATCAACGTGCTGATGTACGCGTTCTCGCGCGTGCCGCGCACGCCGTACCTGCGGGTCGCCGATTTCCCCGAGCTTGAGAACCTGCGCAGCAACTGGCAGGTCATCCGCGACGAGGCGATCGCGCTGGCGAAGGCCAGCCAGATCAAGGCGTCCGACCAGTACAACGACGCCGGCTTCCATTCCTTTTTCCGCACCGGCTGGAAGCGTTACTACCTCAAGTGGTACGACGACGCGCCGCATCCCTCGGCGCTGAAAGCGTGCCCGCGCACCGTCGAAATCCTGAAAGGCTCGCCCCACATCAAGGCCGCCGCGTTCACCCAGTTGCCGCCCGGCAGCAACCTCGGCAAGCACCGCGACCCGTTCGCGGGTTCATTGCGCTATCACCTGGGTTTGATCACGCCCAACGACGATCGCTGCTGGATCAGGGTGGACGGCAAGCCGTACAGCTGGCGCGACGGCGAAGGCGTGGTATTCGACGAAACCTACATCCACTGGGCCGCGAACGAAACCGGGCAGGACCGCATCATCCTGTTCTGCGACCTCGAACGCCCGATGAAATACCGTTGGGCCACCGCGCTCAACCACGCGGTCGCGCGCACCCTGCTCGCCGCGGGCTCATCGCCCAACCAGGAAGGCGACCGCACCGGCGGCGTCAACAAGATCTTCAAGTACGCCTACGCCATCCGCCACGTCGGCAA
>Ga0207647_10000611_pt1 | contig 27863 bp, 32 predicted proteins | sample KBSCornC2_FD_184295 | JGI IMG/M metagenome (GOLD analysis project Ga0207647, IMG submission 184295) | Corn rhizosphere microbial communities from Kellogg Biological Station, Michigan, USA - C2 (SPAdes) (version 2) | ecosystem: Host-associated > Plants > Roots > Rhizosphere ... | reverse complement strand
GGCTGCGATCGAAGTCGAGCTCCTCGACCACGCCGTTGAAGCTCGCGAACGGGCCTTCCAGCACCTTGACCGAATCGCCGATGTCGTAATCGACCTTCATCTTGGCCTTGGGCGCCGCGACCGCCGCTTCCTCCTTCGTATTGAGGATGCGTGCCGCTTCCGCGTCACTGATCGGCTGCGGACGTCCGCTCGATCCGAGGAAGCCCGTCACTTTCGGCGTATTCTTGACCAAGTGATACACGTCGTCGTTCATCGACGCCTTGAGCAAGACGTAGCCGGGGAAGAATTTGCGGTCGCTCGTGACCTTCTTGCCGCGGCGGACCTCGGTCACCTTCTCGGTCGGCACTTCGACCGCCTCGACCAGCTGCTCGAGGCCCAGGCGACCGGCGTCGGCCAGGATCTGGTCCCGGACCTTGTTCTCGAAGCCCGAATAAGCGTGGATGATGTACCAGCGCGCCATTGTTGTTCTTGTTCCTGACCTTAGGAAGCGAGCGTGAGCAATTCGCGGACGACCCGGCTGAACACCCAATCGACCGCAAAGAAGAAAATACCGAGCATCAGCGTCATCACCACCACCATCACGGCGGTCATGACGGTTTCACGGCGGGTCGGCCAAACGACCTTGCCGGTCTCGGCCTTAACCTGGTTCACGAAGGTTGGGATATTGCGGAGCCATGCTCCGACGCCACCCTTGCTTGCCTCTGCCACCGGTCATCCTCTGCCACAAACAAAACCAGGCCCAAGCGGCAGCACCCCCCTTGGGGAGGCCGACTTGGGCCAAACTCTTTCCCGAACCTTCGCCCCAGACCCTGCGGCCTGTGCCCGACACCTTACGATGGCAGGAGTGGAGGGACTCGAACCCACGGCCCTCGGTTTTGGAGACCGATGCTCTACCAACTGAGCTACACTCCTCCGGCCCGGGAGCGAGCGGCGACATAGCGGCGGGGTCGAAGAAGCGCAAGTAGCGGCGGTGATTCGAGATGTTACCGCCGTGTTAGAGCTTCTTACCCAATCGTTACCGGACGAAACGTTTCGATCGAGCGGTGAGTCGAGTTATCCACAGGGGAACCTTTCGCGCCAACGCGGTCTGGGCTCGATTCATCGCAGCACGCTTCAATTGATCGCCGCTCCCCCTCATCCAAAACACATCAGCGAGATCGGGGGATCTTCCCAATATGTTTCGACGCTTCAAAGCGGCCTTCTGTTCCGTACTCTTCATTGCCGCTTTGTCCGCTCCGTCGGCCGCCAATGCCCAGACTTTCTGGCAGTGCGCGCCGTTCGCTCGGGTATTCTCCGGCATCCAATTGTTCGGCGCCGCCGCCTCCTGGTGGAATCAGGCGATCGGAAAATATTCGCAGGGCTCCGCGCCCAAGGCAGGCTCGGTACTTGTATTCAAGGCCATCGGCTCGATGCGCTCGGGCCACGTCGCAACCGTGACGCAGGTTGTTTCTGACCGCATCATCAAGGTGACCCATGCCAATTGGGGCCATCCGGGTCAGGTCGAGCGTGACGTGACCGTGGTCGATGCCTCAGCGAACAACGACTGGAGCGCAGTCAAGGTGTGGTACGGACCGATCCACGATATCGGTCAGCGCGCTTATCCGACCTATGGCTTCATCTATTCGGGCGCCAAGGCAATCGCCAAGGGTGCCGAGACTGCATCCCACAAGGTGCTGGGCTACGACGACGATACGATCAAGAGCTGAGGCGTTCGGCGCTCTCCGTTCAGGATCTTCACGATATCGATCAAAGCGGCTTCGGCGTGAGTTGAACCGGCATACTCCCTCTCCCCTTGGGGAAAGGACCGGAGCGAGGGGGCGAGGGCGAAGCCCGAGCTTCACTTCGACGTGTGGAAACCCTCACCCAACCCTCTCCCTGAGGGAGAGGGCTTCCATGGCTGATTCCAGTTTAGCAAGATCGCTTTAGGACGCAGGGCCGAGCCCAGCGTCAGTGCACCGTCTCGGCCGACGTCACCACCGCCTTGGGCATGAACCAGCGCACGAGCACCAGCCCGCCAGCCACCATGCCGATCAGCTGGGACAGCGCTAGGTAGATGAAATAAGTCCACGGCAGGAAATAGTTGAAGACCGGCTGGGCGACCGTGAAATAGAGGGTGGCAGCGACTGCGAACAGGATGACCAGCCGGGCACGCGTCGCAAAATCCTGCACCCGGTCGGCAATGGCGTGCAGCGCGAGGCCTATCAGCAGAATCGTGAGAATCGACAGGACCAGCCCGCTGACCAGCGAGGTTCCGTCCATCACGGGGAAACCCGCCGTATTGAAGTGGATCAGCGCAACCGGACCCTTTCCGTGGAGCACGGTTCCCTGGGCGCTATCGGGCCAGGGCACATAATAAGTGCCCGTTCCAGCTTCGCTGAGGTTGGCCGCCAGCGCCTGCTGGACCACCGCGTTCTTGGAATCGTCCACAACGCGAAAGGCTATCTTAGCGAGTGGCGTGGCCCAGAAAATCGCGCCGACCACCCACTGGGCCAAGCCGCCGACTATGCTGCCGATCAGGATCCGAACCATGTCGCGCTCCCCTTCTCTTATAAGGGAAGCCAGTCTAGCTCAGCCCTCCTTGTGCGTCACCAACTTGCGAACGAAACCGATCAGGCCGGTCTGGCGGGATCGGCGCAGTCGCTCGGCGTTGAGAATGGTTAGCACCTGAGCGAAGCAGGTCTGCACATCGTCGTTGATCAGCACATAATCATAGCCGTCCCAGTGGCTGATCTCGGAACTGGCGCGTGCCATCCGCGCCTCCACCACCGCCGCGTCATCGGTGCCGCGCGCGCGCAGGCGACGTTCGAGCTCGCCGACCGAAGGCGGTAGAATGAACACTCGCACCACGTCCTGCCCGGCTTGCTGGTAGAGCTGCTGCGCGCCCTGCCAGTCGATATCGAACAGCACGTCGTGTCCCTTGGCGAGCGTCTCTTCCACCGGCGCCTTGGGCGTGCCGTAGCGGTGATCGAAGACGTGCGCCCATTCCATCAGCTCGCCATTCGCGACCATTTCCTTGAAGGTCGGCACATCGACGAAATGATAATCGCGGCCATCCACCTCACCCGGGCGGATCGGGCGGGTCGTGACCGAGATGGACATGTCGATGTCCCTATCTTCGGTGAGCAGCATGCGGGCGATGGTGGATTTGCCCGCGCCCGAAGGCGAGGAGAGGACGAACAGAAGGCCGCGATGTTCGATGCTGGCGTTGGGCATGGCCGCTCTTGGCTTTCTCGAGCCGGAAGGTCAACGTGGCGGACGCATGCATCCTTCTTCGAACAGCCGGGGCAGTCTTGCCACCGCCGCCATCATTCTGATCATCATGGCCGCCACCGGCGCTACATTGCTGGCGATGGGCCGTCCGCCGATCTGCACCTGCGGACATGTGGCGCTATGGCACGGCGCGATCGATTCCGGGAACAGCCAACACCTGTTTGATTGGTATAGCCCCAGCCATGTCATCCATGGCTTCCTCTTCTATGGCGCGGGTTGGCTGCTGCTCCGCCGCCTGCCGTTGCGCTTCCGCCTTCTGATCGCGGTAATGATCGAAGCTGGCTGGGAGCTGATCGAAAATTCACCGATGGTGATCGACCGCTATCGCACGGCGACAATGGCGCTGGGCTATGTCGGCGACAGCGTGCTCAACTCCCTCTCCGACATCAGCTGCATGATGATCGGATTCGCGCTCGCACGGAAGCTACCCGTGCGGGTTACCCTGCTGCTCGCCGTGGCGATGGAATTGCTCACGCTCGCCGTGATCCGCGACAACCTCACGCTCAACGTGCTGATGCTGTTGTGGCCGATCGATGCGATACGCGAATGGCAGGCGGGCTAAGCGAGACTAGGCCGTCCCGACCGCCGACGGCGGTTGGTTGTTGCGGCTTCGGTCGTACAGTTTCTTGGCAGCATAGGCTCCGCCGAGAACGAGCCCGATCGGTCCCAACCGTTTGGTCAATCCGATGGCTGCTGCACCAAGCACCGCACCCTTTAGGCCACTTTCCCGACGACGCCTTTCGACTTCGGCGCCGATCAATGCTCCCAGAATTTTACCGATCATTTTCAAGCTCCTTCGGATCCGATTGGCTGGAACAAGCGCGCCGCGGCATGCGCTTGTTCCAGCAATTGGGCGCATCGGTGCTTCACCCGGCCGGTAGGCCGCGCTAAGCTGATCGAAGCAGAGGAGATATCATGGCTGACACGCGCAACGGCGGCGGCAAAGCTAAGAAGAACGGTTCGGCCCACGGGGGCAATTCGCGTAAGAAGAAGGTGGTCGCCGCGGCGACAGCGGGCGCCGCGATCGGCATAGGATCAGCCGCGCTGGTTGCCGCCTTGCTCTACGCCAATCGCCCGAACGAAGAGGAAGAATCGCCGGTCAACGATCCGCGGTTCGAACCCGGCGAGGCCTAAGCCACTCGCGCGACCAGCAAGGTCAGCGCGACCCAGAACAGGCTGAGGCCGGCCATTGTGGCGGGGAGCAAGAGTGCACGCGCAGCGCGCGCATGTATGATCACGGACATCAACGCACCTCCTTCTCAGGTGCATTTAGCCCTCCGCGCCTGTCGAAGCGCGTAACTTATCCTTCTGAGACTGATCGGCAGAAGCGATCAGCGACCCAGCATCTTCTCCGGCCGCACCACCCGGTCGAACGTCTCCGCGTCGACCAGGCCCAGCTCCAGCCCTGCTTCCTTGAGCGTCAGGCCATTGTGATGCGCGTGCTTGGCGATCTTGGCCGCATTGTCATAGCCGATCTCCGGCGCGAGCGCGGTGACCAACATCAGCGAACGATCGAGCAAGGCAGCGATGCGCTCGCGGTCCGGCTCCAACCCCTCGAGCGCGCGCTCACGGAAGCTTTCCATCGCGACCGCCAGCAGATCGATCGAACGCAAAACCGCAGCCCCGATCAGCGGCTTGAAGACATTGAGCTCCATATGCCCCTGCAGGCCGCCAACCGTGATCGCGACATTGTTGCCCATCACCTGTGCGGCGACCATCGTCATCATCTCGCACTGCGTGGGGTTGACCTTGCCCGGCATGATCGAACTGCCGGGCTCGTTTTCGGGCAGCTTGAGTTCCCCCAGGCCGCAGCGGGGGCCTGAGCCCAACAACCGAATATCATTGGCGATCTTGCTGAGTGCGACCGCCAGCACGTTCAATGTGCCCGAAAGGTGTACCAGCGCGTCATTGGATGCGAGCGCTTCGAACTTGTTGGGCGCGGTGACAAAGGGCAAGCCGGTGATCGCCGCGATCTCGGCGGCGATCGCTTCCCCAAAGCCGCTGGACGCGTTGAGGCCGGTGCCGACCGCCGTCCCGCCCTGCGCGAGCTGGTACATGCCATTCGCGATCACGGGCTCGATCCTCCGCCGGCTGCGCTCGATCTGCGCCACATAGCCGGAGAATTCGTCGCCCAGCGTCAGCGGGGTCGCGTCCTGCAGGTGGGTGCGGCCGATCTTGACGATATCGTCCCACGCCTTTGCCTTGGTCTCGAGCGTGAGCAGCATCGCATCGAGCGCGGGAAACAAGCGGTCATTGACCGCCTGCGCCGCCGCAATGTGGAGCGCGGTCGGAAAGCTGTCGTTCGACGATTGGCTCATATTGACGTGGTCGTTGGGATGAACGGGCGATTTGCCTCCGCGCGTCCCGGCAAGCGCTTCATTGGCGATCCCCGCGACCACCTCGTTCACGTTCATGTTGGTCTGCGTGCCCGACCCCGTCTGCCAGATGACGAGTGGGAATTGATCATCGTGCCGCCCCGCCGCCACCGCGGCCGCCGCTTGCTCGATCGCATCGGCGATGTGCGGGTCGAGGCCATGCCCGCGGTTCACCCGCGCCGCCGCCTGCTTCACGATCGCGAGCGCATGGACGATGCCAATCGGCATCCGCTCGCGTTCCCCAAAGGGGAAATTCTCTATCGACCGCTGCGTCTGCGCGCCCCAGTAAGCGTCTGCTGGAACCTCGATCGGCCCAAAGCTGTCGGTTTCGGTGCGCGTGGCCATCGGATCCTCCACTGAATGGCAGCCCACAATCTAGGCGCTCCAGCGGGATATGCGAGCCCATCGACTAGGCCTTCCGAATGGGACGTCTTGATAGTGATCCCTTTCAACTCTTTGGCTGGTTGCTAAGACTGCACGCATGGAAAATGCGCCAAGCGTGCTGGAATATCGTGGGGTCGATAGGCGCCACTTCCGCGAAGAGATCATGGCTGCCTCCCAGCCTGCGATTCTGCGCGGCGCTGCGGCGGACTGGCCAGCGGTGAGGGCGGGTGCCAGTACACGGGGTATCGTCGATTATCTCAAGGCGCGCGACACCGGCGAAAAGTTCGATAGGCTCGCGGGCAAGCCGGAAATTGGCGGCCGGCTCTTCTACAACGAGGATATGACCGGCCTGAATTTCGAGCGCGGCCCGGCGACGGTGAGCAGCCTGGCCGACGAATTGCTCAATGTCGCCGGACGGGACGAACCGCCCACGTTCGCAGCGCAGTCGATCGAGGCACGTGCCGTAGTTCCCGCCTTCGTGGACGAAAACCAGCTCGATCTGATCGGCCGCCCGGTCTCCCCGCGCCTGTGGATCGGCAATCGGGTGGTTGTGAGCGCGCATCACGACATGTTCTCCAACATCGCGGTGGTCGTGGCGGGGCGACGCCGCTTCACGCTTTTCCCTCCGGACCAAGTAGCCAATCTGTATGTCGGGCCGTTCGAATTCACGCCGGCGGGCACGCCGGTCAGCCTGGTTGATTTCGACAATCCCGACTTCAATCGCTTCCCGCGCTTTGCACAAGCGCTTGAGCTGGCGCAGGTGGCTGATCTGGAACCGGGTGACGCGATCTACATCCCCTATATGTGGTGGCACCACGTCCGCTCTCTCGATGACTTTAACATGCTCGCCAATTATTGGTGGAACGAAGCCGAGCCCGCGCAGCCGGGGCTGCAACCGGTCGACGCGCTAGTTCACGCCTTCTTGGCTTTCTCCGGCTTGCCTGAAGAACAGCGCGACGCCTGGGCGCCGATGTTCGCCCACATGGTGTTCGGTGCCGACGCGGCGGACCACCTGCCGGCCGACAAGAGCGGCATTCGCGGGCAACTTACCGAGGATGCCATGCGTCGCATACGACAGCAGCTCGGCGCCTTGATGGCGCGATAGCCTCCCAGCCTAAGGCACTTCACAAATTAGTTGATCGAATCAACTAATCGTCGCAGCTTACCGTCATGGAAGACGCAATTGCCACCGTGCGCGGGTTCAACCGCTTCTACACACGCTTCGTGGGGGCGTTGAACGCGCGCTTCCTCGACTCCGATCTGTCGCTCGCCGAAACACGCTTGCTGTTCGAGATCGCCCATGGCGCGCCATTGCTCGCCAGCCATCTGCAGGCGAGCCTGGACATGGATGCGGGCTTCGTCAGCCGCGTGCTCAGTCGATTTGAGGCCCGCGGCTGGATTGCGCGCATGCGCGGCGAAGGTGATGCGCGGCAACGCGCGATCACCCTGACAGATGCGGGTCGCGATGCATTCGCCGCGATCGACGCCCGGCAGCGCGCCGAAGTTCTCGCTGTCCTCGATCGGCTGGGTCCGGTGCATTCCGATGAGCTCTGTGGATTGCTGCGCTCCGCACAGACTCTGCTGGAGGGCAAGAAGAAGCGCGATTTTACGCTTCGTACCTTTCAGCCGGGCGACATGGGGATGATCGCGGCGCGCCAGTCGATCCTCTATCGCAACATCTACGGCTGGGGCCCGCAAATCGAGGTGATCGAAGGCGAAGTTACAACGGCCTTCCTACGCGATTTCAAGCCGGGCCGCGAACAATGCTGGGTCGCGGAAGTCGACGGGATGATGGCGGGATCGATCTTTCTCACCGATGAGGGCGACGGCCTGTCGCGCCTGCGGCTGCTCTATGTCGAGCCATTCGCGCGCGGTTTGGGCATCGGCAATGCGCTGGTCGAGACGTGCGTCGGTTTCGCACGCGAAGTCGGCTATTCTGCTATCACACTGTGGACGCACACCGTATTGGAAAGCGCACGGCGCATCTACGCCGCGCACGGATTCCGCATCGTCGAATCGCACGTGCACGAGGAATTCGGTGAGCCGGTGCAGAGCGAGACCTGGCGACTAGATCTCGTCTGAATGCTTTTCCGGCCGGGCGCGACCCGGCCTCCGTCATTGCGATTCCGTTACGATTCTGACTACCGCAGAGCGAGTAATGTGATGCGGAGACAAAGATGCTTCGGAAAGCTCTGTTGCTGCTTGCGGTCCTGTGCGGTTTTGCAGGCGCCGCCGACGCGTCGATCGCTCCAGGTACCCTTCTCTGGAAGTTGAAGACCGGAGGACCGATCTGGAGTCCTCCGAGCGTCGACGGGGGCATACTCTATGTCGGTAACGACGACGGCAATCTTTATGCGATCGAACTCCGCAGCCATGTGACAAGATGGAAATTTCACACGTCAGGCAAGGTCCGATCCCGAGCCGCAATTTCTGGCACCAGAATCTATTTCGCGAGCGACGACGGATATCTCCATGCGCTGGACAAACGCACGGGTCGCGAGGCGTGGCGGTTCGACCTCAAGGCCAAGGATCTCGCCAGGCGCCCTCCATCACCCGACAATTCCTTCTACGACTTTCTCCAATCATCGCCGCTCGTGCTTGGCACCACCGTTTACGCCGGATCGCTGAACGGCAGCATGTTCGCGATCGACAGCCAAACCGGCAGGAAGCTCTGGTCAATCGACACGCTGGATGCGGTGCGCGGCAACCTGGCGGTCGATGGGAAGAGCCTCTATTTCGGGAGTTGGGATGATCATGTTTATGCGATCGATCTCGCGACCCACGCTGTGCGCTGGCGTTCCAACGCGGGCGGGATCGTTCAATCGACGCCGGCGCTCGTCAACGGCCAGGTCATCGTCGGCAGCCGCGGCGCTGCCCTCGTCGCCTTCGACGCTGCAACAGGTGCCGAGCGGTGGCGTCACGTCTATTCGGACGGATCGTGGGTCGAATCCTCGGCCGTATTGGGCAACGGCCTTCTTTACGTCGGAAGCTCGGATGCGCTGAAGGTCTCCGCCATTGATCCGGCAAACGGAAACGAGGTCTGGGCCTTCAAGACCGGCGGCTGGACCTGGAGCACGCCCGTGATCAGCAACGGTACGGTCTACGTGGGGGCGCTGAGCGCATTTCCTTATTATTTCGACGGAGTGACGTTGGTTGCGGGCTTCTACGCGCTCGATGCCGCGACCGGCGCCAAGAAGTGGCAGTTCAGGCCGGGCCGCGCCCAGGGATATATAACCGGCGGGGTGGCAGTTGCCCCGGCGATCGCCGACGGCGTCATCTATGTCGGCGCGGTCGACGGCTATATTTACGCTCTGAAGGAGTGAGTCTCGCCGATCGGAAAGCGGCCATCCGCTCGGCACGAATAGGTCACGGTTTCAGTAGCGGCGCGTGCGGTGTCGAAACATTGCGCAGGAACAGTCGGTCCTCGCGCCGGATGAACCGCTCGCGCTGGCTGAAGGTGTAGTTTTCGCGGCCGAGCGGATCATCGCGGAGATGGCGGCGATACGCTTCATATGCCGCCAGGTCGTCGATGTGATAAACGCCATAGGCGGTCGTCGCAGAGCCTTCGTGCGGGCCAAAATAGCCGACCAGATCGGCACCGCAGCGCGGGATCACCTGGCCCCAATTACGCGCATATTGCTCGAACGCGTCGAGCTTGAACGGATCGAGTTCGTATCGGATGAAGCATGTGATCATAGCATCGCCTCCTGGTGTCACAGATAGGCCAGGCATGGGGCGCGAAGCTTCGGCAGGAGCCGAACCATCCGCTTGCTTTCCATGGCATATTCACGGCGAGGTGAAGACATGCTGAGCATATCCGGACTCGCCGAAACCGCATCCCTGGTGGGTGATCCGACTCGCGCGGCGATGCTGGTGACATTGATGGACGGGCGCGCCTTGACTGCAGGCGAATTGGCGCGGGTCGCCGGTGTGACGGCCCAGACCGCCAGCGGGCATTTGGCAAAGATGCTGGAGGCGAGGCTAATCGCGGTCGAGCGGCAGGGACGGCATCGTTATTACCGCCTCGGCTCTGCTGCGATCGGCGCGATGCTGGAAACGATGATGGTCGCCGCCGCGCCGCCGCCCGTGCGAACCGGCCCTAGGGACGCAGCGATGCGCCGCGCGCGCATCTGCTACAATCATCTTGCCGGCGAAGCGGGGGTGGCGATCGCCGACGCGATGCGTGCCCGCGGCCAGATCGATCTGGCAGGCGACGGCGCCGCGCTTACGGCGAGCGGCCTAAAACTGCTTGAGGAGATCGGCGTGGAGCTGCGGAGCGGCAGCAAGGCGAGCGGTGCCGTTTTTTGCCGCCCTTGCCTCGACTGGAGCGAACGCCGCCATCACATTGCGGGCGCAGCCGGCGCCGCGATCTTCAGCTCCTTCCTGAAACACAATTGGATCCGCCGGATGGAGCACAGCCGGGCCGTGATAATCACCCCGACAGGAATCACGGCTTTCGAGCGCCATTTCGGGGTGCGGCTGTAGCGTTCAGGCGGCTTCGAGCTGGCTCAGCAGACCGGCCAGGCAGCGGTCGAGATTTTCGACGTTCTGCCGAACGGCCTGCCCGATTTCGCGTGTGGCAAGCGCCGTCCCCGCGACATCCGCCAGCGACCCGGAGATCGAGCCGACCGCCTGATCAACGCTGCGCGCATCCTCTGCTACCCCGGTCGAGTTGCGCTGGATCTCCTCGACCGCTTGATGCTGTTCGTGCGCGGTGATCGAAGAGCGGGTAACCGCCGACATGAGTGATTCCATGATATTGTCGACCGAACCGACGAGATCGACGGTCTGATCGGCGGCCGCGATGATCCCGCTCACGCAGCCCTGGATCGTGTCGGTCGCATGGCTCGCACGACGAGCCAGCGCCTTCACCTCGCCCGCAACCACGGCAAAACCTGCTCCCGCCTCACCCGCACGCGCAGCTTCGATCGTTGCGTTCAGCGCGAGCAGATTGGTCTGCGCGCTGATCTGACGGATCAACTGAGCCGACTGATCGATCATGTGCACCTTATCGAGCAGGTTACCGCTGGTCGCGACTGCGGCCGCTGACCGGCCGCTCACCTGTTGCGCCGCATCCTCGGCAGTTTCCGCCACCGTGCTAACCTCTGCGATAGAGGTCGTGAGCTGATCGAGTGCCGCGGAGATCGCGTGAACCGCGGCGCTCGCATCCTGAGATCGCTCCCGGACCTTCGCAGCAGAGCGCTGCTGGTGCGAGATGGTCGCGAGCGTCTCGTCGGCGCTGCGCTCCAGCGCGCCAGCCGATTGGAGCAGCTGATCGACGAGGGCTGCCAGTGATACGCGCAGCTCTGCCGCGACACGCTGCTGCGTTTCCTGAAGTTGCAGCCGGTGCCGAATCCGTTCCTCCACCTCGCGCTGCGCGAGAGCATCGGCGCGACGGCGCTCGCTTTCTGACTGCTCGGCCAGGGATTCCGCCTCACGGCGGGCAAGTTCGGCCTGCTGTGCGCTGCTTTGCGCATCCTCGGCCGCACGTTGCGCCTCCTGCATACTCTGCTGCAGGCGCAGACGCGCCCGAATGATCAGCGTGAACAACCAGGCTGACATGCCCGTGATCGCCATGCCTGCGGCGATCAGGATCGGCAGCACATCGAACAGCGCGTTGCGACCGGCGCGCGGAGAAGGCCATTCCAGCGCACCAATATGCTTACCCGCCGTGTCCCGAATGATGAGGCGGTTCTCGGCGGCCAGCGTACCCGGCTTTTCCAGCTTGAGTGCGCCAAGCTTGAAAGAATCTTTCCAGTGATCGAGCAGCGTCAGGTCGAGCTCTCGCACAAAGACTATATAATGCAGGCCGTTATCGGGGATCTGCCTGGGGTGCAGTAGCGGCACCACCGCCATGCCGCTCAAAATCGCCGGCCTGCCGTCAAACCGGCCGAGCAAGCCTATACCCGTCTTCATTTTCTGGGCTGTGGCCTGCGTTCGTGGCAGGCGTCCCATCATGGCGGGATAAGCGATCGGCATGGCCCGGCGCGGATCGATGTCCGGGCCTTTATTGTCCGGCCGCATGGACCATAAGACGCGGCCCCGGCCATCGATTACATAGGTGTGCATCGGGTAGGCGAGATTGCTATTCGCCCACCGGATATCGAGCGCTCCGTAGAGATGATCGACCGCGTCGTCCCATCGTGATGCCTGATAGGTGGTGTCCGCGCGGCTTTGGACCTCATGCTCGAGCGCGCCAGCTACCAAGGCATATCTACCCTCGCCGGCATTAAGATCCGTTCTGTGCACCAGCAGGCCCACCGAAATCAGGCAGCCAAGCAGCGAAAGCGCGACGAGGCAGACCAGGGACCCGATGAGTCCTGGACCTCGTCCTCCAGATACGCTGCGCTGATACTCGGGTTTATACTCGGCCATATACTCCGCCACGCGGCGGAATACCGATCTTTGGTTAGCATCCCACTAACGATCTTAACTTCGCGACGGGAGGCGCGGCAACGCTCTCCGAGAGACAGGAAATTACGTGGCCGCTGCCAGCCTGGTATCGTCCGCGATCCAGTTCACTTCCCAGCTCGCACCACCGTCTGCCGAATAGGCCTGCTCGAAATGAGCGGCGGTGGCGGAGACCTGGGTGATGACGAAGCGGACCAAAATCGCCCGCCCGTCGAGCATGTCGCGGCCATAGAAAAGGCCGCGTCCTTTGTCGTCGAAGCTGCCGAAAACCGGCGCGGTCAGCAGGCCGTCATGCATGCTGGCGTAATTGAGGCTCCATTGCCGCGCCTGCGGATTATAGAGCCTCAGTGCAACGCCTTCGATCTTGCCGCGTGTACCGGCGACGGACAGTTCGACCAGGTTGGCACGTCCCTCCATCAGCGGGCGAATAACGCTCGTGCCCTGGTAATCCGCCCAGTCCGGCGCGGCACCGCTCAGCGGATTGCGCAATACGCGCACCCGCGTGGTCCAGGCACCGGTTTCGAAATCGAAATCATGATAGCCGTCATGAGGCGCGGGAGCGGCAGCGACCGGCATCGCGCAGGCGACACCGAGGGCCAGCAGAACGGATTTGATCGGCATAGTCACCCCGCGCAGCGTTCAGGGAAGCGACAAACTTCTATTTTTTACGCGTGAAATCTACCGAAACGACGTTCGACCCGTCCTCTGCCGGGCGAACGATCGGGTCGTTCTCGGCTTCCGCAATCTCTTCGGGTTGCTGGTCCTCGACCTGTGCCGAGAAATGCAGCGCGAAATCCACTGCCGGATCGTGGAATGCGGTGATTGCTGCGAACGGGATGGAGAGCTTCGAGCCGACCTGGTTGAACGATAGGCCGACTTCGAACCCGGTCGACGAGACATGCAGATCCCAGAAACGGTTCTGGATCACGATCGTCATCTCGTCGGGATAGCGTTCGATCAGGTGCTGCGGGATATCGACACCCGGCGCCTGCGTCTTGAAGGTGATATAGAAATGATGGTTGCCGGGCAGCCCATCTTTACCCACCTGCCCCAGCACGCGGCCAACCACCGCGCGCAGAGCGTCCTGGACGATCTCGTCGTAGGGAATCAGGCTGTCGGGCGTACCCTCGGTCATGGCCCCCAAGTGAACGCGGCGGCGAAGCGGGTCAAGCGTTGCCTGACACGTTCATGCAGGATAGGGCGCACGCCATGCGCACCGCCACGATCAGCCGCAAGACCGCCGAGACGGCGATCGACGTGACCGTCAACCTCGACGGGTCCGGGACTTATCAGGTATCAACGGGTATCGGCTTCCTCAATCACATGATCGAACAATTGTCGCGCCATTCGCTGATCGACATCGATCTGAAAGCGGACGGCGACCTGCACATCGACCAGCACCACACGACCGAGGATTCGGCGCTGGCGCTCGGCCAAGCGATCGCGAAAGCGCTGGGTGATCGGCGCGGCATCACGCGTTTTGGGTCGGCTTATTCGCCGATGGATGAGACGCTGACCCGCATTGCGATCGACATTTCCGGCCGTCCCTTTCTCGTCTGGAAGGCGGAGTTCACCCAAACCAAGCTGGGTGAACTCGATACCGAGCTAATCGAGCATTGGTTTCACAGTTTCGCGGGCGAGGTGGGCATGACGCTCCACATTGAGACGCTCTACGGTCGCAACAACCACCACATTTGCGAAAGTATCTTCAAGGGCTGCGCGCGTGCCTTGCGGCAGGCGGTCGAGATCGATCCGCGCAAGGGCGACATGATCCCTTCCACCAAGGGGACTCTTGGCGGTGCCTGACGGCCTGGCGCTTATAGACTACGGCGCAGGCAACCTGAGGTCGGTCGAAAATGCGCTGAGGGCGGCGGGTGCGCCGGACGTGCTCGTCACGGCCGACCCCGATGCTGTGCTTCGCGCCGAGCGGATCGTGCTACCCGGCGTCGGCGCCTTCGCCGCCTGCATGGGGGCGCTATCCGCGGTCCCCGGCATGGTCGAGGCGCTGAACGAGCGGGTGATCCGCCAGGGCGCACCCTTTCTCGGCATATGCGTAGGCATGCAGCTCATGGGGGATGCGGGCGAAGAATTCGGCACGACACCGGGCCTCGGCTGGATCGGCGGCACAGTTGCGAAGCTGGAGCCAAACGACCCGAATGCGCGCGTGCCGCACATGGGCTGGAATGACGTTATTCCGGTCGAGCCGCACCCGCTGATCGTACCCGGCGAAGCCTATTTTTTGCACAGCTTCGGTTTGCGCGCCGCCGATCCCCGTCGGCTGGCAGCGGTGACCGAGCACGGCGGCACGGTCACCGCCGCGATCGCGCGCGACAATCTGATCGGCGCGCAATTCCACCCCGAAAAGAGCCAGGCTTACGGCCTCGCCTTCCTCTCCCGCTTTCTCAACTGGCGTCCCTGAATGAGCATTACCGTCTATCCCGCAATCGACCTCAAGGGCGGCAAGGTCGTCCGCCTGTCCGAGGGCGACATGGACCGGGCGACCATCTATAATGATGATCCCGTGGCCCAAGCCAACGTCTTCGCCGAAGCGGGCGCGGACCATATCCATGTGATCGATCTGGACGGCGCCTTCGCAGGCACTTCGGTCAACGGCGATTGCGTGGCCGAAATCGTCGAGAGCTTTCCGGGCCATGTTCAGGTTGGTGGGGGAATTCGTGACCGCGCTGCAATTGACCGCTGGCTTGAACGTGGCGTGTGGCGGGTCGTGATCGGCACCGCGGCGCTCCACAATCCCGAGTTGGTCCGTGAGGCTGCGCGTGCCCTGCCCGGCCGGATCGTGGTCGCCGTTGACGCGCGAGACGGCATGGTCGCGACGCACGGGTGGGCCGAGGTTTCGGACATGAAGGCTGCAGAGCTTTCCAATCGTTTCGCCGATGTCGGCGTGGCGGCCGCTCTGTTCACCGATGTCGGACGCGACGGTCTGCTGAAGGGCTGCAATGTGCGCGCCACGTCCGAGCTGGCACGCAACACGCGCCTGCCGGTGATCGCGAGCGGTGGCGTGAAGGGTCTGGTCGACATTGCCGACCTTGCGCGCCACGCCAGCGAAGGGATCGAAGGCGTGGTCTGCGGACGGTCGCTTTACGAGGGCACGCTGGATCTCAGGAAGGCGCTGCGGCTCGCCCGCGACGAAAGCCTGTGAGGGTCCGGGTCACTTCTCCCCTCCCGCAGGCGGGAGGGGTCGGGGGAGGGGGTGAACTGTTGCATGTCTTCGCGCCCTCCTTCCGATTACATGGGCGGGAACTTCCCTCCCCTGACCCCTCCCGCAAGCGGGAGGGGGATCGATGACCGTCCGGGTTCGCGTAATCCCTTGCCTGGACGTTGCCGGGGGGCGCGTGGTCAAGGGCGTGCAGTTCCTCGACCTTGCCGATGCGGGCGATCCCGTCGAGCAGGCCAAGGTTTATGATGCTGCTGGCGCGGACGAGCTTTGCTTTCTCGATATCACCGCCAGTCATGAAGATCGCGGGACCATACTCGATGTGGTCGCGCGCACGGCGTCCGTCTGTTTCATGCCGCTCACGGTCGGCGGTGGCGTGCGCACGCCCGAAGATGCACGGGCGCTGCTGCTCGCGGGCGCGGATAAGGTCGCGATCAATTCGGCCGCGGTGGCGCGTCCCGAACTGGCGGCAGACCTAGCGGACCGCTTCGGCGCGCAATGCGTCGTCGGCGCGGTCGATGCCAAGGCGGTCGGGCGCGGCCGGTGGGAGATCTTCACGCATGGCGGGCGGCGCGCGACAGGCATCGATGCGATCGAACATGCGGTGCGGCTGGCCGAGCTCGGCGCGGGCGAACTGCTCGTCACCTCGATGGACAATGACGGCACCAAGGGCGGCTATGATCTCGCCCTCACCCGCGCGATTGCCGACGCGGTATCCGTTCCGGTGATTGCGAGCGGGGGCGTGGGCACGCTGGAGGATTTGGTCGCGGGGGTCACCGAAGGCCATGCCAGCGCCGTGCTCGCCGCCTCGATCTTCCACTTCGGCGAACATACGGTCGCCGAGGCGCATGCAGCGCTCGCGGCAGCGGGATTGCCCGTGCGCAAGCCTGCGGATTAGACTTCAACGATACCCGCTCACCTGGGGAAAGGCTGAGCGAAAAGGGGATTATGATGGCCGACACGCTCGCCCGCCTCGAAGCGACGATCGCCAATCGCAAGGGCGCCGACCCCGCCGGTTCCTATGTCGCAAGCCTGTTCGCCAAAGGCCGGGGCAAGATTGCGCGCAAGCTGGGCGAGGAAGCGGTCGAGACGATCGTCGCCGCCTTGGCCGAGGACAGACAGGCACTCACCGGCGAGGCCGCGGATATGCTGTTTCACCTTCTGGTGCTGCTCGCCGATGCGGATATTCCGCTTACGGACGTGTTGGCCGAGTTGGAGCGGCGTGAGGGCACCTCCGGCCATGACGAGAAGGCCAGCCGTTCAGCTCAATCACGGTCCGGGCCATAGCGCCGATGGCGAAATGCCGCCGGGCGGTCCCCGACGGCATTTCCTCCCCCCAAGAAGAGCTAAGGGCCTGATCGGCTTAGCTGAAGCGGACTGCCGCTTTGCGACGTGCCCTCAATGAGCCGCCGATCATGCCAAAACCCGCGATCATGGTCGCCCAGCTGGCGGGCTCGGGCACCGCTGCGATGCTCTGCTTTACCAAGCCCGGCAGATCGCCGTCCTTGAACCCAAAGACGTAAAACTGATTGGGTCCTGCCGTGCCGGGCAGGAAGTCATTGTCGTTGGACACGTAGAGCGTGTGGTAGAGGTCACCATTGTAGGTCACGTCCTGACCGAAGGTGATGCCTTCGATCTTGGCCGGAATCTGGCTGCTGCCGATGCCATTGGCGTCAAGCGCGGCGACCAGGTCGAGGAACGGCGCCTTTGCCACCGCCGCCGCAGCCGCCGTCGCCCCGCTCATGTTGGTGATGTCCACCGCATTGGCGATATTGATCTTGAAAATCTGCTTGGCGACGGCGGAACTACCGTCGCCCAGTCCGGCGCCATCGCGTTCGTCGACCAAGAATTCGTGGTCGTTGATCGCGGTAATCTCGCTCACACCGGACCCTGCCGTGAGCATATAGCCATATTCCTTGGTGGCACCGGTCGCGATGTCGATCGTGACGATGCGCACCATCTTCTTGGTCGCCTTGTCGGCCGCGTCCTGAATCAAGGCAGCCTGCATGATGCCCACCAGCGTCTTGCCATCGGGCGTGATCGCCAGGCCCTCCATGCCTTTGTTATCGGTACGACCACTGCTGTTGCTGCTGGTTTCGGTCTTGCCCATCGAAGACAGCGTCGAGACGTTAAGATTGATGGGCAGCGTGAACGTCTTGATCAGCGTGCCCGTTTCCCGATCGAACTGGCGAACATAAGGGCCGTATTCGTCCGAGATAAACACCGATTTGCCGTCGTTCGAAACGCGGATCGATTCCGGATCGAAGCGGCCGTTGATCGGGTTAGCCGAACTGCCCTGCACAAAATTGTCGGAGCGGCCGGAGAAGTAATATTTCCCTGCGGAATTCTCTGCCGGCGCGCCGGAGCCGAGCGGCTGACCGTTCTTCTGCGTGCCGAGGCCGGCGCCATTGCCATAGGCAAGCGGCGTGCTGCTGGAGAGCAAGGTCGTGCCCTTGAGCGTGGGGGTGAGCGTGAACGGCAAACCGGGTCCGCCGTTCGACGTCAGCTCCATCGTTATTGTGTGGAACCGGCTGATATAGCTGACGGTGTCGTCCACGTTCGAATTGTAGGGGGTCGCGTTTGGCCCACGGTCGGGCACCGCGAGGAAGGTGTTGCCGCCGGCATAGGTCAGGCCCGAGCCGACCCCGCCGAGAATGTTGGCGGCCAACCCGTTTTCCAGGGTGCCGCTCAGGCCCGAGCGATCGCTCGTGCCGCCAAGTACGCCTTGCGCCAACAATGTGATCGAGGCTTGTGCGGGAAGAGACATGAAAGCGGAAAGCAGCAGGCCCGCGGCCAGTTTGTGGCGCATAATATCCTCGTCGTTGGAATGGTTACGGCGGCTTAACCATGCTTCATGACAGAGCGATGTCGCCGCGCCGGCGGGCCGATCGCCACTCAGGGATTGGATCGCGCTTGTTTCAGGCGCCGTTTCCCGATTAGGCGCAGCACCGCGCGGTGACTGCCGCGATGTGCCCGGCCGAAGGGGATGTGCCATGCCGATCGACGCCACGCTTCCCTATGACGAAAGTAACATCTTCGCCCGCATCCTGCGGGGCGAGATACCGGCCAAGAAAGTTTATGAGGACGAATATGCCCTCGCCTTCCACGACATCATGCCCCGGGCGCCGGTGCATATTCTCGTGATCCCTAAAGGCGCCTATACTTCGTGGGACGATTTCTCCGCCAAGGCACCTGATGAGGAGATTGCCGGTTTCGTGCGTGCAGTCGGCAACGTCGCGCGCGATCATGGACTGGTAGCGCCGGGCTATCGCCTGCTCGCCAATACGGGCGGCCATGGCGGGCAGGAGGTACCGCACCTCCATATCCATCTGTTCGGCGGCCGGCCGCTCGGACCGATGCTGGTGGAATAGAACCGCGCCCTTTTGCACCAGCTCTAACGGAGTAGCGCACCCCTATTGCGCTGGCGTGACAAGCCGTTAGGCTCCGCGCCCCATAAGCATAGGCGTCCGGGGCGCCACTTAGGGGAATTTGCATGCTCTTCGACCGCGTCAAACCATTGGACGCCATCCTACTAACTGCCGAGAAGAAGGCGCTGCGTCGTACGCTTGGTGCCTTCCAGCTCACCATGCTGGGCGTCGGCGCGGTGATCGGCACCGGTATTTTCGTGCTCACGTCGGAGGCGGCGCAAAAAGCCGGACCCGGCATGCTGCTGTCATTCGTGGTCGCGGGCTTCGTCTGCGCGGTGGCGGCGCTCTGCTATTCGGAGCTCGCCTCCATGGTTCCGGTTTCGGGATCGGCCTATACTTACACGTATGCCGTGGTCGGCGAACTGCTCGCCTGGATGGTGGGCTGGGCCCTGATCCTCGAATATGCGGTCGGCGCCAGCGCGGTCGCGGTCGGCTGGTCCAACCATGCGGTCGGGTTGCTCAAGGGGCTAGGTATCAATTTCCCAGCCGCATTGAGCAACGCCGACGCGCTGATGGCGAAGGTCCAGCTCGCTTTCGGTGCGACGGCTACGCCCGATCTGCTCACCGCCGCGCAGGTCGGTGGATGGATCAACGTTCCGGCGATCATCATTTCGGGTCTCGTCACTTGGCTGCTCATCATCGGCACGACCGAGAGTGCGCGCGTCAACGCGGTCCTGGTCGCGATCAAGATCTGCGCGCTGACAGCCTTCATCATCCTGACGATCCCAGTGCTCAACGCGGACAATTTCCACCCGTTCATGCCCACGGGCGGCTCCGGCGTGCTCGGCGCCGCGGCGTCGATCTTCTTCGCTTATGTCGGCTTCGATGCCGTCTCGACCGCCGCCGAGGAGACCAAGAATCCGCAACGCAACGTACCCATCGGGCTGATCGGCTCGCTGGCCATCTGCACGCTTTTCTACCTGCTCGTGGCGTCGGGCGCGATCGGCGCGATCGGCGCACAGCCCGAAATGGCCGCAGGCGCATCATTGGCGCCGGGCTCCGCCGAGATGGCGGGCCGCTGCGCTTCGATCGTCTCGAGCGGTGCGCTTGAGCCTCTGGTCTGCTCGAAGGAAGCGCTGGTCCACGTGCTCGACACGATCGGCTGGCACAAAATCGGCCGCCTGGTCGGTCTTGCTGCCGTGCTCGCGCTCCCCTCGGTCGTGCTGATGATGATGTTCGGCCAGACTCGCGTCTTCTTCACGATGGCGCGCGATGGCCTGCTGCCGGAGAAGCTGGCATCGGTGCATCCGCGCTATCGCACCCCGCATGTCGTCACGCTCGTCACCGGTGTCGGTGCGACAGTGGCGGCTGCGATCCTGCCGGTCGGCAAGCTCGCCGATTACTCCAACTCAGGCACCCTATTCGCGTTCATGATGGTCGCCATCTCGGTAATGGTACTGCGTAAGGTTGATCCGAACCGCAGGCGTCCCTTCCGCATGCCTCTGGTATGGGTGGTCGCCCCGCTCGCGATCGTCGGCTGCCTCGGCCTCTATATTTCGCTGCCGCTCACCGCGATCCTGGTTCTGCCGATCTGGGGCGTCCTGGGCCTGCTGCTCTATTTCTTCTACAGCCGCTCACGCAGCCATGTCGGCCGTGGCGTGATCGAGGTGCCCGAGGAAGAGGCGTATCACGAGATCCCGCCGCCGCAGCCCGGCACGAAGATGTGAGGCCAAAAAGATAAGCGGTCCGGGAGTTTTCTCCCGGGCCGCTTTCTTCATTCCCTGTCGACCAGCGAAGGAGCGGTAGATCAGCCTAGTCGCTGAGCAATCAGCTCATCGAGCTTGGCTTCCGGGCGCGCGCCGTAGTGCGAGATGACCTCGGCCGCTGCGATCGCACCCATGCGCAGACTCTGTTCAAGCGAGCGACCCTGGACCTGCCCGGCCATGAAACCTGCCGCGAAGAGATCACCGGCGCCCGTCGTGTCGACGATCCGCTCGATCGGCTCCGCAGAAACCTCGGCGCGCTCCCCGTTCTGCACTGCGACCGCGCCATGCGCCCCGCGCGTGACCACCAGCGTGGGCACCTTGGCCGCAACTGTCTCCAGCGCGCGCTCAAAATCGTCGGTCTCAGTCAGCGACTGCAGCTCAACTTCGTTGGCGAACAATATGTCGATCAGGCCGCCGTCGAGCAGCTTCAGAAAATCCGCGCGATGGCGCGAGATGCAGAAAGCATCCGAAAGGGTGAAGGCAACCTGGCGTCCAGCCGCTCGCGCAATCTCGATACCAGCGCGCATCGCCGCGCGGGGCTCTTCCGGATCCCACAGATAGCCCTCGAGATAGAGGATTTTGGCCGAGGCGATCAGCTCGCGGTCGAGCGCCGCCTCGGGCAGGAATTGCGAGGCGCCGAGGAAGGTGTTCATCGTCCGCTGCGCGTCGGGCGTAACCAGGATCAAGCAGCGTGCGGTGCTCGGCTGGCCGGAACGCGCGGGCGTGTTGAAGATCACGCCGTTTGCGCGGATGTCATGCGCGAACACCTCGCCCAATTGGTCGTCGGCGACCTGGCCGATAAAGCCGCATTTGGCGCCCATCGCCGCCATGCCGGCGACCGTGTTGGCAGCCGAGCCGCCGCTGATCTCGCGGCCGGGTCCCATCCGCGAGTAAAGACTGTCGCTGGTTGCCTCGTCCATCAGCCGCATCGATCCCTTGGCGACGCCTTCGGAGGTGACGAAATCATCTTCGGCCTGGGCAATGACGTCGACAATGGCATTGCCGATCGCAACGATGTCGAGCGTGGGTTCGGTCATATAATATCCTTGTCTAAGCTACCGCCCATCCTGAGAAGCCGTCGAGACTGTCGAGCTGAAGCTTCGACAAGCTCAGTTCCCCCTCGGAATGAGTGGTGCTGGAAGAGGCGGGCTCTAAATAAGCCTACAATGACGCGCAACCGTCGTTGATCTTATTGGCCGCGCCTTGCTATCGGCGGATCCCATGCTGCCACCGCCCGAAATCTCCCGAGTCGCCACCACCCGCATCGCCTGCGATGGCGCGAGCGAAATCCCTGGCGGCACCGCCCTCGGCCACCCGCGCGTCTATCTCGAGATTGACGACAAGGGATATGTCGACTGCGGCTATTGCGACCGCCGCTTCATCCTGAAGGGCGGGCCCGCCGACACTGACAACCAACATTGAGGCGGTTAGGAGCTGATCATTGAAGAAAGCGCTCCACTCGCTCGGCAGCCTGCTGCCGGGCCTGGGCTTCGCAGGCCGATTGCGGCGGGTCGACCAGCGCCTGCAGCGCGTCGAGAATTTGACGCAGCGGATCGATCATTTCTCGCTCGGCACGAGCGCGCTCTACATCGGCGGCAATCGGGTCCTGCTCCGCATTGTCGCCGGTCATCACCTTTTCATGCTCTATGTGCAGGCCGACGATAAGCTGATTACCCCCTCGCTGGTCGTCAATGGCCGCTACGAACCCGAGCTGACCGACTTCTTCACCAAGGCGCTCCAATCGGACAGCCATTGCCTCGATATCGGCGCCAATCTCGGCTATTTCACTTGCTTCATGGCCAAACATTGTCCGCAGGGGCAGGTGATCGGCCTTGAGCCCAATCCGCCCATTCATGCGCTTGCGGTGGACAATGTCCTGCTCAACGCGCTTGGCGGTCACGCCAAGGTGCTCAATATGGCGGCGAGCGATCAGGTGGGTGAACTGACGCTCTATCATCGCATTGGCCGGGCCGGAAACACCAGCATGGCGGCGTGCGGCGAGGATTATACACGCTACTTCCAAGAGCCCCCGGAGGAAGCGTTCCAAGTCGCGACGGTCCCAATCGATCGGTTGCGCGACCAGCTCGGCGGACGGGTCGACTTCCTCAAGATCGATGTTGAAGGCGCCGAACCGCTCGCCTTAGCCGGCGCACGCGAAACGATCCGCGCCAATCCGCAATTGCAGATCGTGATGGAATGGGCCCCAGCGCAGATACGGCATGCGGGGTTCGACATCGCCGGTTTCGTGGGCGAGATCGAGGCGGCGGGGCTGAAGCCTTATCTGCTTGCCGCCGCTGCCGCACCGCAACCCGTCAGCTATGCTGATCTGATCACGTTGACCTATCAGCCGGGCGTGCTGTTGCGCCGCGATTTGGCTTGAGCGGCCATCTCTCTCATTGAGGGTTTCGGGCGGCGGCCCGCCTGCCTATATCTTCGTCCATGACCCTCCTCGCCGACCCCCGCCGCTTCCTCTATCGCGATCTCGATCCGGACGCCGCCATCCGCCTGACCGGCGACGCGCTGCGCAATTGCGACGATGGCGAGCTTTACCTGCAATATATCGCGACCGAGGCTTTCGGTTTCGACGACGGGCGGCTGAAGACGGCCGACTTCAACACGCAGGCGGGCTTCGGGCTGCGCGGGCTGTCGGGCGAGACCACTGCCTTCGCGCATGCCAACGAGATCAGCGAGGCGGCGATCATCCGTGCCGCCGAGACGATGACGCTGCTCGATCCGGCCAAAGGCAGCCTCGCCGCGCCACCCCGTCGAACCAACGCAAAGCTCTACACCGCGGATGACCCGCTCTCCGCGATCCCATTCGCGCGTAAGGTGCAGCTCTGCCAGGAAGTCGACGCCGCCGCCCGCGCGCGTGACCCGCGCGTGCAACAGGTCTCCGTCGGTCTGTCGGGTTCTTGGAGCGTGGTCGAGATCGTCCGCCCCGACGGCTTCGTCGCGCATGACGTGCGGCCGCTCGTCCGGCTCAACGTATCGATCGTGGTCGAGCAGAATGGCCGCCGCGAGACCGGCTTCTTCGGGCTGGGCGGGCGATATCTCTATGATCGGCTGTTTGAACCTGTGACCTGGAACCGTGCGATCGACGAGGCGCTGCGGCAGGCGCTGGTCAATCTCGAAAGCGTCGCGGCGCCGGCAGGCGAAATGACCGTTGTGTGCGGTCCCGGCTGGCCGGGCGTGCTGCTGCACGAGGCGGTTGGCCATGGCCTCGAAGGCGATTTTAACCGCAAGGGCACCAGCGCCTTTGCCGGGCGGATCGGTGAGCGCGTCGCGGCCCCGGGCGTGACCGTCGTCGACGACGGCTCGATCGAAGGTCGCCGCGGCAGCCTGACGATCGACGACGAAGGCACGCCTAGCCAGACCAACGTGCTGATCGAGGATGGCATCCTCAAGGGATATATCCAAGATCGTCTGAACGCGCGACTGATGGGCGTGGCACCGACGGGCAATGGCCGCCGCGAAAGCTTCGCGCATGCGCCGATGCCGCGCATGACCAACACCTTCATGTACGGCGGCAAGGACGATCCGGATGAGATCCTGTCGCGCGTCAAGAACGGCATTTACGCCAAATCCTTCGGTGGCGGACAGGTCGACATCACGAGCGGCAAATTCGTCTTCAGCTGCACTGAGGCGTACCGCATCGAGAACGGCAAGCTCGGCGCGCCGATCAAGGGCGCAACCCTGATCGGCGACGGCCCGACCGTACTCACCAAGGTCGCGGCGATCGGCAACGACATGGCACTCGATGAAGGCGTGGGCGTCTGCGGCAAGGGCGGCCAGTCGGTGCCCGCGGGCGTCGGACAACCGACACTGCTGATCGATGGCATCACCGTCGGCGGCACGGCGGCGTAAGCCCCCTCCCGCTGGTGGGAGGTTAGCACCCGACTGATGAGAGCTGCGCGCCGCAACTCCCCTCCCCCGACCTCTCCCGAACACGGGAGGGGCGTTGCGCTCGCCCTCGGTGGCGGCGCCGCGCGCGGTTGGGCGCATATCGGTGCGCTGCGCGTGCTGCAGCAGGAAGGAATCGCAATCGATGGGGTTGCCGGCACCTCGATCGGGGCGCTCGCTGCGGTCTGCCTCGCCGCGGATCGGCTCGACGTTCTGGAAGAGATCGCGATGGGCGCTACGCATACACGCGTGCTCGCTTATCTCGACCCGCACCTCGGGCGCGGTGCCTGGCTCGGCGGGCGAAGAATCGCGCGGGAACTCAACGTGCACTTCGGCCGACTGAGGCTCGAAGACCTTCCTGTCCCCACAGCCCTGATCGCAGCCGATCTCGAAACCGCTGAGGAGGTGAGACTCACGACTGGCCCCGTGATCAGCGCGGTTCAGGCCTCGATCGGTCTGCCTGGCGTGTTCCGGCCCACGCAACGCGACGGTAGGCTGCTGATCGACGGCGGCATGGTGGCCAATGTGCCGGTCGGCGCTGCCCGCGCGCTGGCGCCGGGACGACCCGTGATCGCGATCGATCTGATGGGCGACTATGCCGGCTATGTGCGCGCCAGCACGCACGACGGCCGCCGCTCCGCTTTGGGCACATTGCGCTCGGCCTTCCTAATGATGGTCACCCAGCAGACGCGTCAGGCAATCGCGTTGGATCCGCCTGACGTGCTGATCACCATCCCGGCCGGTCATATCAGCACCGGCGCCTTCACCCGCGCGGCCGAGTTGATCCAGCTCGGCCGTCAAGCCATGATGCAGGCGCTGCCGGCGATCCAAGAGGCCTTGCGAGCGTGATCATGGGCTCAGACATGAGTGGCGACGCCGGCTCGATCCTCGATTTCTGGTTTAGGGAGATCGGGGCCGATCATTGGTGGACGCGATCCGACGCGACCGATGAGACCATTCGAACGCGCTTTTTGCCACTCTGGGAAGAGTGGCGCCACCTTTCAGCTGAAAGCTTCCTGACAACGCCTCTCGATGCGCTAGCGGCAGTCCTGCTGTTCGATCAATTCTCGCGCAACATGTTCCGCGGCGAAGCCCGCGCCTTTGCCACTGACGGCCTAGCGCTCGCAATCGCAGAAGCCGCGGTCGACCGCGGCTTCGACCACGCGCTGACCAAGGACGAACGCGTTTTTCTCTACATGCCGTTCATGCATGCCGAAGATCTGGCGAAGCAGGATCGCTGCCTCGCGCTGTTCGAAGCGCTTGGCCGCCCGGAGCAGGTCCGATATGCCCGCGAACATCGGGCCATCATCGCGCGCCACGGCCGCTTCCCGGCACGCAACGCCGCGCTCGGCCGGGAGACGCGGCCGGAGGAGCGGGAGGCGATTGAGTCCAGCCAGAACTGGTGATGCAGGCAGCGCGAGGCAGCCGCTACGCGCAACCCTAATCGCGCGCTGGAACGAACGAGAATTTTCGTTTGAGCCGCAGGAACGGGAGCTCGAACCAATGATAGGACAAGGACGCGAGCGAGACCGTCAGCGCGAAAGCGAGGATCGGCGCTATCGTATCGCGCCAAGGACCTATCCCGGCGCCCTCCATCACCTGCGTAAGCCATGGCCGCCACACCACGAAAACCATGTAGAAGAAAAAGATGTGGATCAGATACAGGCCGTAGGAAATCCGGCCGAGATAGATGAAGGGCCGGGGCAGGAAGCGGTTCGGCGTTCCCAGTAGGCTCACCAGGAACAACCCCGCCCCGGCCAGTACGAGCGGCCAGCCGACAAAACATTGCCCCACCGTCGAGCGCGGATCATCCGCCTTGATCCCGAACATGGTGAAGGCGATCAACCATAAGGCGACCGCAGCAACCAAGCCGCCGATCCGCATAGTAAGCGGCCAATCCGGCACGCGTCCCCGCAGCAGCAGCGCCGCCAGCATTCCAGCCGCGATAAACTGGAACTGGACGAAGCTGTTCGTCCACTGCCCACTGAAGCCGGGCGTTATGTGGCGCGCATAATAAGCAATGACGCAATAGCTGAGCGCGATCAGCGCTAAATTGATCCAGATAAGCGGCCGCCTTCCCAGCATCGCAAGAAAGGGAATTGCGATGTAGAATTGCTCCTCGACCGACAGGCTCCACATCGGATTGACCGGATATTCGATCCAGCCGTTGAAAGTGATGTACCAGTTCCCGGCAAAAAGGCTGAACGCCGCCCATTTGAGTGGCGAATCCGCCCCTGTGCCAGGCAGATAGAGATTGAGCAGCACCAGCCCGTAAAAGATGAGGAAGTAGAGCGGCCATATGCGCAATATCCGCCTCATATAAAATGCGCGGACGTGGATTCTTCCTGTCCGCTCCCTCTCCCGCAGCAGCAATTCCGTAATCAAATAGGCGCTCAGCATGAAAAAGATCGGCACCCCGTACACGCCGATCAGCGTGAGGTTGTAGAGCCAAGGGTGGGCTGCTGGATCGATCGGCGACAGATCGTTGCGATGCGTGAAGAATACGAACATGAACGCGATAAAGCGGAGCACATCCAGTTCCGGGCGATAATAACGCGGGAGTGGGCTACCAGTGCGCTCCTGGCTCTCTGCTGCCCGAACGAATTGGGCCTGGCTCAACGGAGCCGTCTCTTGAGTTACCGTAGCCATAGTATGTGCCCTCCCCGCCTGAGACACAGCTCATTTTGATTCCTGAATCAAGGAATCACTGGTGAAGCACGTCCCGCCCCCGAGATTGCGACACGTCGCTTACCTCTGCCGACCTGATGAGCGGCGGATGGGGTTCGCCATCAAGCAGCGCGCCGGACTTGACGTTGTCCCGTTTGCCCAAATTTTAGGCATCCCGTTGTAATTGCCTAAGCCGCAGGCGTTCGAAACACCCGCGCAATGCTCTCTCCTGTCCTTAACCCCTCTGGCACGCTTTTTGCGAAGCCGCTCGGGGCTCGAGACAGGGAGGCGGAATGAAACTCGTCATTGCAATCATCAAACCGTTCAAGCTCGACGATGTGCGTGAGGCTCTGTCCGCGCTCGGCGTCCAGGGCATGACGGTGACCGAGGTAAAGGGCTTCGGACGTCAGAAGGGGCAGACCGAGATCTACCGTGGTGCTGAATACAGCACGAACATGGTGCCGAAGATCAAGGTCGAGGTCGCGTGCAGCACGGATCTCGCGCCGCGCGTCGTAGAGGCGATCCAGCAATCCGCCAACACCGGTGC
>Ga0207647_10000610_pt1 | contig 27881 bp, 19 predicted proteins | sample KBSCornC2_FD_184295 | JGI IMG/M metagenome (GOLD analysis project Ga0207647, IMG submission 184295) | Corn rhizosphere microbial communities from Kellogg Biological Station, Michigan, USA - C2 (SPAdes) (version 2) | ecosystem: Host-associated > Plants > Roots > Rhizosphere ... | reverse complement strand
GCGGCGATCCGACCAGCGGATGCCACCGCGCGCGACCGGCCCGAAGCGCAGGTGCACGCCTTCCACGCGCGGCGCGTACACCCAGATCTCGCGGTACGGCACCGGCTTCGGAACATCCGGCACCTGGTGCGAATCAAGCTTGTAGCTGATGTATTCGGCCGGCTTGCCGTCGTGCGTCTGGAAATAATTGGTGCGCAGCGTGGCGCGGATCTGGCCCATGAAGCCGCGCAGGATGCGGTCGTCGTCGAGGCTGGAGACGTTCACCAGCAGCGCCTTGATCGCATTGACGAGTCCATCGACCTGCACGTCGCGCGGCTTTTCCAGCAGCGCCGCGACGCGTGCGACGAAGTCCGGATTGGCCTCGAGCACGGCCTTGGGCGTCAGCAAGCCCAGCTCGCGTTCCAACGCCTCGCGTGCGTGCTTGCGGCTGGCGGCATTGCCGGCTTCGCGTTGCGGATCGAACTTGGCTTCGAACAACTCGACCAGCAGGCCCGTGACCATCGGGTAGCGGCCCAGCGTCTCGTCCATGTAGCTCTGCGAGAAGGTCGTGCCGACCTGCTGTTGGTACTTGGAATACCCACGCAGCATCGCAATCTGCCGCCAGCCGAGCCCGGCTTCCAGCAACAGCGAGTTGAGTCCGTCGTTCTCGGCCTGCCCGCGCCAGATCGCGGCGAAGGCCGCCTCGAAACGCGCGTGCACGTCTTCGAGCTTGAACTTCAGCGGCGCCGCGGGCCGCACCACGAAATCCTGGATGCAGGCCTTGTTGCCGTGCAGTTCCAGCGCGTGCACCTGTTCGGTGTCGACCTTCAGCCCCGCGTTTTCCAGCACCGGCAAAACGTCCGACAGCGGAATGTCGCTGCCGGCGCGGAAGATCTTGAAATGCAGTTCGCCCGGTTTGCGGTAGGAATCGTGGAACGCGAGGCGCATGTCTTCGCCGGCGTCGGTCATCGCGGCAAGGATGCCGACATCCTCGGCCGCGCGCGCCGACGTCTGGTCCTCGATGTAGGCCGACGCCAGCGTGTTGCCCCAGCGGTTTGCGAGATGCGCGCCGCGTTCCTCGCCAAGACCGCTGACCAGCGCGTCGCGCAGCTCGTCGTGCCAGTTGCGCACGATCGGCGCGAGCTTCGCTTCCAGCTTCCGCACGTCCACGTCCACCTGCTCGCCCGCGCGCGGACGCACCACCACGTGCATGCGCGCCATCGGCGCATCGCCGATCTGCACGGTCGCGTCGACGTAGGCGCCGTGCAGTTCTTCGCGCAACATCTCCTTGACGCGCTCGCCCACCGTGACGCCGTAATGGTCGCGCGGGATGAACACCAGGCACGAGAAGAAGCGGCCGTAGGCGTCGCGGCGCACGAACAGGCGCGCGTGGCGGCGCTCGTTGACATCGAAGATCCCGCTGGCGAGGTTGAGCAACTCGTCGCTGGAAGCCTGCAGCAGTTCATCGCGCGGCAGCGTTTCGAGGATCGAACGGAACGCCTTGCCGGAATGCGACTGCGGACGCAGGCCCGAGCGCTTTTCCGCCGATTCGAACTTCTTGCGCACCAGCGGCACGTCCTGCGGGCGGCGCACGTACGAGGTGGTCGTGTACAGGCCGAGGAAGCGCGACTCGCCGACCGGCTTGCCCTTGTTGTCGAAGCGCAGCACGCCGATGTAATCCATGTAGCCGGCACGGTGTACACGCGAGCGTGCGTTGGTCTTGGTCAGGATGATCGCATCCATCGAACCCGATTGCGGCAGGCGGGTCGCGACCAGGCTCTTGGTGGAACGCGGCGCGGTGGCAAGGTCGGGGTTGCGCAGGATGCCGAGGCCCGAACCCGCGCGCGCCTTGAGCAATTCGTCGCCCTTCTCCGCCACCACGTCGTATTCGCGGTAACCGAGAAAGGTGAAATGATTGTCCGCGGCCCAGCGCAGGAACGCCTGCCCTTCGGCGATCTCACCGGGGCTGAGCGAATCCCGCTCCGTCGGCAATGCGTCGGCAATCGCCAGCATCTTGTCGTGCATGGCTTTCCAGTCGCCGACCGCGGCGTGCACGTCGGTGAGCGCCCCTTCGGCGGCGGCTTGCAGTTTCTTCAGCGTGGCTTCGTCGACACGGTCGATTTCGGCGTGCATCACCGATTCGGTGGCACCGCTTTCGCCGCACGCCGCGATCGACTTGATGTTGCCATTGGCGTCGCGGTGGATGTCCATCACCGGATGGATCAGGCGGTGCAGCCGCAGCCCTTCGCCGTTGACGACCATTTCCAGCGAATCGACCAGGAACGGTGCATCGGCGGTGGCGACTTCGATCACCGAATGCGCGCAGCGCCAGCCGTTGTGTTCCTGATCGGGGTTGAACGCGCGCACGGCGGGATGCCCCGCCGGACGGTTGCGGGCCCAGCGAAACAGGTCCGCGCACATCGCCGCCCAGCCATCGACACCACGCCTGGCCAGTTCATCCGGCCCGAGCTCCGCGCACGCCAGCCTGGCAAAAGTCTCTGCCGTCGTGGCGTCGGCAGGTTCAACCTTGCCACGGACGGCGGCCGCGATGGCAGCCACTTCATCACCCCCGGCGGGGGCGTGCAATGCGTTCATGTCTGTTCGATTGGGTGCGGGAAGGGAACGAATAGGATACCGCCGCGCACCGGCCGCATTCCACTTTCGGCGCGGCATGGCGCCGCATGCGACGTCCTTCACACAATCCCGGACGCGCGCCGTGCGACCGTCGCGCATGACGCCGGCGACGCGCAAACCTTCGCGTCGCCGCGCAGGTGGCGTGCCTTGGGAGAAGCCCGAATCGCGCAGGGGAATCCGATCGGCCACGGGGCTCCTCGTCGGCTCGGTCGTCTGGGCCCCAGCGTGATGGCCATGGCGCTGCTCGCGGTGATGCTCATCCTGACGCTCGCCGCGGCGGTGTTCGTCACCGGACGGCTGTACCGGAATGCCCATCAATGGACGTTGCACACCTATCAGGTGCGCGAGCAGATCCTGCAACTGGTCGGCCGTTTCCAGCTTGCCGAGATGGGCGCGCGCAGTTACGGCCTGACCGGCCGCGACGTTGCCTTCCAGCAGTACTGGCGCAACATCGCGGCGGTCGAAACCGACACCGAGACGCTCGCCGGACTGGTCACGGACAATCCCCCCCAGGTCGCCGCGGCGAAGCAGTTGCAAGCCGCGATCGGCGCGCAGCGCACGCAGTTCGAGCGCATCCTCGGCGATTACCGGGCCCACGGCGCGGCGGCGGCCCATGCGGACGTGATCGCCCTGGTTTCCGAGCCAACCAAGCCGGTCCGCGAGATCGCCGACGCAATGTTGGACCGCGAGGCCGCGCTGCTCGAGCAGCGCGAGAAAGCCGGCGACCGCAACGAGCAGCACGTCACCATTGCAGCGACAATCGCCCTCGTCGGCTGTCTCGCGCTGCTGCTCGCGGCGCTCGTCAACAGCGGCTTTGAGCGACGGCGCCGGCGACGGGGCGAACTCGAACTCGAACGCAACGCCTTGCATCTGCAACAGGCGCTGCAGGAGGCCAATCGTTCCAGCAAGACATTGCGCCGCTTGTCGACGCTGGCGGAACTGCTGCAGAACTGCCGCGACCTCGACGAAGCCATCAACGTGATCGAGCGCGCTGCCCCCGCTGCTGCCCGACGTGTCGGGCGCGCTGGCGCTGATCAATGCATCGCGCAACATCGTCGAGGGGCGCATGCACTGGGGCGTGCGCGGTTCCGACCTGGGCGGCGCGATCTTCGCGCCGGATGATTGCTGGGCGTTGCGCCGCAGCCAGCGACACCCCGGCAACGACGACCACACCGCGCCGGTTTGCCTCCATCTGACGCAAGCTGGCGTCACCGCCGACCATACGCTGTGCCTGCCGCTGAACTCGCAAGGGCAGATGCTCGGCGTACTCAGTTTGTGTGCATCGGCGGTGATCGCACCGGACACGCGGCGGCTGGCCGCGACCGCCGCCGACCAGTTGGCGCTGGCGCTCGCCAACCTGCAGCTGCAGGCCAGCCTGCGCACCCAATCGATCCGCGACCCCTTGACCAACCTGTTCAATCGCCGCTACCTCGAGGCTTCGCTGCCGCGCGAACTGTTGCGCGCCGAACGCCGCAAGGGCGGGCTTTCGGTATTGATGTTCGATCTCGACCACTTCAAGCGTTACAACGATACGCAGGGCCACGATGCCGGCGACGCATTGCTGGGTGCCTTCGGCGCGTTGCTGGCGCAATCGTGCCGCGGCGAAGACATGCCCTGCCGTTTCGGCGGTGAGGAATTCACCTTGGTGCTGACCGATGCCGACCATGCCCAGGCGCGCGAACGCGCGGACGCGATTCGCAAGGCCACCTCGGAACTGGTGGTGCACTATCGTGCAGGCACGCTGCCACCGGCCACGGTGTCGATCGGTGTGGCCAGTTACCCTGAACACGGCGATACGCCGGAAGCGCTGCTGCGCATGGCCGACCAGGCGCTGTACCGCGCCAAGCAGCTTGGACGCAACGTGGTCGGTTCAGCCAACGACCTTGCCCGCACCGCCAACGCACCGCCCGCGCCGGCGTGCACATGACCCTTGGCCTAGGGACGTACATTTCAAATGAGCGGATAATGGCGAATTACTGACCTGTCGAGTAGAGAAACCTCGATGACGTGTAGTTCGTGTCGTGTTGCCGGCAGTCTCGCGCTGGCATTGGTTCTGGGCGCATGTGGCCACTCGACTCCTCCCGCGCCGCCGCCCCAGGAAGTGGGAACGATCACCGCGGCGCCCCGCGACGTGCCGCTGGCCAAGAATTTCGTGGGCCGCCTCGCGGCTTTCCGCACCGCCGACATCAATGCCCGCGTCGCGGGCGTGTTGCTCAAGCGCACCTACAAGGAAGGCAGCGAGGTCAAGGCCGGGCAACTCCTGTTCGAAATCGATCCCGCGCCGCTCAAGGCAGCGCTCGACAATGCACTGGCCAGCCTGGCGCAAGCCCAGGCGACATACACCAACGCCCGCGTCAACGCACAGCGCTCGCGTGAACTGGCACCGAAAGGCTACATCTCGCAATCGGACCTCGACAGCGCCCTGGCCGCCGAGCGCACCGCCAAGGCCGCGGTGCAGGCGGCACAGGCGAACGTGGCAACGGCGCGGATCAACCTCGGCTACGCGAGCGTCACCTCGCCCATCGACGGACGCGCGGGCGAGCAGCAGGTCACCGAAGGCGCGCTGGTCGGCCAGGGCAACGACACGCTGCTCACGACCGTCGACCAGATCGACCCGCTGTACGTGAACTTCACCATCAGCGTCGGCGAACTGGATGACCTGCGAGAGTTGCAAAAGAGTGGTGGCGTCAACCTGTCCGCCCTGGACAAGACCATGGTCAAGGTCGCGCTGCCGAACGGCACGCCTTACCCCGAACCGGGTGCGCTGGATTTTTCATCGGTCAACGTCAACCCATCCACCGGCGCCATCAACATGCGCGCACTGCTGCCCAATCCGCAGCACACGTTGCTCCCCGGCAGCTACGTCACCCTCAAGGTCGACATGGGCGAACGCCACGACGCGTTCCTGATACCGCAGCCCGCCGTGCAGAGCGACATCAACGGCAATTATGTGCTCATCGTCGGCAAGGGCGGCAAGGTCGCGCATCGGGATGTGACGACAAGCGGCACGTCCGGACTCGACTGGGTCGTTACCGCGGGACTCACCGCGGGCGACCAGGTGATCGTCTCGGGCATCCAGATGGTGCAGGTTGGCGCCCCCGCCAAGGCCACGCCTTGGCAGCCGCCCGCGTCGGCCAGCACTTCGGCGAGTCCGGCACCATCAGCCGCCCAATCCACTGGCGGCGAGTAACAGGCTCCGCATGTCGAATTTCTTCATTGACCGGCCCATCTTTGCATGGGTCATCGCCATCCTGATCACGTTGGGCGGCGTGATTTCGATCATGAGCCTCGGCGTGCAGTCCTACCCGGACATCGCACCGCCGCAAGTTTCGATCTCCGCCAGCTACCCTGGCGCCAGCGCCAGCACTGCCGAAGGCTCGGTCACCGAAGTCATCGAGCAGCAGCTGACCGGCATCGACAACCTGATGTATTTCAGCTCCAGCACCAGCGCCAGCGGTCGCGTGCAGATCACGCTGACTTTCCAGCCGGGCACGAATCCCGACATCGCGGCGGTGCAAACCCAGAACCAGGTGACGCGCGCGGAGGCACGCCTGCCGCAGGCGGTCCTGCAGCAGGGCATCATCGTCGCCAAGGCCAACCCCGACACGTTGATGGCGGTGGCGCTGATTTCGAACAATCCCGCGATCGACCGCGATCGGCTGAACGACATCGTCGCCTCGCAGGTGCTGAACCCGATTTCACGCATCGAGGGCGTCGGCACGACCCGCCAGTTCGGCGCCGAATACGCGATGCGCATCTGGCTCGACCCGGCGAAGATGCACGGCTACGGCCTGTCGGCGACCGACATCCTCAACGCGGTCGGCGCGCAGAATATCCAGATTGCCGCGGGCACGCTGGGCGGGGACCCGGCGGTCAAGGGCTGGGGATTCACCGCGAACGTGGCCGGCGAAGGACTGTTCTCCACGCCGCAGCAGTTCCTCGACATCATCCTGCGTGCAAATCCGGACGGCACGGTCGTCAAGCTCGGGGACGTCGCGACCGCGAACTTCGGCCCGCAGGGTTACGGCTTCGACACCACTTATGACGGCAAACCCATCGGCGCATTCGCGATCCAGACACTGCCGGGCGCGAACGGACTGACGGTCGCCAAGGCCGTGCGCGCGGAGATGGCGAAACTTGCGGTCGGGTTTCCGCAAGGGGTGACCTGGTTCGTCCCCTACGACACCACCACGTTCATCACGATCTCGATCCAGGACGTGCTGAAGACGCTGGTCGAGGCGCTGGTACTGGTGTTCGCGGTGATGCTGATCTTCCTTCAGAACTTCCGCGCCACCCTGATCCCGGCGGTCGTGATCCCGATCGCGCTGCTCGGCGCCTTCATGGGCATGGCGATGATGGGCTTCACGATCAACCAGCTCACGCTGTTCGGCATGGTGATGGCGATCGGCATCGTGGTCGACGACGCGATCGTCGTCATCGAGAACATCGAACGCATCATGACCGAGCAAGGGCTGTCGCCCAAGGAGGCAGCGCGCAAGGGCATGGGCGAAATCTCCGGCGCGGTGGTGGCCATCACGGCCGTGCTGCTGGCGGTATTCGTCCCGTCCGCGCTGCAGTCGGGTGCAACAGGCATCATCTACCGCCAGTTCGCGCTGACGATCGCGGTGTCGATGTTCTTCTCGGCGTTCCTGGCGTTGACGTTCACGCCTGCGTTGTGCGCCAGCTTCCTGAAACCCAAACACGAGAACAGGAAAAACATCCTGTACCGCAAGTTCAACGACCTGTTCGGCTGGACGCACCGCACCTACCTCGGCCACATCGCGCACGCCGTGCGCCATGCCCCGCGCTGGATGGCCGTGTTCGTGGTGGTCGCGGTGCTGGCCGGGTTCCTGTACACGAAGTTGCCCGGCAGCTTCCTGCCGCAGGAGGACCAGGGCTACCTGATGGCCACGGTGCAACTCCCGCCGGGTGCGACCAAGCAACGCAGCGAAGTCGTGATGCACCAGATGTGGGACGTGCTCCGGAAGGATCCCGCCATCGACAGTGCCATGCAGATCGTCGGCTTCAGTTTCGTCGGTTCGGGCGAAAACAACGGGATGGCCTTCATCAAGTTGAAGGACTGGGGCGACCGCAAATACACCGCCGAAGAGTTGATTCCGCGCCTGAACGCACAGTTCCGCAAGAGCATCCGCGACGCGGCGATCGTGGTGGTCAACCTGCCCACCGTGCACGGCCTTGGCCAGTTCGGTGGCTTCGACATGTACCTCGAAGATGTCAGCGGCCTCGGCCGCCCCGCGCTCGACAAGGCATTGCAAACCACCCTGTCCAAGGCCGCGCAGGACAAGGTGTTGGTCAACACCCGGCCCAACCAATTGCCACCCTCGCCGCAGCTCGATTTCAGTATCGATCGCGTGCAGGCGGCTTCGATGGGCCTTTCGGTCACGGACGTCGCCAACGCCGCCAGCCTGATGCTGGCGCCGACCAACGTCGGCCAGATGTTCGCGGAAGGCCGTGTCAAGTTCGTGATGATGCAGGCCGCGGCGCCATTCCGGATGAGCCAATCCGCGTTCAACGACTTCTATACGCCCAGCAGCACGGAAAAGAATCCCGACGGCACGCCGGCGATGATCCCGATCTCCAACGTCATCCACAGCAAGTGGGAACTGGTCTCGCCGTCGCTGACGCGCTTCAACGGCAACCCGGCCATCGAGGTCGTGGGCGACGCCGCGCAGGGCTATGCGTCGGGCCAGGCGATGGACGCCATCCAGGACATCGTCACGCGCGACCTTCCACACGGCTTCAACTACGACTGGGCCGGGGAATCCTTCCAGGAAGTCGAATCGAGCAGCGGCGCAAGCATGCTGATGGCGCTGTCGATCCTGGTGGTGTTCCTGGCACTCGCGGCGTTGTACGAAAGCTGGTCGGTCCCCGTCGCCGTCCTGCTGATCGTGCCGTTGACGCTGCTGGGCACCGTGCTGTTCACGATGGCGCGCGGCCTCGCCGACGACGTCTTCTTCAAGATCGGACTGGTGACCGTGATAGGCCTTGCCGCCAAGAACGCGATCCTGATCATCGAGTTCGCGGTGGCCGCGCAGAAGGAAGGGAAAACACTGCGAAGCTCGGTTCTCGAAGCCGCGCGGTTGCGCTTCCGTCCGATCCTGATGACTTCGTTCGCCTTCATCCTCGGCGTGTTCCCGCTCTTCGTTTCCACCGGTGCCGGGGCGAACGCGCGGCACGCCATCGGCACGGGCGTGATCGGCGGAATGTTGTTCGCCACGATCTTCGGCCTGTTGCTGATCCCGGTGTTCTACATCGTGGTGCGGCGCCTGGCGGGCGACAAGTTGGACGGCGATTCAAATACGTGAACCTGCCATGACGCATGGCCTAGGCGCGAAGGCATCGACCCACGCCATAATGCGGGTTTTCCGTTGACAAAAAGAACCCTGGATGGCCATTTCGCCGCTGCGCTGCGCGAGCGCGGTATTGTTGGCATTGACGATCGGCGCTTGCAGTCACTCCGCCCCGCCTGCACCACAGCCAGCCGAAGTCGGCGTGGTGACTGCACAACCGACCAACTTTCCCGTCACCCGCGATTACCCCGGCCGCCTCGCGGCCACGCTGACCGCGCAGGTGCGCGCGCGGGTGACGGGCATCGTGCTGCAGCGCGTCTACAAGGAAGGCACCGACGTCAAGGCCGGCGATGTACTGTTCAAGATCGATCCGGCGCCGCTGCAGGCGAGCCTGCGCCAGGCGCAGGGACAACTGGCCCAGGCGCAGGCCACTGCGCGCAACGCCGACCTCAGCGCCACGCGCAGCAAGGAACTGGGCGCGAAGGGCGTGCTGGCAAAACAGGACGTGGACAACGCCATCGCTGCCGCCGCGGAAGCCGACGCCGCGGTGAAGGCTGCGCAGGCGAACGTCGAGAACGCGAAAATCAATCTCGGCTACGCCACGGTGACCGCGCCGATCAGCGGCCGCGCCGGCATGGCGAACGTCACCCAGGGCGCGCTGGTTTCGCCCACCGACACCAATCCGCTGACGACGGTGCAGGTGATCGATCCGATCTACGCCAACTTCAGCGAACCGATGGCGGAAGTCGAGCAGCTGCGCAAGGCGGAGAAGGCCGGCACCCTGGCATTGGCCACGCCCGACAAGGTACGCGTGAAGATCGAACTGCCGGACGGCAGCATGTATCCGCTCGCGGGCACGCTGGACTTCACCGACCTCGCGGTCGATCCCTCGACCGGCGCGGTGGACCTGCGCGCGATCGTGCCGAACCCCGACCACACGCTGCTGCCCGGCATGTTCGTGAAGATCCGCCTGTCGCTCGCAACGCTGCACGGCGCATTCCTGCTGCCGCAGGGCGCGATCCTGCGCGACAACGAGGGCGCGTACGTGTACGTGGTGGGCGCTGACGACAAGATCGTCGAGAAGCGCGTCGACCTCGGCGACCAGCGCGGCGCGGACTGGATCGTGCAGCGCGGCCTCGATGCCGGCGCCAAGGTGGTCGTTTCCGGCGTGCAGAAAGCGCAGGCAGGCGAACGGGTCAAACCGGTTCCCTTGCATGCATCCGCCGATGGCGCCTCGGCCGCCAGCACCGCGAAGTAGCCCTCGCCCATGCCGCAATTCTTCATCGACCGTCCGGTTTTCGCGTGGGTGCTCGCGATCCTGATCACGCTGGGCGGCACCATCGCGATCCTCAACCTGCCGATCGAGGCCTATCCGGAAATCGCGCCGCCCAGCGTGCAGATTCGCGCGAACTATCCCGGCGCCAACGCGCAGGTCGTGCAGAGCACCGTGACGCAGGTGATCGAACAGAACCTGTCGGGCATCGACAACCTGCTTTACTTCACGTCGTCGTCCAACTCGAACGGCTCGGCCAACGTCACGCTGTATTTCAAGGCCGGCACCGACCTCGATACCGCGGCCGTGCAGACCCAGAACGCGGTCTCTGCGTCCGAGCCGCGGCTTCCGGCGGAGGTGAACGCCCTCGGCATCACGGTGCGCAAATCGAACTCCGGTTCCCTGATGGGGATATCGTTGCAGGACAAGACCGGGCACTACGATCCCGCTGCGCTCAGCAACATCATTGCCGCGCAACTGGTCGACCCGATCTCGCGCCTCAACGGCGTCGGCAGCATCAACCAGTTCGGCGCGCCGTATGCGATGCGCATCTGGCTGAACCCGCTGAAGCTGGAGGGCTACGGACTGACGGCCACCGACGTGCTGGACGCGGTGCGCGCGCAGAACGTGATGTTTGCGGCGGGCTCGGTGGGCGCCCAACCCGCGGTGAACGGCCAGGGCATCACCGCGAACGTATCGGCCGAATCGAGTTTTTCGACGCCGCAGCAGTTCAGCAAGATCATCCTGCGCACCAATCCCGACGGCACCACGGTGACGCTGGGCGACGTCGCGCGCGTCGCCTTGGGTTCGGACAACTACAGCAGCTTCTCGCGCCTCAACGAGCAGCCGGTCGCCTCCTTCAGCATCTCGCTCGTCCCCGGCGCGAACGCGCTGGCGGTCGCCAACGAAGTGCAGGACAAGATGAAGGAGCTGGCGAAGAACCTGCCGCCCGGCGTGACCTGGAGCATTCCGTTCGAAAGCTACACCTTCGTCAAGGTCTCGATCGATGAAGTGGTGAAGACGCTGGGCGAAGCGATCGTGCTGGTGTTCTTCGTGATGCTGCTGTTCCTGCAGAACCTGCGCGCGACCCTGATCCCGACGCTGGTGGTGCCGGTCGCGCTGACCGGAGCGTTCCTCGGGCTCTATCTGTTCGGGTTCTCGATCAACGTGCTCAGCCTGTTCGGCCTGGTGCTCGCGATCGGCATCGTGGTGGACGACGCGATCGTGGTGGTCGAAAACGTCGAGCGCATCATGCGCGAGGAAGGCCTGCCGCCCAAGGAAGCCACCCGCAAGGGCATGACCCAGATCACCGGTGCGATCATCGCGGTGACCACGGTGCTGGCGTCGGTGTTCGTACCGGCGGCCTTGATGCCCGGCAGCGTCGGCGCGATCTATCGCCAGTTCTCGGTGACCATCGCCGTCTCGATGCTGCTGTCGGCGCTGATGGCGTTGAGCTTCACGCCGGCGCTGTGCGCCAGCATCCTGCGCCCCGAGCACGAACACGCGAACCGCCTCCTGCGCGCCTTCAACAACGGCTACGAAAGCCTGGCGCGCCATTACCTCTCGCGCCTCGGCAAGGCCGTGCGGCACACGCCGCGCTGGATGGCGGGCTATGCGCTCGCGATCGTCGTCGCCGTACTGTTGCTGGCGCATCTGCCGTCGAGTTTCGTGCCCGAGGAAGACCAGGGCGAAGTGTTTGCCACGATCCAGTTGCCGCCGGGCGCCACGGCGGATCGCACCTTCGCGGTGATGAAACAGGTCGAGCAGATCGTCAAAAAGAATCCGGCGGTACGCAACATCTTCGACATCGGCGGTTTCAGCTTCATTGGCAATGGCGAAAATGTCGGGATGGCGTTCATCCACCTGAAAGACTGGAGTGATCGTTCCGAGACCGCCAATCAGATCATCGAGGATTTCAACAAGCAATTTGCGAACATCCGCGATGCGCAGGTGTTCGCGATCAACCGGCCGGTGATCCGCGGACTGGGGCAATTCGCCGGGTTCGACTTCGAACTCGAAGATCGCGGCGGCCTCGGACACAAGGCGCTGGTCGACGCCAAGGACAAGCTCATCGCCGAAGCCGCCAAGGACAAGCGCCTCGCCAACGTGCACATCAATGGCATGGAAGACGCGCCGACCGTGGACATGCAGGTCAACCGCGTCGAGGCGCAGTCGATGGGGCTGTCGGTTTCCGACGTGTACAACGCGATCCAGTTGATGCTCTCGCCCGTATTCGTCAACGATTTCTACTACGGCGGGCGCGTGCTGCGCGTGCAGATGCAGGCCGATGCACCGTTCCGGATGAACCCCGCGGACATTGGCAATTTCTACTCGCGGTCGTCGACGGGCACGATGGTGCCGCTGTCCAGCGTGGTCAGCACCAAATGGGTGCTGGCGCCGCCGGAACTCGATCGCTACAACGGCGTCGGCTCGATCGGGCTGACCGGCACCGCCGCACCCGGCTACAGCTCGGGCGATGCCATCACCGCGATGCAGGAACTCGTCGCCAAATACCTGCCGCAAAGTTTCGGCTACGAATGGTCGGGCCAGTCATTGCAGGAGATCATGTCCGGCGCACAGGCGCCGATGTTGTTCGGACTGTCGATCCTGGTGGTGTTCCTGTGCCTGTGCGCGCTATACGAAAGCTGGTCGATCCCGTTCGCGGTGATGCTGGTGATCCCGCTGGGCGTGTTGGGTTCGGTCGCGCTCACCAGCATCCGCGGGCTGCAGGACGACGTGTACTTCAAGATCGGCCTGATCGCCATCATCGGCCTGTCGGTGAAGAACGCGATCCTGATCGTGCAGTTCGCCGTGGACGAACAGAAACAGGGCAAGGGCCTGATCGCCGCGACGCTGGAAGCCTGCCGCATCCGCCTGCGCCCGATCATGATGACCTCGATCGCCTTCATCCTGGGCGTGCTGCCGCTGGCGATCTCGACCGGCGCCGGCGCCAACAGCCGCCATGCCATCGGCACCGGCGTGGTCGGCGGGATGATCGGCGCCACCGTTCTCGGCGTAATGCTGGTGCCGGTGTTCTACGTGGTGGTACGGCGGTTGCTGGGCGACAAGTCGGACGGCACCGAAGCGGCCCACAGTGACGGCGAGGAAATCCGCCCGTTCGATTGATGCGCATCACACGGCATCCGCACACCCTTTTGCCGAGAGCGACTCGGCAAAATCACAATACAAGGTTGGGCTGAGCGGCCTCATCCGCGAAGCCCAACGACAACGCTCGGTCCGTTGGGCTTCCGCGGGAATGAATCCGGCGTCAGCTCAACCTACGGTGCCCCACCGGCAAATGAGTCCGCCTGTTCGATTGGTCGACCATGATTGGTCGACCATCAACGCTTGGGTGCAGCGACCGCAACGTCATCCAATGCGTCGAACTCCTCGCCGGACAACTCGATGTCCGCGGCCGCCACGTTTTCCTCGAGGTGTGCGATCTTCGACGTGCCCGGAATCGGCAGCATCACCGGGCTGCGTTTCAGCAGCCACGCGATCGCGACCTGCGTGGGTGTCGCTTCATGACGGCGCGCGATTTCGACCAGCGGCGAATCCTGCCCCGTGAGCGCGCCGCCCGACAACGGATACCACGGAATGAAACCTATGCCGCGCGATTCGCAATAATCGAGCACGTCTTCGTACACGCGATACGTGGCGCTGTAACGATTCTGCACGGTGGCAATCGGAAATACCTTTTCGGCCGCCTGGATTTCCGCGACCGTGACTTCGCTCAAGCCTGCGTAATGGATCAGGCCATCGTCCAGCATAGACTTGATCGCGCCGAATTGCTCGTCGCGAGGAACGTTCGGATCGATCCGGTGCAACTGCCACAGCGAAATCTGGTCAAGGCCAAGCCAGCGCAGGCTCATCTTCACCTGCTGCAGCAGATATTCGGGGCGGCCCAGCGGAATCCACTCGTTCGGCCCCGGCCGCACCTGCCCGCCCTTGGTCGCAATCACCATGCCATCCGGATACGGATGCAGCGCCTCGCGCAACATTGGCTCGGACACGGCAGGTCCGTACGAATCGGCGGTGTCGATGAAGTTGATGCCGAGTTCAGGGACGCGACGCAGCGTTGCCAGGCAAGCCGCGCGATCATCCGGTTCGCCCCAAATTCCGGAGCCCGTGATCCGCATTGCACCGAAACCCAGTCGATGGATCGGCGTTTCACCACCCAACATGAAACTGCCGGCGCCTCCGGCAGCGGGAGTTGTCATTGCGCGCACCTCAGGTAAATCGAATCGTTCCACCATACGCGCACATGGCGAAGTTTTCAGGCCGACGCTCAGCCCACCGCAGGAACGGCATTGGGAGCCGGACCCTCATCCGGCGCTTCGCGCCACCTTCTTCCCAAGGGAGAAGGAAAAGCTGATCGCGCATCGGCTTGTCCTGGGCAAGCAAAAAGCCGCGCGGATCACTCCGCGCGGCTCTGCTTGAACGGACAGGTCGAAGTGGCTTACTTGACGCGCGACGCATCCGGCTTGCTGTTCGCCGCCAGGTCTTCCTTGATGCGGGCGGCCTTGCCTTCGAGGCCGCGCAGGAAGTACAGCTTGGCGCCGCGCACCTTGCCCTTGCGCTTGACCTGGACCGAGTCGATGGCCGGACTGTGCGCCTGGAACACGCGCTCCACGCCGGTGCCATGCGACATCTTGCGCACCGTGAAGGCCGAATGCAGGCCGCGGTTGCGGCGCGCGATAACCACGCCCTCGAACGCCTGCACGCGCTCGCGGTTGCCTTCCTTCACCTTGACGTTGACGACCACGGTGTCGCCCGCGGCGAACGGTGGCAGTTCGCGGCCCATCTGCGCGGCTTCGAATTGTTCAATGATCTTGTTCATGGGTGTGACCCTTGTGTTCCTGTTTGAATTCTTCCAGCAAGCGTTGGTCATTGTCGTCCAACGTCATGTTTTCCAGCAGCTCCGGCCGACGCAACCAAGTGCGGCCCAGCGCTTGCATCCGGCGCCAGCGGTTGATCGCCGCGTGATCGCCCGACAACAACACCGCCGGCACTTCGCCAAATTCATGGCTGACCGGCCGCGTGTAGTGCGGGCAATCCAGCAGGCCGTCCGAAAACGAATCCTGCACCGCGGATTGCGCATCGCCCAACGCGCCTTCCTGCAACCGGCCGACCGCGTCGATCAGCACCGCCGCGGCGAGTTCGCCGCCCGACAGCACGTAATCGCCGATCGACAATTCCTCGTCGACCTCACGGTCGACAAGGCGCTCATCGATCCCTTCATAGCGCCCGCACAGCAAAATCATCCGCGGCAGTGAAGCCAGTTGCCGCACCTTGTCCTGCGTGAGCCGCTTTCCCTGCGGGCTCAAATAAATCACCGGCGCCGTGTCCGTCGCCGCTTGCCGCGCCGCCGCCAACGCTTTCCGCAGCGGCTCGATCAGCATCACCATGCCGGGACCGCCGCCGCACACGCTGTCATCGACCCGGCGGTAGCCGCCTTCGGCGTAGTCGCGCGGGTTCCACGCTTCCACTTCCAGCAATCCGCGTTCGACCGCCCGGCCGATCACCCCGAAGCCGCTGCACTGATGCACGAATTCGGGAAACAGTGTGACGACGTCAAAGCGCATCTGTCGTCCCGGTCAATCGTCCTTGTTCCAGTCGACCGTGATGCGTCCCGCATCCAGATCGACCGACTTCACGTAAACATCCACCACGTACGGAATCAGGCGCTCGCGTCCGGCTTCGTCGCGCGTCATCAGCACATCGTGCGCGCCGTTGTCGAACAGGTGACTGACGCGGCCCAAGTCCTCGCCCGCCTCATTCACCACCTGCAGCCCTTCCAGATCCGTCTGGTAATACTCGCCGGGTTCCAGCTCCGGCAGTGCCTCGCGGGGAACCCAGATGCGCGCGCCGATCCATGCTGCCGCCGCATCGCGATCCGCCACGCCGGGCAACGTGGCAACGATGCCCTTGCCCTGCGCGTGTCCATCCGCTTCGGCGATTTCCTCGAAATGCTCCGGCTCGCGTTCCAGCAGCCAGGGCTTGTATCCGAATATCGCCAAGCGCGGTTCGGTGAACGACTCCATCTTCACCGCCCCACGCACGCCGTGCAGACCCACGATGCGTCCGAGCAGCACCCGCCGCCCGCCGTTCATCGCGTCAAGCAGCTTGCGCCTGCTTGCCGGCTTCCTTCGCCAGCGCGGCAACCTTGTCCGAGCACTGCGCGCCCTTGGCCACCCACGCATTCAGCTTCTCGACGTCCAGCACGAGACGCCTGTCCTGGGTACCGGCGGCACCCGGATTGAAATAGCCCAGACGCTCGATGTTGCGGCCGTCGCGGGCGCTGCGCTGGTCGGTCACCACCACGTGGTAGAACGGCCGGCCCTTGGCGCCTGCGCGCGAAAGACGAATCCTTACCATGATCTATCGACTCCGAATGGAACGGCCACGGGTCGATCGGACGACGCCCGGGCACGGGAAACGCGCAATTGTAGAGGCAAAACTGGCGAAATGCGAGCCCGGATGATGGTGCCCGCCTCAATCGCCGCAGGCACGCTCAATGATCACGACGCATGCTGCACGGAAGGCCGGTCGCCACCCGCCCTGCCAAGGCCGCCCCGACGGGGTCAGCGCCCCGGCATCCCGCGCCCGCCCATGCCTTTCATCGCACCGCCCATCTGCCGCATCAGGCCCTTCATGCCGCCGCGGGCAAACTTGCCCATCATCTTTTCCATTTGGGTGTATTGCTTCAGCAGGCGGTTGACGTCGGCCGGCTGGGTGCCGGAACCGCGCGCCACGCGCGCGCGCCGCGACCCATTCAACAGTTGGGGGTGCCGGCGTTCCTTTTTCGTCATCGAGCCGATGATCGCAATCATCCGCGTCACTTCCTTGTCGTTGACCTGCGACTTCACCTTGTCCGGCAATGACGACACGCCCGGCAGCTTTTCCATCAGGCCGGCCAGCCCGCCCATGTTGAGCATCTGGTCGAGCTGGTCCTTCATGTCGTTGAGGTCGAAGCGCTTGCCCTTGGCCACTTTCGCGGCAAGTTTCGCCGCCTTGTCCGCGTCGGTCTTCTGCTGCACATCCTCGATCAGCGACAGCACGTCGCCCATGCCGAGGATGCGCGTGGCCATGCGATCGGGATGGAACGATTCCAGCGCATCGGGCTTCTCGCCCGCGCCGAGGAACTTGATCGGCCGCCCGGTGACATAGCGCACGCTCAATGCCGCGCCCCCGCGCGCGTCGCCATCGACCTTGGTCAGGATCACGCCGGTCAACGGCAGTGCCTCGGCGAACACCTTGGCAGTGTTGGCGGCATCCTGGCCGGTCATCGAGTCGACCACGAACAACGTCTCGACCGGATTCAACGCTTCGTGCAGCGCCTTGATCTCGGCCATCATGACTTCATCGATCGAGGTGCGACCGGCGGTATCGACGATCAGCACGTCGGCGACTTCGCGTTTGGCGGCATCCACCGCCGCTTTGGCGATCGCGATGGGCTGTTGCCCGGTTTGCGAGGGCACGAAGCCCGCACCGACCTGTGCTGCCAATGTCTGCAACTGCTCGATGGCGGCCGGACGATACACGTCGGCCGAAACCACCATTACCTTCTTCTTGCGGTCGATCAGGTGCTTGGCGAGTTTCGCGACCGTGGTGGTCTTGCCCGCGCCCTGCAGGCCCGCCATCAGCACCACCGCGGGCGGCGTCGCGGCAAGATTGAGCGAAGCGTTCTGCGTACCCATCACCGCGGTCAGCTCGTCGCGCACGACCTTGATGAGCGCCTGCCCCGGCGTCAGCGACTTCAGCACTTCCTGTCCGACCGCGCGCACCTTGATGCGCTCGATCAATGCCTGCACCGCTGGCAGCGCGACGTCCGCTTCCAGCAACGCGACGCGCACCTCGCGCAGCGCCTCGCGGATGTTTTCCTCGGTCAGGCGCCCGCGCCCGGTCAGGCGCTGGACGGTGGCGGACAGGCGTTGGGTCAGGTTGTCGAACATGGCGGAATCACGAACGTCGAAACCGCCAGTTTAGCGGAGCCCCCCGGTAGTCGCGATCACTTCGCCGGCTGCGCCTTGGCCTCGCTTTTCATGCCCGGCCACGCGCTGCTGGAATGCCGACCCGGCGCCATGCGACACTCACCGAATGCCCATGCACTCGACCACGATGGAGCTTGCGGCGGTTCTGGCGATCGCGCTGTATTTCACCGCCGCAGCGGCGCTGGCGCGCCCGTTGTTGAACCAGGGCGCGATCGCGCGACGTGCCGCGTTGGCTTCCGGCACGGTCGCCGTGCTGCTGCATTTCGCAGTGCTGTTCGGCATTCATCGCGGCGCCGTGGACCTGCACTTTTATGCCGCGCTTTCGTTGGTGTCGGCAGTGATCGCGGCGCTGACCCTGATCGTGAACGTGGCGCGCCCGGTCGCCGCCCTTGGAATCATCCTGTTTCCGCTGGCTGGTTTGTTCCTCGCCGTCGACGAATTCCTGGCGCCGGCCACCGCGCCGTTTCCCATTGACTGGCAAATCGGCCTGCACGTGATCATCGCGCTGCTGGCATACAGCCTGCTCGCGATTGCGGCGGTGCTGGCGTTGTTGCTGGCGACCCAGGAAAAAGCGCTGCGCACCCGCACGCTGAATGCATGGGCCGATGCGCTGCCGCCGCTCACGCAGACCGAATCGCTGATGTTCAAATTGATCGGCGCCGGTTTCGCGCTGCTGACGCTGACGCTGCTTTCCGGCATCCTGTTCGTGCACAACCTGCACGCGCAGCACCAGGCCCACACCGCGATCCTGTCGCTGGTGGCCTGGATCATCTTCGGCGTGCTGCTGTTCGGCCGCTGGCGCTGGGGTTGGCGCGGGTCCCGCGCGGTAAACCTCACTCTCGCCGGCATGGCCATCCTGCTGCTGGCGTTTTTCGGTTCCAAGTTCGTGCTGGAAATGATCCTGCACCGCAACGGGATGTAACGTCGCGTGCAAGCACGGCCCCGTTGTGCAAACATCCGCGGCGTTTGCGGCGGCGCTTCCCTTTTCCGGAGTCTCCATGATCTTTTCTACCGGTTCCACGCAGGGGTGGAATGCAAGCGCGCATCGGTTCGCGCGCAATCTCACATGCTTCCTGTCGGCGATGTGCCTCGCATGGCTTGCGATCGGCACCGCGTACGCGGATTCGACATTGAACCCATCGCTGCTGCCGGAGATCCAGTCGGCAACTTTCGAGGTCGTCGCGGCCAAGCCGACGGACACACTGACCTACGAGAAGCCGCTGCCGATGGATTTGCTGCCGTACCAGGAGCGCATCGACAAGTACTACTCCATCGGCACCGCGTTTGCGATAGGCCCGAACACTTATGTCACCGCAGCGCACGTCTTCATGGTCGGTTACCAGAGCCTGTGGGGTGCGCCGGAGCTGCGTGACGCGTCGGGCAAGGTGTACGCGATCGACAAGATCGAGAAGTTCGCACTGCGCCGCGACTTCGTGGTGTTTTCGTTGAAGGACCCGCCGAAGATCGCGCCGCTTGCGGTCGATGCCAAGCCGGGCCTGAACCAGGTCGTCTATTCGGTCGGCAACGCACTCGGTACGGGCGTGGTGATCCGCAACGGCCTGTATACCTCCAACACGCCGGAAGACCAGGACGGTCAATGGAAGTGGATCCGCTTTTCGGCCGCCGCGTCACCCGGCAACAGTGGCGGGCCACTGCTCGACCAGAGCGGCAAGGTCATCGGCATCGTGCTGATGAAGTCGCCCAACGAAAACCTCAACTACGCGCTGCCGATGAGCGAGGTACTGGACGCGCCCAAGGATCTCGCGCGCTTCGACAAACGCATGTCGTATCAATTCGACGTGTTCGATTCGACGCTGAGCGGCACGTTCAAGGGTGACTTCAAGCTGCCGCTTTCGGTGTCCGATTTCTTCGCGGCCTACGGCGACGCCTTCCATCCCTTCCTCGATTCGCAACTGAAGGCATTGCTGGGCCAGCAATCGGCCAACCTGTTCCCGAACGGCAACGGTTCGCACCAGTTGCTGTACAGCGGCCCGTCGATGAATGATTTCCCGCAGCTCGTCGCGCGCAACAGTGATGGCGTGTGGACGACCAGCGGACGTTCGACCATCAAGATCACGCTGCCCGCCAACGGTTATGTCGAAGGCGGCGTCGCGGCCCAGAACATCCTGTTCCACCTGCGCAAGCCGGACAATATTCCCGATGCGACGTTCCACCACGATCCCAAGGGCGTGATGGACATGCTGCTGAAGACCGGATTCCTGAAGCGCGCGATCGGCCCCGAGAAGGTCCTCGTCACCTCGCTGGGCAATCCCGGCACCACGGAGAAGTGGAGTGACCGCTGGGGTCGCCATTGGCAGGTCTGGCGTTGGCCGGTGCCCTACGCCAACGGCTACCTCAGCCTGTTCGCACTGCCGACACCCGACGGTTACGCGATCCTGATGCGCATCGAGCCCGCCACGTCGAAGCACGACACCGCGATCAACATGCAGGCGCTCACCGATTTCGTGAGCCTGCCCTACGATGGCACGCTCGCCCAGTGGAAGGCGTTCCTCGCCGACCCACAGTTGCTGCCGGACACGTTCAAGAACATCCACATCGCTTTCGATTACGGCAAGGATTTCCGCTACGACTCGTCGCGCCTGGCGTTCGCGCTCACACCCGACCTGCAGAAGATCGACGCGGGCAGCGTGCTGACGCTCGGCTTCACGTTCTTCCCGGACCACGATGGCAAGGTTGTGTGGGACGCGGGCCAGGTGTGGCTGGCCGAGGACAACCATGACCATCACTGGGTCAGCCTGTTGCGCAACCAGGCGCCGCCCACCGACCTCGACGACAGCTACCAGAGTTTCTGGAAGAAGATCGTGGGTCGCCAGCATCCCTACGATGCGCAGGCCTACAGCGAAAGCGACATGACCAAAATCAATGCGGTAGTACCGCCGTCGAGCGGCGATGCAAAACCGTCCGTGCTCTATACCGCCTACGTCTACCAGCCCGGCACCCAGCCGCAGGCGGAGATGAAGCAGAAGCTCGATCTGCTGTTGAAGAGCGTGAAGGTCAAGGAGCAGTAGCAAGGGCTTGCTGGGCGTGCTGCGCGCCTCCAGATGCATCGGCATTGTTGGCGTGGCCGCCCATGCGCCAGGTGTTCGCAACAAGCCGCGGGAGCAAGACAGGATGGCGATGGCCGCCATGCAGCTTTTGTGTCGACAATCCTTACGACTTCCTCATCCTTGCCCCATCCAGATTTCGCAACCCGTTGAAAGGTCGTCCGTAAATTTCATGGCCCGGAAATTGCTCTCGCTTCTGTTCTTCCACGACGAGAAGCCTCGGCATGAATGTCATCAAGACGTCTTTCGCCCTTGCTGCAATCGCGGTGTTGGGGGTGCTTTTCGCCACCGCCGCAAACGCCACGCCCGTCAAATACGACTTCACGGTCACTGCCACATCCGGTCCACTTGACGGCACGGTCAGCCACGGCACGTTTTCATACGACAGCAGCAGTGTCACGCCGGGTACTTGGAGCCGTGCAACGGGTCTCTTGACCGCTTTCGACTTCACTTGGAACGGCACGACTTACAATGCCGCCACAGCGAATACGGGGACGCTCTCGTTCGACGGCGCCGGGCACCTGACAGATTTCATGTTTGGAACCCACTGTTCCGCCGGCGAATGCTCCTTCGCCATCGCCCCCGAGACCTGGTTTGCTTGGTCAGACGCGTTCTTCTACAGCCTGCCTACCGGCGGCTCTGGGGGTGGCTCTGTCACGTTCTCGCCTGCCGCGACCTCGGTACCCGAACCCGCCGCATTGGGCCTGTTCGGCTTCGGCGCGCTGCTGATCGGTGCGTTCGTGGGTCTGCGCCGGCGCATGGCGTAGCATTCACCAGTTCGCCGAATGCAAGCAACCCCCGGCAACGGGGGTTGTTCGTTTCAGCTTCACAGCAAGCGCAGATACTGTTATCCGCGTCAAGCTCCGTGAAGCGCCGGATTGAACGGCCGGCAGGCACGATCAGCCGTTGCCCAGCAACGCCTTCGCCTTCGCGATCACGTTGTCGACAGTGAAGCCGTACTTTTCCAGCACCAGTTCGCCAGGCGCGGAGGCGCCGTAGCGGTTCACGCCGACGCCGGAGCCGTGGTCGCCGACCCAGCGTTCCCAGCCTTCGCGGCATCCCGCCTCCACGGCGAGGCGTGCGTGCACGTTGGGCGGCAGCACGGAATCGCGATACGACTGCTCCTGCTCCGCAAACAATTCCCAGCTCGGCATCGACACCGCGCGCGCCTTGATGCCTTCGGCCTGCAGCTTCTCGACGGCCTGCGCGACCAGCCCGGTTTCGGCGCCGGTGCCGATCACGATGAGATCCGGCTCGCCCTCGCAATCCAGCAACACGTACGCACCGCGCCGCAAACCCTCGGCGCTGGCGAACTTGTTGCGATCGAGTGTCGCCACGTTCTGGCGCGACAGGATCAGCGCAGTCGGCCGGTCGGAAGTTTCGATCGCGACCTTCCACGCCACGGCGGTTTCGTTGGCATCGCCCGGGCGAATCACGTTGAGGTTCGGCACCGAACGCAGCCCGGCGAGTTGCTCGACCGGTTCATGGGTCGGGCCGTCTTCGCCCACCGCAATCGAGTCATGCGTGAACACGTTGATGACACGCAGCCCCATGATCGCGGCGAGCCGCATCGGCGGACGCATGTAGTCGGAGAACACCATGAAGGTGGCGGTGTACGGAATGAAGCCGCCGTGCGCAGCCAGGCCGTTGGCGATCGAACCCATCGCGTGTTCGCGCACGCCGAAATGCAAATTGCGGCCGGCATAACTCCACACCTCGTCGTCGGCACTCTGCTCGTCGGGTTCCTTGCCGGGCGAGAACACGCCCGAACCCTTCACCGCAGTGTGGGTGGACGGGTCGAGGTCGGCCGAACCGCCGCAGATCGATGGCAGTTTCGGTGCGATCGCCGACAGCACCTTGCCGCCGGCGACGCGAGTGGCCAAGCCCTTGGCATCGGCCGGGAACACCGGCACGTCGGCGTCCCATCCGGCCGGCAACTTGCCATCGAGCGAGCCTTGCAATTCTGCCGCAAGCTCCGGAAAAGCCTTGGCATATTTGTTCCAGCGGCGCTTCCAGCCGGTTTCCGCACCTTTGCCTTTCTTCTGCGCTTCGCGGAAATGCGCCAGCGCTTCGTCCGGCACCAGAAATGCGGGTTCGGTCGGCCAACCCAGCTTCTGTTTGGTCTTGATGACGTTGTCGGCGCCCAACGGCGAACCGTGCGCCTTGTAGCTGTCCTGCAATGGCGAGCCGAAACCTATGTGCGTGCGCACCAGGATCATCGAGGGTTGATCCTTCTTGCCTTTCGCGCGCTTGATCGCTTTTTCGATGGCATTGAGATCGTTGCCGTTTTCGATCGTCTGCACGTGCCAGCCGTAAGCCTTGAAGCGCGCGGCGCGGTTCTCGGTGAAGGTGATGTCGGTGCCGGCCGCCAGCGTCACGTAGTTGTCGTCGTACAGGCAGATCAGCTTGCCGAGCTTCAAATGCCCGGCCAGCGAAGCGGCTTCCGAAGTGACGCCTTCCATCAAATCTCCGTCGCTGACGATCGCGTAGGTGTGGTGATCGACCACCCTGTGGCCGTCGCGGTTGTAGCGCGCGGCAAGTTGGGCTTCCGCCATCGCCATGCCCACGGCATTGGCCATGCCCTGCCCCAACGGGCCGGTGGTGACTTCCACGCCCACCGTGTGGCCGCGCTCGGGATGGCCCGGCGTCTTGCTGCCCCACTGGCGGAACTGCTTGATGTCGTCCAGCGACAGGTCGTAGCCGGTCAAGTACAGCAAGCTGTACAGCAGCGCCGAACCGTGGCCCGCGGACAGGACGAAACGGTCACGGTCGACCCAGTGCGGATTCTCGGGATGGTGCTTCAGGAACTTCGTCCAAAGCACGTAGGCCATGGGCGCCGCGCCCAATGGCAGGCCGGGATGGCCGCTGTTGGCCTTCTGCACCATGTCCACCGACAGGAAGCGAATGGTGTTGACGCACTGCTGGTCGAGATCGGCTGCCACGGCGGTTTGCTCCGAAGGTTTGGGCGCGAAGCCCCGTAGGATACCGGCCCGGATTCGGCCTGTCCGCAGGCTTGCAGCAAGTGTTTATGCGCGCTAGACTTTACTGCTTTGTTTCGGCTGGTTTGACCCCAAGGAGTCCGCCGTGAAGGTGCTTTCGTCCCTGAAGTCCGCCAAGACGCGGCACCGCGACTGCAAGGTCGTGCGCCGGCGCGGCAAGGTGTTCGTGATTTGCAAGAGCAATCCGCGCTTCAAAGCCCGCCAGCGTTGATGTGCGATCGTCCCTGATCGCTGCTGCGTTCACGGATTCGGCAAACGTGAAGGTCGTGGATCCGCGAACCCCAGAACGGCCAACGCCGCCATCCATGGCCGAGGGCTCCGTGGCCTGGCTTCTCCCACTGCCGCTTTGAAAGTCGAGTCCAAATGGCCGCGCAAGCGGCCTTTTTCGTGATCGCATTCTCTGGCGCGTTCAGGCGGTTTTTGCTACAAAGGCACATCGGCGCACGGGGCGCCCTGGGGAAGCCAAGGCCATGAAACGCATCGCTACCAGTTTGATCGCCGCAACCCTTGCACTGGCATCCGCGCCACTGCTGCTGCCCGTGACCGCCCACGCCGAAAGCCTGCGCGTGAAGGTGAAGCAGGAACACCAATACAACATGCCCAGGCGCGGCATGACCATGGACCAGGTGAAGCGCGAATACGGCGCGCCATTGAAGGTGCTGGCAACCCGTGGCGGCAGTTCCAAACACCAGCCGCCGATTCACCGCTGGGAATATTCGAAGTACATCGTGTATTTCGAATACAGCCACGTGATCCATTCGGTGCTGCGGACGCCGGGTCCACACGCTTTATAGTGCGATCGTCCCTATAGTGCGATCGTCCCTGATCGCGGCCCCGGCGAACGTTCCAGCAAGTACGTTTGCCGCGCGACCTCGACCGCCAGAGCGGGCATCCCTGCCCTGACTTTTCACAAAAGCCGCTCCGAATGGAACGGTAGTTTGTCGTCATCCCGGCTTTCGCCGGGATCCATGTTTTGCACCCACTGGATTACGCGCGGCTTCGCCGTTGTTCGTTTCGGCATCCTGCCTCCACAGTCCGGCCTGCGCCGGAACGACGGAAACCCCGAAGGTCCATAGATCATGACGCCCTCCGAATTGCGACTGCCAGCCGAATGGGAGCCGCAGTCCGCGGTGCTGCTCGCGTGGCCGCACGCCGGCACCGACTGGGCGGCGCGGCTCGATTCCGTCGAGGGCACCTGCGCCACGCTGACCGCCGCGATCTCGCGTTTCGAAACCGCGACCGTCTGCACGCCGGACGCCGAGATTGGCGCGCATGCCACCGAGTGCCTGCGCGACGCGGGCGCCGACTTGTCCCGCGTGCACTTCGTCGAGATTCCCTACGACGATACCTGGCTGCGCGACTCCGGCCCCATCACGTTGCGTGACAGCGATCGACGCGTGTTGCTGGACTTCCGTTTCACCGGCTGGGGCGGAAAATTCGAGGCGTCGCAGGATGACGCACTGGTCGCGGGGTTGTTCGAACGCGGCGTGTTCCGGCACGACGCGCAACACCAGCGCGTTGACTGGGCACTGGAAGGCGGCGCGATCGAATCCGATGGACGCGGCACGATTCTCACCACCTGGAAGTGCCTGCAACAACGCCACCCGGACCAATCGCGCGAACTGATCGAGCTCACGTTGCGCAACGCGCTGTCGGCGCAACGCGTCCTGTGGCTGGACCACGGCTATCTGCAAGGCGACGACACCGACGCGCACATTGACACCCTCGCGCGCTTCGCGCCGGAGGATGCGATAGTGTTCCAGGCTTGCAGCGATCCGGACGATCCGCATTACGAAGAACTGGACGCGATGCGCCGCGAACTCGAAGCGCTGCGTACGCCCGACGGAAATCCGTACCGGCTGTTCCCGCTGCCGTGGCCGCAGCCGATCCTCGACGAAGGCCGCCGCCTTGCCGCCTCGTACGCGAATTACCTGATCATCAACGGTGCGGTGCTGGTACCCGCGTACGGCGACGCCGTGGACGCCGCCGCGGCGCAAACGATTGCACTCGCGCACCCCGGCCGCGAAGTCATCCAGATCCCCTGCCGACCGCTGATCTGGCAGAACGGCAGCCTGCATTGCATGACCATGCAGCTTCCCGCCGGCGTCATTGCTTAGCCAATCATCGTCATTCCGGGGCCGGCCGAAGGCCGGAACCCGGAATCCAGTGACTTTCTCCGCACCAAGACAAACTCGCTGGATTCCGGATCGCCGCTGCGCGGCCGTCCGGAATGACGATGCGGGTGGGCACGGTTAAACTGCAACCATGACGAACAGAATCCTCAAAGTCGCACTGTTGCAGGAACGTGATCGCGGCAGCGTCAACGCCAACCTCGACGCGATCGAGTCGGGCTTGCGCGAGGCGGCGAAAGCCGGCGCGCAACTGGTGCTGTTGCAGGAACTGCACAACGGCCCGTATTTCTGCCAACACGAATCGGTGGAAGAGTTCGATCGCGCCGAATCGATTCCAGGCCCGTCCACCGAACACATCGGCAAACTGGCCGCCGAGCTGAAGCTGGTCGTGGTCGCCTCGCTGTTCGAGCGCCGCGCGGCCGGGCTGTACCACAACACAGCGGTGGTGTTCGATCGCTCCGAGAAGATCGCGGGCAAGTACCGCAAGATGCACATCCCGGACGATCCGGCGTACTACGAAAAGTTCTACTTCACACCGGGCGACCTCGGCTTCCATCCTATCGATACGTCGGTCGGAAAACTCGGGGTGCTGGTGTGCTGGGACCAGTGGTATCCCGAGGCCGCGCGCTTGATGGCGCTGGCCGGCGCCGAACTGCTGTTGTATCCAACCGCGATCGGCTGGGACCCCGCCGACCCGCAGGATGAAAAAGACCGCCAGCGCGAAGCGTGGATCAGCGTGCAGCGCGGGCACGCGGTTGCAAACGGCGTGCCGGTGCTCGCCTGCAACCGCGTCGGTTTCGAACCCGCACCCGGCGAAGGTCGCGGCGCGCAATTCTGGGGATCGAGTTTCGTCGCCGGGCCGCAGGGCGAAATCCTCGCGAAAGCCAATGACGACGGCCGCGAATTGCTGATTGCCGACGTCGACATGGCGCGCAGCGAAGCCGTGCGGCGCATCTGGCCCTTCCTGCGCGATCGGCGGATCGACGCTTACGGCGATCTCACAAAACGCTTCCGCGACTAGGCCCTCCCGGAACGTACCTTGTACCTTGTTCGTCATTCCGGACGCTGCGAAGCGGCGATCCGGAACCCAGTGCCCTGCTTTAAAGTCACTGGATTCCCGCTTTCGCGGGAATGACGGCAAACAAGCGACCTGCGAAAAGAGGTTGAAACAATACTTGAACGCGCAAGTTGATCCAGAGAATAATCCCCTGCACGACCAACCCATCGCACGCGTCGAGCGCGACGGCATCGAATACGTGTTGCTGGGCACCGCGCACGTGTCGCGCGCTTCGGTGGAGGCGGTCAACGCGCTGATCGAACGCGAACCTTTCGACGCCATAGCGATCGAGTTGTGCGAGTCGCGCGCGCGCGGCATGCGTGATCCGGAAGCCTTCGCGAAGATGGACCTGTTCCAGGTCATCCGCACCGGCAAGGCCGGGATGGTGTTCGCGTCGCTGGCGCTGTCGTCGTTCCAGCAACGCATTGCCGAGCAGT
>Ga0207647_10000604_pt1 | contig 27991 bp, 31 predicted proteins | sample KBSCornC2_FD_184295 | JGI IMG/M metagenome (GOLD analysis project Ga0207647, IMG submission 184295) | Corn rhizosphere microbial communities from Kellogg Biological Station, Michigan, USA - C2 (SPAdes) (version 2) | ecosystem: Host-associated > Plants > Roots > Rhizosphere ... | reverse complement strand
TGCGAGCTGACCGGCAAGGGCCGGCAGGTGGGCCACAATGTGAGCCACGCCAACAACAAGACCAAGCGGACGTTCCTGCCCAACCTGCAGAACGTGACGTTGATCTCGGACAAGCTCGGCAAGGGCGTCAAGCTGCGTGTCTCGACTCACGGCCTCCGTTCGGTCGAGCATGTCGGCGGCCTCGATAATTGGCTGCTCAAGGCCAAGAGCGAGACGCTCTCACTGCGGGCCCGTCGCCTGAAGCGCGAGATCGAGAAGGCGTCGCAGGCCGCCTGAGCCTGATGGGCTATCGGCCTGTGCGCCGATTCGCCTAACTAATCTGAACCGCGGCTAACACCTCTATTCAGTCTCCACTCAGCGGTGCTCCCGCATACCCCTTGCCTGGCGGATACAGCGCCGTGTGAGGAGAGTGGCATGGCGTTGCGGATGATCGGTTTGGCGGGAGTCGCGCTTGTCGCGGCCGCTATGCTGACGCCAGCCGCTGGAGCTCAGCATCGCCGCGGTGGTTCGCCCGCTGTTATTGAATCCTACAGCGTCGAGCGCGAGCGAGGACGCGCATTGCGCGACGATCGCGACGATTCGGTGCCACCGCCGCGGCGCGCCGACTACCGGCCTTCGAGCACCGCAAGATGCGACGGCGCGAGCGCGGGTTCGATTCTCGGGGCAATTGCGGGCGGGCTGCTCGGTGGCTCGCCGGAAGATCGCCACCGGTCCCGGCCAGCCGGCACACGACTATCTTCCGAGCGAGATTGCGACTGATCTGGCCTATCCAGGGCAGACGCTATTCGGCGTCGAACAATCCGGCCAACTGCTCGACCATCGTACCGCCCAATTGCTCGGCATCCATGATGGTTACCGCTTTCTGATAATAGCGGGTCACGTCATGGCCGATGCCGATCGCGATCAGCTCCACGGGTGATCGATTCTCGATCCAGGCGATCACCTGTCGCAGATGGCGCTCAAGATAGGAGCCGCTGTTTACCGACAGCGTCGAATCGTCGACCGGTGCACCGTCCGAAATCACCATCAGGATGCGCCGTTCTTCGGATCGCGCGATCAGGCGGCCATGCGCCCATAACAGCGCCTCGCCGTCGATATTCTCCTTAAGCAGCCCTTCGCGCATCATCAGGCCCAGACTCTTACGCGCTCGGCGATAAGGATCGTCGGCCCGCTTGTAGACGATATGTCTGAGGTCATTTAGCCGGCCCGGCGCAGCCGGACGGCCGGCCTGTAGCCAGGCTTCGCGCGATTGGCCGCCCTTCCAGGCGCGCGTGGTGAAGCCCAATATCTCGACCTTGACCCCGCAGCGTTCGAGCGTGCGCGCAAGGATATCCGCCGAAATCGCCGCGATCGAGATCGGTCGGCCGCGCATCGACCCTGAATTGTCGATCAGGAGGGTCACTACGGTGTCGCGGAAATCCGTGTCGCGTTCGACCTTGTAGGACAGCGAATGCCCGGGGCTCACGATGACGCGCGCCAGGCGCGCTGCGTCGAGCAACCCTTCCTCCTGATCGAAATCCCACGAACGGTTCTGCTGCGCCATCAGCCGCCGCTGGAGCCGATTGGCGAGCTTGGTCACTGCGCCCTGGAGATGGACGAGCTGCTGATCCAGATAGGCGCGCAGCCGCGTCAGCTCCTCCTCGTCGCACAGCTCAGTCGCGGTTACGACCTCGTCGAAGCGCGTTGCATAGGCCTTATAGTCGAGGAATCCGGGCGTATCCGCCATCGGGCGGTTCGGGCGCACGGGCTGCATTCCGTCCTCGCCTTCGTCGCCTTCCTGGCCTTCACCGTCGAACTCGCCCTCCTGCGTTTCGCGAGTCTCACCCTGCTCGTCGCTTTCGGCCGAGGTTTCGGAGCGCACGTCCATCTGACCGTCCGTCTGCCCGCCGGGCTGCTCCTGATCGTCCTCGCCCTCCTCGCCTTGCTCAGGTTCTTCGCCTTCCTCGCCCGCCGAATCTTCCGGCTCGGTTGCCTCGGGCTGTGCTTCGACCAACTCCAGATCCTCGAGCAACCGGGTGGTCAGCCGCGCGAAGCCCCCCTGATCATCGAGTGTCAGGCCAAGCGCATCGAGATCGGCGCCGGCTTTCTCTTCGATCCAGTCGCGCACCAACGCCAGCCCGCCTTCGGCGATGACAGGTGGCTTATCGCCCGTCAGCCGTTCGCGCACGATCAGGCCGAGCGCGGAGGCGAGCGGAACCTCCGCACGCGTGCGCGCACGCGTCAGCGGATCAGAACGCAGCCGCATTTCGAGCGCACATGCAAGATTGGCCCGCACGCCCGCCATGGCGCGCGCGCCGAGCGCCTCAACCCGCGCCTGCTCGACCGCATCGAACACCGCGCGCGCATTGGCATCTGCCGGTGCGGCGCGTGCGTGCAGCTTGGGATCATGATGCCGCTCGCGCAGCGCGAAGCTGTCGGCAAAGCCGCGCGCCTCCGCCACCTGCTCGCGCGGCAGGTTGCGTCCTGGCATCGGCACGCGCAGCTGTTTCAGCGACGCCGAGGGAGCGTCGGTCGTGAAGCTGAGCTCGAGTTCAGGCTCGTGCGCCATCGCGCGCGCGGTGCCGGCCAGCACCGAGCGCAACGCATCAAGAGGGGTCTGCTCGGCCATCAGGCCCTACCGACGATACTCTCGGGCAGATCCTTGCCGAAAACGCGCTGATAATACTCCGCCACCAGCGGCCGCTCCGCCTCGTCGCATTTGTTGAGGAAGGACAGACGGAAGGCGAAGCCGATATCGCCCATGATCAGCGTGTTCTGCGCCCAGGAGATTACGGTGCGAGGGCTCATCACGGTCGAAATGTCACCCGCCATGAACCCTTGCCGGGTGAGCTCGGCCACCTTGACCATGTTCTCGACCGTCTTCTTGCCGTCGGGCTTGTCATATTCGCCGGACTTGGCGAGCACGATCTGCGCTTCGGTCGCCGCCGGCAGATAATTGAGCGTGACGACGATGTTCCAACGGTCCATCTGCCCCTGATTGATCTGCTGCGTGCCGTGATAGAGGCCGGTCGTATCGCCCAGACCGACGGTGTTCGAAGTGGCGAACAGGCGAAAATAGGGATTGGGCCGGATCACGCGGTTCTGGTCGAGCAGGGTCAATTTACCCTCGGTCTCGAGCACGCGCTGGATCACGAACATCACGTCGGGCCGCCCCGCATCATATTCATCGAACACGAGAGCGGACGGCGTCTGCAACGCCCAGGGCAACAGGCCTTCGCGGAATTCGGTGACCTGCTGGCCGTCGCGCAACACGATCGCGTCGCGGCCGACCAGGTCGATGCGGCTGATATGCGCGTCGAGATTGATGCGGATCAGCGGCCAGTTCAGCCGCGCTGCGACTTGCTCGATATGGCTCGATTTGCCTGTGCCGTGATAGCCCTGGATCATCACGCGGCGGTTGAAGGCGAAACCCGCGCAGATGGCGAGGGTGGTGTCGGGATCGAACACATAGGCCGGATCGAGATCTGGAACGCGCTCATCCGCCTCGGAGAAGGCGGGCACCTGCATGTCGGAATCGATCCCGAACAGGTCGCGCACCTTCTTCATCTGGTCGGGTGCGTCCATCACCGTCGCGCTGCGGCTATCGGGCTGGACGTTGGGCAGATCGGCCATGATCGGTCTCGGCTAAACTTTGGGGGACAGGAGTCCAAACGCCGGTAGAGCCGCGGCGCTCCGGGCGCAACCGATCAGCCGATCTTGTCCGGAAGTGGAAACAAGGTGACGAATCGCTTCGCCAGCGCGCGATCGCCTTCCACCTTGACCGCGCCGGCGGCTTCCATCTGCTCGAGGGGCTGGCCGCCATAGACCACGGCCGCGATCCGGCTCGCATCTTCGGTGGCGAAGCTGACATCGGGATTCTCCGCCACGACGCGCCGGACGTCCAAGCGCCCGTCATGCAGATGCGCGGCGAACGGGTCCGGCCCGATCTGAAAGCCGAGCTGCACGTCCATCCCCTCCGCGCGGGCCGGATCGATCATCGTGCGGAACGACATCATCAAGGATGCGCCACTCAAGGGAAGGCGCGGATCGTGCAGGGGCGATCGCACTGCCCAGCGGCCGAGCGCCGCAAGGGGTACTTCGCTCTCATAGCCCCAAGACGTGAGCTCATAGACCTGAACAGAGGCCGGAGGCGGCAGCTTGCGGCGAAAAAGAATTCCGCTCGCCTCCAGCGCTTCCAGCCGCTGCGTCAGCACGTTGGCGCTGATGCCGGGGAGGCCACGCTTGATCTCACCGAAACGACGCGGGCCGAACATCAGTTCGCGCAGGATGAGCGGCACCCATCTTTCACCCACCAGCTCGAGCGCGAAGGCCATGCCGCAGGCGTCATCGTAGAGGCGCTTCGGAAGCGAAAACGACTCACTAGTTACTTTTTCTAACTCCATGGTTGTTTTTTATAACTGAAAGGCGCATCAAATGCAAGCGAAGTGATTCGCACGAGCTGAAAGGGAGCCGAACATGAGCAAGATGATCTTCGTGAATCTGCCGGTGCAGGACGTCGCCCGCTCGATTGCTTTCTACGAAGCGATCGGTTGCGTGCATGACACCACAATTTGCCAGGGCACGAACGCGGCAATGATGAAATGGTCGGACGAGATCAGCTTCATGCTGCTCGATCCAGCGTTCTACGCCACCTTCACCACCAAGCAGATTGCCGACGCGCATGTGACGAGCGAGGTGCTGTTGTGCCTGTCGCAGCCGAACCGCGACGCGGTCGATGCGATCACCGAGGCAGCGGCCAAGGCGGGCGGCAAGGCGGATCCCCGCCCGGCGCAGGACATGGGCTTCATGTACGGCCGCAGCTTCGAAGACCCAGACGGCCATACGTTCGAACCGATGTGGATGGACGTCGAGGCCGCGCTCAAGGCGATGCAGCCCGAAGCCGCCGCGGCCTGAGCGACACAAACGAGAGGAGCAGAATCATGACCGATCGACCAGTGATCACCGCCTTCACCTGGGTGCCGCCCTTTGCCCGCGGCCACGTGCGCGACCTGCGCGTCCGCTGGGCACTCGAGGAGGTCGGGCAGGCTTATGACGTTCGCCTGGTCGACGGTACCAGCGTCAAGGCGGAAGAACATCGCCGCCTCCAGCCTTTCGGCCAGGTGCCGACACTCGAGGACGGCGAGATCGCGATGTTCGAATCGGGTGCGATCCTGCTCCACGTCGCGCGCAAATATGGCGGTCTGCTTCCGTCCGACCCCCAAGGCGCCCTCCGCGCCGAACAATGGGTGTTCGCCGCCATGACCTCGGTCGAGCCAGCGGCGCAGGACCTCGCCATGTCTACTGTCTTTGAGGCGGACCAGCCTTGGGCGGCGGATCGCCGTCCCTTGAGCGAAAATCGCGTTCGTGGGCGGCTGCAGGACTTGTCGAACCGGCTGGGCGACAAGCCCTATCTGGAAGGGGAGTTCTCCGCAGGTGATCTGATGATGGCGTGCGTGTTGCGCAGCATCCCCGCCGGTCTGGTCGGCGAACATCCCAACCTCGCAGCATATCTGGCGCGGTGTGAAGCCCGCCCCGCCTTCCAAAGAGCGCTCGCGGCCCACCTCGGCGATTTCGCCGACGCGCCGCCGATCGCCGCCTAGAGGAGAGCCGTCATGGACTGCCGGATCTTCGTCAAGCTGCCGGTGCGTAACGTCGTCGCTTCCTCCGCTTTCTATGCGGCACTGGGGGCGGAGTGGGACGAGCGCTTCTGCGACGCGTCGACCGCGATGATGCACCTTACGGACCAGATCGCGGTGGTGCTTCTGCATCAGGACCGGTTCGCCGCCTCGGCGCAGCGCCAGGTGGCGGACGCACGCACCCACAGCCAAGAGCTGCTGCGCCTGAGCTGCGAAGATCGTGCGGATGTTGACCGGCTGGTTGCGATCGCCGGCTGGGCCGGCGGCCGCGCCGACCCACGGCCGCTCCGTGACGGCGACTTCCTTTACGAACGCAGTTTCGAGGATCCCGACGGCCACATCTGGGAAGCGGGATGGATGGAAGCCGCGGCGGGAAGGATGGCCCGCGGGCAGAAGCATGCCGCCTAAGGACTGAAACCTAGGGAGAGTTGTGATGGCTTATATCGATGGATTCGTTGTCCCCGTACTGCCGGGGAAGCGCGAGGCTTACGTCGAAATGGCGCGCGATGCCGCCAAGATCTTCCAGGAGCATGGCGCGCTTCGCGTGGTCGAGACGCTGAGTGACGACGTACCCCACGGCAAGGTCACCGATTTCTATCGCGCGGTCGCTGCCGAAGAGGGGGAGACGGTCGCTTTCTCGTGGATCGTGTGGCCGTCCAAAGCCGCACGCGACGCCGGCATGGCCAAGGTAATGGCCGACGAAAGAATGAAACCAAAAGGCGGCATGCCCTTCGACATGCAGCGCATCATCTTCGGCGGGTTCGATGTGGTGCTGGATACCGACGCGAAGTGAGAGGGAGAAAGACGATGACCGACAATTTCGTTTGGTATGAGCTCTGCACGAACGATCTGGATGGTGCCAAGGCTTTCTACGGAAAGCTGTTCGGCTGGACGTCGAGGCAGTTCGAGGGCGAAGGCGCTCCCGAATATCATATTCAGGAAATGGCAGGCAAAGGTGTGGCCGGGATCATGCCGCTCCCCGAAGGCATGCCCAAGCCTTTCTGGTTGGGCTATGTCGGGGTCGACGATGCCGACGACGCCATCGAAAAGGCCAAGGCCGCCGGCGCGACTGTTCACCGCGTCATGGATATTCCAAGCGTCGGCAAGATCGGGCTCCTGACCGATCCGCAAGGCGTCGGATATGCGGTCATCCAGGGCTATAGCGAAAACAACAGCGAAGCCTTCGATCAGGCCAAACCCGGCCACGGCAACTGGGCCGAGCTTCACAGCCCCGACCCGGCCGCCGGCTTCAATTATTATGCGGGCCTTTATGGCTGGACCAAGGGCCAGACCATGCCGATGGGGCCGAAGGGCGACTATCAGCTGATCCAGGCTGATGGTGTCGATATTGGTGGCACGATGCGCGTGCAGCCCAACGGCATGCACCCGTCCTGGCTCTATTATTTCGGCGTTCCGGACATCGACAAGGCCGTTGCGCTGATCAACGCCAATGGCGGTCAGATCCTGCAGGAACCGGCCGAGGTACCGGGCGGTGCGTGGATCGTCCAACTCACCGACCCCCAAGGCGCGATGGTCGCCGTGGTGGGCCCGCGCAAGTGAGGAGATGAACGATGGCGACCGCTGCCCTTCATCACTCGCCCGTGGCGGGTCGCGTGGCGGTCGCCAACTGGATTGGCGACGGGATCGAGATCCTGCTCACCGCGCTGCTCGGCACCGTTGCTGCGGCACAGCTGCGCATGACCGCCGCGCTGATCGGCCAGAGCCGGTCCGTCCCCTGGCTTGGCGCTCTGCTTCGCTGAGCTGAATGCTAAAAGGAGAGGAACTCATGACCCGCGTCACCCCCTGCCTCTGGTATGACGGCACCGCCGAGGAAGCCGCCAATCTGTACGCATCGATCTTCCCCGATTCTTCGGTCGACGCGGTCAACCGCTCGCCCAGCGATTATCCCGACGGTAAGGCCGGCAACGTGATCACGGTCGAATTCACCGTGATGGGAAACAAATTCCTCGGCCTGAACGGCGGCCCGATGTTCAAGTTCAACGAAGCCGTCTCCTTCATCATCCACACCGAGGACCAGGCGGAGACGGACCGTTATTGGGATGCCATCATCGCCAGCGGCGGAAAGGCGAGCATGTGCGGCTGGGTCACGGACAAGTTCGGCCTGTCCTGGCAGATCACGCCGCAGCGGCTGCTGGATATGATGGCCGGCACCGACCAGGCTGCTTCCAAGCGCGCCTTCGAGGCGATGATGAAGATGTCCAAGATCGACCTCGCCGCGCTGGAGCGTGCCTACGCCGGTGAGGAAGAGCCGGTGTGAGCGGCGCACAGAAACGTAAGCTGATTGGCGGAGTCTTTCAGTCGCTGGACGGCGTGATGCAGGCGCCCGGCGGGCCCACGGAGGATTGGACCCAGGGCTTTACGCTCGGTGGCTGGTCGACGAGCTTCTGGGACGAACCCATGGGGGAGGCGCTGGGCGGGCTCTTCGACCAACCGTTCGATCTGCTGCTTGGCCGCAAGACCTACGAGATTTTCGCCGCGCACTGGCCCTATGTCGGCCCGGACGATCCGATCGGCGTCGCATTCGACAAAGCAAATAAATATGTGCTCAGCCGGGGCGAGGAGCCGCTCGAATGGATCAACACCCATAGGCTCACGGGCATCGCCGACGTGGCGGCGCTCAAGCAGAGTGATGGCCCCGATCTACTTATCCAGGGCAGCACCACCCTCTATCCGCAACTCCTGACCGAAGGATTGGTCGACAAGCTCTTTCTCATGACCTTCCCAGTCGTGCTCGGGCAGGGGAAGCGATTGTTTGGGACCGGCACTCCGTCCGGCGCCTGGAAGATGACCAATCACCAAGTCTCCACCACCGGCGTCACGATCGCAAGCTATGAGCCCGCCGGCACAGTGCCCATCGGCACCTTCCAGATGCAGGAGCCGAGCGAAGCCGAGCAGCGCCGCCAGGAACGGATGAAGCGGGAAGGCTGAGGAGCATTTTCATGGAACATGTGACCTACCCCAACGAGAGCGCGGACTATCGCGCCGCCCGCAACGCCCTGCTCAATGCCGAGATCGAACTCAGGCGCCAGATCGAGCGCGTCGCCGCAATGCGCCGCGCGCTCCCGCCAGGCGGCGCGGTGCCGATCGATCATGCATTCGAACGGATCGGCGCGAACCTGATGCCCGAAACGGTCAAGCTCTCCGCGCTATTCGGGGAGCATCCCTCGATCCTGCTCTACAGTTTCATGTACGGCCCCGAGCGCGACCAACCCTGTCCGGGATGCACGCACATGCTGGATGCGATCGACGGCAGCGCACGCCACGCCAATCCGCGTTTCCCGATCTACGTCGTCACGCGATCCCCCATCGCGCGGCTCGCCGCCTGGATGCAGCGGCGCGGCTGGAAGCACGTCATCCCGCTCTCGGATCTCGGCAGCTACACGGCCGACTATCACGGCAACACCGCCAGCCTGCCCCAACGGATGCGCGAGGCGCGGGGCTATGAGACTGGCCAGAATTGGGACGAACCGATGTTCAATGTCTTCCGCAGGGATGGTGGCACTATCCGCCATTTCTGGGGGAGCGAGTTGACCTATGCGCCCGAGGATCCGGGCCAGCATCATCGCGCGGGCGACCTGGTCGATCCCCTGTGGGGCCTGCTCGACATGAGCCCGGAAGGACGCGGCGACTATTTCCCCAAGTTGAATTACGACTGAAACTCAGCCAAGCGCGCTCCAATCGATATCGAACCGCGCGAGATATTTGCGTAGGCGGTCGGCGTCATTGGTGCTGGCGCGCCGCGCGCGGGAGGCGCTGAACAGCGCACGTCCAGCTTCCGACAAAGACCGGCTCGCGCGGCAGACGCGGATCGTCTCCGCAAGCTGAACCCGGTCGAACGGATCGATCGCTGCGACCGCTTCCTCGCCCATCACGTCCACCAGGATGCCAAGACCATCGTCGGACTGGCTGTTCCACAAACGCCGCAGCCGCTTGATTTCGGCCTCGACGCATTCGACGTCGATACGACCCTTGGGCGAGAGGGTTGCCATGCGCGTCACGCTCGCCGCCAGGTCGCGGAAATTGCCTGGCCAGCGCGCCTCCGGCGAGGTCGCAAAAGCCAGATAACGCTCGCGCGCTTCCTTATTGAAGCTTGCCCGCTGGCTTTCGCGCTCGGCAAACCTGTCGAGCTCATAATCCAAGTTCGGAGCAATATCCTCGCGCCGCTCTGCCAACCCGGGCAGGGTGAAGGTCCACAGATTGAGGCGGGCGTAAAGATCGTCGCGGAACGATCCCGCCGCCACCGCCTGTCCCAAGTCGCGGTTGGTGCCGGCAATCAGCTGGAAATCCGACGCCGCTTCCTTGTCCGCCCCGACGGGCAGGAACCGTTTATCCTCAATCGCGCGCAGGATCATGGCCTGCTCGTCCAGCCCAAGCTCACCGATTTCGTCGAGAAAGAGCATACCCTTGTCGGCCGCGCGCAGCAGCCCCGGCCGATCGGCGACGGCACCGGTGAAGGCGCCCTTGCGGTGGCCGAACAGGGCGGACATGGCGCCGTCGCCCTTCAAGGTAGCGCAATTCACCTCGACGAACGGACCGCCGATCTGATGCTTCAGGCGCTTAAGCTCGTAGATGCGACGCGCTAGCTGACTCTTGCCCGCCCCCGTCGGCCCCATCAGCAGCACCGGCGCCTTCGATCGCAGGGCCACCTGCTCGATCTCGTCGATCATCCGGTTGAAGGCGTCATTGCGCGTGTCGATGCCGGATTTGAGGAAGGACGTGCTCTCCGCGCTCGCGGCCGCAAACCGCGTCGCGATGCTATCGTAGCGCGACAGGTCGAGATCGATCACATTCCACGTGCCCGCCGGGTTGACCGACCCCCGCTCTGGCTGCGTCTGCAGCAATCGGCCCGGCAGGTAACGTGCTTCCGTCAGCAGGAAGAGGCATATCTGCGCGACGTGTGTGCCGGTGGTGATGTGGATCAGATAATCCTCAGCCTCTGGATCGAACGGCTCGGCGCGCGCAAAGTCGAGTAGCTTCCCGTAGACCTCCTCGAAATCCCATGGATCGGTGAAGTCGAGCAGCCGTCGCTCGACTTGCGTCTCGGGCGAGACCGACATCACGTCCTCCGTGACGAACTCCGCCAGCCTGACGTGCGGCGTGCCATGAAGCAGGACTAGCCGGTCAACCCGCAGATCCTGATGCATCGCCAGGCCGACGGTCGGGCGCCACTTGTTCCAGCGCGTGGGACCAAACTTCGCCGCATCGAGCGTCGAACCCAGGAATCCGATAACGACGAGTGGTTTCATCCTTATACGCTAGGATAAAAGCTTAGCTGATGCGATCAGAAAATGACTGGTCACATTCGGCAAGGTTGGCACAATGACGGTGTCGCGAGAATTGTTTTCTCTTCTAAAACAGTGACTTGCCTCGTCGCGGGGGCGGCCTTCGGGAAAAATGGCACGACTCCTGCTCTTAATACGTTCGTCGGGCGGCCACTTCACTGCCCGATGCGCGGAAGAGGGGTGGCCGGAATGGGCTGGCCACCCCAAGGAATTCAAAAAGGGTTGGACAATGGCCAACAAGTCTCTGTTCGGATGCGCGGTAGCGCGGTTGCTGCCTCGGCCCCATGCTACCAACTGCGAAGGCGCACCTGCTTATGCCTACGGGCCCGAGCAGAAACTCGCGCAGCTCGCCGCTACGGGCACTCTGGCCGACAATTTCTACGGCGTTGCCGAGACGCAGCTGGTGGATGTGCTCGAAGCAGCGCGCGCTTGCGATCCCTATTTCGTGGCGCAGACGGCGGTCTATGCCCGCCAGTCGGGCGCTATGAAGGACATGCCGGCATTGCTTGCAGCGTACCTGACAGTAGCCGATCCCGATCTCGCCGTCCCGGTGTTCAACCGTGTGATCGACAATGGCCGCATGCTGCGCAATTTCGTGCAGATCATGCGTTCGGGGCAGATCGGGCGGACGTCACTCGGCTCACGGCCGAAGCGGCTGGTCCAGCTTTGGCTGGAGCAAGCGTCGATGGCGCAGCTGATGGCTGCGGCTACGGGCAAGGATCCGAGCCTCGCGGACGTGGTCCGCATGGTTCACCCCAAGCCCGCGGACGCCGCGCGTAAGGCTTTCTATGGCTGGCTGATCGGGCGTCCCTATGATGTCGCCGCTCTACCCAGCGAGATCGCCGCGTTCGAGGCGTGGAAGGCGGATCGCACGCTTCCCCTGCCGCCGGTACCATTCGAGTGGTTAACCGCTTTTCCGCTGACCGCGGAGGATTGGGCTACATTGTCGACCCGGATCGGGTGGCAGGCGCTGCGAATGAACCTCAACACGCTGGCGCGCAACGGCGCGTTCGACGTGGCCGGGGTAACCGACGCGGTTGCCGCGCGGCTTGCCGACGGTGACGCGGTCGCGAAGGTCCGGCCCATGCCCTACCAGTTGATGGTGGCGCTGGGTCAGGCCGGCGAGGGCGTGCCGCTCAAAGTACAGGCGGCGCTGGAGGAGGCGCTCGAGCAGTCACTGGTACGCGTGCCGAAGGTGCCGGGGCGCGTGGTCGTCTGCCCCGACGTGTCGGGTTCGATGAGCTCGCCGGCGACGGGCTACCGCAAGGGGGCCTCGTCGAAGGTGCGCTGCATCGATGTCGCGGCCTTGGTTGCGGCGGCGACGCTGCGGACCAACCGCGATGCCCGGGTGTTGCCGTTCGAGCAGACGGTCGTGCCGCTGGACCTCAGGCCCGCAGCTCGCGTCGCCGTGAATGCAGCGAAGCTGGCGGCGATCGGCGGAGGCGGGACGAATGTCTCGGCACCGCTAGCTTTGCTCAATGACGAGCGGGCAGCGGTCGACCTGGTCGTGATCGTTTCGGACAACGAGTCCTGGGTCGATGCCAACCGGCGCGGTGCGACGCAGACGATGCGTGAGTGGGAGGCGCTCAAGCGGCGCAACCCGCAGGCGAAGCTCGTCTGTATCGACATCCAGCCCTACGGCACCACCCAGGCGACGAGCCAGGCGGATATCCTGAATGTCGGGGGCTTCTCCGACGCGGTGTTCGACACCATCGCGCGCTTCGTCTCCGGCGAGACGCGTGACTGGGTGAGCATCGTCCAGCAAGTGGAGGTGTAAGAACGAGGTCGTGGCGAATGCTGGTGGGACTACATGTCTCCAAAGCAAGAAGGCCCGACGAGTAAAGCGCTCCAGCACCCGCAAGGACTGGAGAGATGCGGGTTCGAATCCCGCCGCCGACACGTAGCTTAAGGGCCGCGTCTCGCCGATCTCGTCGCCACGACCCGACACGCAACATCACGGCGAATGCCGGGAAGGACTACATTGGATGCGGCTGTCGCGGGTTCGAATCCCGCCTGCTCCAGCCGGAGCAGTAGCTCAGTCCGGTAGAGCACCGACCCCTTCGGGGGAGTCTTTCCCACCTTCGTCGCCGTGACTGGCAACATCATGGTGAATGCCTGACGGACTACATGCTTGTCACGCCCCAGATGCGGGTTCGAATCCCGCCGGACCGTCTAGTCGGTCCGTAGTGTAACGGTAGCACAGGGAACGGCGCTCGCGCCGCAGGATGTCTGTCGAAACCTCGTCGCCATGACCGAACAAAAGCTGGCGAATGCCGGCGGGACTACACGGTACGGCCGAAAGGCTTAGCGGTTCGAATCCGCCCCGGAGCAATCCGGGATGTCTCGCCAAATCTCGTCGCCGGCACCATGATCGAATTGGGAGGGTCATCATGACCGGGACGCACTATGACTACCAGCACGTCGAAGGCGGGGTGCCGATCAAAATGTGGACGCGCGGCGTGCCGGTCGAGCACGAGGCGCGGGCGCAACTCACGCGCGCGGCGCAGATGCCGTTCGTGTTCAAGCATGTCGCCGCGATGCCCGACGTCCATGTCGGGATCGGCGCGACCGTCGGCTCGGTGATCCCGACCAAGGGCGCGGTGATCCCCGCGGCGGTCGGCGTAGACATCGGCTGCGGCATGATGGCGGCGCGCACCTCGCTGATGGCGAGCGATCTTCCCGACAATCTCGAAGGGATCCGCTCGGCAATCGAGCGGGCGGTGCCGCACGGACGCGATGTTGGTCGGGGCAAGCGCGACACCGGCTCGTGGGGCGATCCACCGTCGGCGATCGTTGAGGCCTGGGCCACGCTCGCCGCGCGCTTCGAGCGCATCACCGACAAGTATCCGCGGCTTAAGAACACCAACAATCTGGTGCATCTTGGTACTCTCGGCACGGGCAATCATTTCATCGAGCTCTGCCTCGACGAGGAGCAGCGCGTGTGGGTGATGCTCCATTCAGGCTCGCGCGGCGTCGGCAACGCGATCGGCAGCTTCTTCATCGAGCTGGCGAAGCAGGACATGCGCAAGTGGCACATCAACCTGCCCGACCAGGATCTGGCCTACTTCCCGGAAGGGACCGACCATTTCGACGATTATGTCGAGGCGGTCGGCTGGGCCCAGGATTATGCGGCGCTCAACCGGCGCATGATGATGACCAACGTCATCCGCGCGATCCGGACCCAGATAGCCAAGCCGTTCGACGCGGAGCTGGAGGCGGTGAACTGCCACCACAACTACGTGCAGCGCGAGAACCATTTCGGCGAAAACGTCCTCGTCACTCGCAAGGGGGCGGTGCGCGCGGCGAAAGGGGTCCTCGGCATCATCCCGGGCTCGATGGGCGCCAAGTCGTTCATCGTGCGCGGGCTGGGCAACGCAGAGTCGTTCGACAGCTGCTCACATGGCGCCGGACGCGTGATGTCGCGTACCGCGGCAAAGAAGCTGGTGACGCTCGACGAGCATATCGCCGACACGGCGGGCGTGGCCTGCCGCAAGGACGAGGGCGTAATCGACGAGACGCCCAGAGCGTACAAGCCAATTGAGGCCGTGATGGCGGCGCAGGCCGATCTGGTGGAGATCGTCCACACGCTGAAGCAAGTGGTGTGCGTCAAAGGGTGATCGGCCGAGTCCGATCACCGGATCGCCAGGGCGGCCCGGAAGGAGCGCCACGGGAAGAACTAGAGAAATACCCATGATCACCATCGACGGATCTGAAGGCGAAGGGGGCGGCCAGGTCGTGCGCAACGCGCTGGCCTTATCGCTGGTCACAGGTCGGCCCTTCCGGATCACCAACATCCGGGGCAAGCGCGAGAAGCCGGGACTGATGCGGCAGCATCTGACGGCGGTCGAGGCGGCATGCGCGATCGGCGGCGCCGAATGCGACGGCGTTGCCGTGGGCGCGTCGGAAATCGCGTTCCGACCAGGTCGAATAACGCCCGGTGAATATCGATTCGCCGTCGGCACCGCAGGTAGCACCAGCCTGGTTTTGCAAACGGTGCTGGTGCCGCTGCTGTTTGCCAGTGCGCCGTCGCGGCTAGTGCTTGAGGGCGGCACGCACAACACAATGGCGCCACCGTTTGAGTTCATCGAATGCTGCTTCCTGCCGATCATCAACCGCATGGGTCCCGGTATCGATGCGCGCCTGGTCCGCCACGGTTTCTATCCGCAGGGCGGGGGGCGGGTGGAGATCGATATCGCACCTGCGCCGCTCAAGCCGATCGACTGCGTCGAACGCGGCGCACTCAAGCGCGTGTCGGCAACGGCGCTGTTCGCGGGTCTCCCATTCGACATTGCCGAACGGGAGATCAAGACGGCTCGCCAGGTGCTGGCGAGCTGGCCGGAGAAGGATTTTTCCGTCCGACAGCTGTCTGCTGATCGTGGGCCGGGTAATGCGCTGCTACTTGAAGCCGAATTTGCCCATGTGACTGAGGTCGTTACCGGTTTCGGCAAGCTGGGCGTCACAGCAGAGTCGCTAGCGAAGAGGGCGGCACAGCGCATGGCCGGTTATATGGAATCTGAGGCATTTGCCGGTCCTTATCTTGCGGACCAGCTGCTTCTGCCGTTTGCTCTGGCTGGAGGCGGGCGCTTCTCGACAGTGAAGCCGAGCCTGCATGCACGAACTGCGGCGGACACGATCGCCCAGTTCTTGGACCAGCGCTGGACCTTCGAACAGCAGCCCAACGGCACGCATCTGGTTCAGCGGGCATAACCCCTCGGCGAACTTGAGAGCCTCGATTCCTTATCTGACCGATCGAGGCCGTTTCAGCCGTTGCGGATCGAGAAGACGTTTTCGCCGATGTGCACGAAATCGCGATCGCGCCCGGCGACGCATTGCAGGAAGGTGCGGCTGGTGCCCTGGCCGGGCATCAGCCAGTCATGAAGCTCCACGATCATCAACGGAAATTGATCCACCCAATCGGTCGGTGGCGTAAACAGATCGGCCTCGCCGCCTTCGATATCGATCTTCGCGATAAAGGGCGCAGAGCCCGCCGCCGCTTTCTCCGCAACGACGCGACCGGCTGCCGCGGTGATAGAAGCGGCGGGCGCCCCCCGGGGGCGTTCAGCGTAACGAATTCCAACTCTGCCCTCCATCCTCGCGATTGGCCTTCATGGCCCGACAGGCTGGTATCAAGGCGTCCTCGCCTCCGCCATGTGACCAAGGGCAGCGAAGCAGCGCTCAAGCGAAGGCGGGCGCCTTCTTGAGCTGCGTGTAAGCGTCGATCACCTGTTGAAGGCGAGTCTCGTGGCTGCGGTCGCCGCCGTTGCGATCGGGATGGTAGCGGCGGACCAGCTCCGAATAACGCTGGCGCAGCGCGCGGCGGTCGGCGTCGGCTTCCAGCCCCAACACCTTAAGCGAGCGCCGATCGGCATCACTCAGCGGCTTGCCGTCCTTGCGAGCACTTTGCCGGCCAGTGCCATAGCGCGCCTGGATCGCGTCGAGCGGATCGATGAAGTCGGCCCAGCGCGGCGTGCCGCCGCCGCCGGCCGTAAAGGCGCGCGTCTCCCGCTCCCAGCCGGCATAGGGGCGCTGCTGTGCGTGTATCTCGTCGGCGGTCATGCCGTTGAAGAAATTGTAGCCCGCGTTGAATTCGCGGACATGATCGAGGCAGAAATAGCGCCAGCCGCCGGGCCCATTATAGCCCGAACGGGGCCCTTCCTCGGGCGGCGCGCGGAATTCGCCGGGCTCGGTACATCCGGGGTGGCTGCATTGGCGCGCGCCGGGGACGCGGCCGTGAAAACGCGGTTGTCGCTTGGCTTCGGCCAACGAGTGATTCTCCCTTAAGCCCCTCTATATAGGGGTGATGAACGAAACGCCCACCGGGCCGGTAGCGGCCGAAATCGAAAAGCGGCTCCAGGCCGCCTTATCCCCCCAACGGCTCGCCGTGATCGACGACAGCGCCAAGCATCATGGCCATGCGGGGCACGATCCGCGCGGCGAGAGCCACTTCACCGTAGAGATCGTATCGACGGCCTTTTCGGGCAAGAGCCGCGTGCAGCGGCACCGTCTCGTCAATCAGGCGTTGGCTCCCTTGCTTGCCGAGCGCGTGCACGCGCTGGCCATCGTGGCGCGGGCACCCGAGGAGAGATAGGCGCGTTCCATGTATGAGCTCTGGTACTGGCCCAGCATTCCAGGCCGCGGCGAATTCGTGCGACTGGCATTGGAGGCAGGCGGCATCCCCTACCGCGATATGGCGCGCGAAGCGGGTGAAGAGGGCTACAAGGCACTCTCGGCTGATATGGCCCTGCCGCGCGAGACGCCGCCTTTCGCACCGCCCTATCTGATCGCGGACGGCGTGGTGATCGGGCAGACGTCCAACATCTTGCTCTTTCTCGGCCAGAAGCATGGACTTGCGCCTAGCGACGAGTCTGGGCGGCTCTGGGTCAATCAGCTCCAGCTCACTATCGCCGATATAGTTGCGGAGGCGCACGACACGCACCATCCGGTGTCCATGTCCGCTTATTATGAAGACCAGAAAATTGAGGCGGAGCGCCGTTCGAGGGATTTCCGCAACCACCGTATCCCCAAATATCTCGGCTGGTTCGAACACATTCTCGCACAACGTTGGTCCTGGCTCGCGGGGGAGCGCTGGACCTATGCCGATCTGTCGCTGTTTCAGCTGATCGAAGGCCTATCCTTTGCCTTCCCCCGCCGGATGGCACGGATCGCGCGCGACGTGCCAAAGGTCATGGCGCTGCGCTCGGCAGTGTGGGCGTTGGCCGAACTCAAGGATTATCTGTCGAGCGAACGCCGGGCGCCTTTCTCGGACGGGATCTTCCGCCATTATCCCGAACTGGACGGAGACTGAGACGCCCGGCTGGCGACCAGCCAGCCCGTTTCGTTAACTGCGGCAGCGATTGTCGGGAGCTTTTGCCCCCCTGCTTCGTTGTGGCGGCCAATGAATATGTTCGATGGTTCGGACGCGGATTCGGTCGCGCTTCGGCTTCTGTGCGAAAAAGCTCAGGAGCGGCTTGAGCGCGCCTGGGCCGCGGCCGAGTTCGCGCATCGAACGGTCCAATTGCCCGACGGCACCTATGTGTGGGCCAAGGTTGACGAGGGCGCGCAGCCTGCACTTCGTTAGTTTAACCGCTGGACTCGATTTCGGTTATGTTGAAACGATGCTCGCTCTCCCCGGCGGGGAGAGAGCTTTGTCGGGCGATTCGCCTCAACGAAGGTCAGTCTAGGCCATCAGCGGGTCACCACCTCGCCATCTTCCTTGGTGAACGTCGGCGGCTGCCGATCGAGCAAGGTGAGCACCACTTCGGAGGGACGGCAGAGTTTGACGCCCGTGGGGGTGACGACGATTGGCCGGTTCACTAGGATCGGGTGATCGACCATCGCTTGTAGAATGGCCTCGTCATCCACCGCCGGCTCGAGCAGCCCGAGCGCTGCCGCGGGGGTACCCTTCTCGCGCAGCAGATCCCGTGGACGTGCGCCCATCGCCGCGAGCAAATCTTCCAGCTGCGGCCGGGTCCAGCCCATCAGGCGATACTCGACCACGCTCGGCCGGTATCCCCCGGCCTCGATCATCGCGAGCGCATTGCGGGACGTGCCGCAGTCCGGATTGTGATAGATGGTGATCGGGAATTCGCTCATCCTTCTCTTTCCTCGCGATACAGCCAGCCGAACACCCCCAGGGCGACAATGCTCCCGATGAGCTGGGCGGCGATGAACAAGGGAACACTGACGGGGTCGATTCCCGCAAAAGTATCGGAAAGGCTGCGCGCTATCGTAACCGCCGGATTGGCGAAGGACGTAGAGGCGGTGAACCAATAGGCCGCCACGATGTAGAGGCCGACCGCGACCGGTGTGAATTCGGGTCGCTTGGCCTGTGTTGCCAGAATGGTTCCGATCAGCCCGAACGTTGCCACCGCTTCGGACAGACCTTGCGCAGGGCCGGCGCGCACCTTGGTCGAGACTTGCAGCAGCGCCTCACCGAACATTGCGTGCGCCAGCCACACGCCGAGGACCGCGCCCGCAAATTGTGCCGGCAGATAGAGCAGGGCCGCGCGTCGCTCGATCCCGCGCCCGATTAGCGCAACCATAGTCACGGCCGGGTTGAAATGCGCACCCGATATCGGCCCGAATATGTGAATCAGCACCACCAGGCCGGCGCCGGTGGCAATCGTATTGCCGAGCAGCGCGATCGCGACATTTCCGGCCGCCAGCCGCTGGCCCATGATGCCCGACCCGATCACAACGGCGAGCAGCAGCATGGTGCCCAGCGTCTCGGCCACCAGGCGGCGCGTCAAGGTCATGCGCAGCAGCCCGAATCTGCTGCAAGCTCGACAGGTGCGCAGATCTCCGGCCGCCCCGCGCAGCAATCCTCCATCAGAAAGCCGAGCAGCGCGCGCATACCCTGATAATCGGCCGAATAAATGACCGACCGACCCTCGCGACGTGATTGAATCAGCCCGGCATGACTGAGAATATTGAGGTGGGTTGAAAGCGTGTTGGGCAACGCTCCGATCTCACGCGCGATCTCGCCCGCGGGCATGCCGTCCGGCCCGGCACGCACGAGCAGCCGGAATACGGCCAAACGGCTGGGGTGCGCGAGGGCCGAAAGCGCCTCGACTGCTGTCGGCAGCTGCATCAGCAACACGCCGTCGGCGCTTTGGGACCACAGCAGCCGCTCGCTTTCAGCACTGCGCGCGGCTCGTCCTCGCCGTAATCGGTAGCGTCGCCATGGGTGAAGAAGGTTTCCCACCGCACACCGGCGGTGTCCGTCACCCAGCTTTTATCCGAATTGGCGTAGCAGCAGGTCGTCGCCTGCTGATCGAACGTGATTTCACTCGCTGCCTTTAGCCGCCCGGCCAATTCGCCCAGCGCCTCGCGGGTGTCGACCTGGATACCGACATGATCGACCCCTCCTGCCCGGCCCCGCGCCGAAATCGCGAAGTTTACGCGCGGATCCTCAAGCATCCATTTGGCATAATCCGCCTTCACCACCGTCGGCGGAGCATCGAACAAGACAGTGTAGAAGCCAATCGCCCGCTCCAGCTCAGGTACACTCACATGGAGGTGCAGCCGTTTCATCGCAGCTTCTCCGATTGATTCGATATTTCGTATAGTATCGAAATGTACAGCACCTGCAAGTGGCTCAGCCGCGATAGCGCAGTGCCTCGATCAGCAGGGCGAAGGCCGGGGAAAGGTGTCGGCGGCTTGGATAATAGAGGTGATAGCCGGGGAAGGGCGGCGTCCAGTCCTCCAGCATCGTCACCAGGCTTCCCGCCCCAACGTGTGGCTGCACCAGCTCATGTGGCAAGAAGGCAAGGCCGAAGCCTGCAAGTGCCGCTCTCAGGATCGGGTGCCAGCCGTTGAATATGAGCTGCCCCTCAACCTGCACCTTGAGCTCCCGACCATCTTTCTCAAACTCCCAGGCGTACAAGCCGCCGAGCGTCGGCAGCCGCAAATTGATGCAGCGATGCTGAAGCAGATCCTGCGGATGCAGCGGTAGCGCACGACCCGCGAGATATGCGGGCGATCCGACCACCAAAAGCCGCTCTTCCGGTCCGATCCGCACCGCGACCATGTCTTTCTCGACGTGCTCGCCCAGCCGCACGCCCGCGTCGAAGCGCTCGGCGACGATGTCGGTGAGCATGTAATCCGCCTGAATTTCCACGGTCACGTCGGGATAATGCGGCAGAAATTCAGCGAGCTTGGGCCACAGGATCGCGTCCGCCGCATGTTCGCTGCTGTTGATGCGGATGGTGCCTGACGGCTTTTCCTTAAGCTCGCTGAGCGCATCCAGCGCGACGTCGATCTCGTCGAAATGCGGGCCGATATCGCGCAGCAGCCTTTCTCCCGCCTCGGTCGGCGCGACGCTGCGCGTGGTGCGGGTCAGCAACCTGAGGGCCAGCCGTTCCTCCAATCCGCGGATCGTATGGCTGAGCGCCGACTGCGACACGCCCATCTGCGCCGCCGCCCGCGTGAAACTGCGCGCCCGGGCGACGGCGAGGAAGGCCAGCAGATCGTTGACGTTGCTGCGCGGCATATATGAGCCATTCTCATAAGTTCATGCCGATTTCGATATCTAATCAGCGGCGCGGTGCGGCTCTAGATGATAGGCCGACAATCACGAAAGAGGTGCTCCATGCAGACCCGCATTCTGGGAACCAACGGCCTCGAAGTCTCCGCCATCGGCCTCGGTTGCATGGGGATGAGCTTCGCCTACGGCACCGCGCCCGAACCGAAAGAGATGGTGTCGCTGCTCCATGCCGCGGCGGAACGCGGCGTGACCTTCTTCGACACGGCCGAAGTCTACGGGCCGTTCACGAACGAGGAATTGCTTGGCGAGGCGCTCGCGCCGATCCGCGACAAGGTGGTGATCGCCACCAAGTTCGGTTTTGATGTTGCGAGCGGTCAGCCCGGCCGGAGCGGGGTCAACGGCCGCCCCGAACATATCCGTGCTGTCGCCGACGCCTCGCTGAAGCGGCTCCGCACCGACGTGATCGACCTGTTCTACCAGCACCGCGTCGATCCCGACGTGCCGATCGAAGATGTCGCCGGCACCGTGGGCGAGCTGATCCGCGCGGGCAAGGTCCGGCATTTCGGCCTGTCGGAAGCTGCGCCAGACACGATCCGCCGCGCGCACCGCGTGCAGCGCGTAACTGCGTTGCAAAGTGAATATAGCTTGTGGTGGCGCCGGCCGGAGCAGCAGATCCTGCCGCTGCTGGACGAGCTCGGCATCGGCTTCGTGCCCTACAGCCCACTCGGCCGTGGCTTCCTGACAGGTAAGATCGATGCGAACACCCAGTTCGAGCAAAGCGATTTCCGCACCAGCTTGCCCCGCTTCAGTCCCGAGGCGCGCGCCGCTAATCAGAAGCTGGTGGACCTGATCGGCCGGATCGCCGACGCGAAAGGCGCCACGTCAGCTCAGATCGCTCTCGCCTGGCTACTCGCGCAGCGGCCGTGGATCGTGCCGATACCGGGTACGACCAAGCTCAATCGGCTTGAGGAGAACATCGCCGCCGCGTCGCTTAGACTGGACGGCGAGGATCTGGCCGAAATCGATCGCGCTGCCGCAAGCGTGCTGATTGAGGGCGAGCGCTATCCCGACTCGATCGAGGCGATGACCAACCGCTAAAGCTGCCGGGCTGGTAGCATGTTGCCGTTGGATCGTTTCCGCGGACGCGCTCCCGCTGCCTCCTCCCTCGCTCCCTTGGTTATTGCCCCACAAATGGACCGAATTTACGCTGGCTAGCCCCGAGTCGAACCATTGCCTTAGCTTTTGCGCCGGCTACGCTCTGGCGCCAAGCGTGAGGACTTGGTTATGACACTCGTCGGAACCAACGACACGGTGCTCGTCCTGCTTTCGGTGTTGATCGCGATTTTCGCGTCCTACGCCGCGCTGGATCTTGCCGGCCGCATTCACGCCTCGGAAGGCTGGGTCCGCCGTATCTGGCTCTCGGCCGCGGCAGTGGCGATGGGCGGCGGCATCTGGGCTATGCACTTCGTCGCGATGCTCGCCTTCAGCATGCCCGGCATGACGGTGAGCTACGACCTCGGGCTGACCCTGCTGTCGCTGCTGCTGGCGATCGCAGTGACCGGCGTCGGCTTCGTCGTGATGAGCCGTGCGCCCAATTCCTTAGGCATGATCGCGACCGCAGGCCTGCTGATGGGTCTGGGCGTGGTCGGCATGCATTATATGGGCATGGCCGCGATGCGGATGGCGGCCGATCTGCATTACGATCATCTGTGGGTCGCCTTTTCGGTGTTGATCGCGGTCGGTGCGGCGATCGCGGCCTTGTGGTTGGCTGCGCGCCAACGCGGTCTGACAGAGCGGATCGGTGCGGCCGGTCTGATGGGAATTGCGATCGCCGGAATGCATTATGCGGGTATGCGCGCCGCAATCTTTACCGCGCACGCCGGTACCGATCTGGCAGGCGGGGCGTCGAGCTTCGACCAGGCGACGCTGGCGGTCGCGGTCACCACGACTACCTTCACAATCCTGTTTCTTGCCTCGGTCGCCGCAATGTTCGACCGCCGCTTTGCCCTGCTTGCGCAACGCGAAGCCGCCGCGCTGCGCAAGAGCGAGGAGCGCTTTCGGTCCCTCTATCGCGGCACCCCTTTACCGCTCCATTCGCTCGATCGCGAAGGGCGGATCGAACAAGTCAGCCAGACCTGGCTCGATCTGCTGGGCTATAGTGAGGATGAGGTGCTCGGTCGGCCGCTGATCAACTTTCTGACCGAGGAATCTGCCCGGCGGGCGCGGCAGAGCGACTGGCCCACGCTGATCACGAACGACCGGCTCGGGCCCTGCGAATATCGGATCGTGACCAAGCAGGGTGAGTTCCGCGACGTCGTCTCGACCTTCAAGGTCGAACGCGATGCCGCAGGCCGGTTCTTGCACGTGCTGGGTGGCCTAACCGACGTTACCAAGCGAAAGGAGGCTGAGGAAGCGCTGCGCCAGGCTCAGAAGATCGAGGCGCTGGGCCAGTTGACCGGCGGAATCGCACACGACTTCAATAATCTGCTTTCGGTGGTGATCGGCAACCTGGAGCTACTGCAGAAGCGACTGCCCGGAGATCCGCGCATGGGGCGTCTGATCGAAAGCGCGATCGAAGGTGCGCAACGCGGCGCAGGCCTCACCCAACGGTTGCTGGCCTTCGCACGGCGACAGGACCTGCGCCCTGCGCCAGTCGATGTACCAGGGCTGGTGCGAGGCATGACCGACCTGCTCCAGCGTTCGCTTGGGCCGACAGTGCGGGTCCAGACGCACTTTCCGCTCCACCTGCCACCCGCGAAGGTGGATGCGAATCAGCTCGAAATGGCCCTGCTCAACCTGGCGGTAAATGCCCGTGACGCGATGCCCGAAGGCGGCACGCTCGATATCGAGGCCGAAGAGATCGGCGCCGATGCGCCATTGCCGGAGGGCCTCCCGGCCGGCGGCTACATCAAGCTAAGCCTGATCGACAGTGGCCATGGCATGGACGCGGATACGCTGGCACGTGCGAGCGACCCGTTCTTCACCACCAAGGGCGTGGGCAAGGGCACAGGGCTCGGTCTTTCCATGGTGCAGGGGTTGGCCGCGCAATCGGGCGGCAAACTGGTCCTGACGAGCATGGTCGAACGCGGCACCAGGGTGGAGCTGTATCTTCCTATCGCTCAGGCAGTCGCGCCGCTGCACCCGAATGAGCAGGAGGCCGTGTCGTCGTCCGCGACATTGCTGCACCATGTACTGGTCGTCGATGACGATCGACTGGTGCTTGCCAACACTGCGGCGGTGCTGGAGGATCTCGGTCATGAGGTGAGTGTGGCGATTTCGGGCGAAGACGCGCTCGGTCAGCTCGAACGAGGGCTGAAGGTCGATCTGATTGTCACCGATCAGCTGATGCCGGGCATGACCGGCCTGCAACTGGTTGCAGCGATCCATCGTAAATGGCCCGCAATGCCGTGCCTGGTGGTGAGCGGCTTTGCCGAGATGACCGCCGAGGAAGCTGGTAAATGCCCAGTCCTCGCCAAACCCTTCACACAGACGCAGCTCGCGGCCGCGATCGGCCGGATCGCCGCATCCGGAAAGGTGGTACCGCTGCGGCGGCGAAGGTGAGCGCGGGGCTCGACCGCGATTCGCCGCTCCACGCGCTGCCGCCCAGCCACCGGTTCGGGTTGCCCGCCTGTGCCATCCCCCCTAAAGCCGCGCCGCTATGGCAGAGCCGATCATCATCGCCGTTCCGAAAGGGCGCATCCTCACCGAGGTGATGCCGCTGTTCGCGCGCGGCGGGATCGAGCCCGAAGCGGCATTCGCGGATGAGGACAGCCGCGCGCTGCGATTTGCAACCAACCGCGAAGATATCGGCCTGATTCGGGTGCGCGCGTTCGATGTTGCCACCTTCGTGGCACACGGAGCGGCGCAACTCGGCATTGTCGGTTCGGACGTGCTGATGGAATTCGATTATTCGGAACTCTATGCCCCGGTTGACCTGGGCATCGGCCATTGCCGAATCTCCGTCGCGGAACCCACCGCTCTAGCGGCGCGGGATGATCCGCGCGGCTGGAGCCATGTACGGGTGGCAACCAAATATCCGAACGTCACGCGCCGCCATTTCGAGGCGCGTGGTGTGCAAGCCGAATGCGTGAAGCTCAATGGCGCGATGGAGATTGCCCCCGTGCTGGGCCTGTCGAGCCGGATCGTCGACCTCGTGTCTTCGGGCCGCACGCTCGCCGAAAACGGATTGGTCGAGGTCGAGACCATCGCCCAGGTTTCGGCGCGCCTGATCGTCAATCGCGCCGCGTTCAAAACCCGCGCCCGTGAGGTCCTGCCGTTGATCGAAGCCTTTCGCGAGGCTGCCGGCGCTCCCAAAGGCCGCCTGACGATCGGTTGAGGGGATCACCTCCGCCGTCTGGACAAGTATCGACTCGACGATAGTCTGCGCCGCACTTCGGTGCGCTACAGGTCGCGTGGATGCAGGCGGGTGGAGGATATCGCGCATTGCGCCCCGCCCTGTTCGGCCTGATCGTCCTCGCCCATCTGCTTGTTCTGGTTTTTATGTTCCGCTCTCCTCCGATCTGACTCGGCGGCTGGTGCGCAGTGCCGCGCCGTCGGACTTGGTGTCATGGAAAATGGCGTCGCCGTCCCGTGCCGAGCCGGATCTTCGGCGCAAAATCGCGCGCACCGACTCTACCACCGTGATTGATCCGGCCTCTCAAGCCCTGCCGGCATCCGTTCGCCACCCCACTCAGCGGATATCCATGCCCTCGGGAGCAGCTCCCTCACGCTGGCAGACGCTTTCCTTTGACCGCGCCCGTCTTACCGGTGTTTCTACTTTCCCGCCGCCCGAGAGACCTCAGTCGTCTCTAACCCCAAAGCCTGTTGAACCAGCTTTCTGGCTGACGCGCATGCCAACCGCTAAATAGCTCGGAAGGCCGCGACCGCGCTGCTAGGTTGCCGTGCCGGACCAACCCCCCTAAAGCCCGCGCGCTATGTTGCGGCTCTCCGCCTCTGATCCCTCTTTCGAAACCGCCTTCGCCGCGCTGGTCAATGCCCGGCGCGAGGCGGATGCGGATGTGTCGCGCGATGTTGGCGCGATCATCGCGCGCGTTCGCGCCGAGGGTGACGCGGCGCTCAAGGATTATACGGCGCGTTTCGATCGCCATGACCTTGATGCATCCGGCTGGGAGATCGGCAAGGCCGAACGCCGTGCCGCGCTCGACAATCTCAACAGCACGTTGCGCTCTGCAATTGAGCTCGCGGCCGAGCGTATCGCCGCCTATCACGCAGCGCAGAAACCCGCAGACCGCGATTCTACCGACGCTACCGGCGTGCGCCTGGGCGCACGGTGGCGCCCCGTGGATGCAGCGGGCCTCTATGTGCCGGGCGGCCGCGCGGCTTACCCCTCGACCGTGCTGATGAACGCGATCCCTGCACGCGTTGCCGGCGTCGAACGACTGGTGATGGTAACCCCTACGCCGGGCGGCGAGGTCAATCCGCTGGTATTAGCGGCGGCCGAGATTGCGGGTGTCGACGAGGTCTGGCGGATCGGCGGGGCGCAAGCGATCGCGGCACTGGCCTACGGCACCGATCGGATCAGTCCGGTCGACGTGGTGGTCGGCCCGGGCAATGCGTGGGTCGCCGAAGCCAAGCGACAACTCTACGGTGTCGTCGGAATCGACATGGTCGCCGGCCCGTCCGAAATAGTGGTCGTAGCGGACGGCGCCAACGACCCAGCCTGGATCGCGGCGGACCTGCTCAGCCAGGCCGAGCATGACCCGACCAGCCAGTCGATCCTGTTTACGGATGACAGGAATTTCGCCGAGGCGGTGGAGCATGCCGTCAGCGCGCAACTTTCGCGTCTTGCCACCGGCACTACCGCCGCAGCCGCATGGTCCGCGAACGGTGCGGTGATCCTTGTACCGACGCTCGAGGCTGCCATGACTCTGGTCGATCGACTCGCGCCCGAGCATCTTGAACTCGCGGTGGACGATCCAGAGACGCTGTTTGACCAGGTCCGCCACGCTGGCTCGGTCTTCCTCGGCCGCCACACCCCTGAGGCGATCGGCGACTACGTCGCCGGTCCCAACCATGTCCTCCCGACCGGGCGCCGCGCGCGTTTCGCGTCGGGGCTTTCGGTGCTCGATTTCATGAAACGAACCAGCTTCATCGCCTGTGACCAAGCCAGTCTCGCCGCCATCGGGCCCGCCGCGATCGCGCTTGCGCATGCCGAAGGCCTGCCCGCCCACGCCGCCTCGGTCGAGGTGCGGTTGTGAAGCGCCCGCGCGCGCAATCCCGCTCCGCTGCTCGCCTCGCTGCGGTACAGGCGCTCTATCAACAGGAGATGGAGGGCACTTCGCTTGCGCGCCTGCTCGACGAATTCCATCAGCATCGGCTCGGCAAAACGATCGAGGATGTCGAATATGCCGACGCCGAGGTCGATTTCTTCGACGATGTGGTGCGCGGGGTAGACTCACGCCGCGAGGAGATCGACGCGAAAATCAGCGCGCGGTTGAGCCAGGGATGGAATCTCGCCCGTCTCGATCGCCCGATGCGTGCGATCCTGCGCGCGGGCACCTACGAATTGATCGCGCGGCCCGACGTGCCCACGCCCAGCGTGATCACCGAATATGTGGATGTCGCCGACGCCTTCTACGACAAGCGCGAGACAGGCTTCGTCAACGGCCTGCTCGACGCAGTCGCCAAGGACGTGAGAGCCTAGAACCCTCTCCTCGGCGGCTCGCGTCAGGTGCCTCTCCCCAAGAGGCGAGGGGTTAAGCCGCAGCCATCGCCTTGGGCTCGAGCCGCTCGGCGTTGACCACTGCTTCCGCGGCCCGCAGCGCAGCGATGATCCGCATCAAATGCGAAACGTCGTGCACCTCGATCGTGACCTGGAAGGTGTGGAAGCTCTCGTCGCGTTCGGCCAGGTTGATATTAACGATATTGGCGCCCTGGCTGCCGAGGATGCCCGCCATCACACCTAGTGAGCCCGGCTGATTGCGCACAATCACCGACAACCGTGCGGTGCCGCCGTCGCTTCCGTCTCCCCAGGCCAGATCGACCCAATCCTCTTCCGGAGCAGCCTGCAGCACGGGGCATTCGATCACATGGACTTCGACCGGTGCATCGGCATGGCGGACGCCGAC
>Ga0207647_10000602_pt1 | contig 28003 bp, 22 predicted proteins | sample KBSCornC2_FD_184295 | JGI IMG/M metagenome (GOLD analysis project Ga0207647, IMG submission 184295) | Corn rhizosphere microbial communities from Kellogg Biological Station, Michigan, USA - C2 (SPAdes) (version 2) | ecosystem: Host-associated > Plants > Roots > Rhizosphere ... | reverse complement strand
GCGGCAGCCAGCATGCGCTGGAGCAGCTCGCGGCATCGCTGCGCGTGCTGGCGCGGCCTATCGTCGGTCGCATCGCCGAGGGCGCCCTGCGACTGGATCTTCGCTGCCTTGCCGAGGCGGACGAGGGCGCCTTCCTCGATTCGCTGGCGCAACTCGACGCCACCGATCTGGCGGACATCCCATGATCGTCGGCACCGCAGGGCACATCGACCACGGCAAGACATCGCTGGTCAAGGCCCTGACCGGTGTCGATACCGATCGACTGAAGGAAGAAAAAGCCCGCGGCATCACCATCGATCTGGGTTTTGCCTATCTGCCGATGGACGACGGTTCCGTCGTCGGCTTCGTGGACGTGCCCGGGCATGAGCGCTTCGTGCATACCATGGTGGCCGGCGCCAGCGGCATCGATGTCGCGCTGCTGGTGGTGGCCGCCGACGACGGCGTGATGCCGCAGACGAGGGAACACCTCGCGATTCTCGACCTGCTGCATGTCCGCCGCGGCATGGTCGCGCTCACCAAGGTCGACCTGGCGACGCCGGAGCGTCTCGCCGAGGTGACCGCGGAGATTCGCCGGGTCACCGCGGGCACGGCGTTGGAGGGCGCGGACATCCTGCCGGTGTCCACGGTGACCGGGGAAGGCATCGGCGCGCTGCGCGATCGTCTTGCCGTGGAAGCGCATACCCTGGGCGAACGCGCGGCGGAAGGCCGCTTTCGCCTTGCCGTCGATCGCGTGTTCACTCTGTCCGGCATCGGCGTGGTGGTGACTGGTACCGTGCTGTCCGGCATCGTGCGCATGAAGGACCAGGTGGTGCTGAGCCCGTCGGGCTTCAGCGCGCGCGTGCGCTCGCTGCATGCGCAGAACCAGCCGATGGAGATCGGGCGCGCCGGCGATCGCTGCGCGCTCAACCTGGTGGGCGAGGACATCAGCAAGGAAGCGATCCATCGCGGCGACATGGTGGTCGATCCTTCGCTGCATGCGCCTGCCGATCGCATCGATGCGCGGCTGCATCTGCTGTCCGGCGAGCCCAGGCCGATGGGCCAATGGTTTCCCGCGCGGCTGCATCACGGTGCGACCGAGGTGGGCGTGCGCATCGTATTGCTCGAACACGGCTTGCTGCAGCCGGGCGAGATGGCGGATGTGCAGCTGGTGCTCGAGCGGCCGATCGCGGCCACGGTGCTCGACCGGTTCGTGCTGCGCGATGTGTCGGCCCAGCGCACCATCGGCGGGGGGCACTTAATCGACCTGCGCGCTCCGTCGCGACAACGACGCACGGATGCGCGCGTGACGCAGCGCGCGGCGATGGCGATCGACGATCCGCAGCGCGCCTTCGCTGTCCTGCTCGATACGCCGCCCTATGCCTGGGACCTGCGGGCCTTTGCGCGGGACCGCGCGCAGTCCGCGGCGTGGATCGAGGACACCGTTGCCGCGCTGTCGCCCATGCTGTTCGACGCCGACGAGCAGCTCATCGCGATGGCGCCCACGCACTGGCAACGCCTGGTGGCCCGGTTGACCGAGTATCTGGAGGCCTTCCACGCCGCCAACCCGGACGTGCAGGGCGTGGTGCGCGAGAAGCTGCGGCTGGCGTGGCTGCCCCGGCTGCCTGCCGCCGCGTTTGCGCTGGCGCTGCAGCATCCCGATCTGGCAGGGCACATCGTTCGCGATGGCGGCTTCGTGCGGCTGGCCAGCCATTGCCTGCAGCTGAACCCGGAACGCGAAGCGCAGTGGCGACTGATGGCGCCGTTGATCGGCGGCGACGTCCGCTTTCGTCCGCCGCGCGTGCGCGATATCGCCGGCGTGCTCAAGCGTCCCGAGCAGGACGTCCGGCAGCTGCTCAAGTTCGCCGCGCGACTGGGCCTGGTCGACGAGGTGGCGCATGACCATTTCTTCCTGCGCACGACCACGCACGAGATGGTGCTGACGGCGGCCGACATCGCCGCGCAGGCGGCGGACGGGCGGTTCACCGCCGCGCAGTTCCGCGATCGCCTCGACAATGGTCGAAAGGTCGCGATCCAGATACTAGAATTCTTCGACCGCCAGGGTGTCACGCTCAACCGGGGCACGCTGCGCAGGGTCCAGGCGAGATACCTCGACGTGTTCGGGCCCGTTTCTGCTGTTGCATTACCGCATGGAAGAGAATCGTCTCCGGTGGGGCGTCCGGACTTCAAATCCGGGTGAGGCAGGTAAGACTGTCTCGGGTGGGTTCGACTCCCACTCTCTTCCGCCATCGAGGCGGCATGCTCAGATCACCTCGATGCCTGGCGTACCCGCCACCACCGCGCCGATGATGCGCGCGCTCGGATAGCCCGCCGCTTCGATCCTGTCGCGGATGGCGTGGGCCCGCTCCGCCTTGCATGACACCAGCAGGCCGCCCGAGGTCTGCGGATCGGTCAGCAGCGCGCGCCGCCATTCCGGCAGGTCGGCGGACAGGGTGACGCCATCGCTGTAGCTGTTCCAGTTCCGCTTCGATGCACCGGTGACATAGCCTGCCTGCGCCAGCGCTTCCGCCTGCGTGAAGAACGCAACGCGTGATGGTTCGATGCGAAGCCGCACGCCGCTGCCGCGCGCCATCTCCAGTCCGTGCCCGAGCAGGCCGAAGCCGGTGACGTCGGTGATGGCGTGCACGTCGGCGTCCTGTGCCAGTTCGTGGCCGATACGGTTGAGCAGGGTGGTCGAGGCCAGCATCTCGTCGTACGCATCAGCGGGCAGCGCCTGCTTCTTGAAGGCGGCCGAATAGATGCCGACGCCGATGCCCTTGGTCAGGATGATGGCGTCGCCGGGCTGCGCCGTGGAATTGCGGCGCAGGTTGTCGGGTGAACACAGGCCGATGACGGCGAGCCCATAGATCGGTTCGGCCGAATCGATGGAGTGGCCACCGGCGACGGGGATGCCGGCTTCCGCGCAAATCGCGTCGCCGCCGGCAAGGATCCTGCGCACCGTCTCCACGTCCAGCTTGTCCAGCGGCATGCCAAGGATGGCGAGCGCCATGATCGGCTTGCCGCCCATCGCATAGACGTCCGAAAGCGCATTGGTCGCTGCGATGCGGCCGAAGTCGTACGGGTCGTCCACCACAGGCATAAAGAAGTCGGTGGTGGCGATGACGCAGGTGCGTTCGTCCACCTGCCAGACGGCTGCGTCGTCGCCGGTTTCGGTGCCGACCAACAGCCCCGCGAAGGGCATGGCGGCGGCCTTGTCGGCGAGCAGCTGCTGGAGCACGGAAGGCGCGAGCTTGCAGCCACAGCCGCCGCCGTGGGCAAGGTCGGTCAGGCGAACGGAGGTCATGCGAACTCCTGCGAGGTCCCGATAGCGCGATGGCCAGGTTTCCCGAGCATAGCGAAAAGCACTGTCGGGAAAAGTGAGTTCTCGCCTGTGGGGCCAGGCCGAGACTTCGCATGGGGCACCTATGCAGCGGTCGAGATGGGTATGGCCTTCACTTGCTGGCATCATGGTCAGCTCCTCCCCCCGGTTGTGCCGCGTCCATGACGTCACGTTCCAACGTTGCCCAGGTTGCGCTTGCGGTTGGTGCGTTGTTGATCGCCATGGTTTCGTACCAGTGCGGCGCGTCGCTGGCCAAGCATCTGTTCCCGAGCGTGGGGGCGCAGGGCGCCACGGCATATCGACTGGGCCTCAGCGCGCTGGTCCTGTTGCTGTGGCGGCGCCCCTGGCGTCGTTGGGGTGGACGCCGCGATCGGCTCGCGCTGTGGGGCTATGGCCTCTCCATGGGCGCGATGAACCTGGTGTTCTACCTGTCGCTGCGCACCATTCCGCTCGGCATCGCGGTGGCGCTGGAATTCACCGGGCCGCTGGCGCTGGCCATGTTCAGTTCGCGCCGCCTCATCGATTTCGTGTGGATCGCGCTGGTGGTGGCTGGCCTGGTGCTTCTGTTGCCGCTGCAGGGCCAGGCGCATGCGCTCGACCCGGTGGGCGTGATGTACGCACTGGCGGCCGGCGTGGGTTGGGCGCTGTACATCGTGTTCGGGAAGAAGAGCGGCGCGACCTACGGAGCCGACGCGGTGACGCTGGGAACCTCGATCGGCGCGCTGGTGGCGATTCCGTTCGGCGTCGCGCATGCCGGCGCCGCGCTGCTTTCGCCAGCGCTGTTGCCCTATGCGCTCGGCGTGGCGCTGCTGAGTTCGGCCCTGCCGTACTCGCTGGAGATGGTGTCGATGACCCGGTTGCCGGCCCGCACCTTCAGCACCTTGTTGAGCCTGGAACCCGCGGTCGCGGCGCTGGCGGGCGTCACCTTGCTCGGCGAGCGACTCAGCCCGCTTCAATGGCTGGCCATCCTTGCCATCATCATCGCGGCGGCCGGCACGGCCTTGAGCGTAACCAGACCGGCCCCGCCGGCGAACTGACTTACGACGCTTCCCTGCGTGGATTGCTTCCGGGCCCGATCAGGCACATGCTCGACGAGCGATGTGCTTTCGCGCGGCGCCCGGCGGCATCGGCAGATGCAACCTTTGCGGACGGCGCAGGCACCCACCTGGATCAGCGGCCGATGAACGATTCGCCGCCATGGACGCGTCAGTCCCAGCGAGGCCGATGGAATGGCCCGGCCCGAAGCATGGATGGCTTCCCGGGCGAAGCTTTCGCGCAGTTCCTTTCCATAAGCATGTCGAGGATTAAGCAATGAACAAGCGTCTTGTGTTGTCGCTGGCGATGGGGGCCCTGGTGGCCGGAGCATGGGTGGCGCCGCCCGCCTTCGCCGCCTTGAGCCAGGGCACGACCGCGCCGGCCTTCACCGCCCAGGCGAGCAAGGACGGCAAGGCATCGGAGATCACGCTGGCCGGCGCGCTCAAGAACGGCCCGGTCGTCGTCTACTTCTTCCCCTCGGCCTACACCGGCGGCTGCGATGTCGAGGCCCACGCGTTCGCCACCGAGGCGGCCAAGTTCCAGGCCGCGGGCGCGACGATCATCGGCGTGTCGGCGGACAGCATCCAGCGGCTCAACAAGTTCTCGGCGGACCCGAACTTCTGCGCGGGCAAGTTCCCGATCGCGTCCGACCCGCAAGGCAAGATCGCCGCGTCGTACGACCTGAAGATGTCGGCCGCCGTGCCAGGCGCGAAGGACGTGCAGGGAGCGGTGATCGATCACGGCTTCATCTCGCGCACCACGTTCGTGATCGGTCGCGACGGCAAGATCGCCGCGGTGTTCGATTCGGAAGCCGATCACCTGCACCCGCAGGAACATGTGGCCAAGTCGCTGGCCATCGTGGAGCAGTTGCAGGGCAGCAAGGCGCCGTAAACCGCGCGAAGGTGCCATGGCGTGCCGTAGACATGGCTGCCATGGCACCCAAAAACCGGGTCGCGGGGCATGACCTGTGATCTATGACGTTCGTTGACCGTCGAAAGTTGTGTTTTCTGCGCAAGAACCTGGCGATAGATTCTGCGCTCCACAACCACACGTGATACGGAACGCGCCTGAGATTTAAGGGGTTGGCGCTATACGACGCGTCAACCACCCTGGAGCATCTCATGCAAGTTCCTCAAAATATCGTTCGTGATAATCCCGTCGTTCCCGCTGCCCAAGCGCTTTCACCCGAGCGCCTGCTGCAGCTGGGCATGGGTTTCTGGGCGTCCAAGGCCATGCTGTCCGCCGTCGAGCTGGGCGTATTCACGCAGCTGGCCGGCGTCAGCCGCAGCAAGGAAGAACTCGAGCGCGCGCTCGGCCTGCATCCCCGCTCATCGCGCGATTTCCTCGACACGCTGGTGGCGCTGGGCGCGCTGGAGCGCGACAATGACCAGTACCGCAACACGCCGGATGCGGAACTCTTCTTCGATCGGGCCAAGCCAAGCTACGTGGGTGGCCTGCTGGAAATGATGGAGACGCGTCTCTATGCGGATTGGGGTTCGCTTACCGAAGCGCTCCGCACGGGGCGGCCGCAGAACCGCTCCAAGGACGGCGCGTCGCCCTTCGACGAGCTTTATCGCGACGAGCCGTCGCTGCGCAGTTTTCTCCAGGCCATGACCGGCGTGAGCCTGGGCGCCGCGCAGGCCATCGCCAACACCTTCCCGTGGGAGAACTACCGCAGCTTCATCGATATCGGTGCGGCGCAGGGTGCGTGTCCGGTACAGATCGCGCTGGCGCATCCGCATCTGCGCGGCGGCGGCTTCGACCTTCCGGTGGTGGCGCCCATCTTCAACGACTACGTCGCCGCGCACGGCCTGCAGGACCGGTTGCGCTTCCATCCCGGCGATTTCTTCAACGATCCCTGTCCGTCGGCGGATGTGCTGATCATGGGCCACATCCTCCACGACTGGGACTACGACCAGAAGCAGGCCTTGCTGGCCAAGTGCTACGACGCATTGCCCGCGGGCGGCTGCCTGATCGTGTATGACGCGATCATCGACGACGAACGCAGGCACAATGCGTTCGGCCTGCTGATGAGCCTCAACATGCTGATCGAGACGCCCGGCGGCTTCGACTACACCGGCGCCGAATGCCGTGAATGGATGAAGGCGGCCGGCTTCCGCGACGTGCGCATCGAGCCGCTGCTGGGGCCCGATTCGATGGTCGTCGGCGTCAAGTAACGATGAACCCATGCCATGCCCGCATGGGCATGGCATGCCGCAGAACTCGATGGAAGGCACCGCCAAGGATCAGGCTTCGACCAGCCCGTCCTCTTCGGTATCGGCGATGACGCGATTGCGGCCCGCGCGCTTGGCGCGATACAGCGCCGCATCGGCCTCCCTGCACAGCCGCTGCAAGTCGTGGCCGCAGTGTTCGGTGGAAGCGAGGCCGACGCTGGCGGAGAAGCTGACGATGCGCTCATCGCCTTCCACCTTGGCGACGTCGATGGCGCGACGAATGCGTTCGGCGATCGCGATGCCCTGCTCGCGCGTGCAATCGAGCAGCAGGATGCCGAACTCTTCGCCGCCCAGGCGTCCGAACAGGTCCATGGGGCGCAGTTGCTGCCGGCAGATGGTCACGGTGCGGCGCAGGACGGCATCGCCCGTGGCGTGGCCGTAGGTGTCGTTGATCTGCTTGAAGTTGTCGAGGTCGATGAAGAACAGGCACGCGGTGCCCTGTCTTCGTTCCAACCCGTGCAGGGCCTTGCCGGCTTCGCCCATGAAATGCTGGTGGTTGTAGACGCCGGTCAGGCCGTCGGTCGAGGACAGCTTCTTGAAATGGAGCTGCGAGCGCTTGAGCCGCAGCATCCAGAGAATGGCCGAGGCAAGCACCATCAGCAGCAGGACGATGTAGAGGCGGATCGTCTCCACCGCCTTGGCGTCCAGCGCCTGCTGCAGGCGAAGGATATTGTTCTGGCGGCTGAGCTTTTCCGTTTCGAGCTTCTGCACGATCACGTGCTGCTTGGCCATGGCGTAGGCCAGTGCCCTCGCGCTGACGTCGTTGAGATAGCCGACATCCTGCGCGACGTAGTGCTCGTAATGGGCCAGCGCCGCGGCCGTATTGCCCTGCTTCTTGTCGAGGCTGTAGAGCACAAGGTAGGCGTCCCGCAACGTCTCGTTGACGTCGCCGGGATCGCTGAGGGCCAGCGCCGCGAGTGCCGCCTTGCGGGCCGCATCGTCCTTGCCCAGCTTCAAATACGCCTGGGCCAACTCCACCTGCAAGGTCAGCATGTTGGAGTAGTACTGGTCCGAACGGACGGCCGGCGCAATGCGCAGCAGCAGCTCGATCGTCTTCGACGGTTGGTTTTCGTCGAGATGGAGACTGCCCTTCACCAGCCAGAGCGTATTGGTGAATACCGAGTCGTGCGCCGCCTGGCAGGCGTCGAGTGCGTTCTGCAACTCGGGACTGGACGCAGTCAGCTTGTGCGTCTCGTAAAGCGACGTAATCTCCATGGCCATCGGCTTGCAGGCCGTTTCGCCGGCAGGCGGATCCTGCGCCATGTCGTGGGCATAGTTCGCGGCCAGTTCGTACTGGCCGGCCGAACGCATCAACTGCGAGAGGTAGGACAACGCTACGAAGCGAGCGAGCCTGTCCTGGGTGCCGGGAAGCTTTTCTACCAGCCGATTGGCCAGTTCGAACGCTTCCTCGTAGCGCTTGTTGCTGCCCCAGTCGCCCATGAGGATGGCGGACGCTTTGACTGCCAGCGCCGGATCACCCGAATGGTCAATGACATCCTTGAGCCTCGGCTCTGCCGTGGCGTAGTCACCCTGGAACGAGGCCTCCCACGCCTCGAGATAGCGCAGCTGCCAATGTTCGCGCACCGACATGCGGGGTGCCTGCAGGCGCAGCGCGTCGAGTCGCTGGAGAAAGCGGGGATGGTCCGCCGTGCGCAAATCCTCGGTCCGCTCAAGCTGCGTAGCGAGATCCGGCGAGGGTATTTCTGCAAACGATGGTCGGATGGTGACGCAAAACGCCATGGCCGCCAGCGCGGGCCATGGCAAAAAGCGATGCCACCGACGTGGCATGCCGATGCAGCCGGTCAGCCGAGCACGGAGTCGACAGGAACTTCACCCGGGCTTTCTTCGCCGGGTTCGCTGTCGGGCGATTCTTCTTCCTCGTGTCCACCGGTATGCAGGTCGTGATTGACCCGCAGCGGGTTGTGGCCCAATTCGACCGCCAGCAACGAACTATCGCCTTGCTTCACCGCAGCCATCAGGGCTTCCGAGGCGTCCGCCTCGGCCAATACATCCGTCAGCTCCTCTGCCGATGCATGGCGTAGCGTGGCGTTCTTGCCGATGGCTTCCAGCAAATCGATCGTGTTCGACATCTTTCCCCCTGTTCCCTGCGATGTTTCAGGTATCCCTTTGATAAGCAACGGTCATGCCAATATCCAGTGACAACGGGGCCGACTCGATGGCATCGATGGTGTTCAAGATGGCGAAAGCCCTGCTACACACGCAGCAGCCAGGCACCGTGCAGGCATGCACGGCGCACGGCAACGTCATGCGAGAGCTGCCGCCTTGTCCAGCGCTTCCAGCCGCTGGCGCACGGCGAGGTTCGGCTTCAAGGGCACGGCGGGCGGCAGCACCACGGTGTCTTCGCCGGTGAGCGTGATGTCGGGCAGCTCGCGCAGCCGGATGCGGCGCACCCTGGGCTTCTCGATCGGCAGCGTCGCGGCGCGATAGACGATGATCTCGTGGTCCAGCGGATAGTCGGCGCTCAACACGTCCACCAGCACCTGCCGGTAGGCGGGGCCGGTTTCGAAGCGCGTCAACGACCAGTCGCCGACCAGCGCCACCTGCCACAGCACCACATAGCCGACCGGGTCGATCCGGCGCTCGTAGAACAGCAGCTGGCTCGCTTCGAAGTGCTGGCAGCCGAAACGGCCGGGGTCGATGCCCAGGTCCGCGTACAGGCAGTCTTCCGCGGAAATGCCGGGCTCCATGTGCGCGGCATAACCTTCCGCCCGGGCCCGTTCGATGGCGGTGCGCGGCGACCAGGCGAAGATGCCCGGGTGGCCGTAGAAGACGGCGCACACGCGCTTGCCGGCGCGCACCTCGGTCATCATCAGGTCGACCCACTCGCGGTAGGTCTTCTGGCGCGACTTTCCTTCCCGGTAATAGGGCTGAAGGCTGCGTACGTCCGGATGCATGCGCTGCAGCCACATTTCCGCGGCGCCATGGGCCAGCGCGGCGAAGACCACGTCGGCCTGCTCGATGTGGCTGCGCGCCAGCGGCGTGAGATGGGAGCCCAGCGTCATGCCCAGGCCGACACAGGCGAGGCTGCCGTGGGCGGCGTCTTTGGGAGGGAAATGCGCGGTCATTGGCCGATGGTAGGCAATTTTCCAGGCCGGTGTGTGACGGCCGGCCCCGGCCCCGTGCCCATGCCGGCAGGGAAGGAAGAACCGCCGTCACCAGTCTAGGGGCTGGACACGCGCAGGCGATGCAGTTCTTCCATGAGCCAATCCGCGGAAAGACGTTCCTTGCCATCGCAGTTCACCCGGTAAGGCTCGCCGCTGAAGCTGCTTTCGGTGCCCGCGCGTTCGATGAACTCCTCCGCGGAGTTCACCCTGTGCCGCTTCACCAGGTAGTTGAGCTTGTACTCGAGATGGCTTCGTGCCTGGTCCGCACCGTAGGCCTTGCCGTTGCGGATGAAGGTGCAGTGGCTGCTTCCCACGAAGGCAAGCAGTGCCTGCACCTCGCGCTGACCGGCAGCATCCAGGTCGGCGCGCACGGCTGTCGGATATCCGATGCATAGGCCGAGTCCGAGCATGCTGGCGAGGATTCGCGTTGAAGACACGGTGAGGTTTTCCCCGATGCGATGGATGACGCAAGGTTGCTGGCAACGCCATGTTTTGTCGATCACGAAGGCGTGATGCGCCCTGATCATGGTCGTTCGGACGGCCATTCCGAGAACGCGCCGCGAGTCGCAAGCTGTACCGGACATGTGCAGGCTTGGCGCCTGTTATCCGCGGGGACGCGACAGTCAGCCGTGATAGGGCTTGGCTATGTTAAATGGATGATGCCACCGGGTTTGCTTCGTCTTCCGGCTGCATCGAGGTGTGGACATGCGGACAGATCGTCGGGTCGTCGCGTTTGCCTTCACAATCCTTTGTCTTTTCCTTCAGGCGTGTTCCACGCTGCCGCCCAGCACGGCGAAGGAGGAGACACACCATCTGCCTCCCGCCAACGACACCGCGGCGGCCCGCTATGCGCATGCCGAGGTGGACAAGCACCAGAACCAATCGGGGTTCCGGCTGCTGACCTTGAGCACGAACGCACTGCTCAGCCGCGTGGCGCTGGCCGACCACGCCGCGCACTCGATCGACCTGCAGTACTACATCTTCGCCAACGACATGACCGGGCATCTGATGCTGCAGCATCTGCTGGCCGCGGCCGATCGCGGCGTGCGCGTGCGCATGCTCATCGACGACAACAACTTCGACGACAAGGACCATCTGTTCGAGGCGCTGGATTCGCATCCCAACGTCGAGATCCGCCTGTTCAACCCGTTCCAGACGCGCGATCCCACGCTGTTGTCACGCGCCACGCAGTTCATGCTCGAATGGCGACGGCTCAACCGGCGCATGCACAACAAGTCCTTCATCGTCGACAACAACGTGGCGGTGATCGGCGGCCGCAACATCGGCGATCCGTACTTCGATGCGGGCAGCGATACGCATTTCCGCGACCTCGACGTGATCGCCATCGGGCCGGTCGTGCACCAGGCATCCGAAGCGTTCGATGCGTACTGGAACTGCGATGCCGCCTATCCGCTCAACCAGCTCAAGAAGACGGACGGTACTGGCCAGCAGCTCGCCGCCGCACGCCAGGTACTCAACAAGGAAGTGCGTGCGTTCGCGCAATCGGATTACGCGCAGGCGGTGATCAACGAACTCCCGGAGGGGCCGACTGCCGATGCACGCGGTGCATGGTTCTGGGGCGACGCCGAGCTGGTGGCCGACCAGCCTGAAAAGATCGAGGCCTCGCGCGATGTACCTGCACTGCGCATCGGCCCCAAGCTCAAGACCATGCTGGACGGGGCGCAGCACGAGATACTGGCGACCACGCCCTACTTCATTCCGGGCGACGCCGGTACCAAGCATCTTGCTGCCCTGGCGCAGAGCGGCCTGTCCATCAAGATCCTCACCAACTCGCTCGCGTCGACCGACGAGACCGCGGCGCATGCCGGCTACGTGCATTACCGCAAGGCGCTGGTCGAAGGCGGCGTGCAGCTCTACGAACTGAAGCCTTCATGGGGACAGAGCCAGCCGTCGACGTCGCTGGGCAAATCCTCGGGCATCAGCCTTCATGCCAAGACCATCGTGGTGGACGACCGGCAGGTCTTCATCGGCTCGCTGAACATGGATCAGCGATCCAAGCTGCTCAATACCGAGATGGGCGTCATCGTGGATTCGCCAGGCCTCGCGCAGGCCATCAGCGACTTTTTCCGCACCGCGACCTTGCCGTCCAATGCCTACCAGGTGATGGTCGACCCTGCCACGCATCGCCTGACGTGGCTCACCACGGCCGACGGCAAATCGGCGATCTACCAGAGCGAACCCGATGCCACCACCAAGCGGCGCACCGAAGTCACCCTGCTGCGCATGCTTCCCATCGACAGCCTGCTCTGAGGCGAAGGTCGGTCAGTGCACGGTGCCCGGCGCTTCCAGGGCCTGAGTGATCGAAGCATTGGCGAGCGGTTCCATCAGCTGGTAGCCGTCGCGCGTCGGATGCACGCCGTCGGATGACAGGCCCTCCTTCATGCCGCCCGATGCGTTCGCCATGGCCGAGAAATAGTCGGCGTAGGTGAAGCCGTTGTGCGCCGCGTACTCCTTGATCCAGCTGTTCAGTACCTTGATGGTGGGCACGACGACAAGGCCCTGCCGCCAGGGAAATTTCGCCGCCGGCGGCACCGAGCCGAGAACCACGCGGATGCCATGGGCCTTGGCCAGTTCCGCCATCGAGGCGATATTGCCTTCCACCTGCGAGAGCGTCACCGGCCCCGTATTCCCGGCGACATCGTTGGTGCCGGCGAGGATGTGCACCACCTGGGGATGAAGCTCGATCACGTCCTGCCGAAACCGCAGCAGCATCTGCGAGGTGGTCTGCCCGCTGATGCCGCGATCCACCTTGCCCTCGGTGAAGTAGCCGGGATCCAGCTTCTCCCAGCCCTCGGTGATCGAGTCGCCCATGAACACCACTTGCGGCGCTGCCTGCGACGTTGTCAGCGATGCGTTCTTCGCGCGGTATTGGCAAAGCTGCCCGAAATCGTGCGCGAACATGTAGGGCACCCACTGTTCGCCGGGCATCTGCTCCGGCGACTTCTGGCCGATGCACGGGTCCGTTACGACGCCCGTGGGCTCGTCCTTGGCAAGCGCCGTCGTGGCGGCGGCGCCAGCAATGCACATCGCGGCGAGGGCGCGGATCATCAAGCGACCGAACATCAAGGTTGCCTCCAGTCGTCAGGGAAGGATGGAGATATCGCATGGCCGTCGCTGACCGGCAGGGGTCGCGGGATATGCAAGGTGCTGCGAAGGGCCAGCATACCCATATCGAGCAGCGGCGACATCCTCATCATCGGTGTTGCGAAGCGCATGACGCGCTGAAGCCTTTCATCGTCGCCACGGCATCGAACGCAAGGCCTTGCGCTCACGGATGGAAGGATCGCGCACGCAGTCGATAGCTTGCATACCAAGGAGAGGGTTGTGCGGCTCATTCCATCAGTGCGATGGCAAGCGCGGTGAGGCCCTCGGCGTACAGATCCTGCAGGGTCAGAAAGACATCCTGCTCGTGCGCCTCCATCGGCTCGAACACGCTCGACCACACCACCACGCAGCCCTGTTCCATCGCGTCCACCTGCAAGGTCGCGCGGCACTCGCGCATCGGCAGGGCGCCGTCGACCCAGGCGTAGATGTAACGACGCATGGGGTCGTTGCGGGTTTCCAGGCGTTCGACGGCGCGGGTGCCGTCGACGTAATGCAGGGTGCGGATGCGCCCTTCCCAGGACAGGTCCAGGCGGCTCACCGCGGGATGCCAGCGATGCATGGCGCCGAAGTCGCCGATGAGCGCCCAGACGACATCGGCCGGGCTGGACAAGCTCTGTGCGACCTGGATTTCCGGCATGGCAACCCTCCGCGTGCGCGCTCGCGCGTGTCCACGTTCCCTGGAATTCAGGCAAGAGCCAAGCCAAGCCGGAAGCTGGTGAAAACCACGCGCGGCGGCCGTTCTTTTGTCGCGCTTTTGTGAATACTGTTGCTGTTCCGGGACAGCGGTGGTGACACAGCGCGCCACATGTTGCACTGCGGTTTGCGTCCAGCCACGCAACGGGCGTAGGTTCCAGAGACCGCTTCATGGAGGATGCCGCGGAGCGTGCGATTCGCGCGTCATCCCACGCCTCCGCAGCACCTCATCTACGATGGAGTTGCGCATGGGCCAGGCCTTGCAGACTGCCTCCTCGCCCCTGATCAAGGGCCTGCTAAGGGAGCGCTTCGGCGACATAGACGTCGCGCCGCACGTGACGCGCTCATGGCTGCGATGCCTGGAGGAATACGGGCTGGAGGTGGATGGCCCGCGTCCCATGCCGGTGCTCGACAATGCCTCGCTCATCGAACGGCAGCAACGGTTCGGCGAGTTGCTCAACGTGGCGCGCGCCGAGATGGAAAACCTCTACGAGCAGATCGCCGGTTCCGGTTATGCCGTGATCCTCTGCGACGCGGAAGCGGCGATTCTCGGAGCGATCACCGATCCCACGCTCAAGCGCGAATTCCGCAAGGCGGGCTTGCGCGCAGGCGCGATCTGGAGCGAACGCTACGAAGGCACCAACGGCATGGGTACCTGCGTGGCCGAGCGCAGCCCCGTGACGGTGTACCGGCAGGAACACTTCCGGCATTTCCATGCCGATCTCTCGTGCTCGGGTGCGCCCGTGCTCGACACCCAGGGCGATGTGCTGGCCGTGCTGGACGCTTCCACCGTCAATGCGGCGGACACCCGGCTGATCCAGCGCCACACGATGGCGCTGGTGGCGATGTCGGCGAATCTCATTTCGCGCTACCACTTCCTCGCGGAGTGTCGCGAGAAGTGGGTGCTGCGTTTCCACAGCCGCCCTGAATTCGTGGGCCTGCTGCACGAGGCGCTGCTGGCGGTGGACGACAAGGGCATCGTGCGTGCGGTCAACGAGAGTGCGCTGGCCCAGCTGGGCATACCGCGCGACCAGCTGGTCGGTCAGGCGCTGGACAAGGTATTCCCGTTCGACTTCCAGACCCTGGAAGAACGCGCTTACGCCGACGCGACGACGCTGTGGCCGGTACGTGACGTGGCCTACGGCAGGCGTTTCTTCGCCATGGTCCGTCCGCCGGGCATGGGCGGAGGCGCCACACGACGGCAGGAGCGCGGCAGCGCACATCATTACGTCGGCGAGGATGCGCACATCCAGCATTGCATGAACTGCGCGCGCCAGCTGTTCGGCCGCCGCGTGCCCTTGCTGCTGCAGGGTGCGACCGGCACCGGCAAGGAGGCATTCGCCAAGGCGCTGCACCAGGCCAGTGCGTGGGCGGACAAGCCGTTCGTCGCGGTGAATTGCGCGGCGATCCCGGAAACGCTGATCGAAAGCGAACTCTTCGGCTATACGCGCGGTGCGTTCACCGATGCCTCGCGCGACGGCCACCTGGGCAAGATCCGCCAGTCCAGCGGCGGCACCTTGTTCCTCGACGAAATCGGCGACATGCCGCTGCACATGCAGACGCGCCTGCTGCGCGTGCTGGAAGAGCATGAGGTGATGCCGCTGGGCGGGGAACGGGCGATCCCGGTGGACCTGCACATCATCAGCGCCACGCACCAGGACTTGCAGAAGATGGTGCAGGCCGGCGAGTTCCGCGAGGACCTGTACTACCGTCTCAACGGCATCACCCTGCAGCTTCCGCTGTTGCGCGAGCGAACGGACAAGGAGGCACTGGTGGAGGCCATCCTCGACGACGAGTGCCAGGGCCATGTGCGGCCGCGGCTGAGCGACGATGCCCTGGGCTTGATCGTCGGCTATGCATGGCCCGGCAACATCCGCCAGCTGCGGAACGCGCTGCGCACCGCGGCGGCGTTATGCGGCGACGGCGTCATCAAGGCCTGCAACCTCCCCCACGAAATCGTCGGCGGCCAGGGCGCCGAGCCGCGGCTGGATGCGATCGTAGGGACGCAGACGCCGTTGCGCACGGCCGAGCGGGCGGCGCTGCTGCGTGAGCTGGAGAGTAGCCACTGGAACATCAGCCGCACCGCCTCGACGCTGGGCATCAGCCGCAACACGCTGTACCGCAAGCTGCACAAGCACGGTATCGCGCTGCCGGACTGACAGCCCTCACAGGTGCATGCGCACGCCGACGGTGAACAGTCGTGGCGCACCTGGGGCCACGAACAACGTGGTCGGCTCGCTGCCGGGGCCCAGTTGCGGGCGGATCAGCCTGCCGTCCGGTAGCGCGTCGTCTGCCAGCGCACCGTACGTCTCGTAGCGGCGATCGAACACGTTGTCCACGCGCGCGTAGAACTGCCAGGTCGCGTTCAGCGCATAGCTCGCCCGCAGGTTCAGCAGCAGGTAGCCCGGCGTGCTCCAGTCGGCGCGTACATCTGGATCGTCGCCGCTGATGCGGCCGTCCTCGTTGCCGTTGCTGACGCTCGATGAGGCCGCCGTGACGTCGCCGCCCAAGGTAAGCCGCGAGGTGGCGTTCCAGTCCAGCGTGAACTTGAGATGGTGGCGCGGCAGGCCGGCGATGCGCATGCCCGGGCGCGTGTCGATGACACGCTCGCCGGCCTGCAGCGGCCCGCGGGACTCGTAAGTGGCGAGCAGCAGGCTGTAACCCGCATGCCACCACCACTTGCCTTCGTGCCCACCGAGGTCGACGTCGGCACCCTGGTAGCGCGTGCGTCCCACGTTGGCGAAATAGCCTTGCTGCGTATTCGCTGCGCGCAGGAAAAGGATGTCATCGTGGTTGTCGGTGCGGTACAGCTCCGCGCTCGCATTCAGGCGTTCGCCGTCCTGCCAGCGTACGCCGAGCTGCCCGTTGCGCGACACCACCTGACGCAGCGGCGGATCGGCCTGCAGGCCGGTCGGCAGCCGGCACGGCTGCTCTGGATCGGCGCAGCCCAGCTCGATCACCGACGGGGCACGGTTGCTCTGCGAGGCATTCGCGAACAGTACCCATCGGCCGAGCGCCTGCGTGATGCCGAGCGAGGGATTGAACTTGCGAAAGGTGTTGCGCTGCGACGGTTGTTCACCCTCGTCCGCGTTGGCGAGCTGACTGCGCAGGCGCAGGTCGTTCCAGCGCAGCGAGCCGGTGAGATGGGTGGATGCGCCGATGGCCCAGGTATCGGTAGCGTAAACACCGGTGCTGCGGCTGCCGCCATTCACTCCGGAGAAGAACTCGACCGGCGCGGCGGGATCGCCATAGACCGTGCGGTTGCCTTCGGCGATCCACGCATCCTGCGTGTACTGCGCGTAGTCCACGGTGCTGCGGTCGAAGGTGGCGCCCAACGCGATCTGGTGCTCACCCGTCTTCGTGCTGAGATTGAGGCCGGCTCCTTGGCCCTGCTGTCGGCTCTGCGTGGTGTTGAGCACGCCGGTAGGCAAGCCGTCTGCCTGGCTGCGGCCGATGTCGCATGAAGCGTCCAGCGGCGTGCCCATGCCGTCGTAGCCCGAGCCGCAGTGGTCGATGAAATCCTGGTAGTCGTCGCTGACGTCGCCGTTGACGGTGTCGCGTCGGGTATGACGCGTATACAAAAGAGCGGTGAGCTGGGTGTCTTCGCCGAAGCGGTAGGTATCGTGGAGGGCTAGCTGCGACACCTGGCTGCGCGTGATGTCGGGTACGGTGTAAATGGCGCGCCGGTCCTGCTGATACAGGCCGGGTTCGAAGCTGCCCGCGCCGTCGTCGTAGCGCGTGCCCGGCAGCAGGCCGTTGCCGGTCAGGCGGCTGCTGCCCTGGATGGCGGAAACATCCCAATCGTTGCGTTCGCGGTGCTGGCCGAACTTCACGAACAGGTTGCTCAGCTGTCCCGGCGAATCGCGCCGCCAGCCGTTCTCGTTGTAGTACGTGCCGGCGACGTAGACATGCCAGCCTTGTGCATTGCTGGCACCGTAGGACAGGTCAGTGCGCTTGCGCGCATAGCTGCCATACGACACATCGGCGTCGAAGCCGGGCGAGGTGAGCCCGGATTTCGTCGTCAGCACCAGCGCGCCGCCGAGCGTGTTGGGACCGAACACGGGATTGGCACCCGGCAGCAGCGTCACCGAATCGAAGGCGAATTCCGGCAAGAGATCCCAGGCCACGATGTCGCCGAACGGCTCGTTCACGCGCACGCCGTCGAGGTAGACCGAAATCCCTTGCGCCGCACCGAGCGTGGGCGAGGCGCGGAAGCCGTGGAACGTTACGTCGGCCTGGAACGGACTACCCTGCACCTCGTTGATGTTGACGCCGGTAAGACGGTTGCTCATCACGCCGATCAGGTTGGTCGCGCTGTCGCGCTGCTCGTCGTAGCGCAGCGTCTGCGCCTGGTAGGGCAGGGTGGCGGCGTCGAGGCCGATGCCGGGCAGCGGCGCCGGCGTGACATACACCGGTGCGAGATTGGTGACTTGCGGCGCGTCGTCCGCGCGCACGACGTTCATCGCCCAACACGACGCGATCAATACCGCGGTGGCATGACCGTATTCGATGAATAGAGCGTGCCGCAAGAAGCCGGCCACGGTGCTTTCCCCGCGGCCGGCTTCCATGGAACTCACGCCTTGAGCACGCCCGATGCCTGCGCCAGCTTGGTGGCGATGAAATCCATCAACGGCGGCGACAGGCAATCGTACGGAGGAAGACCCAGCTCGCGCAGCCGCGCGCGTACCGCATCCATGTTGTTCGGATCGGCGCCGGACTCGATGATGGAAGACACGAAGGCGGCGAATTCGGGCGCCGACCAGCCGCTCTCCGGCGACAACTCCGTGTGGATGAAGTCCAGCCCATGGAACGGATGCCCCTTGTTCTCGATGCGGCCGAACATGTGCACGCCGCAGCCGGTGCAGGCGTGACGCTGGATCGTTGCCTTGTCGTCGACGATCTTCAGCTTGTCCTCGTTGTCGGTCACCTTCACCTTGTCGCGCGGTGCCACCGCGATCATCGCAAACAGGGCGCCGTCGGGCTTCCAGCACTTGGTGCAGCCGCAGACGTGGTTGTGCACCGACTGCGTGCCGACGCTGACCTTCACCGGCTTTTCCTTGCATTTGCACACCAGGGTGCCGCCGGCGAAGTTCGCCGAACCCTGCTTGACTCCCTGGTCGACCGACGGATGGATGGCGATGCTCATGGCCTTGTCCTCTCGATGGCGCCGCAGCGCCGCTAGTAGATGATCACGGAACGAATGCTCTTGCCTTCATGCATCAGGTCGAAGGCACGGTTGATCTCGTCCAGGCCCATGGTGAAGCTGATGAACGGGTCGATCTTGATGTCACCGGACATGTAGCGGTCCACGTAACCCGGCAATTGGCTGCGGCCCTTCACGCCGCCAAACGCAGTGCCGCGCCAGACGCGTCCGGTGACCAGCTGGAACGGACGCGTGCTGATTTCCTGCCCCGCGCCGGCCACGCCGATGATGGTCGACTCGCCCCAGCCGCGATGGCAGCACTCCAGCGCGGCGCGCATCACCTGCACGTTGCCGATGCATTCGAACGAATAGTCCACGCCGCCGTGGGTGAGATCGACGATCACCTGCTGGATGGGCGTATCCGGATAGTCCCTGGGGTTCACCACGTCCGTCGCGCCCATGGCGCTGGCCATCTCGAACTTGTCCGGGTTGTTGTCGATGGCGATGATGCGGCCGGCCTTGGCCATGACGGCGCCTTGCACCACGGCCAGGCCGATGCCGCCGAGGCCGAACACCGCCACCGACGAACCGGGCTCGACCTTGGCCGTGTTGAGCACCGCGCCGATGCCGGTGGTGACGCCGCAGCCGAGCAGGCATACCTTGTCCAGCGGAGCGGACTTGTCGATCCTGGCGAGCGCGATCTCCGGCAGCACGGTGTAGTTGCTGAAGGTGCTGCAGCCCATGTAGTGCAGCAGCGGCTTGCCGTTGAGCGAGAAGCGCGACGTGCCATCCGGCATCAGGCCCTTGCCCTGCGTGGCGCGGATCTTCACGCAGAGGTTGGTCTTCTTCGAGCGGCAGTATTCGCACTCGCCGCACTCGGGCGTGTAAAGCGGAATGACATGGTCGCCCGGCTTGAGCGTCGTGACGCCGGCACCGACTTCCTCCACCACGCCGCCGCCTTCATGGCCGAGGATGACGGGGAACTGGCCCTCCGGATCGGCGCCCGACAAGGTGAAGGCATCGGTGTGGCATACACCGGTGGCGACGATGCGAACCAGCACCTCGCCGGCCTTCGGGCCTTCCACGTCGACTTCTTCGATGACCAGGGGTTTGCCTGCTTCAAAGGCAACGGCGGCTCGCGACTTCATGGCGACTCCTGAAAAAGTTGGCGCTAGTCCTGGCTTGACGGTGGCCGGCCCGGCGGCACGAGGTCGAGTTGGCGCGCCTTGATGTACTCGTAGATCTGGCGGACTTCCTGCTCCTGGAAGAAACCCGCCCATGCCGGCATGCCCTTGTCGGGACGTCCGGCCATCGCCGTGGTGAGGAAGCTATTCCACGTCATGCCCTGGCCCAGCGAGTTGCGCAGATCGGGCGCGATATCGCCGCCCACCGCATCACCGCCATGGCAGCGGAAACAGTACGAGTTGTAGTTCTCGTAGCCCTTGAACACGTCGTCGGTGACCTTGGGCGGCTTGTCGTTGAGATAGACCGGGAAGTCGGCGGTGACGGATTTTCCGTCCGAGTTCTTGTAGGTATGCGAGCCGCCACCGGCCGCGGCAGTCGCTGCCGCGCCGCCCTGGGCTGGCTTCTGCGACAGCACCCATGCCACGGCGTCCTGCAGGTCCGCATCGCTCAGTTGGGGATGCGGCGGCATGGGCACGTCGCCCCACACACCGCTGCCGCCCTGCTTGATCTTCTTCGCCAGCGTGGCGATGGCCTGCTGCTTTTGCGCAGCGTATTTCTTTGCCACGTCCTGGTACGAGGGGCCGACCACCTTGTGATCGACCGCATGACAGGAGAGGCAGTCGCTGCCTTTGACCACGGCTTCGCCCTTGCCCGCATCGGGTGCGGCGGCAGACGCAAGCGTGGCGGCGACACACAGCGACGCCGACACCACGGCCCGCCACACGCATATCGATGCTGCATTTCGCATTCGTTCGGTCCTCCGCTACAGGTTGGCCATCTGGTGCGACGGCGAGGCCGAGCCATCGTTGTCGCCAAAGATCTGGATGCCGTGCTGGTGCAGCACGCCGGTCAGCGCGGCCTGTTGCTGCTTGATCACCTGGTTGAGTGCGTTGCGCAGCGCTTCGTCGTTCTTGCGCACCGCCATCGACATCGGGAACGAATACATCTCGGGCGAACCGGTGGCGCGCGTGTTGGGCAGCGCGATGGTGGTGAGGTCCGGATAGTCGTGAAGGAACGCGCCGATGGCCGGTTGCCAGGTGATCATCACGTCGACCGTACCGTCCTCCACGGCCTGCAGCATGCTGCGTGGCGACTTGCCTGGCGTTTCGGCAACATCGAATGCGGTGGCGGCCTGCACCATGCCGCGCAGTTGCAGCCCCGACTCCACCGGGGTGTCCGACTCGAAGCCGATCTTCAGCTTGCGCAGGTCGGGCGAGTTCATGTTCTCCAGGCTGTAGTTCCTGGCCTTCTTGAACACGAACACGTAGGACGAGACGTAGTACGGATCGGTGGTCAGCTCTTCTTCGTTGCCGTAGGGCATGCTCATCACGACATCGCACTTGCCGCTGTCGAGGTTGCGCGAGAGGTATTCGGCATAGCCGCCGTGCGCACGCTGGTTGTCCCAGACGTACTCGAGCCTGGCGCCCATCGCTTTGGCGACGGTTTCGGCCACGGCATTCTCGAAACCTTCGCCGGCGCGGTTGGAGTACGGCAGGTAGTCGGGATCGGCGCAGACCTTCAGGGTCTTGCCGGCGGCGTGCGCGCCTGTGATGCCGGCGAGCGCCAGCGCCAGGCCGAACAACGCGGATGCGGGGAACGTGCGCATGGACTTGGCTCCAGTGGCGTGGAAACGGAGACGGCGGCGAGGTCGCCGCCGTCCGTCCGTTCAATCGAGGGCGAACACCAGCAAGGTGCCGCCCAGATTGGTGTAATCGGCGAGGGTCGCGGTCGCGCCGACGGCCCCGAGGCCTTCGGTCGCCTTGGTGAGGTTCTCGGCCAGGCCGATGGCCGCCCAACCTCCGACGCCGCTCAAGATCGCCACGTATTGCTTGCCGTTATAGGTGTACGTGATCGGGTTTCCGATGATTCCCGACGGCGTCTTGAAGTGCCAAAGCACCTTGCCCGAGTTGATGTCCACCGCGCGGAACTCGCCGGTGAGCGTGCCGTAGAACACCAGGCCGCCCGCCGTGGTGAGCGCACCGCCCCAATCCTGGAAGCGGTCCTTGATCTCCCACTTGGTCTGCCCGCTGATCGGATCGAACGCGATGAAGCGGCCGCCGACGTCGCCGTGATCGGCGGGATACATGTTCACCAGCGCGCCGACGAACGGGAAGCCCGCCTTGTATTTCACGTTGAACGCCTGGTAGTCCATGCACACGTGGTTGGTGGGCACGTAGAACAGTTTGGTGTTGGGATCGTAAGAGGCCGGCTGCTGGTCCTTGCTGCCCTGTGACGAGGGGCAGATGCCTTTCACGTTGACGTTTTCCTTGGTCATCATCGCGTCGTTCAACACCGGGCGGCCCGTCGCCATGTCGATGTGGTCGGCCCAGTTCACCACCGCGTCGTATTTCTTCGCGGAAAGCAGCTTGCCGGTGCGGCGGTCGAGCACGTAGGCGAAGCCGTTGCGATCGAAGTGGGTCAGCGTCGGCACGGTCTTGCCGTCGATGGTGCTGTCGGTGAGGATGCTTTCGTTGACGCCGTCGAAGTCCCAGCCATCGTGCGGCGTCATCTGGAACACCCACTTCGCCTTACCGGTTTCCGGGCTGCGCGCGATGATCGACATCGAGTACTTGTTGTCGCCCGGGCGCTGCGTCGGGTTCCAGGTGCCAGGATTGCCGGTGCCGTAATAGAACAGGTCGAGCTTCGGGTCGTAGGTGTACCAGCCCCATGTCGTGCCGCCGCCGAGCTTCCACTGGTCGCCCTGCCAGGAGGCGAGGCTGGAATTCTTGCCCACGGGCTTCTGCGTGGCGCCGTCGATGGTCTTGTCCGGATCGAACATCAGCTGGTCGTCGGGGCCAGTGCTGTAGGCGCGCCACAGCTGCTTGCCGCTGGTCGCATCGTTGCCGGTCACGTAGCCATGCACGCCGTACTCGGCGCCGGATACGCCGGTGATCACCACGTTCTTCACCACCAGCGGCGCCATCGTCTGGGTCTGGCCCAGCTTGGGATCGGCGTTCTGCACCTTCCATTTCACGTTGCCGTTCTTGGCGTCCAGCGCATACAGGAAACCGTCGAGCGCGTTCGCATAGATGATGCCGTTGGCATACGCCACGCCGCGGTTCACCACGTCGCAGCACGCCACGGAGGGCGCGAACTTGTCCTGCTGCGGCGCGAACTTCCACAGGATGCGCCCGGGTTCCTTGAGCGATACGGCATACACGTAGTTCGGGAACGAACTCTCGAAGTACATCGTGTCGCCGATGATCAACGGCTGGCCCTCATGGCCGCGCAGCGAGCCGGTGGACATGGTCCAGGCCACATGCAGGTTCTTCACGTTGTCGGCGGTGATCTGGTTGAGCCCGCTGTAGCGCTGGCCCGCGTAGTTGCCCGCGGGAATCACCCACTGGTTGTGGTCCTGCGAAAGCTTGTCCAACTGATCGTCGGCCGATGCGATGCACGGCAACGCAAGGCTGAGGCACGCGATGGCGCTGAGGTGTCGCCAACGGCAAACGGACGGACTGGGCATGATGGTTCTCCCCGGCACGTGGAACGAGGACGCACCGATGACCGCAACGCTGCGCGAGCATCGGCACAGGTAACTGCATCGTGCATGTAGCAGCCCACGTGCCAGTTCCCGATATCGGCAAAAATGACCGCACAATCATCGATCTATGGGATTTCCAGGGAATGCCCGCGTACGCGCCGGCGCAGCGAGTGTCCCCATAACGCCACACTGCCTGCTGCAGAACTGGCGCAGTTCCTTTCGCTTCCCCCCTGTAGGAGCGCACCCAGTGCGCGAAAAGCCTACGAAGCGAAAACGCCCACCATCGCAGCACCCACAACCAGGCACGCGAGCACCCACGCCGCACTTGCATCCCCACCATCCACCTCGTGATCATGCGACGCTACCTCACGATGCCACGGAGACTGCCGATGTCCTTGCGAAGCCTTCGCAGGATGGCCAGCGTGATGATCGTTGCGGCCTCACCCTGCGCGGCGGTCTTCGCGCAGCAGGCGGTGCCGCAGGCAAACGCCGCTACGCTGTCCGCCGTGCAGGTCAACGCCAGCCGCATGGGCATGCCGCCGATCGACGTGCCGGCCGCATTGAGCGTCGTGCGCGTGGCGCCGTCGGAATCGGGCGAGGCAGGCGTCAACCTTTCCGAAACCTTGGTCGGCGTGCCCGGTATCCTGGCGCGCGATCGCCAGAACTACGCGCAGGACGAGCAGATCTCGATACGCGGCTTCGGTTCGCGCAGCACGTTCGGTGTGCGCAGCATCCGGCTCTATCTCGACGGCGTGCCCGCGACACTGCCGGACGGGCAGGGACAGGTCTCGCATTTCATGCTCGATACCGCCGATCGCGTGGAGGTATTGCGCGGGCCCTTCTCGGTGCTCTACGGCAACGCGGCCGGTGGCGTGGTGCAGATGTGGAGCGCGCCGGGCACGTCAACGCCGCAGACCACGCTTGGCGTCTACGGAGGCAGCTACGACAGCTTCCGCTACGGGGCTGACACGCGCGGTACCGTGGGTGCGATGGATTACAACGTGGCGGTGTCGCAGTTCCTTTCCGGCGGCTATCGACAGCACAGCCGGGTGAACCGGCAGTCCGCGCATGCGCGGCTGGCTTTCGACCTGGGCCATGGCCAGTCGTTGACGGTGGTGGTGAATCACCTCAACCAGCCCCGTGCGGAAGACCCGATGGGGCTCACCAGGGCGCAGGTCGCGGCCGACCCGCGCCAGGCATCGCCCGCGGCCCTGCAGTTCGATACGCGCAAGAGCACGCGGCAGGATCAGGTCGGCGTGATCTACGAACGGCCTTCCGGCGACGATGGCCAGTGGCGCGCGATGGCCTACTACGGCGAACGCGAGATCACCCAGTACCAGTCCATTCCCGTCGCTACGCAGCTCAATCCGCTGCAGCCTGGCGGCGTGGTGGAGCCGAACACGCATTACGGCGGCGCCGACCTGCGCTGGTCGCATCGGGGCCAGCTCGCCGGTGGCGACTACGAATTCGTGCTGGGTGCGAGTGGCGACTACCAGCGTCAGCACCGCCTGGGCTACGAGAACTTCGCGGGCACGACCCTGGGCGTGAAGGGCCGACTGCGTCGCGACGAGGACGACAACGTCGATGACGTGGCCGCCTATGCGCAGTGGTACTGGCACTTCACGCCGTCGTGGGCATGGATGCTGGGATTGCGTCACGACGAAGTGCGCTTCAGCGAGCACGACTACTACATCACGCCGCGCAATCCGGACGACAGCGGCAGCGTCGATTATTCCGCCACCACGCCGGTGGTGGCGCTGCAGTATCGCCCTGGCGATGCGTTGCGGCTGTATGCGAGCTACGGCAAAGGCTTCGAAACGCCCAGCTACAACGAGCTCGGCTATCGCAGCGATGGGCAGCCCGGGCTCGCCTTCAACCTGCGACCCGCGCGCAGCCGCCACTACGAGGCGGGCCTGAAGTGGCAACTTGCGCCGGCGATGGAGTTCGACGCGGCGTTGTTCCGCGCGGATACGCGCGACGAACTGGCGATCGCCACCAGCGTCAACGGACGTACCACCTACCGCAACGTGCATGACACGCGCCGGCAGGGCCTCGAACTTTCCTTCGATGGCGAGTTCGCGCCGCGCTGGCATCTCATCGCCGGGTACACCCATCTGCAGGCGCAATTCCGCAGTGGCTTCCTTACTTGCGCAGGCACGCCGTGCACGACGCCTTCGGTGCCGGTGGCTGCCGGTTCGCGCATGCCGGGCGTGCCGGAAGACTACGGATCGCTACGCCTGCAGCACGGCGACGACACCGGCTGGCGCGAAGGACTCACGTTCAGCAGTGCAGGCATGACCGCGGCGAACGATATCGGCACCGCCACGGCCGCCGGCTATGCGGTGCTCGATGCCGATGTCGCCTACACCTTCGTGCTCGGCGAGAAGGAACGCCTGCAGCTGAGCGCGCGCGTGGACAACCTCGCCGACCGTCGGTACATCGGTTCGGTGATCGTCAACGACGGCAACGGGCGCTATTACGAGCCCGCGCCAGGCCGAACCTGGCTGCTCGGCGCACGCTTCAGCTTCTGAGCGATGGCTCAGCCGGCTGGGGTGTTGAGGTAATCCAGCGTGGCTTGCAGCATCGACTCCATGCCGAGCTTCAACGCGCCTTCGTCCATGAAGAACTTCGGCGAGTGGTTGGCCGGCGCCTTGAGCGCGTCCTGGCCGGCGGGTGTGGCGCCCACGAAGAAATACACGCTGGGCACTTCCTTGGCGAAGTACGCGAAATCTTCCGACGCCATCCAGGGGCGCGCCTCGATTACGTGATCGGTGCCGATGGCCTTGCCGATGCTCGTGCGTACGCGGGCGGCGAGCGCGGGATCGTTGACCAGCACCGGATTGCTGTCGCCCACCGGGATCTGCGTCTCCACCGTGGCGCCATTGGCCTGGGCGACGTGCTCGGCGATGGACTTGAGGTTGTCGAACGCCTGCTGGCGCATGCCGGTGTCGAAGGTGCGCAGCGTGCCCTGCAGCTCCACCTTGTCCGGCACGATGTTGTAGCGCGAGCCGCCTTCGATGATGCCGAAGCTGAGCACCGCGGGCAGTGCGCTGATGTCGAGCCTGCGGCTCACGATGGTCTGCGCCGCGTTGACGATCTGCGCCGCGGTGACGATCGGGTCGATGCCGTTCCACGGCATGGCGCCATGCGTCTGCCGGCCGTGGACCACCAGCTTGAACCAGTCCGAGCCGGCCATGGTCGCGCCCGGGCGTACCGCCACCGTGCCGACGTTGAGCGCGCTCACCACGTGCATGCCGAACATCGCGTCGGGCTTGAAGCCGCGGAACACGCCTTCCTTCAGCATCAGCGAGGCGCCGCCCTGTTCGCCGGGAGGCGCGCCTTCCTCGGCAGGCTGGAACACGAACATCACCTCGCCGGGCAGGTCTTTCTTCATGCCGGCCAGCACGGTGGCGAGGCCCAGCAGCATGGCCGTGTGCGCATCGTGGCCGCAGGCATGCATCACGCCGGTGGTCTTGCCGCGGTATTCGCCCGTGGCCTTGGAGGCGAACGGCAGGTCCACGTCCTCGGTGACCGGCAAGGCATCCATGTCGGCGCGAATGGCCAGTTTCGGTCCGGGCTTGCCGCCCTTGAGGATGCCGACCACGCCGGTGTGCGCGATGCCGGCATGCACTTCCAGCCCGAGCTTCTTCAGCTGCGCGGCGACCAGCGCCGAGGTGCGCTTCTCGCGGTTGCTCAGCTCGGGATGCTGGTGGATGTCGCGGCGCCAGCTGGTGACCTGGGGCAGCTCGTTCTGCACCAGCTGCGCGGTGTCGGCCGCATGGGCGCAGCCGATGGCGGCGACGGCAAGGGCGAGGGCAAGCACGGTCTGGCGCATGAGGACTCTCCGCGGGAAGTGCCTCCGATCCTAGCGCGACCGCGCACCGTTTTTTGCAGGAGCGCACCCAGTGCGCGATAAGCGGGCCGGGCGCTGAAGCTCCGCCCGTCGCGCACAGGGTGCGCTCCCACAGTGGACAGGCTCTTTGCTCAGCCGTGGCTGGTCGTGTTGCCAATCGCGCACTGGGTGCGCTCCTACAAAGGTCGAACACCCATCAAGCGCGCAAAAGCCGATGCTATGCTCGGCCACCGATCACGAAGGACGCGAGCATGCGTGCGCCGAGCTATGTCCAGGGCGTCAGCCGCCAGCCGTTGCTGGGCGACACCGTGGGTTCGCTGCTCGATCGCATCTCGGCCGCGCATCCGGAGCGTCGAACCGACGGTCCCACAGCATGACGCGGCCGCGCTCGTCTGGCGCCCAGAACGCGACCTGGGTGCCATCGGGTGAAATCGCCGGCGCCGGGAACGCCGCGAAGCGGCCGTGTGGGGCCGCAAGCGAGACCCACGTCGCGGTCGAGGTCGCCGTCGCGGAGGACGGCAGAACGGCACGCCCACCGAACCAGCCGGCGGCAAGAAGACCGATCCCAATCGCGCTGCCGGCGATCCATGCCGACGCCGGCCGGCGCGATCGCACCGGAATGGACATCGGCGCAGGCCCCGACGACGTACCTGATCCCGAGAGCGATTCCAGCGCAAACGCCACATCGCGCGCGCTCTCGAAACGCTCGGTCGGATTCTTCTCGAGGCAGTGGCGAACGATCCGATCGAGCGCCGGCGGCAGATCTATTGCGACACCGGCCAGGTCGGGTGGATCGCGACTGAGAATGG